>Ga0265338_10005001_pt1 | contig 17529 bp, 17 predicted proteins | sample 42126metaG_FD_193579 | JGI IMG/M metagenome (GOLD analysis project Ga0265338, IMG submission 193579) | Rhizosphere microbial communities from Carex aquatilis grown in University of Washington, Seatle, WA, United States - 4-21-26 metaG | ecosystem: Host-associated > Plants > Roots > Rhizosphere... | reverse complement strand
CAGAAAGTCGATGTCGTGAGCATGTCTCTCGGTGGACCGATCATGACTCCCGCTGAAGGTGCCGCCGTGCAGAGCTGCGAAGATAACGGCGTATTGGTGGTCGCGGCGAGCGGCAATGATGGTAAAGCCCAAGTTTCGTATCCCGCAGCCGCCCCGACGGCCTTTGCTGTGGGCGCTGTCGATGAGACTCTGGCGAAAGCGGATTTCTCGAACTGGGGGCCGCAACTCGCGATTATGGGACCGGGTGTAGACGTGATTTCGTCTGTTCCGCGCGGAACCGGCCGCGAAGCCGCAATTCAAGTGAACGACGATGGCAAGGGCCTGCAAGTCGTGAATTCGATGGCCATGAGCGGAACACCTTCCGTCGCTGCCGTGAACAACGATCTCGTGTTCTGTAATTTGGGTGACAAAAACGATTTCCCGCCGGAAGTGAAAGGCAAGTTCGCCTTGATCAACCGTGGAACCATCGCCTTCGCGGACAAAGTGACTAATGCGATTGCCGCAGGAGCGGCCGGCGTATTGATCGCGAACAATGCCCCGGGTTTGATCGTGGGTACGGTCGTGGCGACAGAAGGTACCGAGGTGGCGATTCCCGCGGTGATGATCGAGCAAAGCGTGGGCGCGGCTGCACAAGCCGCGTTGGCTGCCGGCACACCCGTCAATGCCACGATCGCGGTGAATGCGACCGACTATGCTTCGTTCGAGGGCACATCAATGGCCACTCCGCACGTCTCTGGCGTTGCGGCTTTGGTCCGCGCCGCCAACAAGACACTGACGCCGGCGCAAGTTCGGACGATTTTGAAGTCGACGGCCACCGCACTGACGCCGAACGACCAGAACCAAATGGGCGCAGGCATCGTGAATGCTGAGGCAGCTGTGGCTAATGCCGGCTTCCTGCCGCTGCGCCAGGTAGCCAACTAACAATAAGGTTCCATCTTCTTTTTTGCGACTCGACGGGTCGCAAAAAAAGAAGATGGAACCTTTTTTTTTGTTATTCTGTCTTTCATGCGTCTTCGGATTCTTACTTATAATATGCACAAGGGATTTTGTTTTTACTCGCGCCAATACGTTTTGCGGGAATTGCGCGAAGCTGTGCGCGCGGTGAATGCCGATGTCGTGTTCTTGCAGGAAGTTTTGGGATTCCATCCACCCAAGGCGGGTAAAGAAATCGAGCTCGAAACGCAGTTCGAATTTCTTGCCGACGAAATCTGGTCACACTTCGCCTATGGCAAGAACGCGATTTATTCTGAAGGCCATCACGGCAATGCGATTTTGAGCAAGTATCCGATTGTTCGCCACAACAATATCAATATCTCGACCAATCCGCTTGAACAGCGCGGGTTGCTCCACGCGTGTCTACAACCCGAGCCCGGAGCCGAATTGCACTTGGTGTGTTTGCACCTCGATCTGTTAGAGCGTGGGCGCAAAAAGCAGCTGCAGAGTTTGATCGGGCATGTGCGCACGGAGATCCCTGAGGAATCTCCGCTCATCATCGCCGGGGATTTTAACGATTGGCAGCGCAAATTCTCGGATCCGCTGAGCGATGCGCTGGCCGTTCAAGAGAGCGGCGTAGTTGCGCGAGGTGGGCATGTGCCGACGTTTCCGTCGCTCCGTCCGTTTTTAAGTTTGGATCGCGTCTACATCAGGCGTTTTCGTGTGCTTGAGTACCAGGTTCTGTATGGTGTGCCTTGGCGCCGAATGAGTGATCATGCGGCCGTGATGGTTGACCTGGAGTTATCGTAATTCGGCACGCACGCAAATTCATTGCGTGCGCGATCACCAGAAAAATTCCCGCGGAAACCATAAACAGAGTTTCTAAAGTTTTTTGATCATTCCAAAATCCGGCCCACAAACCGCCGATCATCAGCGAAACGCCGATGCAGCCGAAGATCGCCATTTGGCGGTTGCGGTGAAGTTTGTAGCCGGATTGAAGTGCGAAGACCGCAACCGGGAAAATCACCAGCGCGACAATCCAGTGAAACGCCTGATGCGAGAGATATTTTCCGAGCAGGGGACTCGAAAGCACGAGAAAGGGTGTGACCACGCAGTGGATCGCGCAGAGAACTGAGGCTGAAATTCCAATCCGGTCCCAAAATGAGTTCACGAATGTTGGCGTACAGTCTAGAAATGTGCGACGTCAATCAATTCACGCGAATTACTGTTGTAAATCGCACGCGTTTCGTATATTCTACGATCACTCTATGAAAGGAGGTCACAAAATGATTCGTAACAACTCAATTCTAGGCGGAATGTCTACATCGCTAGTCGATACAGTGGCCTCCATGTTCAGTCACGTCTGCTAGTTATTTAAAATTCCCAAAAATTAAAAACCTTTCTCGTTAGCGCACTCGTGCGTCTGATGAGCCGCAGGTGCCGCTGGCTTCTGCGGTGACTCTAAACTTATTTTATTTTTCTCGGAAACCGCCGAGGAACCTGGAGTTTCAATTCCGAAGCTCAAGGCATTTTTTTGGGCTTTGCCCAGGAGGACGGTATGTACAACAAGAACTTGGCCCACAAGGCCGAAGAAGTTCAGGAACAAGAAGTTCTTGAACACTGGCAACAGGAGCAAGAATTAGAACTCCTGAAATACCAGCAGCAGAAAGAACTTGAGGCAGCTCAGGAAAAAGTCCAGAGATTGCTCAATGAATTTCAGCTGAAAAGACTTTACTTATGATGAGCGAAGGCTTTGGTTCTCTGCGCTCGCACCGAGGGTGCACCAACACATTCGGAGAGCGCGGAGATTTATTTGATTTCTTTATGAAGCGTGTGACGACGAAGTGACGGATTGTACTTCTTCTTTTCCAAACGCTCAGGGTGAGTCTGGAAATTCTTTTTTGTCGTATAACGCGACGGAGACTGGCCTTCTTTACGAGCTTCAGTGCACTCCAAAGTAATAATACGAACTTTGCCTTTTTTCTTAGCCATAACAGTAGCCTCCGGAACTGACCGGTATAGCTAATAAGCGCCGGTAAGCCAATGAGTTTTTCAGGGATCCCGATATGTTAGGAAACGCGGGACGGGGATGCGGACCTGGGGCTCGAGCTCAATTCGTGAGAACCACGCCCAAAACCTTGAAAGTACATAGGATTTTCTGACCAGGCGAGCCACTGTGTCGCTGTCGAGAAAGCCGCGGGCGGCTAACACCACTTCTTTGTCTTTGTGAAGGCGGGCCCTTTTCATGATCCCCCCAAATGCTTTGTGACGCGTTCCTCGAACTCGGCCAGGGTGGCGTCGCCCTCCCAGGCGTCGACGATCTGCAGCTTCGGCCCGAAGAGGATCGACGCGGGGACCGCGCCCTCCCACTGCGGGAAAATTTGATTCACAAATCGAATATCTTGGCTGCCTTTATAGTAGGTCTGAAAGTCGACTTTGTTTTGCTTGAGGAAATCCTCGGCCGCGAAAAAGTCGCGCGGCTCATCGATCGACACGAAGACGACTTTAAAGCCTTTGTCGGCGAACTTCTTACGCAAGGACATCAAGCTCGGAAACTCGGCTTTACACGGTTCGCACCAGGAGGCCCAGAAGTTCACTAAGACCAAGGGACTGTTCAGGCCTTGGATAATTTGTTTTAAGTCTTCAGGCGTGGCCGGTTTAATCAGAGCGTCAGAAGGTGCGGAGGGAGCCGGCGAGCCGGCGGATTGGAGCAGAAGGTAGCCGCCAACGATTAGGGCGAGCACGACGGCTGCTGAAATAATAATCTTACGATGCATCACTCGTTTCAGCATGGCGCGTACCTTTAAATTGGTCAATGCCAAGGTCGAGTTATGCACCTCGACGAATGTCTTAAGTAATAAAAACAAGTCATCTATTTCACTGATTTTTCCGAAATGTTAAGTACGCATGAAGCAACGTTTCCGTATACCCATCGCGTTCAAGCTTATATTTGTCACCGTGGGACTTTTACTCGGGGTCTCCTGGTGGATTGCCACGCAGAGCACGCATCGTTTCGAGCAAATTTCAACCGACCGCGAGGAGCAAGCCGCAAGGGATTCGTCGCTCGCCCGGGCGACGGAAGTGGAAGGACTTTTACTATCCTACATCGACAAGGTGCGCGTGATAGCCGAAGTTCTCGAGCGTCCGCCGGGCGATGAAGAGCGCAAGAAAGAGTTGCAGCTCACGTTCACCCACGACAAAGACATCGTCGCGATTGAAGTGATCAATAAAGTTCCCGGCCCGAAAAACCGGGAAGTTAACGATGAGTACTTGAAGCAGTACAAGCAAGACGCCAGTTACATCGATACGCTGAGAACGGCGCAAAAGGTAAAAGGCCTCTTGCACACCGAAGTTCTCTTCAGTGGCAAAGAGGGTTATGTCGAGATCCGCAATTCGTCGATTGAGGGCGGCGTACCGCTGTTCACGATCGGTTTCCCGCTGCAAAAAGACGATTATGGCAATGTCACGCAAATCGTGCTGGCCGACTTCCGCCTGGACCGCCTGCAAAAGGCCTTTGCTTCGGTGAGTGAGCACACGCTCTATCTCGTCGACAATGAAGGCCACCTCTTGGCGCATCCCGATGAGGCGCGCGTATTGAAAAACGAACGCGTTGCGGATGTGCCCATCGTCAAGGCGGCTTTGGGCTCGGAGTTCAAACAGGGACAACTGCATTTCAAAGATTCCGCCGGGCAGCCTTTTACTGGCGCATATACGCGCACCGGTCTGGGTGTGATCACAATTGCTGTCGCCTCTGACAGCGTGATCCTCGAGGCCGCGCACAGCGTGCGGCGCGAAGCCTTTTATATCGCCGGCCGCATTGTCTCGGTGGCCTTGTTCCTCATGTTCCTAGTGTCGATCACGCTGACCGCGCCGATTGAAGTTTTGGCTGAGCTGACGAACGAAGTCGCCAAGGGCAATTTCGCGGTGAAAGCCAAAGTGAAGTCGCGAGATGAAGTGGGCCAGCTAGGCGAAGCCTTCAATCAAATGATCGAGGGACTCCTCGAGCGCGATAAAGTGAAGAATATGTTCAGCAAGTTCCACGGATCGTCGGTCACAGAAGACTTAATGAAGGGCGACTTGCAGCTCGGCGGTAGTAAAAAGAATGTAACCGTGTTTTTCTCCGATATCCGCGACTTTACGAAGTTCTCGGAAGGCCATACGCCTGAAGAAGTCGTGGCCATGCTGAATGAGTATTTTGAAATTATGGTGGGTTTGATCAACAAACATGGCGGCGTCGTCGACAAATTTATCGGTGACGCGATCATGGCGGTGTGGGGCGCGCCAAAGGGCACCGACCGCGATCCGCAGAATGCCGTGCGCGCGGCTTTGGAGATGCGCCGTGCTTTGGCGGTATTAAATGATAAACGCATAAGCCGAGGCCAGGTTCCGATCAAAATCGGAATGGGGCTTCACCGCGGTGAAGCGATCTCGGGGACCATCGGCTCGCATGAGCGCATGGAGTACACCGTCATCGGCGATACCGTGAACCAAGCGTCGCGTATCGAGGCGTCCACCAAATCGTTCGGAACGGATTTGCTGTTGAGTAACGATCTTGCCGAATTCACGACGGAGGATTTCTTGACCGAAGTCGCCGGCAGCGTGGAAGTCAAAGGTAAGACTGAGCCACTCAAGCTGTTCAAAGTCCGCGGCTACTACGACGAAAACAAACAGCCTGTCGAAATCCGCACCGAGTACTCGGATTACGAAGCCGGCCACGACGCCAAAGTTAAAATTTCCGCCTAGAAGCTGAACTCGAGTAAGAGATTTAAGTAGTGACCTTGGATATCCACGGAGTTGGTGTCGCCGTCGCGCGCGAATGACCCGTTCTGGCCGGGCTCGGCTTTGAACAAAGCTTCGTCTTTGCGGTACGCGTAGCCGGCGTAGCCCATCCATGATTTTGAGATACGGTAAGTTCCCAGAAGCCCGAATTGATAAGACATGCTGCCTTCGAGTTTTTCGCCAGTCTCAGACGAGCCGAGAACGGAGTAATAGACTCGCGCGTTGGTCTGCAGTCCGTAACGGTCATTGAGCGGAATCCAATAAGTGAAACCCGCGTGCGGGCCGATCTCGCGAATTTTGCCGGTGCCGGTGTAGCCGAGGGTACTGGATCCATTGACCACCGGGAGCTCTTTGCTGAAGAGGCCCGCACCTACGAGAAGTAAGCCGGCCTGGCCGAATTCGAGTTTTCGTGTGGCGTGAAGTTCGACTGAGGCGAATGTGAACGTTTGCCCGCTGATCGAAAATCCTGAGAGATCAACAATACCAAAGCCGCCCCAATTGCTTTCAGGATCTTGATAGCCGGCGCCGACACGGCCAGTGCCGCCGACCGCTTGGAAATTGGCCGACTGATTCGAGTCGTGATTGGCGGCTTGATATTGCACGCTCGTAAACATGTAACTGGTAATGGCGTAAAAGTTCGTCGGCTTGACCATCGAGTCGCGGAGCATGGCGGTTTCAAGCGCCGCCGGATCACGAAAGTTGCCATGGGTTTCGAAATCCAGCGAAGCGACTTTCGAGGGCGCGCGCATTTCGCCGTGAGCTTGTACTTTAAGACGGTAGCGGCCCGACGGCCGCGAGATATCGAGGTCGACTTTGGACTCGGTGACGGAGTCTTTGCCGTCGACCCTCGACCATTTTCTGGTTTTGGGATCGCGATACTGGAGTTCGTAAGAATACGATTGGGCACTGGGTGTGGGATCCCACTTCACTTCGCGCAAATATTTAGACAACGGCGGTTGGATCTTCGGGCGCTTAAGTGTAGGGCCTTTGAGTTGAAACAGCGCGGGTTGGGCATTTTCATCGCCGATCTGGCCATGCGGGTCAATCGCCGTTACATCCCAAGCGATTTTTTGCGCGACGGGAATTTTGACCGACCAGCTCGTGTCGCTGGTTTCGGTTTCCGATTTCCAGTCGGTGCTGAGGGAGTGAACAGTCACTTTATATTTGTCAGCTCCGGGAACGGTTTCCCACTTCAATTTGATCTCTTCATTAGTGTCATCGCTGGCTTGGAGATCTTCGTTCGGACCGGGACGGGTTTGCACGACCGACGGCAGTTTGACTTCGAGTTCGGTCGGAGGCGACCAATCGCCGGGAGCTCCGCGTTCGTCGAAGCTGCGGATTTGCATAGTGTACTTACCCGGCTTGATCGTCGCTGACCACTTGGTCTCTTTGGATTTGAATTGCACCGGCTTTTTCTTGTCTTCAGCGTGAGTGAGTCTGATTTCGTAAAGGCTCGCCCCATCGATCGCTTCCCACTCGACTTCGAAGTTGCGGCGGACTTTTCCATCCGCGCGCGCAGACCGGCCTGCGGCCCCAATGGCCGTCAACAATACCAAGCTGAAAAGAAGCGATCGGAAACTCAGAATCATTTCACCTTCATCGCTTTGATCTTCGGTGCGCGGATGTCGCTTTTCTCGGGAACTTGCACCTTGCGGATCTCGCTCGCGGGGCCCGGGCGTCTCAAGCCGTCAATCGATTGCACTTTGACTTGATACTCACCGGGTTTGAGTTTGGTGAACGAAGCGATATTGCGCGAAACTTCATGTGAGTCGACAACTTTGCCGTCGGACGATTCGAGCACCATCAGGTATTTTTGCGCGCCTTCGACCTGGTTCCAACTTACGGAGAGATTGCCCTTGCCGTCGCCTTTAATGATGTCCGGAGTATTTTCCGCCCATTTGGGGGCGGCGAGGAGCGGCAGCCGTTTGACCTCGAATTCTTTCACGTCACTTTGTGCCAGCACCTGGCCCTTAGCGCCCAGCGCTTCAACTTGCACCTGATAGAGCCCTTCATTGGCGACGGAAACGTCAAACACAGTCTGCTTCGTGGATTGCCAGTCGGCGTTGTCGATGCCTTGGTCGCTATTGGCGATCTTGAACCGGTATTGGGCCGGCCCGGGAACTAACGGTTTCCATTGTCCCTTGAGCGACGGAGTCGGCGTCGTGAATTGATAGTCAACGGTGCCATTCGGCTCCGCCCACTCGAGTTTCGGCATCTCTTCAATGATGAACTGCTGTGTGGAGGAAGCTTTTGCTTCTCCGCCCTTCGGGTCGAGACTCGAGACGCGCCATTGATACGTGCCCGGTTTGAAATCGCTGAGTTTCACGGCCAGCGTTTCAGTCTCTTGCTCCTTGACGGTCTTCCAAGTGTCGCCGACCTTTTGCTGCAACTCATACTTGTATGTGTCTACGCCCTGTGCGACTTGCCACTTGAGGGTGACGCCCGTCTTCTGAGCGTCTGAGAACGCGAGATGCTGTTGATTCACCGGTGAGGTCAGCGTCGGCGGTTTGATATCCCATTTCGATATAAGACTAAATTGACTCGCAGGACTCGATAAGCTTTCGGTTTTGTCTTTGAACTTGAGGAAGCCGGTCACGCGCCAATAGTATTTTCCGTCGGCGAGTGGCGTGGAGAAGCCGGTCAGGTCACCCGCGAGATTTTCCTTATGCTTGATGTTTTTAAATTGTGGATCGAGCGCGACCTCGAGCACCTGGGAAATAAACTTGTGACGCGAGAGCCACTTGAACGATGTCGGGGCGTCGGGTCCGGTCTTCAGAACGGACGCTTCCTGGCGCGGTTCGATCAGCGATGGCGGCGATTTGGGCTCGATCATAAACGGAATTACGGCACTGGAGATCGGCGGCAATTTGGGATCTGTGCTGGTTGCGGTCAGGCGCAAGTACCATTTGCCGGGTTTCGAGGTGAGTGACATTTGTCCCGAGGGGCCGGTGGCCTGAATGCCTGCCACCTTTTGCAGTTCACTACGCAATCTGCCGACTTCGATATTCACATTGTACGACTGGGGGAGCGGCTTCCAACCGAGATCGAGCTTTTCTCCTTTGGCCAAGTTGAGGTACAGCGTCGATCCGGCTTGCGGCTGCGTGAGTTGCACACGGTCGGTGGCGACGCTCACGCCATTCTCGGTGAGCTCAGCAGATTTCTCTCTGTTGAGGGCTGTTTTCTTCGAGCCTTGCTTGAGTTCGGCCTCTCCGCGGTGAACTTCGAGATCGACATTGCCGTTTTTGTTTTTCGAGAGACTCATGTCGGCCGATTTAAGTTTGATTTCACCGTTGCCAGTTTTGAGAGTGAGTGCTTCGGTCTGTTTGCCAGCATCCTGGGAGCTTTGCACGAACACGTTACCTTGCAGGAAATCGAGGCTCAGGCCCTTGTCGTTTTCCTCGAGCACAATGAGGGAGTCGGGATCGAGGTTGACCGTGGTGCCGGTTTTCATGAAGTAAAGTTGGGCTTGAGCGTTGGGAGACGTCCGCACGGCTTCACCGGGATAGAGTTCGTCGTTCTTGTTGACGCTCTCCCAGATCACGCGTTGCAGTGGTTTGCGTTGCACTTCATTGCTCGCGGAATTCAGCCGCGCCATCGGTTTCTTGTCGCCGTGTTGCGCGTCGGTTTTTCCGGCGTTGAACCAGAGCACCGAACCGAGAAATCCACTTGCTGAAATGACGAGCGCCAGGCCCAGGCGCCATAGATTCTTCTTCATAGATCACCTCAGTTAACATTTCGGAATATTGGTAGATGGCCGAGAGGCAAACCCTTGGAATTTCAGAAAAATTCACTTATCTATCGGCTCGGAAAAGTGCTAGACCTGGGTCATGAAACAGGACGACAAATCGACCTCTGTGGCGCAACTGAAATCCTCGATCCAAGCCTTCTGCGAAGAGCGGAAGTGGGATCCGTATCACACGCCGAAAGACCTCGCGATAGGTCTGGTGACGGAAGGCAGCGAGCTTCTCGAAATCTTCCGTTTCGTTGCAGAAGGGGACTTGCCCGCGCTTATGGAGACGGCGGAGGCACGCGCCGCGATCGCCGACGAGCTAGCCGATAGTCTGTTCTTTGTCCTTCGGTTTTCTCAACTTTACGGATTTGATCTGGCCGAATGTCTTGCACAAAAACTAGTCAAAAACGCGAAGAAGTATCCGGCGCGCTAGCGCCACACGTTGCGGGCTTCGCGCCATTTTTTAAGTTCGTCGACGTCCTTCGCTTTCAAAAACGGATTGAGTTCGAGTTCGCGCGCCACGGTCGTTGGCGTTGTCGGTTCGCCGGCACTTTGCTTGCGTTGGCAGAGCGCTTCGTATTCGTCAATCGCCGATCCTGTAACGCCTTGGTCGCGGAGAAATTGCAGGCTGCGCAGCGTGTATTCGTGGCCGAAAAAAATCTCCGTGGATGGCGGAAGCGCGGCGAGTTTCTTGAGGCTACCGAAGAGTTGTTCGTAAGTGCCCTCAAACAGACGCCCGCAACCGCAGGAAAACAGCGTGTCGCCGACGAAGAGCGCCTGCATTTCCGGAAAATAGTACGAAACTTGGCCGAGCGTGTGGCCGGGCACCTCAATCGCGCGCATATTCGTGCCGAGGACAGCGTAGTCGTGTCCCTCGCCAACATGAACGGTAGGGAATTTGATCTTCTGGCTATCGCCGCTCGACGCCCATACGGGCACCGGAAACTTTTCGAGCAGGCCGCCAAGGCCGTCGGTGTGGTCCCAGTGATGGTGCGTACACAAAATCAGTGAAAGCTTGAGCTTTTCCCGCTCGAGAAATTCGCAAACGGGAGCCGCGTCGCCCGGATCGATGACCGCGCATTCTCCCTGTGCATTGCTCAAGATGTAGACAAAATTGTCTTGGAGCGCGTGCACAATGTGAATTTTGAGTTTAGCCACGGCTGTCCCGAGAGGGCCGGTCAAGAATCGAGAGATAATTGTTCACCGTCGTCTCGAGTCCTTGTTCCAGCGCTTCGCAAATCAGTGCGTGGCCGATCGAGACTTCGTCGATCCATGGAATTTGCGTGATGAGGTAGGCGAGGTTTTCCTGATTTAAATCGTGGCCGGCGTTGACGCCGATGCCCGCGGATTTGGCAAACTCGGCCACCCGTTTGTAGTCGGCCGTGATTTTTTCGCGGCTCGGCTGGTGGTAGTGGTCGGCATACGCCTCGGTGTAGAGCTCAATGCGGTCGGGGGCCAAGCGGCGGAGAGCCGCGTATTCAGGTTCACCGGTCGTTTTCGGATCGATAAATAGCGAGACTCGAACCGAGGATTTTCGGAGAACGCCGAGAATGCGTTTGAGTTCGGATTCATGGCGGATAACGTCCCAGCCCGCATTCGAGGTCAGCGCTTCGGGAGGATCGGGAACGAGGGTACATTGGTCCGGACGAATTTCATTGATCATCTGTAGAAATTCGTCAGCCGGGTAGCCTTCGATGTTGAATTCGGCCTTTTGCTCTTCGCGTTCATTCCAACGATTCACCAAGTCGCTGAGAGCGTGCACATCGGAAAGGCGAATGTGGCGGCCATCAGGCCGCGGATGCACCGTGATTCCATAGGCGCCGTACTTTAAAATTTTTGCGGCGAGCGCTTCGACGTCGGGCGCGTTTTTTCCACGTGCATTGCGAATTGTGGCGAGTTTGTTAACATTGACGCTCAGGCGAGTCATGGGTCATCCTGTATCACAGGAGGGCCGGAAAAAACATGACCAAAACTCTCGTTTTGTGCCGCCACGCCCATCGGGACACCAGCCGCCGTGAGCTCGACAATGGCCTGACCGACAAAGGCCGCGAGCAGGCCAAAAACATCCGCCGTTTCTTCCTTGATCGCTTCTCCACAGAAGATCTCAAAAAAGGTTTATGGTTTGTTTCCAGCCCCAAATTGCGTTGTCTGGAGACATTGACTCCGGCGGCTAAAGCGTTTGATCGGCCGGTCGATGCGCATCCGGATCTCGATGAACAGGGGTTAAAAGAAGGGGCCGCTGGCTTTGAGCAACGAATTAAACGGTTTCTGGCCGAATGGAATGCTTCAAAAGTCGCCGTGACAGTCGTGTGCAGCCATGGAGATTGGCTGCCGCTAGCTACATTTGAGCTCTTAGGGCTCCACCAAGAGTTCAAAAAAGGCGGTTGGCTCGAGATAGAATCGATCTCCGGGTTGGCATATCTAAAGTGGTACGTTCCTACGTTTAAACCCTTCTACAAATAAACCCGTTTTCTAACCAAATTTTGACCTTCTCCGAGTGAAGCTAACGTTGCTTTGTCCCCCCGGAGTTGCTACAAGGGCCCTATGTCGGATTCTCCCTTTGACGGAAGAAAAGATTTTATTTTTCGCCCGGACCCATTCTACAATGAGACTGGAGTGGGGGGAGAGGGCATGGTTCGACATATCGATTCGGAACTTCAAGGCGTGAAGGATTTGGCTTTGCAAATGGGCGGCAGCGTTGAAAAGACGTTCGAGCACGCTTGTGCAGGTGTCCTTTCCCGCGATACCAAAGCGATTGACCAGGTTCATAAACACGAGTCCCGCATTAACGATCTACAAATTTTGATTGATGAAGCGTGCGTGAACTTATTGGCCAAACAAGCTCCCGTGGCCCGCGATCTGCGTTTGGTGATTGCGATCACTAAGATCAACACGGACCTCGAACGCATGGGCGACCAATCGGTCAATATCGCTCTGAGCGCGCGTGACCTTTTCAAGGAACATCCCCAAGTTGTGCTGCCCGTTGAAATCAAGCGCATGATTGAAGAAGTGCGCGGCATGGTACGCTCGGTTCTGGATGCATTCTCACGCCGCGATGTCGAGCTTTCACATCAAGTCTTGAGTCAAGACGACGCAGTCGACGACCTGCGTGATAAGTTGGTTCGCGACATGAAGACCCAAATGAAATCAAATCCTGACCAAATTGAAGTGGGACTCGGGTTTATAATGATCGCCAAAAACCTAGAGAGAATGGCCGACCACGCGACCAATATCGCGGAAGAAGTCATTTATCTCGCAACGGGAAATGACGTTCGCCATGGTCACTCTGTCTCAGTCAACAGCTAACGCTGCCAATACACGTATAGATCTCGAACCCCGCAAGCGCGTGCTTGTGGTCGAAGACGAACAAGAAATCAGACAACTCGTAGTTTTGCACCTCAAGCGCGAAGGCTTCATCGTGAGCGAAGTCGCCGACGGCGAAGAGGCGCGCCAAGTTCTTTCCACGAATGAGTTCGATCTCGTTGTAATGGATTGGATGATGCCGTCGTTGAGCGGATTGGAATTGACACGCTGGATGCGCAAACGTCCGCAGCTCGCGCGCACATCGATTTTATTTGTGACCGCAAAGACTGAGCCTGAACACATTGCGACGGGGCTTGATGCCGGTGCCGACGATTACCTGACCAAGCCTTTTGATACACTCGTGCTGATGGCGCGTGTGAATGCGCTTCTCCGCCGGCAGGATTGGCTGCGTTCTCAGCCCGAAACCGCGGGCTCGAATTCTCGCGTAACGGTGGGCGAGTTGACAATGGACCGCGAATCTTACGAAGTGCTGTTGTCAGGACAACCGTTAGAGCTCACGCGTTCGGAGTTCCGCTTGCTCGAATCTTTGCTGATGAATCAAGGCAAGGTGTGCTCGCGTGAGTCGCTGATCGAGCAGATTCAAGGTGAAGGCGTGAATGTGGTGGGCCGCACGGTCGATACGCATGTCTTCGGATTACGTAAAAAATTGGGAGCTTTCGCAGATCAAATCGAAACCATTCGCGGCGTAGGATATCGGGTGCGTTACAGTCCGGCCAAATGATCACGAAGACGTTTCCGTCCCGGCTCTTTCGCTGGTTTCTTTCACAACAAATTCTGTTTTCCGGATTGATATTTCTTGTCCTGAGCGGCGTGATGATCTTTTGGGTCGAGACCCGCTCGGATACGGTTGAGCAATTCCTGCGCAGCCGGGAAGTAGTAATCGTCTGTTTTCTGACGACATTCTGTGTGGCCACGCTCGTTTCGCTGACCATGGCGCGCCGGCTGTTAATTCCGCTCGGCCGGTTGATCGAAAAAACGCGCCGGATGCGCGATTTTCCATTTGATAATAATGACGAGGTTGCACCCGAAGAGTTGACCTTCGACGAGCCTGGAGAGTGGTTCGAGCTCGAGCGCGCCTTGAACCGGCTTGGCCGCGATTTACGGCAGAAAACGATTCGGCTTTCGCGTGAAAAGACGGAATTGCGCGCGATTATGTCGTCAGTAAGCGAAGCCGTCATGGCGATTGCCAACGACAGACGCGTGCTATTTTATAATCCGCAGTTCGCTTACCTGTTCAATTTGCAGGTGCCAAATCCGCAGGCGCGTATCAGTGAAATTTTGCGTTCACCCGATGTACTTGAGGCCTATGGAGAAGCCTTGAAGACAGGCGAAACCGTACGCCGCGAAGTTCAGATCACCGTCATGGCCGAGCGCCTGTCGCGGCACTTTCAATTGTCGGTCGCGCCTTTGCGCAAAAAGCACAACCAGGAAATTTATGGCGCTGTCGGGATTCTCCACGACATCACGGAGTTGAAACAGGCCGACCGCATCCGCATTGAATTCGTCGGCAACGTCTCGCATGAGTTGCGTACACCGCTGACGGCCATCAACGGCTATCTGCAGACACTCGTGGCCGATGTCGAGAGCGGGCGCGTGGATCAGGCCCAGGAGTTTCTGAAGATCGTCATGCAAAATGTGACGCGGCTGAAGTCTCTGGTCGAGGATCTGTTGGATCTATCGGCTCTGGAATCCGGTAAGGAATTGAACGTCCAGCGGGTGAGCGTCCGCGAGGTGACCGAGAATGTCATGCGCCATTTGAACCCGCAGAATCATAAGGTGCACGTCTCTTATGATTTCGAAGAAATTTCAGCGGATGAAGCGCGCCTCGAGCAAGTTCTGCGCAATATTTTGGAAAATGCGTTTCGCTACGTTCCCTCGGGCGGCAACATTGAAGTGCGCTGGACGCATGGCCGAGAGCCTAACGTTTTAGAGTTGCATGTCAAAGACGACGGTCCGGGAATTGCGTCTGAACATCAGGCGCGCCTTTTTGAGCGCTTCTATCGTGTCGATGAGGGCCGCTCACGAGCGACCGGCGGCACCGGCATTGGCTTGTCACTGGTCAAACACATCGTCCAGCGCCATGGCGGTCATGTGCAGGTACGGAGTGAAGTCGGCCGTGGTTCCGAATTTATCTGTGAATTTCCACAATAACTAAGATTGACCGCCCGCTTTGCGCTTGTCGAGAGCTTCCTGGCGATCCGTCGGCGACGGATGCCGCGGATTATCGGGAAATGTTCCATTCTCCAAGTATTGAGCGAGCATCCGCCGGATAGTCGGCTGGCAACTGCCGCCGCAAGGGCCGCAGCCGGCGATCGTGGCGTCAAAAATTTTGCCCATCGACGTGCAGCCGCGCGCGATAGCAGCTTCGATCGTCTCTTGCGAGACTTCGTTGCACAGGCAAATGAGGCGCGTTTTATCGTTCTTTGGGTTTTGTGCCATGGGATGAGTCGAGACGGTCGATTATAAGTTTAACAATTCGATTTTTGGCCTCAAGATAGTCGCCGCGTATGGTGGCGCCGGCCGCGAACATATGGCCGCCGCCATGAAATTCTTCGGCGATGCCCAGAACTTCGAGCCGTCCCTTGCTTCTTAACGACAGCTTATATTCGGTAGGACCTTCTTCGCGGAAAAGCGCCGCCGCTTGGAGCGTATTGATATTCATAAGCATATCGATCACGTCACGCGAGTCATCCATATCGAGACTGTGTTCGGCGAGGTCTTTGGCTTCGAGTTTCAAGACGGCGACTTGGCCGTTGCCGAAGTATTCGATTTGCGCGAGAACTTTCGCCAAAAACGCAATCTTGCCGATGGTGTGTGTCGCGAACAAGTTGCGATGGACTTGCTCGGCATGATTGATGTGCATCAGCAGCTCAGCCGCGATCAGGTGAGAGTTCACCGAGTTCTTCACGAACTTGAACACTTGGGTGTCAAACGCGATGCTCGTGTAAAGCGCTTCGGCGATGCGCTCGTCCATGCGAATGCCGAGGCCTTTAATAATGAAATAAGCAATTTCACCGGTGCTGGCGGCGCGCGTATCGATAAACGAACCCGCGGTCGGCTCAGGGCCCTGATTGAGCACCGGGTGGTGGTCGACAAATAAAATTTCACGGCAATGGGGTTGAAGCGCGCTAAAAAGTGGTTCGGTCAATCGCCTGTCGTTGGTATCGAAGATCAGAGTGAGGTCTGTCTTTTCGATGGGGGCGTGAGGACCGGTGAACACTTCGCAATGGATATTCGGCTCGAGAAATTGGTATTTCTTCGGAACGGCATCCACCATAAGGATGCGCACCTTTTTGCCGCTCTTACGCAGGCCATGGTAAAGGGCTAAGAGAGAGCCGAGGCCATCGCCATCGCATTGCTTGTGGGTGGACAAAATCACGCTCTGAGCCGCATTAATTCGGCGTACGAGTGAATCCACATTAAGTACAGAAAGACTGGGAGTTCCCATAGTTTACCTGTATTGTATCGGTCTAAATCTTTATTAGCTCTACGGAAATCTTTTGTTTGACTGCGTCAAGAGTTCCATTATGATCTTAGGCTTCGTTTTTCTAGGAGTGAAACATGTCAGACAGACAACCCATGACCATCAGTGGCAAAACTAAACTCGAGACTGAATTGAAGGCCTTGATTCAAGTTGAGCGCCCCAATGTGATCAAAGCGATTGAAGAAGCACGTGGCCATGGCGATATCAGCGAAAATGCGGACTATGACGCCGCAAAGGACCGTCAGGCCATGATCGAAGGCCGTATCGCCGAGATTCAGGCGAAGTTGGCGAATTCGGAAGTCGTGGATACGGCTACACTTGAGTCGAGGACGATTATCTTCGGCGCCATCGTCGAATTGCAGGACCTTGAGACAGATGAAAAAGTGAAATACCAAATAGTCGGGGAAGACGAATCCGACGTGAAACAGGGCAAAGTGTCGATCTTTTCTCCGATCGCCCGCAGCATGATTGGCAAGAAAAAAGGCGATGTTATCGAATTTAAGAGCCCTAAAGGCGAAAAAGAATTCGAAGTTCTGAATTTCTATTTTAAATAGAATAGATGCGTATTCTTCGCGGCCAAAGCAATTTGGAAGTCTCTTCCAAGGGTTTTGCCTGGTTCGTGGTCGGCCTTGTGCTGGCTACGTTCGTAGGTGGAGCTGCGCGTACGGTATTGAATTCCACGCAGGTGCATGAACGCATTGTCACGGAATTGAAGAATCGGTTTCCGCGGCATGAGTTTCAGATCGGACAAACCGAGATCCTACTGTCGCGCGGAATCTGGCCGGGCCTGGCTTTGCGCGTACACGACGTGACATTCAAGCAAGAGGTCTGCGGAAAGCTGAGCTTCTTGCTCACACTGCCACAGACGACGTTGCCGCTCGACCTCTTGAGTCTGATTCGCGGCAATGTACGGTTGAACGACGTCGAAGTCGAAGGCGGCAACATCCACCTCGATTATCACGACTGTCCGTCAAAGGTGGTAGAGAGCCGTGCGTTCGGAAGTGATAAGAGCGGTGGGCCGTCGAGCGAGCCGACGCGCGCGATTGTGATTCCCAAAACGGATTGGCATGAGCTGGCGCAATACGCCGATGGCATTGAAATAAAAAACTTTGCGGTCACTTATGAGAAGGGTCCGACGTGGAAGCTCATGTTCAATTCGGCATATCTCTCGCTGGGTGCCGACATGTCGGCGCAAGCCCTAGTCGATGTGCAAAAGAGCCTAGACTTTGGTGCGCTCACGCAGCCGGTGGAATTCGATCTGCGCGGAGACAGCAATGTC
>Ga0265338_10005000_pt1 | contig 17533 bp, 17 predicted proteins | sample 42126metaG_FD_193579 | JGI IMG/M metagenome (GOLD analysis project Ga0265338, IMG submission 193579) | Rhizosphere microbial communities from Carex aquatilis grown in University of Washington, Seatle, WA, United States - 4-21-26 metaG | ecosystem: Host-associated > Plants > Roots > Rhizosphere... | reverse complement strand
GAAAATACGAACCATCGGCCGTAAGCGATAGTTCTCGTCATAGCGCCAGTTTGTCCGATCGAACAAGACTGACTTTCAATGCTCTTCGCCTTAACTTCGGTATTTCAAATGGCAAAAACCAAGCATCTTTCTAAACGGCAGCATGAGCGACTTGCCGCCTTCCGGTATGCGCTCCGCCGCTTCCTCCATTTTAGCGAAGAAGCGGCCCAGGCTGCTGGCCTCACGCCACAGCAACACCAGGCTTTGTTAGCTATTAAAGGGTATCCAGGCCGGGAGTGCGTCACGGTTGGAGAACTAGCTGAGCGACTGCAGATTCGCCATCATAGCGCCGTCGAGTTGGTTGACCGGCTTGCCCTCGAGAATCTGGTGGCCCGCTCAACGTCGGCGGAAGATCGTCGCTTGGTTCTTGTTCAGTTGACGCGAGGTGGTGACGAGGTGCTTGAGCGACTTTCCGCCGCGCACACCGAGCAACTAAAAACTCTAGGACCAGAGCTTATTCTTCGGCTCAACGAAATCATCAGTGCGGGGGATAGTTCAGTGGTCTGAACCACTCGCCATTTGTTTGACAAGCTATGGGCCCGTTCCCGGGCGTTTGCTTGCTTGTTGAGCCACCTGTCGAATCGCATCCACAATCAGTTCCGGTTCTTCAAAGGGAACGCCGTGTCCGCTGTTCTTGGTGATGATTAATTTGGCGTTGGGAATTTTGTCCGTCCACTGCTTGTGAAACCGTAGCTTGGCCGGGTACAATGTTTGTTGGTCTTTCTGCAATTCGGCTTTCAAATCCGCAGGCAGGAACCCTGGGATCTCGCTCGGACCCATCCCCGAGATCAGCACCACCGGAATTCCCGCCGGGATTTGGCTTGCCCGCGCTTGAGCAAAAGTCGCCGGCGCGCAGTCGACTTCATCGTAGGGTCGCGGCGTGCGTTCCGGCTTTGGGTCGCGGGCCTGCGCCCACTCGATCAATTCCTCCTGGGTTGGATCCACCAAAACCATTCCGGCCACTTCCTGCGGATACATCCCGGCAAAAATCCGAATGTAAGGACCGCCCAAGGAGTGTCCTACTAGAACAAATGGTGGCCGCGCCCGTGAGTTAATCAGTGCAGCATGAAGTTCGCTCGCGATTCTCGCCCCGTCTCGGGGAACGGGACCTTTTTCGGAAAGGCCATTCCCGGCGCGATCATAGGAAAGGGTGAAGGTAAACCTGCTGACCTCTGGTTGCACCCGCACCCAGGTTTCCAGAGGGCTGCCCGAGCCGGATTCAAAGACAACAGTCGGCCCTCCATTGCCCGTCATGAGCATGCGAACGGAGGGCCCGCCAGCGTCGACGCGAATGAAGTGCTCCCCAGAACGCGCGAGCAAGACCACGACGACGCTCAACAGTATCGCTAACGCCGAAAGGGGTTTGCTCACGGTGCATCCTTTGCGATGAATTCCCCGTGCCGATTTCGTGTCAGTGCCGAGGGGGCGAAACCAAGCCGAGCGAATGGGACCGTCACAAGCCCGATCAAAATCAGAAAACATTCAAGGCGATAAGGATCCAGCGGCAGAAAATCCAGCACAGACATTAAACTGAGAGTTAAGCAGCCGTCGGCCCATAGTAGCGTCGCCAATGCGACCAAGAGCAAGGTTGCGTCGGTCCAGAGCATCAGGTATTGCCAAGTACGCCTCCATGAAATCCTGCGCCACGAATAAGCCGCGAGCCAGAATTTGGCGATAATCGCCACGGCCACTACCCGCTCAAAAACGCGCAGCAACTCGTTGGGATCATGTCGAACCCAGGCCATGAAATGCTGGTCGTGGTTAAGCAGCCAGGCGAAGCTAGTGATCCCTAGAATCGCCGCCAGGCAATACACGGCGGCGGATCCGATGAACAATCGCCGGTTGCCGGAAAGTCCCACGCAAAGCCCGCCTACCAGGAATCTCCAGGTCAGCAAGACGCAGGCGGCGAGAATTAGCGCCGCAATGGCGTATTGGGGATAAACTGAGTGGCCGTAGACCATCCAAAAACCGATGCGAAGCATACTGAGCTGATCCACTTTCGCCCAGAGCGTGAGCCAAAGGCAAAGAAAGGTGAGTACCAACGCCCAGGTCACAGCGGCGCTAAGAGCTGCGGCTTTGAGTTTTGCCACCACCATGTCGCCGGTCGCCAGCGGCCGGGTGGCGATAAAAGATGGGAGCGCCAGGTTTGTGGACCAGAAATCGGGCTTGGAGAAACCTTTGCTCATCGCGGCCGCCAGGACCACCGGCATGGCAAGAGTTTGCGGCAGCATCCAGAGCACGATCATGGCCTCATCTCGCAAGTGCCAGGAGAGTGGGCCGACCACCAACAGCAGAATGGCCGCGACCGCACCGGGCAAGAGCAACCCAGATCGCCGCCACTCGAACCAAAACTGCGCCGCTGGCGCTGAAGTAAACGCGGATTGTCGCCTGGGCAAAAGGTCGAGTATTTGATCCGCGCGCTTTTTGAGCCAGTTTTCGCGGATCCCGCCCCCGGTCCGCTGGCGGGAGACAATATTCCAGGCAGTGAGATACGCCAGCAGCGCCAGCACGGCGAGCGCGGCAATCAACACGTTCTCCGACAGCCACCACTGAGGCGTGAATTTGGAAAAGAATGGCATGAAAGCCACACCCACGAGACTGGTTACGACCAGGCTGAGGATGACGATGCGCAAAATCCGGAATCCCGCGAGCGCCCATAAAATCGTTTGAAAAAACACCAGATAGGTGCCGATCAAAACAGCGAACCACGCGGGTCGGACCAGTTCGTTGTGCACAAAAATGAGCTTTACCCAGGCCAGGTAAGTCAACTCGGCCGCGACCACCCCTGCGATCATCGGCAAGGCCACCAGCCGCCAGGTTCGCACGGGCAGGGTAAAAAGGTGATACGGAAAGCCAGTCCATTGTTTTTGCGGGTTGAATTCCGTGTAATGAAAGATCCCGAACACCAGGAAAACCGAGCCACAGGCGAGAAAAGAATCAAGCGTCAGTAGCTGCTGGCGACCATCCTCCGTGGCACGAAAGTTTCCGCCCCAAAGGGCATTGAGTACCCAGCCGAAGAAAATGAGCGCGATGACCAGCCAAAAGAGCCAGCCCTTCTCCTTCCGAATCTCCCAAAGAAGTGCTGCCGTGGGCGAGCGCATCAGGAAATGGACTGAGCCCCGCCGGTTGAGCCCAGTGATGGTTCGTGGGCGTGCGCGATGAATATCTCGTTCAGTGAAGCCCCGTGTTCTTCCACAATGCGGGCGCCCAGTTCAGCGGCGACCGCGGGCAATTGCACACGCGCCCCGTTGCAAATCACCGTCCACTCTTTACCCAGACCAGCTACGCTCAGGGCGCCGGCAATGGCCGGCGGTTTTGCTTGTGCGCTTTCAAAGTGCAGAGTAACCCGGCGATGCTGGGCTTTGATTTCATCAAGTCGACCGCACATCACGACTTTTCCCCGATGCAACATCGCGATGTGGTCGGAGACCCTCTCAATCTCCTCCAGCAAATGCGAGGAAAAGATTACCGTCCGGCCTTCTTCCGCAACGGTGCGGATAACCGCCTCCAGGATATCGCGGCGCACAATTGGATCGAGTCCGGAACTCGGCTCGTCGAGCAGTAGCAAGTCCGGACGATGCGCCTGGGCAGCCAACAACCCGGCCTTGGCCCGCTGGCCCTTGGAGAGCGTTCGCAGTCGCTGCGAAGGATCCAGACCGAACTGTTCGCGCAGTTTCTCGGCGTAAGCGGAGTCCCAACTCGGATAAAAGGCCTGGGTGTAGCGCAGCAGCTCTTCCAGCCGCATCCAACCGGGAAGGTCCGGCTGCTCGGACAGATACCCAATCGAACCCAGCACCGCCACCGGCTCTGCTACTGGATCATGCCCAAAAACCCGCACGGTTCCCGTTTCCGCCCGCAGCAGGCCGAGAATATGCTTGATCAGCGTGGTCTTGCCCGCGCCATTTTCTCCGACTAACCCAAAAATGCTGCCGCGTGGAACGAACAGAGATACCCCATCCAGTGCGGTCTTGGAGCCAAAACAGCGCGACAAGTCCCTAATGTCGACTACCGCCTCCGCGGACGAGGGCGAAGGATATTTCATTCGTGCAAATCCTCCGTCTCCATCAAAGCATCGTGTTCGCGCAGCAGCTTGATGACTTCGGCCAATCCGACACCGAGATGTCGCGCTTCCGTCAGCAAGGAATCCGCGCGGCTGCGCAGGATTTTAAGCTTCTCCCGTTGCGGCAACGGCGAGCAGTCTTCTGATACATAGGTGCCCAAGCCGTGACGTTTGGTCACCACGCCCGTGCGTTCCAATTCCAGGTAGGCGCGCGCCACCGTATTGGGGTTAATCAGCAATTGCTCCGCCAGGACGCGGATGGGCGGGATTTCATCCCCGGGCGTCAACCGGCCCGCCGCCACCTGGTGCTTCACCTGGTTGACAATCTGGATATAGATGGGGACGCCGTCGTCGGAGGTAATATGAATTTGCACGATAGGTTATGGGCGGCAATTTCTAGTGTATTAGTCTATTAATACACAATGAGGCCCTTGTCAAGCGCCCGTCGTGCGAACCAAAAACGGACTACCGACCGGCTGCCAGCTTCCATTCTTCGTCAAAAAAGCCCGCGTCCGCGATTCCCCCGGGCCTTTGCGCCGAAACCGGGATACTCAAATCCACAATCGCCCAATCAGGCAGTTTTGGGGTCTGCCGCGCATTGTTGACGTAATCAAACTCGCGGAAGGTAAACCCGCTGTTGATGACGACGTAATGCTTGGGATTCAGAGGATTGGGATAGATCAATAACGGCGCGAACTTATCCGCCGGATAGTTCGCTTGTGGCGCATGGATGCCTTGCGCGTCCCAGTGAATTGGCAATTGGGTCGCTATCTTGGCCATGAGCTTGTTGCTTTGCGGATCACCCCATAGCACAAGATTGTTCGTTGCGATTTCCGAGTCTGATACTTCTGTGTCGTTTTCGACGCGGGCTTCTCCGCGAAATTGGCGACGCCAATGGTCGATTGCGTGGTCCATTTCCGTCTTCGCCCACGCGCCAACCTTTTCGTTCATAGGCTGCCCGGTGGGGCGCACCATAATGAAGGTATCCATGAACGCGTCATCTATCGGACCTTGAAGGCCATGTTGCTTGTGCAGCGAGAACTCATGTTCGGAATCCGCCACGGCCCACTGACCGCCTCGCTTATGGAAATGGGCGGTCCAAGAGCGGTCGGACATCACCGGCGCTGCCTCGAGTTTTTGACCGTCCAGGATCACTCGCGGGTGGCGGGTGTTGTCGAGCGGACAAAGCCCCGGAGCCATAGAAAACGTGAGAGAGTCGACATTCTTGGTAGTCGCATGGATAGCGCTGGCTGCCTTGTCGAGTTCGGCGTCCACGCGCGCCCGTTCCCAATGATGCTCGAGAGCGTCCACCGTAATCCACTCCATTTGGTTATAACGCAACGTCCAGGTGGTGAAACGCACCTTGAGTGGCATCGGGTCGCGACCTTTGGCCAAGATACTGTCGATGCGACGATTGATCTCCTCCTTGGCAGCAGGATGATAGCGGTGAGCGGTCTGCGGGCCGACGATATGCGTCATGGTCATGCCTTCATCGGCCAGGGCCATCGCCATCCGGTCGGCTGCTTGCTTTTGCCCGTCAATCTCACCGCTGTACGCGACGAGAGGGCAATTGAACAGGTTGGCGGCATAATCGATCGAGTCGTAAAGGTGCCATAGCTTCTGCTCATAATCAGCAGGTCGGGACGCACCCGCCGTATTGAGATGCAGAAACTCGGCGGTCTCTGAGAATCCGGCTCCTGGGGCGGCGGCCGCCCACAGCCCGGCATAATGAGTGGCAAATTGCCAGCAGGCAGCGCCGCCCATTGAGAAGCCACGAACCACGAGCCGATTGTCGTCAATGGGATAGCGTTTGCGGACACTTTCCAGCGCCTCGAATAAGTCGGTCTCACCTGCGAAACGATTGGCATTGCAGTAACGGCCGTATAAGTGCAGCACAATCGTGTCGGCGGGAGTAAATTCGCCACGGTTCTTTTCGCGATCACTGACGAATGCCAATTCGCTCAATTGCTCACCACGACCATGAAACCAAAAATCCAGGCGAAACTTGTGCGCGGTGTCCGGATGGTAGGAAGGTGGCACGACCAGTCCGTATGGCTGGACCGAACCGTCAATCCTTGAAACGTAGGCGCGCACGACCAGTCCCGTGTCCGAAATCCATGGCGCGTGACCCTCCCGCAGGGCCTTCACGCGCGCCATACCTTCTGTCAAAATCTGGCGAGCCGTTTGAATTTCATTCGTGCGGTAAAATTCATGGTAACGCAACGCCCAATCCACCGCTTTGTGATAAATTTGAGCGTCCGGTAGCAAATCCAGTAACGCGGGTTTTCCGGCCAGATCTGTGCGGAGCGATTCAATCTCTTTTCCGAATTCCAATACGCCCTTTTCGAGTTCTACGCGGTCAGTGTCTGAAAGCGTGATGCCCGGTGGTGGAACGGTCTTAACATTTTCGAGAGCATTCTCGGCCGCGGCCGCTTCGAGCGTGAGCAAGGCAAGACAGCCATACGTGGCAAAAAGGAGGCGTCTGTGCATCGGGTCAGCTTGAAGAACGCCGTCAAATTTGGCAATTGATCTCGCAATCGTTTACAAACGAAGACGGGCGTCGAAATACCTGGGGACGCTATTGTCGAAGGGTTATTTGCGGTATTCGATGTGGCCGTCGCCATAGACAATAATCTTCGGGCGTTCCGGGAACACGCCCTTCTGCTGCAGCAGAATCACTTTGTTTGCATCACTGCCATTTACCAATGGGCTCATTTTCCCGATCGAGGGCAACTCCCAATGTTCATCATCGAGATGGGTGAGTTTGGCCGGCAGGTAAGGCCGCAACTCGGCGAGTGTTTTTGGCAGGTCATCCTGATGCGCCTGCGCGAATTGCAGCAAGGCGGGATAAACGTCCCGAAGTTCGCCCATGCGTCGTTTTAGATCTGAGACCGCCGAGGCTCTCTGAAAGAGCGCGCCCAGGGGTGAGCTGGCGACGTCACGCCCATTCGGATCGGACCGGTCGCTCCGGCTGAACAGGATCGCGGTCCCGACCACAAGAAGGCACGCGAGGCCTGCGCCCACAACGAGGATTTTGGTTTTGGCTGTCATAGGTTTGAAGTGCCCTGGTTCAAGATTTTATGTCCCGGCGCTGGAAGACAGTGCAACCGATGATCAGGAAGGTGAGATTATAGCCTGCCAGGATGCTGAGTGATTCTCCCACCCGCCACCAGGGGATATTCGGGCGGAAGAAGTGGGTCCAAACGTAAAGATGGTGAACCATGAACCATTCCCGCATATCGCGGAAGTAAGGCATATCATGAAGAATCATGCTGATGAAGAATACCGAAATGGCCAGGATGGTGGCGGCGGCAGGCTTCATGTTGAAACACGAAAACATAAACGCCAGGCTCATGAGCGTTATCGCTTCGCAGGTCATGAAAAGATGTACCGTGGCAAAGCGTTCCCAAGCGATCGCGCCATCAAAGCTGCCCACAATCTGTTCCAAAGGCAAAACCACAAAGAGACCGCCCGAAGGGAAAAACGCACTCGCGACCAGGATGCTGAACACCCCGAGGGATAAAACCAGTATGCAAGAGAAGACCGCGCCGGACAGCCATTTCAACAAAAGGAGCCGCAGCCTTGAAATCGGCCGACACAAGATCATTCTCAGGGTGCCATCTTCTGATTCCTTGGCCACCAGGTCGCCCCCTACGAGTGAGACGTAAAGCGGCAGCAAAAAATAAACAATCGGCACCAACAGGAAGCTCGACACCGTCAGGTTGCTGACAAAATGGTCCGCCGGAAGCCCGAATTTCTCGATATCCCCGACTAGCTGCCGATACGGCCCCTGGCCGAATTGAAACAGGAGGATGCCGATGCTTTGAGCCAGGAAAAACATTCCCGAGCCGATGTAAGTTCGTTGTTTGCCGAAAAGCTTCCACAGTTCATTGCGCAGTTGGAGCCAGAGCATGAGTTGTAATTAGGCGGTTGGAGCGAAGGAACCTGAGCTCGGTTCAGCTTGATCGGGTGAATCCGCTCTCGGCTTGTCTCTCATCAGCGAAAGATAAAACCCTTCGAGATCCCGTTGCTGCGGCGTGATCTCAGAAACAGAAATCCCATTTTGGACGAGGCAGCGCACCACCTGCTCCGCCTTTGCCTCGGCTGCCAGCGCGATGAATTCTCCGTCACGTTCATCGATAATGAGCCTCTCCCGATGCAGCAATTTGACGGCGGCGCTAAAATCGTTCACCCGGAGCAGCACCCAGTTCTGCGCTTCGTGAATGCTCGCGAGCGGCCCGTCGAACACCTTGCGTCCCTGGTTCATCACTGCGATCCGCGTGCAGAGTTGCTCGACCTCGCTCAACAGGTGAGAGGAGAGCAGAATGGTGAGACCCATTTCGGCGCGCAGCCGCAGGATGGTCTGGCGCATTTCGTGAATACCTTCCGGATCCAGCCCATCCCCGGGTTCATCCAGGATGAGCAAGTCCGGTTGCGGCAAAAGCGCCTGCGCCAGCGCCAATCGCGCGCGCATTCCGTGTGAGTAGGTTTTGACCTTGGAGTGTTCTCGGCCGGTCAATCCGACCCAGTCAACCACCTCTTGCAGCCGCTCTTTGGAGGTGCGAGCGGCATAATGGCTGAAGATCTGCAGGTTTCGCCAGCCGCTCAGGTAATCGTAAAATACCGGCGTCTCAAAAATCGCGCCGACCTTCTGCAGCGCGCGCTGGCGGTCATTAGTCACATCGAAACCGCAGACGCGAACTTCTCCCTCGGTCGGCCAGACCTGTCCCAGCATCATCCCAATGGCTGTGCTCTTGCCCGCTCCGTTGTGGCCTAACAGGCCGAAGATTTCGCCTGCCGGCACTGTAAGGCTGAGGTCTTCAACGGCCCGGCGCTGGCCGAAAGTTTTCGATACGTTTTGGAGTTGAATCATGGAGAGGGGCTCTGCAGTTCCAGTAAATTCTTGAGATGTTGATCGGCGTAAAGATAATTTTTGGCTTTGGCCGCCCCTCGGGAACGGTGAAATTCTTCCTTGTCGAAGACCACTGGAATTTGATTCAAGCTGAAACCCATCCCTAAGAGCCGTATTTGATCGGCGTTCTGGCCATTGAGAAGAAAATTCCAGGAATAGCTTGAGCCCGTTTGTTCGAACACTCCCCGCTGATCCGAAGGACACCTAAAGACATTAGAAGATCCGACGTGATCCAAGAGCACACGATTGATCAGTTGGGCATTAGTCAGTGAAGAACCCAACCAGTCCACAAGAGCAGGCAGCCGGTTACCGTTGTCGGACACGTACAACTGCAAACCGATGCCGATCTGATGGAGATTGCTTAAACATCTGGCCGAACGCGCGGATTCCTTGCCACGATTAAGCACAGGGACCACCAGCGCTGCCAGGATCGAGATAATGGCGATCACGACCAGCAATTCAATCAGGGTAAATGCGCAGCGGAGTTGAGTATGGTAATCACAGCGTGAACCTGGAAGTTTCGAAGGCGAGGTCACACCGTCCGGACCGTCCGCGAACCCAATGTTGCAAAGGATTTGGGCCTTGCACCCTCCGCCATTCCAGAATCGACCAAAGGTTTTCAAAACCCGTTCAGGTTGAGTTGCCCACTTTCGAGTTGGCGCTGGACCTCGATCAGCAAAGGAGCCAATTGTGCTTTCGTTTGCGCCGAGCCCTGGCTGAAGAGCGTGTTGAGCCCCACGGTGCGAACTTTTTTGTCCAACTCCGGGCTGAGCAGAGGTGGGTTGGTTCCATTCAGGCCTGAGGTCTGCTCGCCCGCTGGGGTCGTGGCATTATTCCGGAGTTCCCTGAGAGCCTGCTCAATTTCCTGCTGTTGCCGCTCTTTTGGCCAGAGTTCGAACATCCTCAGGGCGGTCTGCATTTCGCCAGGAAGGAACGCGTCAACAAAGTACGCCTTCTCTTCATCGGTGAGTTGCCGAAACCAATCCCGGTCCAGTCGCCATTTCTGGCGCTCATCCGGCGAGAGGGCATTCAACCTTTCGGCCAAGCCTTTCAGGAACTTAAGCCGATCTGCCGCCGACAATCGAGTCAGGTCTCGCGAACGCTGATATTCGCCGACTTTTTCTGAAGTCATTTTTGAATGCCGGGCAATCACGTAACCGGACCATGCCAGCAGCCACACTAAGACCAGGGCGCCGATGCCGATCAGAATTGGGCGCTGAGTGTGTTTCATCTTTGCGGGTATTGAGGCCACACCCAATCGCCTCGGGCGGAATCGTAGTCGGTCCCATCCTGTTTCGGGATCGCGACGCCTCCATCGTCGGTTTCATTCCAGCCGACACCGTATAATGTAAATCGGCCATTCTGCAGTAGTCGGTATTTCGGCGGTTGGCCATTACAAACGTCCAACGGAAGATGGTCGAGACATTGCGGCGTCAAGGCTTCGAGAGTTTCCGGATATACTCCTTTTGCGAGCCGATAGCGCTCCAGCGCACACGCGATCATCGTTTGGTCCGCGCGATTTTGGCCGATCGCGCCTCTTTGAATTGTTTTTGTGACCTGGCCGAGCATTATTTTGGAGAAGCCGGTGTGGTGCCAGAAAGAGGAATGCTCGAGTTCATCCTCCAGCGCCTTCCGGTTTTCCTCAATGACTCGGGGATGAACTCGCCCGGCGGTGGCATCAAAGCCGGCCAATACCCGCTGGTCATAAAGCCGGTGATAGGAAACCTGTTCCTGAAAAAACCAGCCACTCGGGCCCGCGAGCAAATACATCAGCGCACTGGCCTCATCCATTGAAGCGATCCAATTGCGGAGCACATTCTTGTGAGCGCGGATATAACGAAACGCAGTTTCCCCGAACGCGGCGCGTTCGGCTTTCAGGTTCCGTTCAAGCTGCTTGAGCGGTTGGTTGCGCTTCAGTTCCCTTTCGAGCACTTCCAGTTGCTCCTGCGTCCAATTTCGGCCGGCCAATCCTTCCCAAATAATCTGTTCGGTTCGCTTCAACATCGAACCTTGCGACATCACGTTGATCAAAAAGGGCTCGGCTCTCGTTGCACGCGCCAGATAGCACATGAGCTGAACGTCCTCGAATGCCGCCTCGGTTTTTTGCAGCGCCAATTCCGCCGAGGCCCGAACTTCCAATACTCTGCAAACGCGTTGAAGCACGAGGTAATGCGGCAAAAGAATGCTGATGGGATCCTCCGCATTGTAATCAATGTTGAACCTGCAATGCGGCCGCCCGTTGGCCAGACGAAGTTCGTCGAGGACCGGTTTATACTCGTTGAGAGCCGTTAGTACGGCGGCCGCAGCGTCGGCTCGAGTCGCAAAAGAGGGTGTGGAACCCACGAATCGGCCGGCTTGGTTTTGCAACAGCAACCAAGACCCCTCCAAATCAGTCATTTCTCCATCGAGCCGGACGGATGGAGTGTGTTCCTGATTGTCCATCGGCAACAGCGCAGCGCCGAAGTTCGCTGCGCGGTCATGGCCCGCCATATCGCGCCAGATGGTTTGGCCCGGTCCCCTGGGTTTGGGATTGAAATCGAATAATGGGGCCAGGAAAGGAGTCTCAGCAAAGTTCTGGTCATCCGCCACGGGAGGCGGAACAAACTTTTGCCAATCCAATTCCACGCCGTTCGCCTCCAGCTCCCGTTGGCAAATTGCCCACGCCCGTCGGCCACGCCAATTCTCTTCAGCGAAAAGCAGGCAAACTATTGCGAGCAACGCGCCAACCAGGATTAGCAAGCGCGCTGGAACCGAAAGCCGCGAAAAATACCCCCGTGTGACAGGCAGAGCCGGCCTCGGACGAGTACCGTTCACCGACGACGATTCCAGTCCGGTCTTACCATTCATCATACAATTCGGGCTTATTCATGAATCAAGTCATCCTATTGCATATGGAGGGTTTAGACCGGCTTGGTCCAGATTCATCACGGCCGACAACACAGGAAAATGGACAAAAGCTCGCGCATTTGGTGGACTATTGAGATTCTACGACCGCGAAGCCGCGTGAGTTTTTTGACCTCGCGAAATTCACGAACCTGAATTGGAAAATGCGCGCCCAGAAATGATCACTATGCTGTTCCGGTATCTTGCCCATCTTTCCACGGGACGTTTGATTCTGTGGTGCTATTTCATTTGGTATTGCGTCGTCTTGGTCAGGTACTTTGACCCGAGCCCTCGGCTTTGGCTAACCTCTCTGGGATTGAGTCTTATTATTGGTTGCGCGCTTTATCTAAGCACGACCGCCGCGGATAAGAATCAGGTTCACCTGGATTTCTGGAAAATTCTCAGACTGTTTCTGATGCCCTTTTTTGTCTCCAGCTTCGCTGCCATGGTAAAGGGGAAGGGATTCATTCTTATCTTTTCTCCTCGCCAAGGTGAGATACTTATCGCGGTTGCCGGCTGTCTTGTTCTCTGTTCTTTGGCCCTTACCTTGAAGCTGCTATATCGTCGGGCTCTGCCTGGATCCGAGTCGGTGTCTGACGCGGGCCTTCCTCCAAAGGGCGGGAGTTAGCGGAGTTGCCGGCGAAATGAAGGCATTCCAGGATGTCGCTGCGGAGGGTTAAGAATTCCGAGCCAGTGCGTTGTCGGGGACGCGGGAGTTTGACGCTGATGATCCGTTCGATTCGACCGGGACGGGGGCTCATGATGAGGATGCGGTCGCTCATGTAGATTGCTTCATCGATGTCGTGAGTGACCAGCAGCACGGTGGTGCCGCGGATTTCCCAGAGGCGTAGCACCTCATCCTGCAAACGCATCCTTGTGAAGGCATCAAGGGCGCCCAAAGGCTCATCCAGCAGGAGAACCATCGGATGGTTGATCAGGGCTCGCGCCAGTGCCGCGCGCTGCGCCATCCCTCCGGAAAGATGATGAGGGAACGCATCGGCGAAACCTTCGAGACCAACGAGTCGCACGAATTCATCCACTTCGCGTCGTTTTTGATGAAGCAATCCACGCGCAACGAGGCCTGCCTGAATGTTGCGCCGAACGGTTAGCCAAGGAAAAAGGTTCGGATCCTGAAACACCAAGCCGCGCCGAGCGCTTGGACCTTTGATGGGCTCATCTCCCATCCAAAGTTCGCCGGAACTGGCAGTTGTTAGACCGGCTATCAATCGGAGGAGTGTGGATTTGCCACAACCGCTTGGGCCGACGATCGAGACTAACTCTCCGGGGGCCACAGTGAGAGATACGGCGTCCAAGGCGAGGTTGCGAACCTGGGAGTTATCAGGGGCCTCCGAGGTGGGAAAGTCCTTGCTCACCTGCACAATTCGGAGGGCAGAGCCTTCGGAACTGTGGGTGGTTGAGGACTCAACTACCATTTGATAATTCCCTTTTGCCAGCCCAACGTGCGGTCACGGATCTTGAATAACAGCGTCATAACGGTCGAGAAGAATGCTGCCATGATAAGCAAGGCGGCATAAACTTTGCCATATTCGGCCCAGCCCTGCGCCCAACTCACGTACCAACCAAGGCCTGACTTAACACCGACCGTCTCAGCGACAACCAAGGTGAGGAACGATGTTCCCAGCCCCATGAACAACCCGATAAAGATGCTGGGCATGGCGGCGGGAATGGCGACGTGAAAGATAAGGTAGGTCTGTCCCGCGCCGAGCGTGCGGGCAACGTCGAGGTATGACGCCCGGGTATTAGAAATCCCCGAGGCGGTCAGCATGGTTACCGGAAACCACACCGCCAGCGCGATTAACGCCACAGCGGAAAACATCGCCGAAGGAGAAATCACCATTGCCAGCGGAATCCAGGCGGTTGCAGGAATCGGTCCGACGACCTTCAGAACGGGCATTCCCCAGTAATGAGCGCGAGCAGACCAGCCAATGCAAACGCCGGTGATCAAGGCGAATGTCGCGCCGAGTGTATATCCGCTGAGAAGGAGCACGAGGGAATGCCAAGTGCTGTCAAAGAGAAGAGCCCGGTCGTTCACCAGGCTTTGCAAGACCCCTGCCGGGCTAGGAAAATACGGTAACGGCAGCCATCGAAAACCAGACGTGATCAATTCCCAAAGACAAAGCATCAACACTACTGCAGAAATAATAGGACACATCTCTGCCATCCATTGCCGCAATGGCAACCAGGCTAACTGCACGGCGGCGGCTGCGGAGAACGAGACCAAAACGAAGCCCAGGAACGCAAAGTATAGGCGAGTTTCAGCGATCGGTTGGGCTTTCGAAACAAACTGGTGAATGATGAGAGCGATCAGCGAGGCCAACGGGACAGCTAACAGAGCAAACAGTTTAGATGGGGCGCGGCGTGCCTTTTCTTTCGAGCTAATCGGGAATCGCAGATGCGTGAGCGGGTTTGGAACTGTTTCTTTCGCTTCGGCCATTGGCGGTTGAGGCTTTAAGCCATTGGTCATTTGGAGCTTATGGTTCTGACAGAGGCTAATGAGGGGGTCCCATTAACGCAACAGGTTAAACCACACCACGGATCGCCTTTGGTCAGCGCCAGTTCCGCGCGGAGGCGAGCGCTCTGATCGGGCGGCACCTGGCCTCCGGCAACGGTTTCCACCTTTAGCGATTCGAGCCATTTATCTGAGACGTCATCAAAATGGGCAAAGGCGCGCTTGGCTAAATCATCGACGTCGGTCGCGGAATTGAGCATCCCGGCTCTCTTCATCTCGGCTGCTGCTGATTTTACTGCGGCTTCAGCGCCGGAAACGCTCGGGACATAGCGCAGGTTTGCGATGGCAACCGTGTTGAGTTCAGGATTTGAAGCGAGATACTTTTTCTCGACCGACATTCTGGCCGCCGCCGCCGGGTTTGTTTCCACCCACTTGGCGCCTTTAAGCAAGGCCCGCGTTGCGGCGGCCGCGGCTTTCGGATTGGCCGCCAGGAATTTCCCATTGACCAACACCGCGCAACAATACTCGTCTTTGTACGGTGCATCCGCTGCCTGATCAGCGATGTTTTTAACTTTGCCATCGGCCAGCAACAAGCTGCCGATGGGTTCAGAATCAGCAACTGCGTCCACCTCGCCTTTATCGAGAGCCAACCCGAGTTCGCCGGCGGGGAACACCGTCCAGGTAATCTCTTTGCTTGCGTCAATCCCGTGCGCGCCCAAAACCCGGTTGGCAAAGATGAAGGGCGGCGTTCCCATCCCAGGCACGCCAATCCGTTTCCCGCGCAAATCCTGTACCGAATGAATACTCCCTTTCGTCAGGGCCTGGACACGCAGGCAGCCGCGATGGATGCCGCCGGTAAATTTGACGTCCAACCCTTGCTCAACGGGTTTAAGAAAATACATGATCAAATGGTGGGTGACATCGAAGCCGCCAAGAGCCAGGACGTCTTTGTAGTTGGCCCATTCGCATTTGACCAGCGAGACGTCAAGCCCTTCCTCCTTGAAGAAGCCGTTTTCGTACGCACTGAAAATCGGCGCTTCGCAAGTCAGGCCAATGTAGCCCACGCGAACTTTATTAGTACCGACTGCGGGAGCTTTGGAGCCCTGCTTGCATCCAGTCGCGAGCAAGGCGCCCAAGGTCGCCAAAGTGAAGAGCTGAGCAATAGACATAATTCTCTTTTCAACACAATTGTTCTTCATAAACGGGATTCCTGGCTGCTATTCGCTTCGGCCTTCAAGGGACGATCAAGACTTTTGTTGGTACGAACATTACATGACGGTCCCGATAGTTTTGACCATTGCTCGAGAACGTCAACACCAAGAACGCATTGCGTCCCGTGTGGAATTCATTATCGATGCAATCGTTGCGTCACTGCGTCCGCGCCTTGGTGCACGGAGCGTGGAACCGTTAGTTAATTCTTTCGGCCAAGGATTGGGCGAGGCAGGGTAGCAATAGGGCAGTGCGCGTGATTGGGTTAACGGAATGCTTGTTGGTACGGCAGGGTTCGCCGTCCTGAGACGAAGGGAACCGCCGTCGTGTGAGCCGGAACTATTTTCTCAAAGGTCAGGTTGGTGATGGTGCCGGAGTTATCAACTTTGACCTCCTCCTTTTTCTCGTTGATTTCAAGCACTTCAATCGGTCCAGCCCGCTGCCCTTCTCTTAGGATATATGATTCTTCTCTTGCTCGCTCGGGCGGTTTCGCAGGGAACTCCGCCTTTAGCAATGCACGTTTACCTTTCAAAATGGTCGTAATCCTGGTAAGGTGGAGTTTGGGCAAGGAGGTGTGCACCTTTTCGGAATGGGCGGGTGTTGCAGGTTTCAGGTGAAAGGCGTTTCTGTCCCAAATGCTCTGATATGGACTCCCAGCAGCTGCTGATGCAGCGACATTCGCTGCGCAGAATAAAAGAAGTGCTCTCAGCGCCAAGCGCCAAGCAATCTGATCGCCTGCCGCGGTTGCACGGGAGATAACCGGTTTCATGCGAAGCGTCAGAGCAGATTTAGGATTATCAACCCGGAAACGATTGCAATTAGGAATTTCAGTAAAAGGATCTTAAGCATGGGAGGTCTGGTTTAGTTGAGTCGTCTAAGCGGGAATTAGCCTCGCTGCCGAATGTTTTCCTCCTCGTGCATGCGCATCCTGGCCGAGAGCAATGCTGCCCGGCCAAGATAGCCAACGGCTTGATTGGGGTTGTTGCGCCCCACCACCGGCAGTCGCCCAATGTTGCGATCAAGCATTTTGGTCAGCGCGTTGTGCAATGGTTCGTCAGGAAAAGCGACCGCCAGATCAGTGCTGCCAGCCTCCAGTACCGTCATCTCCGCCGCGCGGTTGTGACGCAAGGCTCGAACAATGTCACCTCGGGTGATGATGCCGATGAGCCGGTTGTGTTCGTCGACAATGAGTGTTCCCTGGCGCCGGCTGAGCTCTGGATCGCCCTGTGCGATGAGATCGGAAAGCTCCGTGAGTCTAGTGGTCGCCAGGATGGTGGGCACATCCTGATCCATCACGTCGCGCACCCTCGCGAGCTCAAATGGATCAATGCTGTACTCGCGTGTGATATGATGACCACGGCGTGCCAGCTTTTCTGTCAGAATCGAACGGCGCATCAGCAGAACGGTCACGCCAAGTGCCGCGACCGAGGCGATTAGCAAGGCCGGAAATAGATTAAAGTCGCGCGTCAATTCAACGGCAAAAACCATCGCGGTGAGCGGCGACCGCATGGTGCCCCCCATCATGGCCGACATGCCGACTAAGGCCCAGAGGCCGGGGTCACCCACCGGAATCCACGAACCGGCAAATGCGCCAAGGGCTCCCCCCATGATCAGCAACGGCGCCAGAACCCCGCCTGACGTGCCGGAACCCAAAGCAATGGACCAGACCAACGCTTTTGCTACGAGCAAACCAATGACGACCCCACCGACCAACTCACCGCGCAACAGGCTGTGAATCGTATCATAGCCGACGCCCAGCACCCGAGGTTCAATGATCCCGCCGGCGCCGATGAACACCGCGCCTATAGCCGGCCACCACATCCAGTGTAACCGCAGCTTTTGAAACAGATCCTCACAGGCATAAACCAGCATCGTCAGCAGGCCCGAGGCGAATCCAACCAGCACACCAAGGCCCGCGGCGATGCTCAGCGCTGTTCCAGCTAAAGGCGCATGGGCAACA
>Ga0265338_10004999_pt1 | contig 17534 bp, 12 predicted proteins | sample 42126metaG_FD_193579 | JGI IMG/M metagenome (GOLD analysis project Ga0265338, IMG submission 193579) | Rhizosphere microbial communities from Carex aquatilis grown in University of Washington, Seatle, WA, United States - 4-21-26 metaG | ecosystem: Host-associated > Plants > Roots > Rhizosphere... | reverse complement strand
GATTTTCAAATGGAACGGGTGAATATCGGTGCGGAACTCGCGAGCGTGATCGAGTTCTTTGAGCCGTCGGCGGCGGAAGCCGGGATTGACCTGAACCTCGCCGCTGAAGGCGAACTGGCGATCATGGCCGAAAAAACCCTGTTTCAGCGCGTGGTTGGAAATCTACTCGCAAACGCGATCCGCTACACCCGCGCCGGCGGCAAGATCACGGTGCGCCTGCGGCCCGAAGATTCACACTTTGTGTTTATTGAGGTCGCTGACACCGGGATCGGCATCGGCCCCGATCATCTCAAACGCATCTTTGACCGGTTTTACCGCGTCGACACCGACCGCAATTGGGCGACAGGCGGTGTCGGCCTGGGTTTGGCGATTGTTAAAGGCATCGTAGATTTGCACAAAGGGCGAATTGAAATCGCAAGCGAGCCCGGCGGCGGCACGCGCGTCAGTTTACATTGGCCTCAGGCTTAGTGGCGCGAGGATTCGTTCTGTAGCGAATTGTCGACGATGTGAAAATATGTTCTCAACAGCAATTCAAACGACTCTTCATCCAAGCTCTGTAAGTACTCTTGCTTCTCAACGAAGCTTTCCTTCTGCACGAAATCCGCGAAGAGGATTTGGATTTTGTCGAGATTGCGGTTGTGGAACAACTCTTTCTCGTCGGTTGGAGTTTTGAGCACTCGGGCTACCGTCTCATTATCGAACAGCAAGTGAATGCCGTTCATACTTTGCGCTAGGAGATGCTCGATTTCGTCTAGATGTGAGTCACTGATGCGAAGCTCTTTCACACTTCAATGGTTGAATCAAAATCAGTCGCAATCAAGCGAAAATCCACGCGGTTTGACTAACCAGACCCGGACCTTTATCATGTACATGGAGGCTAGACGTTCGTCCGTCTCATAGTGAGACAGTCGATGTTGTATAATCATGAGTATGTCGAGGACCTCGCGTAAAAAGACGGCAGATCCAATCGTGATCGATGAATCCGCAGGTTTGATTTTTCAAACCGAGGCCGAACTTTACGAACATTTCGAGCAGGAAATCCAGGTTCTCGAGAACGAATTCTTCTCAATTCGGAGCAAAGAAGACGTCAATGAGCATGAATTCAGCAGATACGATACTCAGCTTGAACGGCTGCTCGACGACCCCGACGAAGTTTGGGAAGACAACGACACCTTGCCCGGCAAGCGCATGTTCATTTACATCCGTTCGTTCGATAAGGGCGTTCAGCACATCGCCGCTTGCTATTTGACTGAAAGCACTCCGAGCTTCGTTTATTTGCATTTTCCGACGACTGACACCGATTTGGCCGAGCGCTATCGCCGCGGACAGTTGGTGTTTGAGCGCTCGCAAAGTGACGCCCAATTGGGCGCGATCGATGGCGATGCCCTGCATGAAGGCGACGAGCTGGCCGAGGGTTTATACAAAGCCATGCTGCTTTTACGGAGCGAGAAGGACATCCCGGAGATCGACTTCCACTCCTTTGCCGATTGCCGTGAAGTGGCCTTGGAAGATGCCGACGAGATCTGGCGGTCTTCGGATTCGCTGGGCAATGTGTTGGTGAGCTTTATCAAGGAATTCGGCGATGAAGATGAATTTATCTACATTGTGGTGACTGTGGAAGATGCGCCGAGCGGAAGCCACGCCTTGCTCTTTTCCTTCCCTACGCGCGATAAGGGTCTAGTCGACCGCTACCGCCATGGTGAGAATTTACAGGCCGAAGAGGTCGTTCAAGAGTCTTCTCATTAAATTTCCACTAGGGATAAGTCCAGTTTTCTAGCGCTCCTGCTAAAATCATTTTTTTTGTGACCGCTCACGCAGCATGGGCTAAATTGCTTGCTGTGAGAACTGTTTTGTTTGCGACTATTCTGGTTTTCGCGATTTCCGGCTGTGCGACCACAGGGAGCGGCTCCGTACCGAAATCCGTGGCGCTCGAGTTTCACGGCAAGCCCGGTGAGCTCACCGAGACCCGTTATTACTCCAATGCTCACATTCAAAGTTATGAGGATGGCCAACTTTTGCGCGACCGCTTCGAGGGCGTGGACTTTACCGTGGCATCAAAAGTGACCGAAACTCTGCCGACGTCGCACATTTTGAAATTCGACGTGCAGACGACTTCAAAAGACGGCACGGTCGAGCTGCACGATCTGGCCTTTCCCGAACTGGGCGAAAAAATCGATTATGTGATCCGCGGCAACGGCGAAGTCTTGCGTGCGGGCAGCTATGCTCCCGAAAGCCTCTTTTACGTGCCGGCTTTGCCGATTCCAAAAGCACCGGTGGAAATCGGCGACACGTGGACAATGGAGCATACTTGGGTGTCTTCCCGTGACGGAATTCCGCTGACGTTGCAGGTGGTGGGTATCTTGAAAAACATAGTGACCTGCGAAAAGAGCGGTGTGTGCGCGGATCTTGAGATCAACGGGCATGTGAAGTTAGGCGCTCAGCCGGCCAATGCGAGCGCCCGTTTCGACTCGAGGATTTGGGGCCGGGTCTTATTCTCGCTGCAACGGGGAGACGTGATCTGGTCGGATATGCGGTCGAGCGAAGAGATGGGCATCAAGAATGACAAGATGGCCGTGCGCTCGTGCATGGTTTCCGAAATGAAGCTTGGCGGGGATGCGAAAATTCAATTCGCCTGTGATCCCAACGACGAGCATGTGACGCCCACGCCGCGCTACTGATATTCGGCGTCAGCCTTACAGCCGAAGAGATTTTCTTTCGTCCAATTGTTCAAGTCAGGCGTAATCGATTCGCCATCGATATCCGGCCAGAGTAAGTGCTTGTTACTGTCCGTGCCTCGCGAGTACCAACCGTTCGCGGACATCTCGGGTGACGAGCCTGGGGGATGATCCTTGCTAATTTGAGTGGCCATGACCGGAGTGGGTGGGAGTGACGGCGGTTCAATGGTTATACAGCCGCCTCCGTGATCCGAACAAAGGTAGATGGCCTGTTTGCAGAGATATTTTCCGCTGCTGTCAGTATCGCATTTTGAAGTCAGTCCCGAGTAGCTGTAGCCCGGATTGTTCGGGAAGCTCATTTTTTTGTAGTAGTTCTCGGATATCGTAGACTGGGAGTCGACGTCGGTTTTGTAGAACAGACTTTCAATGCGGATACGGTCTTCCTTGTCGTCACGCGTTCCAGAGTTGAAGACACGCACATCTCTCGGATTCAGCTGATCTGTCTTAACCATCACAAAGGCGCCTTGGCGGTTTGGATTGTTACCACCGCCGTTGTATCCGTAGGAGTTATTTTGGTCCGGCGGCAGATCGCATTCTTTGAATTCAGTCGAATTGTAGCTGTAAAAGAAGGCATCGATCTGGAGGTCATCCTTCAGCATTTTTCTCATCGCCAGCAAACACTGGTCCGAGATCGTCAATTTGACGTTTTGGCCGGTGCTCGAGTTGTACACGCCTTGACCTTGACCATTGTAATCATTGTTCAAACGGAAGATCTGATCGAGTCCTTGCGACGAGGTCGCCCACTCTTTCGGGCAGCCGAGAGCGATCAAATTCCGTTGCAACCGCATCGGAAAGGTCATGCTGCCGTCGCGGCGGATGTCCATGATGCGGAAGCCTTTGGGAAAGTGGACCTGCATTAACACCCATCCATTGGTGCTGCTACCGCCGTAGCTTGCCGTTGCCACTGGATCAAGCGCGAAGTAAAGGCCCGGTCCGTACATGTTGCCGACTCCGTACTGCTCGGTTGAGGGAGCCGGGCAGTCGGACGGATTCAGCGCCGCATTTTTTGTGCAGAAACTATTCAGGTAACGCGCGGTCGTACTCTCCAAATGAGCGTAGCCGGCGTAGTCAGTCGCAGAAATCGGGGATTTCCACACCGAGGTGCGGCCATCGACCGTGTACCAGCTCCACACATAGACGGGTTGATCGAGTTCGTAGACGTAATTGTTGAGGAAGTTGGCGATGACCTTCGTGTCGCCGGCCGTATCCGCGGCCTGTGCGTTGGCACTTAATATCAGTGATGCGAGTAAGAGGATCGCTATTTTCATAAATAATGGACTATGAGCAAGTGGGGTGCCAGGCTGGCTTGGCTTTGGGCGGGGCTAGCTTGTCGAACTTGTGTACAGAAAGACGCTGATGGTCTCTCGACGGAGGCTCATTTTTCCGATAGCGGAGTATGACAAACCTTCTCGTTTACGCACTAGTTCTCAGCGGTTCTGCGTGGGCCGCCGACACCCGCCCTCCCTCACTCGAAGTTGTACAAAAGCAGCTTTTCGACGAATCGTTTAAGACCTTTCTGACGGAATTCGGAAAGAACAACAAGCAATACAACGTCAAAGCGTCAGATGTGACCGCGCCCGATTACGATGCGAATTTGAAGCGTGACGAATGGCTTTCGTCATTCAGCGAAGCGGTGAGTAGGGCCAATAAACTTTCGCCGAATGACGCGGCGGCGTTGAAAGCGAAAGCGCAGGAGCAGTTCACGTCGTACTTTCATAATCAGGGCTACAGCCGCATGGCGTACTTGCAGCCGTTGCCGAGCGACTTCTCGACAGGTTATTCGGCAACTGCGAAAAAAGTAACGCCCATAGACCTTCCGCAAAATTATCCGGCCGATTCCACTATCGACATTCACAGCTATATTGATGGCCGATTTCCGGCATCACTGCAGAGCTTTTTTAAGAACACAAAAGCCACGTTTTATATGGACGACAGTACCTGCCGAGACGCCGCAGCTTATCAGGCCGCCCATGGTTTCACGACGGCCATCCGCTACATGGGCACGCGCGACAATCCGGAAAGCACGTTTATGATTTTTCACAACCCGTCAAAAAATCAATATCGCTTTCTCGCGTGCCAAATTTTCGGGGCTGACGACAAAACCAAGGCTATTGATATGTTTGGGCCACTGTTTTATCCGCGCAAGGCCTACTTTGTTCAGCACACGACTAAGGCGCCGCTCTTTGCATGGAATGATGAGGGCCGCGCGTTGCGCATTGATCCCGTTGTGGACCGCGTGATCATTGGCTTTCAGAATACGATTTGGTGGTCGATTCACGAGGGCGATTGGAAACGCGACTCGCTAAACACAGATGGCACGGACGTGTCGTTGTTTTATAATGCGAAGACCAAAGAGCAAATCATTAGCATCGCCAGCGTGTACGGCGATGAAATGCTTGATACTTTGGCGGTCTTGTACGCTCGCGGCGCTCGCCGCTTTATTTTGGCCGGCACGAGCGGCGGCCTCGATTCGAAAGTGAATTTAGGCGACGTCCTTTTGCCCAACCGCTTTCAAGAGACGGACGGACATTGGGTGCCGTACACCAACGCCGCCGAGAAATACAAGCTGAGTGTCGATTCGCCGGTGAAAATCGTGCACGGCTCCGCACAGGGTTGGGTGCCGGACTTGGAAGTGGAAACGCGCCCGAATATGACGAAAATGCAGAGCGAAGGCGTGCAAGCGATCGACATCGAGTCGAAGTATTTCGCGGAATTCGCGAATTCGCATCCCGACATCGAATCTTCCGTCATCATTTCCGTTTCGGATTTGGTGCTGGGAACGCTTACATACGATCAAGAAAGTGTGACGCGTAAAATTCCTATGACAGTCGTCGACAGTCTGGTCCCGCTCATTCTTTCGGCCACTACGGCCAAACAGAAATCCGCGGACAACCGCAGTGTGCCTGACTTGAAGAACGGTCCTTCACCGGCATCGGTGTTACCGCCAAAATCAATGAAACCGGCGAAACGCGCTCCTAGTCGCGCAACTCGGCCCAAGTAACGCCGTCGCCGCCCGTTTCGGGGGTGCCGGCTTTCCATTTTTTGACGTAAGCCGATCGGGAGAGGTAATTGCGAATCGTTTTTTTCAAGGCGTCGGTTCCGTGACCGTGAATGATTTTAATGCGGTCTTCTTGATTTAAAACGGCCGTGTCGAGCTGCTCTTCAAGCGTGCGCAAAGCCTCTTCACCGGTACGGCCGCGCAGATCCACGCTGCGGTCTTGCTCGAGTGGCGAACTGACCTCGCCCACGCGGCGGACGATATCGCTGGTCGGATTCAAGGCATTGTGCGGAGCCCGCAGCTGCGTCCACGGGACCATCAGACGCATTGAATTCGAGAGAACGGGGACTTCGCCCTTGGCATTCGGCTGACCTTGCACGACGGCGTCGCGCCCGATCGTTACGGCAAAGACCTTGGAGCCGGGCGGGTAGGCCTTGCTGAAGTCCTCACTGGATTCGATTTTCGCGACCGCATTCGAGCGGGGCGGGGCTTTAATTACCTCGGGCATTTCGTGGCGGATTTGTTCCAGCCGCTCATGGCGGCGGAAAACGTCTTCGACTTTGCTGTGTTCAATCAATGTGTCGATCTTCTTTTCCGCGCGGCGGATGGTCTGATCGAGCATCTTTTCTTTTTCGGTCTCGAATTTTTGCGAGAGGGCTGAGTAGTGGCTCTTCTCTTTGCGCGCGTCTTTGATCTCCCGCGAGGCTTGTTCGCGTAAGTTGCGCAGTTCCTCTTTCATCTCTTCGATTTCGTTCAGGCCCGAGTGATATTGCTTCATCTCAGGGCTCAAGTATTTTACGGCTTCCTCGATTATGGCCGGCGCCACGCCCACGCGGCGCGCGGTTTGGAGGGCAAGCGACTGGCCGGCGACGCCCATCAAAAACTGGTAAGTCGGTTTGCCGGATTTCGTGTCGTACTCGAGGCTTCCGTTCACGACGCCGCTCGCAGGTTCCCAGCCGAGTTTCAAAGGGCCCAAGTGCGACGTGATCACGCCGAACGAGCCATTGCGCGCGAATGCATGAATAAAGGCACGGCCAAGGGCGGTGCCCTCTTCGGGATCCGTCGAACCGCAGATTTCGTCAATTAACAGTAACGAGCGCGGACCGCTCGAAGCCGCGGCTTCGTTTAAGACTTTTAAATGCGCGGCGAACGTCGACAAATGTTGGTCCACGCTCTGCGAATCGCCGACGGCGACGTGCACGCGTTCAAAGAACGGAATTTTGGCGCCTTCCGCAGCGGCGATCAAAAGCCCGCAGCGCGCCATTTGCGCGGCGAGGCCGACGGATTTTAGTAAAACTGTTTTGCCGCCGGCATTCGGGCCGCTCAAAAGTAAAATGCGGCGCGAGGAATTCAAATGCACTGAATTCGGAATCACGTCGACATTGGCGAGCAACAACAACGGGTGTTTCAAATCGTTAATGAAAATTTCCTCTTCGGAAAAAGTGCAGGGAGAGCCTTGCAGTTGCGCGGCCAGCTGCGCCTGCGCGAAGCGGAGGTCGGCGGACAGCAACAGGTCGCGCGAAGACTCGAACTCGCGGATGCGGCGGAGCAAGTACTCGCTCAGCTGTTTCAACAGCCGCTCGATCTCTTCCTCCATGTCGACTTCGATCTGGCGCAAGCGGTTATTCAGCGGAATAATTTCTTTCGGCTCCATGAACACCGTCTGCTTGCTCTGCGACGAGGCATGAATAATCCCTTCAAACGCATGCTGTTTGCCGCTGCGGACGGGCAGCACCCAGCGGCCCTCGCGATTGGTCACATAGCGGTCTTGCAGGACCGGCTCCATCTCGTGCTGGCGGATCAAGCGGTCGAGAATACTTTGCGTTTGCCGCACCACTTGATTTTTCTCGTTAAAAAGTTGGTAGAGAGTTTCGCTCGCGTCAGTGCGGATGTCACCCTCGGGTGTCATGATCTGATCGATGGCCGACAGCGGCTCTGAAGAATCCATCAATACGCCGACCACCGCGCGCGCCCAAGGCGAATTGTGCGCTTTCAGGACTTCGCGCAACGCCAGGATCTCGAGGCAGAAGTGGCGCAGGTCCTTTAACTCAAGCGTTTTAAGAATCGCGCCCTTGTTCAGGCGCTGGTGCCAAACGGCATAGAGATCGAGGCTCTCCATAAAAGGGCGCGCGCCGTGGGCGAGAATCGCCACAGCTTCGGCCGTTTCCGCAAACGACTGCTCCGCTAAGACCGGAGTCTCCAAAGGCTCCAGCCGCGATAAAATTTCGCGGCCGGCCTGGCTTGTGGCAAAGCCGGCGAGTCGTGCAAGTATTTCGTCCCAATCAAGATTGTTCATTCTTAGCCAGTATTCCTCGCGTCACAATAAAGATAAACCCGAGCATGAGCAAGACCGGAATCAAATAGTACCCCCAGCCCATGAAAATCGTCGCCGGCGGATTGGTCAAGTAGGGGACCTCGTACTTGTGCGACCAAACTTCGTGCAGCGGCGATCTCTCCAAAATCTCACCCGAGGCGAGAATTACGGCCGACATCCCGGTATTCGTGGAGCGCACCAAGGGCCGGCGCACTTCCACCGCGCGGGAGAGCGTCATATAGCCGTGCTGATAAGGCTGCTCCCACTTGCCGTACCACGAATCGTTGGTCAGATTCACCATGATCTGTCCGCCCTGATTGGCGAGGCTGCGCACGAACCAATCGAACAAGCTCTCGTAGCAGATCAACGGACCGATTTTCACACCGCCGGCTTCCATCACAGTTGGGCCGGGCCCGCGCCCGAAGTCGCCGACCTCGGGAAACATCTTCTTCAGAAACGGAAACTGCTCGCCCAGCGGCATGTATTCGCCAAACGCCAGGAGCACCGTTTTGTGATACGGGCGCGCCATCCATTCGCCGTTTTCGCCGATCGCGAAAAACGAGTTGGTGATGCGGCCCGTGCTGATTTGGTGCGTGTACCCGCCGGTGATCAGTTTCACGTGATTGGTCTGCACGAACATTTTCAGCCGCAGTGGATACCCGTAGTCCAAAGTCGGCGAGTCCATCACATCGGGAAACGCGGTCTCAGGCCATACGGCAAAGTCGGCGTGGCCCTTCTGCAGTCCATCGTAGGTCGCCTGCGTGAACTTGTTCACGACGGTCTCGCGATAGAGCATTCCCTTTTCAGCCATCAGCTTCTCTTGGTTGCCGATGTTCGCTTGCACCACTAAGAAATTTTGTTTGGCGTCGGGCTGGTCCCACGGACCATGCTTGTGAACCGCGCCCCAGACGTTCATCAACGCGAAAGCCACAAACGGAATGGCGAAAGCCCACTTCCATTTCCGCTGCTGGCGGCGCAGCCACCAGGCGAAAAGGAAAAAGCCGTTGAAAAACAAGCCTATGCTCGAAAGCCCGATAAACCCGACGATATCCGCGAGGTGAAACGCCGGGAAACCCGCCCACAGCCAGGTGTAGCCTAGATGCCAGTCAAAAATCATGGGGAATGCGCGTTCGCCCACGGCCGTCAGGAGTGGCAGAAGCCAAATCTTCTCAGAGGTTTTCAGGCGCAGGGTTTTACAAAAAAATAGCCAGAATAGACCCACGAGAGGAATGTGAAGGTTAGCGACGCTGCAAAATAAAAATAAAACCGGAACCGCAATAACCCACGGCAAATGCCCGAATTCGTGGACAGTGTAGGCGACCCAGTTAAAGCCGATAAGGGTCAACACAAACTGCGACACCCATCCAGTCCAGAAGACCCGCCAGTACGAATTTCCCTCGCCAATCCACGCTATCCACAGCGGCACAAAGCAGAAAAAAATCGCCCACGGCGGGAAGGGAATATAGCTTGTGCCGATGAGCAATCCTGTTAGAATGGGAAGAGAGGCCTTGGACTTCATGAAATTAAAATTCATGACCTAAGGTTAGGTGATCCGAGCGAGGGAGTCACTATGAACGAATTGGAACGGAAGCCATATTCTTCAGAATCCATGCGCGTGCGTTGCCCGCACTGCCGCAAGCTTTATTTAGTGCAGTATACCGACGTTAAAGAGTCCAAGCCGCGCTTCGAGTGCGTTCAGTGCCACGAACGGTTTTGGCTGTCGCTTCCCGATATGGACATTCAAACGGAAATGGTCGGCATTCCCCTCAATGTGAAAACCGCTTCAGGGCCGTGCCCGAAATGTTTTAAATTGGTCAAGGCGGGAACGACTGAGTGTCCTCATTGCGGCGTGGTGATGGCCAAGATGAAGGAACTCGAATTTCAAGAAGAGCCAATGCCGCGTTCTGAAGCGCTCGAGCAAGCGTGGAAGAAAGTGATCGCCAACTACGGCGAAGAGACGGCGCATACGGACTTCCTCCGTCTGGCTCAACGCGAGAACAATTTGCCTTTCGCGGCCCTGCAGTACGGCCAAATGCAAAAGCTAATGCCAGGGGATGAGACGACCGATCGCCACGTGAACGAAGTGCGCGCGCTTGGCTCAATCATGATCCCCGAGCCCGACCGCTCATCGCCTTCGGTCACGATGCCGCCGAACCGCCTTTGGCAGCTGCCCTTGATCGGCGCCGTGATTTTAATCGGCGTGGGCCTGTTTGTGCCGATGCTGCGCCAAATCGTCGGTGTAGGCGCGGCCTTGTTGTTTCTGGCGCTGGCCCTTCAGATCCAATTTCGCCGGAAAACATAGCTTCCAAGTTTTTCCATAATTACAAAACGCCGTCGGGGAGTTGTTTGACGGCCCACGGCCTTGCTAAACCTCGCCCGTATACCCGGGGGGGATATCTTGCGCTCACTCTTGCTCATTTTTGCGGCATCTTTCTTCGTGGCTTCTCCTGCCTTTGCCCGCGGAGCGCCTCCGCCTAGGCCTCCGGAACCGCCACCTGAGCTGCCGAAATCAGTGGTGCAGAACGGGCCGACGATTCCGATTCCCGCTGTGCCTTTCACGTCCACGCGCCCGCCGGATACGCATGAGATTCCGCGCTTGCGCGGCTCGATGTACGGCAAAGACTGCAAGTCCATGTTCGCGTACCACTCGCGGGATCTATCGCCGGATCTTCCGCAAGAGGCGGCGGTCAAGGAACTTTATCGACAGGCCTTTGACTACTTGGCGACGTTCAGCGACGGCGAACAGACGATCAAGACTTTGCCGGATTCACTAGCCGCCGATGCGGATAACGAGAGCCTGACGACCACTTATAATCAGTTTTCGGCTTCAGCCCAGGCGTTGGTGAATTCGTTGCGTACGGGCGAGCGCTTTTCGCAGCTGCACCAAGCGTGCGGCACGATCATGTCGGGCGAGAGTGAATTGGCGACCGATGGCGCATTGACCACAGATATTGAACAGACCAAGAAGTACTTGTTGGCGCAGAAGACCTTTGTCGATCTGGCCACGGCGCGATTGCAAGTGGAACGCGATCCCGCGACGGCTGATTTGCTTCGCCAGCACATTCAGTTCAGCCGCAACGACATTTATTCGTGCCCTATGAACGTGTGGACGCAATTCCGCGTGCGCTTGATTAAGCGCGCGGGTAACGCCGAGGAAAAGCCCACGTGCACTTCGGATCGGCATGCCGAATATTCGACGAATCTTGATTACCGCTTCGGCCATTTGGTGACAGCGCTCAGTGGGAGTGCAACAGCCGACATGACGCGCAAGCCGTCGCCGGAGATTGCGAAATTGATCTCCGATTTCCAAGAGCGGTCGGTCGAGTTGGACATTAAGATGTCCGAAGTACAAGACAGGTAGCGCCCCGGTCCGGAATAACTAATTAATCGTCAGCAGAAGCCTGCGGCTGAGTGGCAATCACCGGCTGCGGCTTCACGTTAAGTCGAGACGAGATCTTCTTAGCGAAAGAAGTGATCTTCGTTTCCGGCTGAGCGACTGCCTCTTCTGATTCTTCTTTCAGCGAGGGATCGCTCGCGAATTCGAGCTTGTTGAAGCTCTGTGCGTTCTCCACTTTCAAACCGCTGAAATCCAAATCCGAATCTTGAATGGCGAGGGCTTTGTACGAGTTCAAGCGTTTGCGCCAGCGCGTTTTGCCGGCGAGTTTCTCGTCGGTGTCGCCGGTCTGCGTGAGATATTTTTTGATCTCTTCGGCCTTGCGCAAGTTGCTGTTGTTGGCCATCACAAGCGCGGCCACGCCGCTGGCGAAAGCCGTGGCTTGCGATGTTCCGGTCATATATCCGTACTGGCCGTTGGGAAGAGTCGAGATGATATCGTTGCCCGGAGCTGCGATGTCCACCGTCTGCTCGCCGTAATTGCTGGTCGGCAATACGTTTTGGAAGCGGTCGATCGCGGTGACCGACAAAATGTTCGGAAGTCCGTAGTCTGCGGGATAATATTTTCGCACGTCGGAGTTCGAGCGTTCGTTGCCGGCGGCGGCGACGAAGAGAATGCCCTTCTTATTGGCGCGTTCAATGGCCGCGCGCTCTTCCGGGCTCGGAGCGACTCCGCCTCCGGAGTAGTTGATGATGTTGCAGTTCTGGTTGACGGCGTAGTCGATGGCTTTCACGGTGTTCACGAGGTTGTTGAGGTCATTGCCTTTGGCGTCGTAGTACTTGAGGATCATCAAACTGACTTTGGGAGAAACGCCGCTGATACCGATTCCGTTTCCTCCCTCGGCGCCGATGATGCCGGCGATGTGCGTGCCGTGACCGTGATCGTCGTGGAGGTCGTTGTTATTCGCGACGAAATTCCAGCCGTGAACGTCGTCGATAAAACCGTTGCCGTCGTCGTCGATATGATTGGTGGCTTTGTCGCGGCCTTTGGAGTCTTTGCCGCTTTCGCCTTTGTTAACCCATAAGTTATGAACCAAGTCTGGGTGGTTAGTGTCGGCGCCAGTGTCGATCACGCAGACAACGACATCGCGGCTGCCCTGCGAAATCCGCCAAGCGCGCTGCGACTCTGTCATTTTGAGGCCCCAACCTGCGGAGATGGCTGGGTCATTCAAGAGGACTTCGACTTCCTTATCGGGCTGAATTTTCGTGCTGACCGGTTTACCGAGAACGGTTGTACGGCCTTTCTCAACTTTCTTTTTGCCGGAAACTGCGGATGCCAAATTTTCGGTGAAAGAGCTATAATCAAACTGTGCGAACCACTGGATGGTGACCAATATAATGAGGCCGAGGCCGAGCTTCTTATGCGACTGAAACTTCATGGATGAACTCCTTCACTCATGACTTAGTAGGAGCAATCCGGGCGCCATTTATAACCGGCTGAAATGACATGTATTTACCCAATGTGAGACGCGAATTGTCTGCTGAATTTGTGGGGATTTGTTGATGTTTTAGTCAGTGCGCTCTCAAAATGAGACGCAGCAATCAACGTGTAAATTCAGACAAAAGTTTCGGCGAAAAAATCGATTTCGAATTTCTCATAGATAGAAAACCAGCAGATCCATAGCCAGAGCCTATTTCCTGCGCTTTGGTTTTGTCGTTTTAGACACAGTTCAAAAAATTCATAAGACTCCTCCTCCCGAACTAGAGACCCCCCGATAAGTCTCCTGGGCCGACGTTGGCCCAGGGGGACTTAGCGAATGGCGCGGCTACTACAACTTTTGCTTATCGCAATGGCCACGGGCGCACTAGTGGCGTGTGCGCCGCCCTCGCCCGCCCAATCGGGCGGCAATCAAACGCTGTCGTCAACGGATCCGGGAACGGGTGGTGGTGGAGAAACACCGCCTCCGAATGATCCAGGACAGCCGGCGCAACCTCCGCCGATGACCGCACCGCCGCCGCCCATAGCCCGGCCGAGCAGCGCCGCCAATTTGAAAGTGTGTCCGCTCGCCACCGATCTAAGAGGTGCCGACGTTTCCGATTACGATCCGGGCACTAATTGGCCGACCCTCAAAAATGGCGGGCGCAGTTTTGCGATCATCAAAGCGACGGAAGGCAATTCGTATGTGAATCCGTTGTTCAAGAGTGACTGGGAGGCTGCGAAAGGTGCAGGAGTGATCCGCGGCGCATACCATTTCTATCATGCAGGCGACAATCCGACGACGCAGGCGAATCAATTTATTAAAACTATGGGCAAGCTCGAAGCCGACGATATGGCGCCTGTATTCGATTGGGAAACCAACGAAAAAACCAGTACGGCAACGGCCATTGCCAACGCCAAAATTTTTCTCGACGCCGTACAAAAAGCCACGGGCCGCGTGCCCATTATTTATACAGGAACGTCTTTCTGGAACAGCATGGGCAACCCCGCGTACTTCATTAAGTATCCGCTCTATCTTGCGGAATATGAAGTGAGTTGCCCGAATGTTCCGCCGCCATGGAGCAAATGGACCATGTGGCAGAACGCCGACACGGGCGGTGTTTCGGGAATTACGACGAAGAACGTCGATCAAGATTACTTCGCAGGCACGATGGACGAGCTCATCGAATTTGTTGCCGCCGGTTGGTTCTAAAGCTACCGTTGTGGAATGGCTTTTTTGCTTCAGCTTGTGTACAGCTATGTCTTCACTCCGGCCCTGGAATATTATTTAATTCGCAAATCGCGTGACAACACTTTCGTGCTGATGTGCTCCGACGCTCAGGATTTTGCCGCCGTTTTTAAAGGCGAACCTAATCCGCAGACAGTGGCGATTCTGCGCTATGCAATGGAAGCCGCGCGCGAGCGGTTTTCATTTATCGGCGGATTTGAAATCTTCACAAGTGCCGAGTGGCGCCGCAGAGTATTACTCGAGCGCCAACACCCGGTGCTGTTCTCTCTGTTTCAAGATTTCCTTAAGTGTCGGCAGTCTTTGGCGGCGGTGCAGGAAGCGCCATCGGCCGGGGAGCGGCGCAAGGCCGCCGCGGCGTTAATGAAAATTGCCGGCTGCAACGGCGAACCGTTTATGTGGCCCGTGGTGCAGGAAGCTTTGGCGTCGCGCCTCGAGGAGCTCTTGCTTCCGTTTACGGAGGGCGTGGACGTCACGCCGCCTGTTCAATTTTTCTCGCCATTCCTCGGCTGGACGTTTTCCAGTCAGCCGGTGCTCGGGCGGGATCTTGTGATTGTGATTCCAGCCAAAATTGCGATGGTGCTGGCCGCGATCTTGCCGGATGGCCGCGAATCTCTGGCTGCGTTTGCCGACAAAGTCGAGGAGCTCCGCCACCGCCCCGATGTCGAGCCGTTGTTTATTGCATTATGGGAAAACCACTCTGCTTAACGGTGGGCATCTTCAGAATCCATACCCGATAACATACATCGAATCGCTGCCGGCATTGCCTTCCATCCAATAGATCGTTTGTGCAGTAATTAGAGGAATATTGTTGAACGTCGATGAGGTGTATGAATTGGGAATGCCGTTGGGCATGGCATGCGAACCGCCCATAGACCCCGATGATTGCGCAACGGCACCTGTACCGGTCGAATCTCCGGATATGACGGGCATGACGTTAGTGCCTGAGTTGACAGCGTTACTGATTATGAGATCGGCTGTGCGGGCAGCGGCAGGTACCCCAGACGAAATGGACCGAGAAGTCAGAGTGCTTACACCCGTGGTGCCAGTAAATATTGAGACGGCGGTTTGATAATGGAATAGGCGATCCATGATAAGCCCCGGGACGAACTGACTGCTGCCGTTCGTCGGCCAGATTCCAATCAGAGCAGAGGCTGTGTATCCGCCAGGCATGTTCGCCCCGCTGTAGATCGAACCGCTGGAGGTCGTCACGTTGCACGCGAGAATCGATGTGGTTGGGCCGCTCGGATTGTAAATCGCGTAAAGCGCGACAAATCCGCTCGCTGGCGCGGCGCCGGTATCCATGCCGCCAGCTCCGGTCGTCGCCAAATTGATGCTCTGTGAATAGCTTCCGAGAACGAAAGGCGAGCCATTGAGAGCCGTGGCAACGACGACTTGATCGGCGGTGAACGTTCCGCTGGCGCTGGCAGCCGTCACGGACATCTTAGCTTTGCGTGCACTCCCAACAGTGGCAGCGGGCGCTCCAGTATTCAGGGGAAGCCAACTGCTGCCATTGCAATACTCCATGTTATGAGTCGAATAATTGTAACGTTGCGTGCCTTCACCGTTAGTGGCCCCTGAGCCGCAGGAAGAAACTACTGTGCTACTTCCGGCGCGGATACCGCCATTCACGTCTAGAGCTGTGTTGGGTGTCGCCGTCCCAATACCGACGTTACCGAGATTGTAATAGATGTCGGAACTGCTCGTTGTCCATTGCGAGGCGCCGCCGGCACCGGCGAGATTGCCCCACGCGCCGTTCGCAAAACCTTCAAAGGCACTCGTGCTCGAATTGTAACGGATCATCCCGTTCACGCCCGTCGGCGGACGGAAAGCCGTCGAACCACGCGGAAGGAGAATCGCACTCTTGCCGCTGGTCGCAGTTTGAATGTCGAGAAGGGCCTGCGGCGTGGCCGTGCCGATACCAATATTACCGCTCGAAACCGTGCTACCCGTGCCGTCGATTCCCGTACCGTAAATCAAGTTGCCGATGGTCATTTGGTTGTTGCCGCCGGCAATCGGCACGTCGACATTATAGCCGATCACCAAGTTGTTGGAGCCCGTCATGTTTGTGGCTGCGAGAGAGCCGATGGCAATATTATTGTTCGTGTTTGTAATCACTGCTGTGGCGGCGCCCGACCCAATGAAGACGTTATTGTTGAACGGCGTATTGGGGCCGGGATTATTGCCGGCGTTGAAGCCGAGACTGACGTTATCGGAGCCGGACGTTTGCGACGCGCCCGCGTAGTAACCGAGGGCGGTATTGTTACCGCCTGCGACTTCGGCATTGAGAGAGCCTTCGCCCACCGCCGTGCTTCCCGAATCGGTATTGGCATTCGCCAAGGCAGCGACGCCGACGGCTACGTTGTCGGATCCCGACGTAAGATTGACTGCCGCTTGATAGCCGACGGCCGTGTTATTACCTCCCGTAGACAGGAAGTTCAAGGCATCGTAACCATAGACGGTGTTGTTAAGACCTGCTGTGGAGACTCCCGAGGCGCCTGTTGTACCGCCGATCAACGACCCCGTCGACGGCTCCACAACCAAGCCCCCACCGCCACCACTCGCCAATGCGCCCCATGATCCATTCGCAAAACCTTCGAAGGCGCTCGTGCTCGAATTGTAACGGATCATGCCGTTCACACCAGACGGCGGACGGAAGGCGGTTGAACCGCGCGGCAGCAGAATCGCGCTCTGACCGCTGGTCGTCGTTTGAATGTCGAGGAGTGCCTGTGGCGTCGCAGTTCCAATACCTACCTTGCCGCTTCCGTCAATCCGCAAGCTCTCCGCGTACGCGTTCGCGCCTGTTTGACGGCCGATCGCGATGGACGGGGAGTAGTTGGCCGCACCGCTGTTTGAAAGTCCCACGATGTAGGCGTTTTGCGGTTTACCGGATGAGTTACTCAGTTGGAAGTTCACGAAGCCGGGTTCGCCGTTGACACCCGAGTCGGAGTTAATAATGTTGAGGCCGGGGCCGGTCGAAGGCATCGGGGTGGCGGAACCTCCGGTGGGAGAATACGCGCCCGATTCGTCATATTGTGACTGCAATGAACCGAGTGCCCAAATTCCCGAGTTGTCAATATAGCCTATCTCCGATCCGGCAACCGAGAATCCGATTCCTCCGTTGGCGCTGTCGTAGTACATGCCCCAGTTGGTTTTGCCATTGAATGAATAGGCCGGGGCTCCAATCGTGCCAGTCGGGTTGGCGATCAGCGGGAAGCTCGTGCTTCCAGAAGCGAGCGCGCCCCACGTTCCGTTCGCAAAGCCCTCGAATGCGTTTGTACTCGAATTGTAACGGATCATGCCGTTCACGCCTGTCGGCGGGCGGTTTGCGGTCGAATCGCGCGGAATCAGGATTGCGCTCAATCCGCTTGTCGTCGTTTGGATATCGAGTAGGGCTTGCGGGCTCGGAGTACCTATCCCGAACATTCCAG
>Ga0265338_10004998_pt1 | contig 17535 bp, 14 predicted proteins | sample 42126metaG_FD_193579 | JGI IMG/M metagenome (GOLD analysis project Ga0265338, IMG submission 193579) | Rhizosphere microbial communities from Carex aquatilis grown in University of Washington, Seatle, WA, United States - 4-21-26 metaG | ecosystem: Host-associated > Plants > Roots > Rhizosphere... | reverse complement strand
AGCTCGAGAGCTGGCGCCGGCAAGGCTGGGTGGAACTGTCCCGCACCGGCTTGCACATCCGGGACCGCGCGGCGCTGCTTGCCGTTTGCAAGCGAGGGGCGAAGCTCCACATTTGAGCGGGGGGACACGGCATGACAGCAGCCGCCTCTCCCCAAGCGGGCAGCCTCTGTGCTATCCCTTGCGGGCCGCGGGCGTAGTTCAATGGTAGAACGGAAGCTTCCCAAGCTTCATACGAGGGTTCGATTCCCTTCGCCCGCTCCAAGGCTCTGCCGGCGCTCCACAGAAAAAGCGATACCACTTTAAATCTGTTCTCCTGCGTGGACGCCGCGGTTTGCCGGAGAGCACCGGCGACATCACCGGGCGCACCGCGAACCCATTTGATCCTGTCGAAGAGTTCATCATCACGCCGGGATTTCGCAATGACCCCTTTCGCGACAATGCGATGCGTCATGCGCGCATTGCAGGCGCAATAGAAGTACGCGCGTTCTGGAAATTGTCCGCGCTATCAAGCCATAAGCGTTTCATGTCCATTCGTTCACACACGAAACCTTACGAAACTGTGGGACTGCCAAGTGGCATTGCTACAATGTTGACACAGTTTGTGACGCGCCGGTTTCTAGGTTTGCCCCCTGTCCGACAGGCATTGGAAGGGGCTTCGCGTGAAACACCAAGATCGCGGCAGATCGACCGTTCGAGAGTCGACTCGCGGCAAGGCAGTCGATTGGACCCGAAGAGCGGCGGTCGCCGCCGCGATGGGCGGCGCGATCGGTCTGGCGCAGCCTGCTGCCGCCTCGACGGACATTGATCCTGGAGCGACGGTCAACGCGTCGGGGCTGGGAAATTCGGGCAGCGTCGACTTCAAGGGCGGTACGCTCAAGCTCGACACGAGCGCGACAGTCGCCAACAACTTCGCCATCGAGAACGTCACCGCCAACACGATCGACATCGACGGAAATGCCGCGACGTTGAGCGGCGTATTATCCGGCGCGGGTCCGCTGACGTTCACCGACGGTGTCGGCGGCGGCAATGTCACGCTCAGCAACAGCGGGAATACCTATAGCGGGGCGACCACCATCAACAGCGGCGCGACCTTGTCGCTGTCCGGGACCGGGACGATCTCGACATCCGCCAGCCTGACCGACAACGGCACGTTCAATATTGCGCCCACCACAAGCGGCGCCGCCGTCATTTCCCTGTCCGGTTCGGGATCGGTCACGCTCGGCGCGCAGACCCTGATCATTTCGAACGGCGCCGGCACGTTTTCGGGTATCATTTCGGGGACAGGCGGCCTGACGGTCGCGGGCGGCACCCAGGTTCTCAGCGGCGCAAACACGTATACCGGCATCACGACGCTCACGGGCGGAACCCTTCAGCTTGGCGCCGCCGGCGCATCCGGGTCGATTTCGGGAAATGTCGCCGACGCCGGCACGCTCGCCTTCGATCGAACCGACGTTTTCAACTTCGATGGAGCCGTCTCGGGCACGGGCGGCATCACGCAGCTCGGCACCGGCAGCGTGACGCTGACCGCCACCAACACCTACACCGGCACGACGGCCATCAACGCAGGCACCCTGGCATTGTCGAGCACCGGGAGCATTGCGGGCTCCAGCGTGACCGACACGGGTACGTTCGATATTTCCGCGACTCCGGGCGCGTCGATCAAATCGCTTTCCGGCACCGGCACGGTCCAACTCGGTTCACAGACGCTCACGCTGACGGCTGCATCCGGCACGTTCACCGGCGTCATCGCGGGCAGCGGCAATATCGTTCTTAACGGAGGTACCGAACTGCTCTCGGGCGCCAACACCTATACCGGCTCGACGACCGTCAACGGTGGCACCCTGGCGCTGGGTTCGTCCGTCATCGCAAACAATGTCACGGACAACAGCACCGTCGCATTCCAAGCCAGCGCGGCCGGCAGCATCGCGATGAACGGCGTTGTTTCGGGAACCGGCGGCGTCAATCAGATCAGCGGCATCACGACGATCTCCGCCGCGCAGACCTATACCGGCCTGACGACGATTTCCGGCGGCACGCTCGCGCTTGCCGGCAGCGGCTCGATCTCGAGCTCCAGCGGCCTGAGCGATAATGGATCGTTCTCGATCAGCGCGACGACGTCCGACGTCGTCATCACGACGCTCTCCGGCTCGGGCTCGGTCGTGTTGGGGGGCACGAACCTGATTCTGGCGAACGCTTCGGGCACCTATTCCGGCGCGATTTCCGGTTCGGGCGGCCTGATACTTCTTGCGGGTAAGGAAACATTGTCCGGCGCCAGCATCTTCACGGGCGTCACGACGATCGCGGGCGGCACCTTGTTGCTCGCCAATCCGGCCAGCCTGGAGGATTCCGCGGTCGCGGACGGGGGAACATTGGATACATCATCGGGCACAGGCAGCTCGACGTCGATCGTATCGCTGAGCGGGGCGGGCGCAGTCACACTCGGCGCCAAGACGCTCATCTTGACGGGCGCGGCGGACACTTTTTCGGGCGCAATATCGGGAACGGGTGGACTGACCGTGAGCGGCGGCGTCGAAACTCTTACCGGCGCCAACACCTACACCGGGACGACGACGATCACGGGCGGTACGCTCGTCATCTCCGGAACGGGCACGCTCGCGAGCAGCGGGACGGTTGCCGATTCCGGTGTCTTGGACATTTCGGGTGTCGGTACCGGCCCGACGGTCACGGTGGGTTCGCTCTCCGGTTCGGGCACCGTCGTGCTGGGCAACGAGAACCTGAACCTTTCCAATGCGAGTTCGACATTCTCCGGAGCGATATCGGGCGCCGGCCAGCTGATCGTCAGCGGCGGAACGGAGGCTCTGTCGGGGACCAACAGCTACACGGGCGGAACGACGATCATCGCCGGGACGCTTCAGATCGGCGGCGCGGCCGCGGGCGGTTCGATCGTGGGCAACGTGGCCGACGGCGGCACGTTGATGTTCGATCGAACGGATTCGAGCACGTTCGGCGGAACGATTTCCGGTACGGGTTCGCTGGTCCAGGCCGGCAGCGGCACGACCATCCTGACTGCCGCGAACACCTATAGCGGCGGCACGACGATCAGCGCCGGGACCCTGCAGATCGGCAATGGCGCGGCCGCGGGCTCGATCACCGGCGACGTCACCGACAACGGCACACTGGCCTTCGGACGCTCGGACACCACGACGTTCGGCGGCACGATTTCGGGAACCGGTGGCGTCACGCAGGTGAGCGGCACGACGATATTGACCGCCGTCGAAAGCTACACGGGCGCGACCGCCATCGACAGTCTCGCCGGCCTGACGCTGACGGGACCGGCCAGCATCGCCACGTCCAGCGGCGTGACCGACAACGGCACGCTCGACATATCGGCCGTGACGACGCCGCCACAAATCGCGTCCCTCGCCGGCACGGGGACGCTGACGCTCGGGAGCCAGACGCTGACGCTGACCAATGGATCGGGCAGCTTCTCCGGCACGATTTCCGGATCGGGCGGTGTGGTGCTCGCAGGCGGCGCGACGCAGACCCTTTCCGGCACCAACACCTATACCGGCGGCACCACGATCAATGGCGGCACGCTGGCGGTCAACGGATCTATCGCGAGTTCCAGCGGCGTCACCGTGAATGCCGGCGGCACACTGACAGGTTCGGGCACCGTGCCCGGCGTCGTGCTTGCGAGCGGTGCGAAGATCGCGCCGGGCGCGTCGGGGGCCGGAACGCTCAATGTCAACGGCTCGGTCGCCTTCTCCTCGGGCTCCGGCATGGTGATCTACGTCAACTCCGCGGGCGCCGGAAAGCTTTCCGCATCCGGCGCCGAAGCGCTGGCCGGGACGCTGTCGGTGACAAGCACGGATGGCAGCTTTCCGCTCGGCCAGAAGCTCACCGTGCTGACCGCAGCCGGCGGCGTGAGCGGGACATTCTCGCTCGGCCAGATCACCGGCACGGGTGCCGAATTCTCCTCGGCTCTTTCGTATGACGCTCACGACGTCTATCTGGAGGTCGATCTGGCGAAGCTCTCGCCGCTGCTGCCGGCCGGTTCCACCACGAACGAGGTCAATGCGATCGGCGGGATCGATGCCGCAATCGCGGCGGGCGATACGGTGCCGGCCCAGTTCGAGAAGCTCGGAAGCGTGTCGTCGGCGACGCTGCAGACAGATGCCGGACAATTCGCGAGCGAAGTCGCGGGCGATGCCGCGCAAGTCAGCGCTTCTTTGTTCAATCCCTTCGTGACGGCGATCTTCGACCATGTCGCCGACGAGCAGCCGACGGGCTCCGCCCATAGCCGGATGCCGCAACATGACGAGATCTGGGCGGCCGGCCTGAATGGAACCGACATCATCGAGGGCGACGGTGGATCCTTGGACACGCACCGGCTGCGGGCGAACATGACAGGGTTCGTGGCGGGCGGCGAATGGACATATTCCCCGTCGCTCCTGATCGGGCTGGCGGCGTCGGTGGGCAGTTCGAATTTCCACCTCGCCGATTCCGCCGGCGACGGAAAGGTCAGCGCCGTCCAATTCGGCGTCTACGGGCTGATGCAGTTCAGCCGCCATTTCTACGGCTCCTTTGCCGGCGCGCTGGCGCTGGATAACGTCACCACAAACCGCGTCCTGACGGTTTCGGGAACCGATAACCTGACCGCGAAATTCGACGGCCGCGTCATCGGCGGGCGCTATGAGACCGGTGCCGAGCTGGGATGGATCACGCCCTATGCGGCGCTGCAGGACGCCCTGTACGACATGCAGAGCAACAAGGAGACGGCGACGTCCGGCTCGAGCGATTTCGCGCTCAGCTATTCAGGGCACACGACCAACACCGCCAATTTTGAAATCGGCGTGCGACAGCATGGTGGCGTGGCGCTCGACGACTGGACGTTGACGCTCTCCGACCGGGTGGCATGGCAGCACGATTTGTCCGCCACGCCGTCCGTCGACGCGGCGTTTACGGCGCTCCCGGGCTCGGCCTTCACCAGCTATGGCGTGCGTTCCGGCAAGAACGCTCTTCTCTTCTCGCTGGGCGCGGGTCTCGACAACAGCGCGGGCTTCGGCTTCGATCTTCACTTCTACAGCGCGGTCTCGTCCAAATCGCAGGTCAATACGGAAATGGGCGAGTTGAAATACGCGTGGTGACCGTTCAGCGCTGCGCGAAAGCGTGGCGCTAGCGGAGAAGCGATATCACTTTGGGATCTCTCGCCTGCGCGGACGCCGCCTGCCCGAGAAAGTCCGCCACGAACGGCGTCGCCGGAGCGCGCTGGAGAATTTCCGGCGCGGCGACCTGCTCGATGAGGCCGTCATTCATCACCGCGACGAGATCGCCGAGCTCCATCGCCTCTTCCTGATCGTGGGTGACGAACACCGTGGTCAGGCCGAGCCGCGTGTGGAGGCCCTTGAGCCAATGGCGCAGGTCCTTGCGCACCCGCGCGTCGAGCGCGCCGAACGGCTCGTCGAGCAGGAGCATGCGCGGCTCGATCGCGAGCGCGCGGGCGAGCGCGACACGCTGGCGCTGGCCGCCGGAAAGCTGGCTGGGATAGCGGCCGCCAAGACCTTCGAGCTGGACGAGGGAGAGAAGCTCCTCCACGCGGCGCTTGATCTCGGCGCGGTTGGGCCGCTGTCGCGCGGGCCGCACCTCCAGGCCGAAAGCGATGTTCTTGGCGACCGTCATGTGCTTGAACAGCGCGTAATGCTGGAACACGAAGCCAGCGCGACGCTCGCGTGCGGGGATCGTGAGCCAGTCGAGGCCGGCGAAGGAGACATGGCCGAGATCGGCATATTCCAGCCCGCCCAGGATGCGCAGCAGCGTGGTCTTGCCCGAGCCGGACGGCCCGAGCAGCGCCAGGAACGCGCCATCGGGGACCGTGAGGCTGGCCCCTTTGAGCGCGGCGAATCCGGCGAACCGCTTTTCGACTTTCTCGATGACGAGCGACACGAGGTTCTCCGTTTCAGCGATGATGCGCGGCGGAAATCTCGCCCGCGAAGCGCCATTCCAGCAACGATTTGAGCACGAGCGTGACCAGCGCCAGCAACGCCAACAGCGTCGCGACCGCAAAGGCCGCGGAATACTGATAGTCGTTGTAGAGCGCCTCGATGTGCAGCGGCATGGTCTCGGTGAGGCCGCGGATATGGCCGCTGACGACGCTGACGGCGCCGAACTCCCCCATCGCGCGCGCGTTGCACAGAAGGATGCCGTAGAGCAGGCCCCACTTTATGTTGGGCAGCGTCACGCGGCGGAAGGTGGCCCAACCGCTCGCGCCGAGCGATACCGCAGCCTCCTCCTCGTCGCGGCCCTGGTCGACCATCAGCGGAATCAACTCACGGGCGATGAAGGGGAAGGTGACGAAGATCGTGGCCAGCACGATTCCGGGCAGCGCGAAGATGATCTTGATGTCGTGATCGGCGAGCCAGGGCCCGAACCAGCCCTGAAGCCCGAAGACCAGCACATAGATCAGGCCCGACACGACGGGGGAGACCGAAAAGGGCAGATCGATCAGGGTGACGAGAAAGCCCTTGCCCCAGAAATCGAACTTGGCGACGGCCCAGCTTGCGGCCACGCCGAAGACCGCGTTGAGCGGGACCGCGATGGCCGCGGCGATCAGCGTGAGGCGGACCGCGGCCAGCGCCTCGGGCTCCCGGATCGCGGCGAGCGCGGACGTCCAGCCCTCGCCCAGCGCATCGTGGAAGACCACGGCGAGCGGCAGAACGAGGAAAAGGCCGATGAAGCCGAGGGCGATCAGAGTCAGCGTCCAGCGGACGACGGCGTGATCTTTCGTCGGTGCGAGAGGGCGTCTCATCGGCGCGAGGCGGTCCACGCCTGGAGCATGTTGAGGGCGAGGAGCAGGACGAACGAGGCCGCGAGCATGATGACGCCGATGGCGGCGGCGGCGGCGTAGTCGTTCTCGTTGAGCTTGATGATGATCAGGAGCGGCGCGATCTCGGAAATGCCCGGCAGATTGCCGGCGATGAAGATCACCGAGCCGTATTCGCCGACCGCGCGGGCGAAAGCCATGGCCGTGCCGGTGAGGAGCGCGGGCGTCAGCGCGGGAAAGACGACGCGGCGCAAGGTCTGAAAGCGCGAGGCGCCGAGCGTGGCGGCCGCCTCTTCCGAGTCCTGGCCGAGCTCGAGCATCACCGGCTGCAGCGTGCGCACGACGAAGGGCAGGCCGATGAAGGTCAGCGCGACGATCACGCCGAACGGCGTGTAGGCGATCCGGATGCCAAGCTCCATCAGCGGCGCCCCGAGCCAGCCGCGCGGCGCATAGAGGGCGGAGAGCGCGATGCCGGCAACCGCGGTGGGCAGCGCGAAGGGCAGGTCGACGAAGGCATCGACGATGCGCTTTCCGGGAAAGCGGTAGCGCACCAATACCCAGGCGACGATCAGGCCGAACACGCTGTTGATCGCCGCCGCGACGGCCGCGCCGCCGAAGGAGAGCTTGAGCGCGTGCAGAACACGCGTATCGCTCAGGATGTCGGCGAATCCCGTCCAGCCGATCTCCCAGGGGCGGATGATCAGCGCCGCCAGCGGGACGAGGACGATGGCCGTCAGATAGAAAAGCGTAAATCCGAGCGAGAGCCCGAAGCCGGGCAGTGCGCTCGGATTACGCCATCGACGCGCGGGAAGAAGGGGCGCGGCGATACTGCTCATTGTCCAGGCTTGTAGATCTGGTCGAACACGCCCTTGTCGGCGAAGAAGGTCGACTGGGCCTTCTGCCAATCGCCGAACGTGTCGCTGAAATCGTAGAGCGTGATCTTCGGGAAGTCCGCGGCATGCGCCGCCGCCACCTGGGGATCGCGCGGGCGATAGAAGTTTGCCGCTTCGATTTCCTGCGCGGGCTTGGTGTAGAGGAAGTCCAGATAAGCGGTCGCGACGGCGCGGGTGTTGTGCTTGTCGACATTGCGGTCGACGAGCGCCACCGGCGGCTCTGCCAGGATGGAGACCGGCGGATAGACGATCTGGAACTGGTCGCCGCCCGGTTCCTTGAGCGCAAGCCGCGCCTCGTTCTCCCAGGAGAGCAGCACGTCGCCGATGCCGCGCTGGGCAAAGGTCGTGGTCGAGCCGCGCGCGCCCGTGTCGAGCACCGGGACATGATGATAGAGCGCCGCGACGAAGGCCTTCGCCTTGTCGGCATTGCCGCCCGGCGCCTTCAGCGCATAGGCCCAGGCTGCGAGGAACGACCAGCGCGCGCCGCCCGAAGTCTTCGGATTGGGCGTGATCACCTGCACGCCGGGTTTGACCAGATCCGGCCAGTCCTTGATCTTCCAGGGATTGCCCTTGCGCACCAGGAACACGATCGTCGAGGTGTAGGGCACCGAGGCCTGCGGCAGGCGCGAGGCCCAGTTCTTCGCGATCAGGCCCTTGGCGGCGATCGCATCGATGTCATAGGCGAGCGCGAGCGTCACGACGTCCGCTTCCAGGCCGTCGGTCACCGCGCGCGACTGCGCGCCCGAGCCGCCATGGCTCTGGTTGATCGTGACGTTGTCGCCATGCTTGGCCTTCCAGTCCGCGGCAAAGGCGGTGTTGATCGCCTTGTAGAGCTCGCGGGTGGGATCGTAGCTGACATTGAGCAGCGTGATATCGGCGGCCTGCGCCGTGCTGCTCACAAAAATGGCAGCCGCGGCAAGGGCGGTGAGGAGGCGTCTCATAAAGGGAACTCCCTTCTCCAATTGAGCTAAACGGTTCAAAGCGAGATTTGGGCGCGTATCGCCAGCGTCGAAAGATTCTGTCCGCCGTTGACGGTGGGCAGGGCCGGCGTACCGGTGGTGGTCACTGCCGCAGGCGATTGCAGGCGGCTGACCTGGACGTACTGGTACTGGAAGGCGAACTTCACGAAGTTGTTCGGATACCAGTTCAGCGCCGCGGTCAGGATCCGCTGATCGCCGCCACGCACCGTGTTGTAATAGGTGTAGGTGCGGTTGAGCCCACTGGGCCAGGCGGTGACGATGTTCGACGCGTCAAGCGCATGGCTGTTGAGGTCGAGGTCGCTGTAGCGGCCCGCCAGCTCGAACGCGCCCCAGCCGGCATCGGGACCGAAGCCCAGGGGATGGGCGACTTTCGGCGCGGTGAAGGAGCCCGTGGCCGTGTTGTAGGGCTTCTCTTCGCCGGTCAGGATCCAGGTCGCCTGCGCATACCAGCCCGAGAGGCTGTTGTTGGAAGGCTGCACGATGGTGGTGTGCGAGGTCGCGGCCGCCGTGAACTGGGTGAAGGCCACCGGTGCGCGATCGACGTCGAAGCCGTAATAGCCGGCCTGGCCGTAGACGTTGAAGAAGTTGCCCGCCGCTTCCACGCCCCATTGCGAGACATGATTTGCCGGCAGCGAGCCGGTCGTGGCGAGGGCTATGCCGTTCGAATCCACGGTCAGCTCCAGCGGATCGGACAGCGTCACGCTGTTGAGCGCCGTCGCGCCGGGCGTGGTGGACAGGGTCGCCGCGCCGTGCGGCACCGAATCCGGCGGCTTGATCACGTAGGTACCGTTGATGCCGACGACGAAATTGGCGTCCTGCGTATGCCAGAAGCGGTCCGATAGGCGGGCGACGACCGCCTGCTGCTCGTCGAAATTGGGCGCTGCCGTTGCGCCAGCCGCGGCCAGCGCCTTGGCGCCGTCCTGCACCTTGTTGCCGGTGTAGGAGACCGCGCCGAACACTTCGTCGCCGAGATATAGGAGCGACGCCGAGACGCGCCCGTCGCCGCCGGCGATGTTGCGCTGGAGATCGGACGGCGCATTGCGCTCCAGGAAGATCGTATCGCCGGCCGAAGTGCCGTCTTCGATGCTGGCGGGCGGCGGATAGGCGCCGACGCGGAAGGCGAAGGGCGCCAGGCCGTCATATTGGACATAGACCGATTGGATATGACCGGGCGTCTCGGTGCCGCCGCTGCCGCCGAAGTCGAAATTGAGGTTGTACGACCAGTTGCCGAACGCCTTGCCCTGGATGCCGAGATAGACGCGGCGGAAATTCGCGCCGCTGCCGAGATCGGGACCGAAGGCGGCGGGCAGCGAGGCCGCGGCGCCGCTTTGCGAGTAATAGCCCCAGTCGAGCTGCGCCAGGCCGCGGATCGCCAGGCTGAAATTGCCGTCGGGCGTGGTGAAGGTCGGCCGTCCGTTGTCGAGCTTGATGTTCACCAGGCTGCCGATCTGGCGGTTGGCGTCGTCATACTGGCTCGACTGGCTGCGCTTGAGATCGACCAGCTGTTCGTTGACGTTGTTGAGTTCGTCCTCCAGCGCGCGGAGACGGTCCTCAGTGCTGGTGCTGGCGGACGCCGCGGCAAGGGCCGGCGAGGCAGTGATTGCCGCTGCTCCAGCAAGAAGCACGGCGGCGAAAACGCGAAGACGACTGCTCATACGAGTGTAACCCCTCCAATCGAGGCGCCGCTCGCGCCTCACCGGAGGGCATATTGTTCGTAATATCTACCGAGTCAATAGAGATTTAGGAGTATAACCACACACGCCGGGGTGGAGAATGATGAAGATCGTCGGGAATGGTCTAGGCCCAGCCGGCCTTGCGCGCATTGGCCACCGCCTGCGCCAGATTGCGCGTTTCCAGGACCTCTGCGGTCGCGTCACGTGCGGCGAGCAGGACCTTGCGGATCGAACAGGTCGCCTCGTCCACGCAGTCCTCGCATTTGTGATAGGCGGTGACCGAGACGCAGGGCGCCAGCGCCAGCGGGCCGTCGATCGTGCGGATGATTTCGGCGAACGAAATGTCCTTCGGCGCCTTGCCGATGAAATAGCCGCCGGACCGGCCCCGTTGGCTCCGCACGATGCCGCGCCGCTTCAGGTCGACGAGAATCTGCTCCAGGAATTTCCGCGGCACGCGCGCTTCGGTGGCGACGTCGGCAATCTGCATCGGCTCCTGGCCGTCATGCTGGGCCAGGACGATGAGCGCGTGCAGGGCGTAACGGGCCTTTTGAGACAGCAAGATAGCAACTCGACTGAGCCCGTAGACAATATGGGCAATGCAACCGGTTGCAAAGGCCCGTCCCTCAATGCGCCACGGGCGCAAAATAATCCCGTGCCCAGAGGAACAGGGCGAGGCCCGCATCCTCCGCGGCGCGCAGATGCGCGCTCGATGTGCCGACCAGAAACGTGCCGCCGGGCGTCAGCCGGTGCTGCAGCAGAAAACGGTCGATGGCGCGCTGCAAGCCGCGCGGGTCGGCGGTGGACGCGACGGCATCGGCGCGCCTCGCCGCCGCAGGCTCGATGTCGTCCGTATCGGCCGCGCCGATCAGCACATTGCAGTCGCCGAGCGCAGCGATGCGCTCGCAGGCCGACTGCCGGTCCGCCGCGCTCAGCCCGTCGAGCAGGAACACGGCCGCGCCGAGATGCGTGCCGCGATTCATCAGCACGCCGGCATAGGAGCGATAGTCGAGGCCGAGCCGCTCGGCCCGCTTCAGCCGATGCAGCGCGATGTCCCGGCGGGGCGGCTTCCACGCCTCGGCATGCGCCTTGCGCCACAGCCAGCCCTCCCAGGACAGGTCGAGCGCCGGCCCGCCATTGTGCCCGATGCGCGCCGGGGCGGGCGCATAGGGCGTGAGCTGAGCCGGAAGTACGCGCCGCCGTGGCATAGGAGCCCTCCGAAGCGGCATTTTCGTTGGATATCCGGCCGTGGCAAGCCGGATCGTCGCAGCGCGGGATTTCCCGTCGCACAGGGGGGCGCCGCCGCCCTATAACTGGCCACCGTGCCCGCGAATCGTGCGGGAAGACGCAATTACTCCGGGTACGGAATATGTCCAATGTCGCCGTGATCGGCGCCCAGTGGGGCGACGAGGGTAAAGGCAAGATCATCGACTGGCTCGCCAACCGGGCCGAGATGGTGGTGCGCTTCCAGGGCGGCAACAATGCCGGCCACACGATCGTGGTCGGCGACAAGACCTACAAGCTGTCGCTGCTGCCTTCGGGCGTGATCCAGGGCAAGCGCTCGATCATCGGCAATGGCGTGGTGGTGGACCCATGGTCCCTGCTGGAGGAGATCGCGCGGGTGAGCGCCGCCGGCGTGGCGGTGACGCCTGACGTGCTCGTGCTGGCCGAGAACGCCGTGCTGGTGCTGCCGATCCACAAGGAACTCGACGCGGTCCGCGAATCCTCCAACTCGCTGCAGCGGCTGGGCACGACCAAGCGCGGCATCGGGCCGGCCTATGAGGACAAGGTCGGCCGCCGCGCCATCCGCGTCGTCGACCTGAAGGACCTCGCAACGCTGCCCGCGAAGATCGACCGGCTGCTTTCCCATCACAATGCGCTCCGCCGCGGCATGGGCACGGACGAGATCGACGCCGCGGCGCTTCTGGCCGCGCTCAGCGAAATCGCGCCGAAGATTCTTCCCTATATCGGCTCGAGCTGGCGCGAACTGGACGCCGCGCGGCGCGCCGGCAAGCGCGTGCTGTTCGAGGGCGCGCAGGCCGTGCTGCTCGACATCGATCACGGCACCTATCCCTATGTCACCTCGTCGAACACGGTGGCGGGACAGGCGGCGGCGGGATCGGGCATCGGGCCACGCCAGATCGGCTATGTGCTCGGCATCACCAAGAGCTACACCACGCGCGTCGGCGAAGGCCCGTTTCCGACCGAACAGCAGAACGCCATCGGCGACATGCTCGGCGAGCGCGGCAACGAGTTCGGCACGGTGACGGGACGCAAGCGCCGCTGCGGCTGGTTCGATTCCGTCCTGGTGCGCCAGACCGCGATCACCGGCGGCATCGACGGCATCGCGCTGACCAAACTCGACATCCTCGACACCTTCGAGACGATCGAGGTCTGCACCGGCTATCGCCTCGGCGACGTCGTGCTCGACTACCTGCCGGCGGATGCCGGCGAACAAGCGAAGCTTGTCCCGATCTACGAGACGATGGAAGGCTGGAAAAGCTCGACCCGCGGCGCGCGGAGCTGGGCCGACCTGCCGGCCAATGCCATCAAATATGTCCGCCGCATCGAGGAGCTGATCGGCGCGCCGGTCGCCCTGCTCTCCACCAGCCCGGACCGGGACGACACGATCATGGTGCGCGATCCCTTCCTGGGATAGCCGCGCATCTCGCCTTCGCCGTCGGAGCGTTGCCATGGGAACCGTCCCGTGAGCGGGCCGTTGTCGAATGACATTTTGGGGGGAAATTCATGAAGGTCAGGATCACACTGTTTGGCGCGCTGAGCGTTCTGCTGGCGTCGTGCGGCGGCGGGGTTTCGACGCCCGAGGCGGTCCGCGGCACATGGGGCACCGAATGCAGCATGCCGACGCTGCGCATCGACGAATCCTCCCTGCACATCCTCTATCCGCAGAAAGAGGATTTCGACCTGACGGCGGCGGAGTTCGACGGGAAGACGCTGAAACTCAGTCTGGAAAACGGCGGCAAGAAGATCACCGACGTCTACAGCTTCGCCAACAACACGTTGACGCCCGAGCAGGTCATCGTCGACGGATCAACCTTCAGCGGTGACAAGCAGCCTTTGAACAAATGCAGTTAGCACGCGGAAAAGCGGCGTTCCGCGGGCCAAGCCGACGTAGCGGCAGCCTTGGCAAGCAGGCCGTTTCCCGGCACCCTTCGCGGCAGAGATAACGCGAAGGGAAACGCTCCATGATCAAGACACGGTTCACCGAAATGTTCGGCGTCGAGGCGCCGATCACGATGGGCGGCATGACGCGCGTCGGCAAGGCCGGCCTCGTCGCGGCCGTCGCCAATGCGGGCGCCCTGCCCTTCCTGACCGCCCTGACGCCGGGCTCGCCCGATCTGCTGGCCAAGGAGATCAAGCACACCTTCCAGATGACGAACAAGCCGTTCGGCATCAACCTCACCATCCTACCGACCATCACGCCGGTGCCGTATGACGAGTACCGGCAGGTGATCTGCGAGAGCGGCGTCAAGGTGGTGGAGACCGCGGGCAACAATCCGCAGCCGCATCTGCCGGCCTTCCGCGCCGCGGGCATCAAGATCATCCACAAATGCACCAGCGTGCGCCACGCGGTGAAGGCACAGTCCGTCGGCGTCGATTGCGTCTCGATCGACGGGCTGGAATGCGCCGGCCATCCGGGCGAGGACGATGTCGGCGGCCTAGTGCTGTTCCCCGCGACGGCGGACAAGCTGACGATCCCGATCATCGCGTCCGGCGGCATTGCCGATGCGCGCGGGCTGGTCGCGGCGCTGGCGCTGGGCTGCGACGGCGTGAACATGGGCACGCGCTTCATGGCGACGGTCGAGGCCGACATCCATGAGAATGTGAAGAAGGCGATCGTGGACAATGACGAGCGCGGCACCAATCTGATCTTCCGCACCATGCACAACACCGCGCGCGTGGCGAAGAACGCGATCTCCGATCAGGTGGTCGCGATCGAGCGCAAGGGCGGCGCGAAGTTCGAGGATGTGCGCGAACTGGTTGCCGGCACGCGCGGTGCCGGCGTGCTGGATAAGGGCGACATGGATGCGGGCATCTGGTCGGCCGGCCAGACCCAGGGCCTGATCCACGACATCCCCAAATGCAAGGATCTGGTCGAGCACATCATGGCCGAGGCGCAGAAGATCATCCGCGAGCGCCTGGACAAGATGGTGGCGTGAGGCCGCCGCTGACCCGCATCCAGAAGATCTTCAACGCCGTTCAACTGACGCTGTTGACGGTCGCGGGAGCGATGGCCGCGTTCGGGGTGTTTCGGGCGGCGGAGCGCCTGCGGCACGCCTTGCTGGGGCCAGGCGTCGACAGCTGGAACATGAGCGGCTGGTACGTCCTGTCGACGGGCGGGGCCGGCCTGGGCGTGCTGGCGGTGGTGCTCGGTTTCGCGCTGGTGCAGTGGCGGCGCGGCGGCAGTTATCTGGCGCCGATCGCGTTCATGTTGAGCGTTGCCGCCGTCGATATCACCTTCGAAACCTATGGGATGGGAATCGGCAAGTCGCTCGGCGCTCCGGACGATGTGCATTATGTCATCGTCCACTATTGGGGTCAGCCGGCCACGGGGCTCGCGATCGCGGCGCTGTGCCTGTTCGGAACCTGGCGGCTATCGTGGCGAACCGGCGCCGAAGACTGACGCGAGATGATTGAGCGGGCCGTGGCCCGCGCCGAAACCCGGCGCGGTGCGGATCGCCTGCTGCACGAAGGCATGGGCGCGCGCGACGGCGTCGGCGAGCGCCATGCCCTGCCCCAGGCCGCAGGCGATGGCGGTCGACAGCGTGCAGCCCGTTCCATGCGTGTGCCGTGTCTCGATCCGCGCCGCCGTGAAGGCGCGCGGACCTTCGTCGAACGTGAACAGCATGTCCGTCAGCGTGTCGTCCGCGCCATGGCCGCCTTTGATCAGGACGGCGTGAGGCCCGAGCGAGAGCAGGCTCTCCCCGGCGCGCGCGACATCGTCAAGCGTGACCAGAGGAAAGCCGCAAAGGCGCTCTGCCTCCGGCAGATTGGGCGTGATCAGCGCGGCGCGCGGGAAGAATTCGGCCTTCAGCGTTTCCACCACCGCTTGATCGGCCAGCGCGGCGCCGCTGGTGGCCACCATCACGGGATCGACGACCAGTGGGATGTCCTTGGCGAGGCGCGCCAGCGCCCCGGCAACGGCGCGCGCGATATCCGCCGAGCCGAGCATGCCGATCTTAATCGCGTCGGCGCCGATATCGATGAGGCAGCGCTCGATCTGTTCGCGCACCACGTCCGGCGCAACGAGCTGGATGGCGCCGACGCCCGTCGTGTCCTGCGCCGTCACCGCCGTGATCGCGGTCATCGCATAGACGCCGAGCGCGCTCGCGGTCTTGATATCGGCCTGGATGCCAGCGCCGCCGGATGAATCGGAGCCCGCGATGGCGAGAAGCCGCGCGGGCTTCGTCAAGCCGCGACCTCCTGGATCGCGCTGACGATGTCGTTCACCACCGAGCGGACCAGCGCCTCGTCGTCGCCTTCGGCCATCACGCGGATGACGGGCTCGGTGCCCGATTTGCGGACCAGGAGGCGCCCGGAGCCGTTCAGCCGCGCCTCGCCGTCCTTGATGCACTCGGCAACGCGGGCATTGGCGAGCGGCGAACTCTTGGCGTAGCGCACGCTTTCAAGCACCTGCGGCAGCGCATCGAAGAGATGCGCCGCCTGGCTCGCGGGCTTTCCTTCCGTCGCCAGAACCGCCAGCACCTGCAGCGCCGCGATCAACCCGTCGCCGGTGGGCCCGATATCGCTCAGCACGATGTGGCCGGACTGTTCGCCGCCGACATTGTAGCCGCCCTTCTGCATCTCCTCGATCACATAGCGGTCGCCGACAGCCGCACGCGCGAGGCTGAGATTCATGCCTTTCAGGAAGCGGTCGAGCCCGGCATTCGACATCACCGTGCCGACCACGCCGCCGCCCTTCAGCCGGCCGCGCGCAGACCATGACTTCGCCAGGAGCGCCAGGACCTGATCGCCGTCGATGATGCGGCCGCGTTCGTCGCACATCACGACGCGGTCGGCGTCACCGTCCAGCGCGATGCCGAAATTGGCCCGCATCTCGCGCACCTTGGTCGCCAACGCTTCCGGCGAGGTCGAGCCGCAATCGGAGTTGATGTTGAAGCCGTTCGGCGTGACGCCGATCGAAATGACCTCGGCGCCCAGTTCCCACAGGACCTCGGGCGCGACCTTGTAGGCGGCGCCATGGGCGCAGTCGATCACGATGCGCAGGCCTTCGAGCGTGAGGTCGGTCGGAAACGTGCGCTTGGCGAATTCGATGTAACGCGCCTGGCTGTCGTCGATGCGCTTGGCACGGCCGAGCTTGGGCGCGGTGGCAAGGCCGGTCTCGAACCCGCCATCCATCAGCGCTTCGATCGCGGCCTCGTGCTGGTCCGACAGCTTGCGGCCGTCGGGGCCGAAGAACTTGATGCCGTTGTCCTGATACTGGTTGTGCGAGGCGGTGATCATCACGCCCATATCGGCGCGCAGCGAGCGCGTCAGCATCGAAACCGCCGGCGTCGGCAGCGGGCCGAACAGGAACACGTCCATGCCGACCGCGGTGAAACCGGCGGTCAGCGCGTTCTCCAGCATATAGCCCGACAGGCGGGTGTCCTTGCCGATCACGACGCGATGGCGGTGTTCGCCGCGGGTGAAGATGCGTCCGGCGGCCATGCCGGCGCGCATCGCGACAGCGGGCGTCAACGCACCGGAATTGGCGCGGCCGCGGATGCCGTCGGTGCCGAAATACTTCCGGCTCATGCGCTTGTCGTCCCCTGTTTGCGACGCGGTTCTACCAGCATTTTGACAGCGAGAGGCGCAACAAATGTTAACGGATGCGACGGCGCCTAGCCAAGCGGCGCGGCGAGCGCCTTTTCCAGCCGAAGGGCGTCCCGCAGCGGCCCCGGCGCATGGGTGCGGATGTAGTCGGCGCCATGACGCACCGCAAAAAGCTCGGCGGCCAGACTGGCCGGGCCGGCCTCGGCGGCACTCTTGCCGGTGATCCGGCGCAGGAAGGATTTGCGGGAAACCGAGACCAGCAAAGGCAGGCCGTAGCGGGCCTTCAGCTCGGGCAGGCGCCGCAGCACGGTGAACGACGCCTCCGGGTCGGTTCCGAGAAAGAACCCCATGCCGGGGTCGAGGATCAGCCGCGCGCGGGCGACACCTGCTTTCTCCAGCGCCACGAGGCGCGCGTC
>Ga0265338_10004997_pt1 | contig 17540 bp, 13 predicted proteins | sample 42126metaG_FD_193579 | JGI IMG/M metagenome (GOLD analysis project Ga0265338, IMG submission 193579) | Rhizosphere microbial communities from Carex aquatilis grown in University of Washington, Seatle, WA, United States - 4-21-26 metaG | ecosystem: Host-associated > Plants > Roots > Rhizosphere... | reverse complement strand
CATTTCGTTTTCCTTTTCTTCTCTTACAATCTGTTATAACAGATGTTTTGTTTGAATCAATAGAAGTAAAAAAGTATTCATCTTTTGCCCAATACGAATCTTCTCTAACGATTCTTCTATAGTACACCGGTAGGAAGTTTTTTTGATTTACAATGGTCACAAAAGAATCTCTAACAAGAAAAAACTTATCGAAACTTTTCGCGCTATTTCCACTTACGGAGAATTGGTATGATGGCTCCTTGTGGTAAGTAGTTTCATAAACAGCGAAATTAGCACTCCCTGCATGAATCCATATAATGCCCCAGTTATAGTATAAATCATAACTGATTCTTTCCCCGGGTTTAAATGCAACGGTAGGATTTATTGCATTACAAATTGTTGCAACCAAGAATAGACTTGCAGCTAAAAGAAATGTTTTATTTTTCAGCATGTTAATAGTTTTCATCCCTGTAGTTTTTTTTCTGCAATTCAACATTTCTGATTGTCTGATTATTACTTTGCTTTCTTTATCAATTCTTTGGGTTTTTGTTTTGATAAAGGAATTGAATTAAGATCCCACTCTTCTTCCACATCCCAGTTAGCTCGAAGTCCAATCTTCTGGTTAAAATAATAGACTTGTTCCGGTTGCCTTTTGTCAGCATATTTTCCTGCATCCCAAATTCCATTATTGTTTGTGTCGATAAAAAGGCGAAGATAATAATCGCCCGGGGTGAGGTATTCAAATTTCGTGCCCTGTTGATTTGCAGGAAGTCGCTTTACAACTTCATCTTTTGAGTCCAATATTTCAATGATGGCATTGGGGTTATAATTCACTAAGGTTACAATCAAAGTAGCATATTGATCTAAGGCTCTTAGTTTAAATGTCATGCTACTTTTGTTGGAATGCTTACCATATTTACTATAAAAAGCTGCCGAATCAATATTCAACTTATATTCTAATTCTGAATCCCATGTATAATTTATACCAAATTTCAAATCTAAGGAATCTAGTTTTTGAAGCTTGATTGGTACTTCTTTCCAGATGCTGTCCTTTTTAGAGAAAAGATGAATTTTCTTCTCATCTGCAGAGAGTATCGGGGTGTCAAAAGTGAATATGATCGGTTTAAAAATATCGAATAAACCTTCCACATTGCTATTTACTTTCAAGAATTGGTTTGCATCCGGCACTTTACTTGGTTTCTTTTTAAGATTTTCTTTCTTATTGCCAAGTGCAAGGGTGTCAATTTTAGTGATAAGATTTCCTGCAGAGTCAGTTTTATTATATTGTAAGCTAACTTTAAGGGTGTCCATTTTCCAAACAGATGAATCGGCAATCCAATAACTTATGGTATCTGCTTTTTCGCTCTTTTGTATAAAGCCTTTCACACTCTCAGTGAAATTCAGGGGCTTAATTATAGGGATCTTTATATTAGGTGCATTGAAGAAGAATGACAATTTATATTTATCTTTTCGTTCAGCCTTAATAAAATATTGCTTGTACGTTTTCTGCTTGAATGCGCTGAGAAGTATATTATTTGGATGAAAAATAGTTTTTCTTATTTGTCTTACACTATCCTTAACAATAGGCAGCGGTTCTTTTAGTTTAGTTTTATTAGCAATAGTTTTGGTAGGTACAGTTTTAGGTGCTTTGATTGTATCAGAAACGATTACACTTTCGGCAGAGGGAACGATAATTGAATCGAGAAAAGCCAATTGCTCACCAGGGTCATTGTAAATATAATCATGATTCAAGTCATTTAAGGCAAAAATGTGGTAACGTCCTTGTTTCACATTTTTGATACAGAACTTTCCTTCCTCGTCAGTTCTTGCAATGCGTAAAGGCTTTGTTTTGATAAATGCGGTATCATTCAGATTGTCATATATGCCAACTATCAAATTGGATAATGGATTCAGATTCTCCGCATCAAGCACAAGGCCTGCAATCTGCAATGAATCTATTTCATTTCCGGTTGAAAAGCTGTAATTAAAGCCGGCTAAAGCATTATGTTCAGTGATATCAACAATTGAATTAGTAAAGTCAATACTATAGGTTGTGTTTGGTAAAAGGGAGTCATTCAAAGTAACCAGCACCTTTTTACCGGCAGCTCTAATTGTTGGGGGTATTATTTGAGGAGGTGAAACAATAATTTTATCTTGAGGCTTATCCAACGATACAAATTCATTAAATTCAATCTCCAGTTCTTTGGCTTTTGAGTTAAGTGCACCGTTAGCAGGTTTTGCTTTAATCATTTGAGGAGGGGTAATGTCTTTCGGACCTCCTTGTGGTCCCATAGAACGATTGGCACATGATATACAAATAAAAACAAGGCTACAGATAAATAGCCGATTATACTGTCTAAACATAGTTTTCAATATTGAATATAAATATATTGTTTGATGCAAAAGTAATAAATATTATGTAGAGACACATTGCATGTGTCTGTGAATCTATAAATCAATGTATTGGATTAATATAACAGATAATTATAATTCCCCTTTTTCTGTTTTAAAATGGCAGTATCAATATTTTGGCACATCCTTTGACTTGTCACAAACAAATAAATTATTTTCTTTGTATAACTATTAATATAAATGCCATATGAAAACTTCTACTTTTTTTCTCAGTACGATACTTACCGTTAGTTTAGGACTAACCGGATGTACTGTTTACACTACCGTACCTGCAAGTAGCAATGGATATTATCAAGAAACTCCGGTACAAACACAATCCGACTATTCTTACTATTATTCTCCGGATCAAAACTTTTATTACAGTCCGGATACTTATACCTTCTGGTGGTACGAAGGTAATACTTGGAGGTCAGGTTATGAGTTGCCATATACTTATGACATTAGCCCGAACACTACTTATGTAACTGTCATCGAAAGAGACAATAATCCAACAATACATAATTACAACCATATCGAAAAATATAGACGAGGTGATTATAGAAACGATTCACATAAGGTAGGGGATAATGATAAATTCAAATTTGAGCGAGATGCCAAAACAAACAATTATTATCATAATAGAAGCAATGATAATAGAGGCAATACCGATCAAAATAGAAATTACAAACAAAATCAAAACAATGATAGAGGAAACGGATCTATTAATCAAAATTCCCCAACTAACAGTACGACTCCTTTAAATGAGAATAGAGGGAACAATGGAAATAGACAAAACAACCAGAATAATACGCCTACTAACCAACCAAATAATGGACGTAGACCATCAAATAATACCAATGTTAATCCGCCGGTAAATAATCAAACACCTGCAAATGTGACTCCCAATCCTAACAACGGTAGATTCAATCAAGAAAACCCAGCTAGAGAAACTAATCCGGCTCAAGGCACACCTTCTCGTCAACATGAGAATGCTCCAAATCCTGTGAATGGCAATGGTATCAATAACAATCCACCGGTAAATAACCAAACACCTCCAGTAAGGGTAAATCCTAATCCTAATAATGGAGGATCTATTAATAGACAACCCAACCAAAATAATGCACCGACAACCCAACCGAATAATGGTAATAGACCATCAAATAATACCAATGTTAATCCGCCGGTAAATAACCAAACATCTCCTGCAAGAGTGAATCCTAATCCTAATAATGGAGGATTCGGTAACAGACAACCGAACCTAAATAATGCACCAACAACCCAACCAAATAATGGTAGTAGACCATCAAATAATACCAATGTCAATCCACCGGTAAATAACCAAACACCTCCTGCAAGAGTGAATCCTAATACAAATAATGAAGGATTCGGTAATAGACATAACAACCCAAACAATATACCAGCAACCCAACCAAATAATGGTAATAGACCATCAAATAATACCAATGTTAATCCGCCGGTAAATAAACAAACTCCTGCAAATGTGAATCCTAATCCTAACAAGGCTAATTTCAACAGGGGGAACAATATACAAAACAGAGAAACAAAACCTGGTGAGAACAATGTTGCTCCTCAACACGAGAATAAACAAGCACCTGTAAATGAGAGCAAAGAGGCTAAACCAGAAACACGCACTAAACCAGCCGATAACAACGATAATACAAACACAAGAACGACAGAACCTAGAGATAACACAACACCTCAAAGCGAAGATAGAAACGGACGCAGATAAATCAAATTCAAATTACAAAAAGAAACCTCCCAAGTCTTATGACTTGGGAGGTTTCTTTTTGTGAGGGTCTATCTATTTTGGAATTCCTCCAAAAAATTTCTTTAAATTATAATGGAATTTATGAAACCCTTCCGGTTGTGAGAACATAAATATACAATGTCCGTAAATCATATTGATACCACTCTCAAATCCCATTTTTAATGTAGTTGGAGTGTCGGATTTTTGTTGAATCCAAATCTGCTTAATTCCCTTCTCGATAGCTTGTTGAAGCACTGACTCCGTTTGGCTGGACGATGTGAGTATGAGTAGATTATTTACATTCGGAGGCATTTCACTTATTGTTTTCACCTTTTTCTCTTTTAATAGAGTTTGGTCAAAGTTTGGATTGATTTGCCATAATTCATACCCAAGTTGTTGTAAATGTACAGCAACTTGAGCACTAAAGCTTTTCTCATTGCGCGAAACACCGGCTATTGCGATGGTTTTGCAATTCAAAAAATCGTCAATGTTTTGTTTCGTTACTGGTTTCATACTATTAGTTTTTTAGCATATTTTTATCCGTGGCCCATTTCTTTTGCCATTCAAGATAATTATCAAGAACTTCTTGTGGTGAATAAACATACCAGCCGTAGCCGTCGCGTCTTTCGCGAGCAACTTCAGCAAGGGAGTATACTACTTTGCTGTCGCGATTACAAAACATAGGTCGATGTGTTTTTAACTCATAATAGCGCGTCCAAATAGTTGGTGCAGTTGAGTCTATTACCACAACCCTATCAGCTGTAGAGACTTTGAACTGAGTTACTACCCTTTCTGCATTAATTTTCTTTACACGGGTATTGTAAATCTTAGATTCTTGAAACCATACTACGGCATTTTGTACTGCATCAATAATTTCTTTGGATGGATTATCAATGCTCATTAATAAAAGAACTAGCTCAGCACTTTCTTTATTACAAATGCACGGTGGTTCAAACTTTCTCGCCCAAGCAGGTTCCAAGGTAACTTCATTGTATTGCTGACACCATGCATTAGGTTTGCCGTTATCAATTATTTGAGTTTTTATAATGCAATCTAACCCTTTATTATAAGCGAACATCAACTTTTCGCGGTATTTTTTATCTACAAAAGCGTATTGTGGCTTGTTATCGTTTATGTCTTTTATCAACTTCATAATGCCGGCCATTGCACCATCATTATAAGTAATACAGCGGCTGTAGTCTGATTCTAGCGGAAAGTATTGTGGCCAACCTCCGTTTTTATACTGCGATTGTAGTATGAAATCCAAGCCTTTCAAAACCCCCTTCTTATACTTGTCAACTTTAGTGGCTGTATAAGTAATGGCTAAAGCAGCTATTTGGGTAAACGTATTACCATTATCGAATGTAGTGTTAAGTTCTTTTTTAGCAGTAATAACACTATCTTTTTGTGCATCGGTAAGAATGGCAAAAACATCGTAGTTTTTGGCCCAGCCGCCATTGTTTTTTTGCATTAATAAGATATTGTCAGCAATCTTTGTTATTTCGGTGGGTTTATACTGTGGTTTTCCAGGCAAAGGGTTTATCATGTTTTCCTTGTTGAAGATATCATACCAGTGATGGGTATTATCTGCAAATGGCTCCATATCAATTTGAACGGGAGTGCTTAGTTGTGCTAATAATAATTGAGAGAAAAGCATTAGTAATACGATAATAGTAGCTTTCAAATGATAAAAGCTACTGTTTTTGGTTGTGTGTTTCATAGAGAATTTAAGTAGATTTAGAATTTAAAATGGTTAATTGTAGATTGTGTCTTTAATGATTCTCTTAGTCATTTTTGTTTATTATAAGCATTATTTTATGTCTGTCGGTAAATCCTTTCCGTATGGATTAAAAGGGTGAGACAATTTACCTTTATAAAAGATGTTGTTGATTATATAGTTATCCCTGACTCTTAATTTCATCATTCTTTTATTATCCTTATAAAAAGAAATCGCATAAGTTTTGTTACTTACAAAACGATCAGCAATAAAAATTTCGGTTTCATATAAAGCAAATTCAAAAACTAACTCTGGTATTACTCCTAGAAATAATAATATAGGATAATTAACACCTAACCCCAGATATATAGCAAGGCTTTGGTAAAAATTTAAATTGAATTTATCGTGTACTTGACTGGCCATTAGTTGAGACCATATATTTGCTATTATTGCGGAGTCCTGTGAGTTTAAATATGATTTTTTAGATAGCAACTTATCATCTGTTATTCTAATCTTATTGAATTGTTTGCAATATTGTAATAGTATGGAATCTTCGAATTGTTTGATTTCTTTATCTATGATTTTATAATTTTCTTCCGGAGTATAGGGATAAGAAGAACTTGTTTTTCTCTTTTCATAAATTGATTCCCACCTTTTATTTCCAAAAATCCAATCATCGTTTTCTTCTAGTTTGGCCCATTTATTTGCTGAATAACCTTCCGTTCTCATTCTAAACAAACTGGAATCAACACTAGTTATTTTTGTTAATGAGATAGCTTGTGGATAGAGCTTAAAATTACCATTTTTAATTTTAATTTTCTTTTTCCCATTGATATATACCCCATTTCTCAGTCTTAAAGTATCTACTGTTGTAGAATATTCATCATTCCCACTATCATAATGACAATAATCAACGATAGCAAGACTGTCAGATATCGTTGCATGTACAAATCCATGTCTTTTATCTCCGAAATAATGCTGCTGCGCATTTAATCCTACAGATATTAAAAGGATTATGAAAACAATTTTTCTCATAAATTGGGATTATTAGATAATCTATTTAGCTTATTTTACGGCATTCCACCGGTTTGTAACGGCTTGCACATTGTTTTTCAATTTTATTTTTTAGACGAAAATGGAATATTAAATTCATTACTTAGGGTAGTAATTCTTTATAAGATAAGCGGTTCATCCCAAGCATGATTTGACAGATAGAATTTCACTTCTTCTTGTGTATGAAATTTATTTAGATAACCAGCGTTCCGGATTATCCAAAGTAGAGTTTTTATAGAGCATGAAGTATAATTCTGTTTTATTATTATTTTCTACATCTACATATATTTTTCCCAGTCGTTGCTTCGCATTTACCTTATCACCTACTTTTACATAAGTGCTAGTTAGGTTTGCATATACTGTACGATAATTGCCATGTTTTACAATGATTGCATTATTGCTGCCTGGAATTGCAAACACTTGAGTTACTTCTCCTTCATAAACAGAGGAGGCATCAGCGTTTTGTTGAGCCTGTATGTAAATTCCTTTATTATTTACTTCCACATGTGTCAACACCGGATGCGGGTGAATACCAAAATGGCCTGTAATAACTCCTCGTGCAGGCCAAGGCAATCTTCCTATATTTTTTTCAAAACCTCCGGCTATCAAATCTTCTTCTTTGGTCATTATACTTGAAGTAGAAGGAGAAACGGTAGTTACTCTTGTGGCCGTTGTAGTGACTTTAGTTGCGGTGCTAGTTGTTTTTGTTCCAGTACTAGTTGCCTTTGTTGCGGCACTAGTTGTCTTTTGGGTTGTTGTTGCTTTTTGTTCTTTTGATGCGGCTAAAGCTGCTGCTTTCTTCCTTTTTGCTTCAGCTTTGCGTTCGGCGTTGGCTATTTCTTTGGCAATTAATTGGTCAATTTTATTGTTTAACTCATTAGCTTGCTTTTGTTGTTGTTTGAGTTGATCGCGTAGGGTCTTTTCTTTTTTGGATAACTCGGTAAGCATTTTTTGTTTGCCTTCTTTGTCAACTTGTAATTTCTGGCTTTCTATTTTTGTTCCTTTTACAACGGTTTCTTTAGAATTTTTTGTTTGTGCCAATTGGTTTACTTTTTCACTCAACTGATTGGTCACTTCTTGTATTTGCAAACTTTGCTCTTTCCTGTATTTTGAATATTCTTCTACATACCTCAATCGTCTAAAGCCTTGGCTAAAACTATTTGAAGAAAAAATAAATAGATATTGGTTATATTTATTTTTATAGAAATAGGCATGGTAAACTAAACTGGCATATTCCTTTTTCATAATGGCTAATCTATGCTCAAGAATGGTCTTTTGTGCATCCAAGGTTTGCAAATTGTTATCCAATAATGAGATTTCTGAGTTTAGTGCACTGATGAGATTTTCTCTTTCATCAATTTGTTTTTTAAGTACACTCAGGTTAGAAACGGTAGTTTTTTTCGATGTCTGCGTTTCGTTCAACAGCTTATTAGTGAGTTCGATTTTTTCTTTGGCTTGCTGTTGTTTCTTTTTTAAATCGTTAATGTTTTGTGCATTAGCACTTAAAGCGATACAACAAGAAACACATATGAAAAGAAGGTAACGCATAAGTATTACGGTATTATTTGTTCAAAGGTATTGACTTGTTCATAGTTAGACAAATCCGTAGTGTTAATTTTCACAAGTTTATTAAACTCTACAGCGTGTATTGTTATATTCGCTTCGCTTGTTCTCGGTCCATCCATGATAGAAAATTTGTACTTAGATGGGAAGTTGATCTCATCCTTTTTTTCAAAATCAATATATCTGCATGTCATTAAAGACAAAGGCATAGAGATGCTTAAATAATTGATATAGAGATCTTTATTCAAAGTAAATTCTGTGGGGACGGGTACTTTTGTTGGGATGCTTTTTAATGAAACTCCATCAGGAAAAGAGGATTTAGTAAATTTCATCATCAGACTATCATAAGGCTCAGGGGCTGCTCCAACAAGAAAAAGATTGTTTAAAAGGATAGCTTGTAAACTATTATAGTCAAGTAGAATTTTATATTTAGCCAATAAAAAATCATAACCTGATGTAAAATATCGGCCATTCATTTTATCAATTAATACAAATCCATTTTTTGTAAAATCTACTCGAGCCATTTCAATACCAAGTGCTGGCTGAATCGAAATTTGTATGATGCTATCTTTGACAATTTTCATCGAAGCATGAGTAGTGAAGGCATTCCCCTGTGCGTTAATTTCTACGGTTAAGCTACTAAAATTCGCAGTTTTAATTATAGGCAGCGATAACTGTATATTGTCTAGCTTATATGTTTCAACTTGATTTTTCTTTACAATAGATTCTTTGGTTTTACATGAACCCAATAGAACTAAAGATAGTAAAAGAAGACCAATAAACTTATTCATTATTTTTTCTCCTCCTGTGTTTCTGGAATATAGTGTTGTGTTTCTATCTTTTGTTTTAAGATTTTGGAGTCATTACCATTCTCTTTTGATTTAATCCACCATTTTAAGGCTTCTTCCTTTTCTCCATTTTGAAATAAAATATCACCAAAATGTTCCATTAATACTGCACTTTTATCACCTCCCTTATCCATTGCTTGCTGAATGTACATTTTAGCTAAAGTAAGGTTGTCCTCTTTGAAAAATATCCAAGCATAAGTATCCAGGAAGGATACGTTGTCAGGATAGGCTTGTACAGTCTTTGCACTCATTGTTTCAGCGCGTGATAAGTCTCTGTTTGCAACAGAAAGATAGTATGCATAGTTATTTAAAAGGGTGGCGTTGTTTGGATTTAACTGATATGCTTTTTCATAATACACAAATGCAGTATCCATTTTTTGGTCGTTGGCATTTATGTCAGCAATTTGCATATTGAGTTCTGCTTTTTTATCTGTATCGTCTAGGGTGGCAACACTCAATCCTTTTTTATAGGCTTGTAGCGCTTCTGCATTTTTACCTTTTTGTTGTAAGGCAACCCCTTTGTACAAATAAAAGCTGCATTCTCCGGGTAGATGTTTTAAAGCCTCTTCAGTAACAATTAGGACATTATCAGTTTTCTCTTGATCAATGTATGCTTTTATTAATTCTTCCCATCCTTCTTTGTTTTTAGGATTTAGATCTAGCATAAATTGCAATTCGGGAATCGCATCATCATAGCGATGTTGCATTAATAGAAAAGAGGCATAGTAGGTGCGCAGCATTTCATTCGTTGGGTACATGTTTATCAGTATTTTAAAGTACTCCTCGGCTTTAGCAACACTTTGATTTTCGACAGACATATATTGAGTAAGCATCCCCATTTTGTCATCTACTGTAATCTCCTTATTTAAAAATGCATCTCGAAAAAGTTCATCTGCTTTAACTGTGTCTCCTGCTGTTTTGTAATAATTATACATTGATAATAATAACAAGCCATTATTGGGATCCTTTTTTTTCACATCTTCATATGTCTTCAGGGCTTTTTCGGGTTGTTTTTCTTCCAGATAAAGATCTCCGCGTACTATGGAATAACGATATTCTAAGGGGAACTTATTAATAAGCTTATCTATTTCAGCATTTGCTTTTCTCTTTTCACCCAATCCACTATACAAACGGTATTTCTCAAAAGAGATAGTCTCATTAATGCCCGACTTTTTTTCTACTTTATTGAGGAAGATTATACTTTCTTTGGGTTGATTTGTTTGCTTATAGAGTGATGCCAACATATAATCAACATCTTCTTCTTCGGGATGATTCTGGGCAATATCTTTATAGATAAGAATGGCATTCTTAAGATCATTGTTTTTAATACACAGTTCAGCTAACCCCATTTTATACCAGCTGTTTGATGGTTCTAATTGAGTTGCAAGCGACATGAACTTCAATGCATGTTGGATATCCTGAATATTTGTGTATATCATCGCAAACTCGTATAAAACGGCTGCATTGTGAGGATTGATATAATAACACTCGGTAAGCAAATCAATGGCTCGATCTAAATTATTCGCTTGTCTCTGATGTACGGCTTCATAGAAGTAGTAATCTAACTTACGCTGATCTTGAGAAGAAATAGCTGTCTCAGCAGTTACTTTTTTAACCTCTTTCTTTGCAAATATTGAAGGTGCAAGAGATAAAAGAATAATAACCAAAGAAATAATTCGAATATTTTTTTTCATGTGCATTTTTTATTTTTCACATCAGAGCCACATGGAGCGAGCAAATATTCATTGTCTTTTGTTTGAGGCTCTTTTAATGCTCGTTTCATGCGATATTATTTTCTTCCGGTATGACCAAAACCACCGACTCCGCGTTCTGTTTCTTCTAAGACCTCAACATGTTTCCATTCAACTTGAGCGTGTGTTGCTATCACCATTTGACAAATGCGCTCACCATCGGTGATTTCAAATTCTTCTGATGAAAGATTAATTAAGATTACTCCAATTTCGCCACGATAATCCGCATCAATGGTGCCTGGCGTATTTAAAACGGTAATACCCTTTTTTAAGGCTAATCCACTGCGAGGTCGGATTTGAGCTTCATATCCGATAGGAAGTTCTACAAATAAACCTGTTGGGATAAGTTTACGTTCAAGAGATTTTAATACAATGGATTCTGTTAGATTGGCACGTAAATCCATACCTGCAGAGAAACTAGTTGCATATTCAGGTAAAGCGTGCTTTGATTTGTTTACTATTTTTACTTGCATCTAAAAAAGGGGTTATATATAAAAGGCGAAAATAATCATTTTTCGCCAAGCGTTAACGCACTACTAAATTAATAATTAATAATTAATAAATATAATTAGATATGTTATTGATAATTAATGTTTTGGTAATTTGTTGTATTTTAATTGTATATCCATTTAGTAATAGAAAACTCTTGAATAATTTTCTTTGTAACCCTTGTGGTAAATTTCGTATATTTGCAAGCTATTAAATGACCTAAAAATGACGAAACAACAGGTAATTATTTGCAGTGATATTATTTCCGAACTAGATACTGCTATTGGAAACTGCCCTATCGAAAGCATTTTTATGCTTACAGACGAAAATACAAATAAACTCTGCCTTTCTTTATTATCTAGAAATAACAAGTTTGCGAATGTTAATGTATGTACAATCAAAGCAGGGGATTCGCATAAGAATATCGAGACCTTAGCCTCGGTTTGGCAATTTTTATGTGATAAGGGTGCCACTCGTAAATCATTGATGATTAATTTGGGTGGAGGAATGATCACTGACTTGGGCGGTTTTGCAGCTTCTACTTTTAAACGAGGCATGCGTTATATAAATATACCTACCACTTTGCTTGGTGCTGTGGATGCTGCTGTTGGGGGGAAAACGGGGATTAATTTTAATGGATTCAAAAATGAAATAGGTGTTATCAATCCTGCTGAGAAAGTATTAATTGAAACGACATTCTTCAAAACACTTGACCATCAGAACTTAGTTTCGGGTATGGCTGAAATTCTTAAACATGCGCTGATATATAAACAAAGTGAATGGGACAAGGTCATTACTTTTGATATGGAGACTTTTGATTTAGCTCAATTAAAACCTATTTTAGCAGATTCAATTGCTATAAAGGAACGCATTGTTGAGGAAGATCCATACGAACAAAACCTCCGTAAAGCATTAAACTTTGGACATACAGTCGGTCACGCTTTTGAAAGTATCTCTTATGAAAAAGATACACCTGTATTGCATGGATATGCTGTGGCCTGGGGTATGATTTGCGAATTGTATTTATCACACAAATTGCTTGGTTTTCCAAAAGAAACACTCATACAAGCGGTAAGGCTAATTAAGGAAACATACGGCTCGTTTTTTATTTCGTGTAAAGACTATGATCGTTTGTTTGAACTAATGACGCACGATAAGAAAAACGATACAAAAGAAATTAATTTCACGCTACTTGGAGGTCTAGGAGATATCCGCACCAATCAAAATACAACACAAAAAGAAATATTTGAGGCCTTAGATTTTTACTGTAATAGTTTAGGAATATAATAGCCTTACTTTCAAGAAACAAACGGAATAACATCTTTTAAATAAAACATCAACATTCAATTAGGCTATTTCTTATCTTTGCCAAGCAAAATTAATTTCTGCTTTTTGTTTTATTAATTGATTTGCCAGTATATTGGCTGATTGACATATTATTTTGATTATGAAAATTGCATTGATAGGTTACGGAAAGATGGGTCAAACTATCGAAAAGATTGTTCGCGAACGCGGACATGAAATTGTGTCAGTGATTGACATTGACAATTTAGATGATTTTGATTCTGCGGCATTTAAAAGTGCCGATGTTGCGATAGAGTTTACACGCCCGGAAAGTGCTATTGGTAACATTCGTCGTTGTTTTATGGCTAAAGTGCCAGTGGTATGTGGTACAACCGGTTGGGCACAAGAAATTGAGAAAGTAAAACAGGAAATGGTGCAGGCTGGTGGTACGCTCTTTTGGACATCTAACTTTAGTTTAGGTGTAAACGTGTTTTTTGCCGTAAATAAATATTTGGCTAAACTGATGAATCAGTTTCCATCATATAATGTAGAAATGACAGAGATTCATCATACCCAAAAACTTGATGCTCCAAGTGGAACAGCTATCACTTTGGCCGAAGGTATTATTGAAAATGTAGAACGAAAAAAAACTTGGGCAAAAGAAGTTCAAACTAAAGACAGCGAGATTGCTATCAAAGCAATCCGCCAAGGTGATGTGCCCGGCACACATATTATAAACTACGAAAGTGATATTGATGTTATCAGTATTTCACACGAAGCTAAAAATCGTCAAGGTTTAGCTTTAGGTGCTGTCGTAGCAGCAGAATATACAGCAGGTAAAAAAGGCTTTTTAAGCATGACGGATGTGCTGAAATTTTAATAATAAATATTAATCATGGAAAGATTTAAAGCACCACTTAAACAGTGGATTAAGTTTGGCATTGCAGCACTCGTTTACATTATATTTGCCATTTGGTTGGGTAGTTTGTGGATTCTAATCGGGCTTCCGATTATACTTGATTTGTACATTACCAAATTCATTCCTTGGACTTGGTGGAAGAAAATTGAGAACCCTGCAATTCGAAAAATATTTGAATGGGCAGATGCAATTATTTTTGCTTTGGTAGCGGTGTATTTTATTAATCTTTATTTATTTCAAAATTATAAGATACCGACAGGGTCTTTGGAGAAAACATTGTTAATTGGTGACCACCTATTTGTGAGCAAATTGGCTTATGGTCCCCGCACACCAAATACTCCATTTTCATTCCCATTGGTACAACACACTTTCCCTCTTTTAAACTGCAAGTCATACTTAGAATATCCGCAATGGAAGTCTCGTCGTTTAGCTGGATTTGGCCATGTTAAAAGATACGATATTGTAGTTTTCAACTTCCCTGGAGGTGACACTGTAGCAATAGCCAATCAAGCAGATGACTATGCTGACATTTGTTATAAAGAAGGTCTTAAGCAGTTGAGAGGGAATAATATAAATATAGACTCACTTGAGAAAACGGGTGTCGATGTGCGAACACTTTGTAATAGAGTGGGTCGCCAAATTGTTGTAAGTGATAAAGCTACTTTTGGAGAGATAGTGTACCGTCCTGTTGATCGCCGCGAAAACTATGTTAAACGATGTGTGGGTCTTCCCGGAGATAATTTACAAGTAATAAACAGAGAGCTTTATATCAATGGTAAAAAGCAACCACGCCCAGCAGGTGTTCAACATTATTGCAAAATTATTTCTACACAACCACTTTCGGAAGAGGTGTTTGATAATTTAGAAATATCGCTCGAAAATTCTAGCCATTGTAATGCAGGGAATGATCAAAATGGAAATATAATTTCAGTATTGCCTTTAACACTTCAAAACCAAGCTGATCTTAGAAAGGTTCCTTATGTGAAATCTGTAGAAGAAGAGAATATTGGTCAATTAATGAACATAGATGAAGTAACATATCCTGCAGGTTATAACAGAAAATGGACTGTAGATAATTATGGTCCAATTTGGATACCAAAAGCGGGAGTAACTATTCCTTTAGACATAAAAACCTTGCCTATTTATGAGCGAGTAATTCGTAATTATGAAGGTAATAAATTGGATGTCAAGAATGGTGTAATTTTTATAAATGGCAAAAAGGCAACCAGTTATACTTTTGCAATGGATTACTATTGGATGATGGGTGACAATCGACACAATTCTGCCGATTCTCGTGTGTGGGGTTTTGTGCCTGAAGATCATATTGTAGGTCAACCTCTATTTGTTTGGCTTTCTTTAAATGAAGACAAAGGATGGTTCGGAGGTAAAATACGCTTGAATCGTTTCTTTAAAGATGCTCGTAGATAATTCAAAATTAACAATCCATAATTGTGGATGAACTGAATCATAAAAACTTGAAGAGAGATACTGCCGATACGGTGTATCTCTCTTCTGCATATTTAGCCCCTATACAATATTATAGTAAGCTGATGCATTATGATCATGTCTCTATAGAATCAAACTGTCACTATTTAAAACAAACTTACCGTAACCGTTGTACTATAGCTGCAGCCAATGGCGAGTTAGCCCTTTCGATTCCTGTAGATAAAGGAGAATTGCTAAAATGTAAAACTAGAGATATTCGAATTGCCAACCAAACTGACTGGCAACGGCAACATTGGCGGTCTATAGAATCCGCTTATAAAACCTCTCCATTCTTTGATTATTATCAAGACGATTTCCTACCGTTTTATGAAAGAAAATGGGAATTTTTGTTTGACTTCAATACTGAAATTCAAGAACTCGTGTTATCTTTGTTAGGAATAACTATTTTTTTAGAAGAAACAAGTAACTTTAAAGACAATTTCTTAAGGAATGAAATTGATTTAAGAGAAATTATTCATCCAAAGAAGAATGCTGAACAAACTGACTCTCATTTTCGTTTAATTCCATATTATCAGGTGTTTAAAGAAAAGAATGGTTTTATCTGTAACTTAAGCATTCTCGATTTGCTTTTTAATATGGGCAATGAAGCCAGAATCCTTTTGAGAGATAGCTGGCAATAAGTTTCACTTATTTTAATTTTGATCTATAATGAAAAAAACACTTCAACTCCTACTATTCCTTTTTTTGTTTACTACTATTTCTGGAGCTCAATCTTTTCACTATATAGGGACTGGAAGACATCACATTGGCAAAAAAGGGCAAAAAATAAATATGCCCAAGTTTGACAAACGAGCCATGATGAAAGAAGACAGCATAAACGAGATATACAAAGTAGGAGGGATGCGTTTTGCCAAAAGTTTTGATGTTGACTTAACTCCTGAAAACTCAGGAGAACTTACGTCTTTTGACGATAGCACTAAAATATGGAAAATAGATCTTGCTTCGGATAGTGCCTATTCCATCAACCTTATTTTCTCAAAATTCCATTTGTTGACTGGTGACACGGTGTATATCTATAATGCTGACACCAGTAGAATTGTTGGTCCATTAACTGAAAAGAATAACCTAAAAGCTAATATTTTACCTACTGTTCCAATTGATGGAAGTAAAATAACTGTTGAATTTCATCAATCTGCATTAAATTCATCTTTGAGAGGTCTTCAAATTGGTTCTGTAAATCATGATTATAGAGGGTTTAGAGGATTACCTTACCCCAATGAAGATACCAATTCTAAAGACACATGTAGCATTCCTGCTTCATGTGTTCCAGAAGTTAAACAGGTAAAACAAAGTGTTTGTTTACTGATTTTAAATGGGAATATCTTGTGTTCGGGCACTCTGATAAATAACACGGCACAAGATGGTAAACCATATTTGTTAACTGCAGCACATTGTTTTAATGAAACTACCTCTTTTACAGTTGCGGATCAAATAGCATCCACTATAGTAGCTTTTTTCAATTATGAAGTTCCAAACTGTACACCATCAATTAGAGGTTCAATGGAATTTACTATTGGTAGTGCAACATTAAAAGCCTTTGCTGCTGATATCGATTTTGCTTTAGTAGAACTAAGTTCTGTGCCTCCAGTGGATTTTCGTCCATATTATGCCGGTTGGAATTTAAGCACTTCGCCAACCCCTCCTTTTAGAGGTATTCATCAACCTTTTGGAAAAGTTAAGGTAGTTGCTCGTGAAGATAATGCCATTACTAATTTTACTTATATTGGGTTGCTTTCAGATAGCCATTGGCGGGTTGCTAGATGGGAAGTTGGAACTACTCAGCCTGGATCTTCCGGTTCTGGATTATTTGATTCTTCTCTAAAACTTGTAGGAGCACTTACCGGAGGTAATTCTGAGTGTGTCAATCCTATTGATGATTATTATTATCGATTAAATAAAGCTTGGAATTTCTATCCAGATCCAACCAAACAACTTAAAGCTTGGTTAGACCCAACGAGTTCAGGAGTTACAACTTTGAATGGTATAAATCCTTATGGTAAAGATTCTTGCTCGCGTTTTAGTAATTTCTCTTTATCTGATTCACCGGAAAAGGCTTATCTGTCAAGTCCTGCATCCGGTTTGGTTGCCGGTCAAAACTCCTATTTTATTAATGAATATGGTGAAAAATTCAGTTTGACTGAAAATGCCTTTTTGTATGGTGTATATCTAATGCCTTGTATAGCAAACGCCAATGCCAGTCGTACAAGCCCTAATGTTATAACTATAAAAGTGTATGCCGGTGATGTAGCTACAGTTCCAGACCCATCCTATT
>Ga0265338_10004996_pt1 | contig 17542 bp, 14 predicted proteins | sample 42126metaG_FD_193579 | JGI IMG/M metagenome (GOLD analysis project Ga0265338, IMG submission 193579) | Rhizosphere microbial communities from Carex aquatilis grown in University of Washington, Seatle, WA, United States - 4-21-26 metaG | ecosystem: Host-associated > Plants > Roots > Rhizosphere... | reverse complement strand
GCCGGCGCGCGCCAGGCGTATCTGATCGAGGAGCCGATGGCCGCCGCGATCGGAGCCGGCCTCCCCGTCGCCGAGCCGACCGGGAACATGATCGTCGACATCGGCGGCGGCACGACCGAGGTCGCGGTGATCAGCCTCGGCGGCATCGTCGTCTCCCAGTCGCTACGCGTCGGCGGCGACGAGATGGACGAGGCGATCATCAATCACATCAAGCGCGACTACAAGCTTCTGATCGGGCAGCAGACCGCCGAGGAGATCAAGCTCGAGATCGGCTCCGCCTGGGACCTGAAGGAGGAGCTGCAGGCCGAGGTGCGCGGCCGCGACATGCTCACCGGGCTGCCGAAGACGGTGATCCTCACCTCCGAGGAGATCCGCCGCGCGCTCGACGACCCGGTCACCCAGATCATCGAGGCGATCAAGTCGACCCTGGACAAGACGCCGCCCGAGCTGGCCGCGGACATCATGGACCGCGGCATCGTGCTCGCCGGAGGCGGCTCGCTCCTCAACGGACTCGAAGAGCGGCTGCGCCACGAGACGCAGATGCCGGTGCACCTGGCCGAGAGCCCGCTCACCTGCGTCGCGGTCGGCTCCGGCCGGAGCCTCGAGGAGTTCGAGGCGATCCACCGCTCGAACCGCGCGCGCCATCGCTCGCGCAACGGCCGCCGCTACTAAACCGCCCGCAAAGGGCGCAAATCGGACGGCCTTTCCGGCTTCCGCGGTAACCTTGCCCTGTGGCACCCCCGAACCGCACCGCGCGCGTGGCGGTGCTGGGCTCGTCGGTCCAGCGCTCCAAGTCGGGCCGCCCCCCACGGGGCCGTAGTGCCCTGGTCCGGCGGCTCGTGCTCGTCTTCCTCGTCGTCGCGGCGCTGGCGCTGCTGACCATCTCGTTCCGCTCGCCGACGTCCGGCGCGCTCCACGACGTCCAGGGCGCCGGAGCCTCGGCGCTGCGTCCGTTCCAGGTCGCCGCCGAGCGCGTCGCGCGGCCGTTCCGCGACGTCTACGGGTACTTCCACGGGCTGACGACGGCGAAGTCCGAGAACGCGAAGCTGAAACGAGAGGTGCGCGAGTGGCGGGCGGAGGCGTTGAAGAACGAGGCCGCGGCCGCGCAGAATCCGGCGCTGAAGAAGCAGCTCGCGTATCAGGAAGGGCCGACATTTCCGAAGGACTACCGCCCGGTCGCCGCGAGCGTGACGTCGTTCCCGGCCGGTCCCTTCACGCAGCAGATCGGCATCGCGGCCGGATCGCACTCGGGCATCCGATACGGGACGCCGGTCGTCGACGGTGACGGTCTCGTCGGCAGCGTGACGAACGTCGGTCCGAGCACGTCCGTCGTCACGCTGATCACCGACGCCGACAGCGCCGTCACCGCGAAGGACCTGACGACGGGAGTGACGGGACTGATCAGGCGCGGATCAGGCGACTCGCTCATCCTCGACCGCGTGCCGAAGAACCAGGTCGTCCAGAAGGGCGACCGGATCGTCACGCAGGGGACGCGCGACCCGCGCTATCCGGACATCTATCCGTACGGGATCCCGATCGGGAGGGTGCTCTCCGTCGGCTACAGCGACAACGCCATCTTCGTGCAGGTGCAGGTGGCGCCGTACGCCCAGTTCGGGTCGTTCGACTCGGTCACGGCGCTCGTCTCGACGAAGCCGGCCCCGAAGCTGCCGTGAGCGTGCTCGACGGCGTCAAGGCCGCGGTGATCCTCTTCGTCGCGGCGATCGTCCAGGTGTCGATCCTCACCCAGATCCACGTGCTCGACGGCGTACCCGACCTGCTGCTCGTCACCCTCGTCGCCGTTGCGCTGCTTCGCGGCGCGGTGGTCGGTGCAGTCGGCGGCTTCTTCGCCGGGCTGATCGTCGACACGGCGACGTTCGGGCAGCTCGGGCTCACCTCGCTGATGCTGACCGTCGCCGGATACTGGATCGGCCGGTACGGCGAGACGACCGGGCGCGACCGCGCGCACGCTCCGTATCTCTCCGTCGCCGTCGTGACCGCGCTCTATGCGGTCGGGCTGCTGCTCGTCCACTTCGTTCTCGGCGAGCGCGCGCCCGCGCTGCCCGTGCTCAGCGGGATCGTCCCCGCGGTCGTCCTGAACCTCCTGCTCACCGCGCCGGTCTATGCGCTCGTGCGGCGTCTGCTGCGGCCTCCGAGCCGCGAGCTGTCGACGGAGGTGCGGCTCCTTGGCTAGCACCACCACCCGTCCTCCGCGGCCGGGCCGGTTTCTCCCGCGGGAGCAGAACGTCGTCGAGCCGTACCGGCTGACGCCGCGGCTCGCGCTGCGCGTCGCCGTGCTCGGCGGTCTGGTCGCCCTCGTCTTCGCCGTGCTCTTCCTCCGGCTGTGGGCGCTGCAGGTGCTCGCCGGGACGAAGTACGTCGACCAGGCGCGGTCGATCAGCTCGCGGACGGTCCCGATCCAGGCGGCGCGCGGCGTGATCCTCGACCGCAACGGGAAGGTCCTCGTCACGAACGCCGCGACGACGGCGGTCGAGCTCTGGCCGGCCGACCTGCCGAAGACCTACGTCGACCGCTACAACGAGCTTCGCGCGCTCGCCCGCGTCACGCACGTGCCGCTGTACGAGATCGCGGCTGCGATCAAGTCGCATCAGGGCGATCCGGTGACGCCGGTGGTGATCCGGCAGTCGGCGCGGAACTCGCTCGTGAACTACCTCGCCGAGCACGCCGCAGAGTTCCCCGGCGTCGAGACGCCGCCGACCTACGTGCGCGCATATCCGTACCGTGCGCTGGCCGCGCAGGTGCTCGGCTACGTCGGCGAGGTCTCGTCGGCGCAGCTGAAGACGCTGTCGAAGAAGGGATACAAGCCCGGCGACGTGATCGGCCAGGCCGGCGTCGAGTCGTCGTACGACACGTACCTCCGCGGCATCGCCGGCGCGGCGAAGATGAACGTCGACTCGCTCGGGCGGCCGCGCAGCCAGCTGCAGGAGACGGTGATCTCCAAGCCCGGTCACGCGCTGCGGCTGACGCTCGACCTGAAGCTCCAGGAGGCGGCGCAGAACGCGCTCGCATACGGCATCCATCTTGCGCAGGCCGACGGCCAGTGGGCCGCGCGCGGCGGCGCGATCGTCGCGCTGGACCCGAACGACGGCTCCATCCTCGCCATGGCCTCGTCGCCGAGCTACGAGCCGTCCGTCTACGCCGGACGCGTCACGGTCAAGGCGCTGAACAGCCAGGGATTGACGGCGAAGACCGCGGCGGAGAAGAACTATCCGTCGCTGAACCGCGCGCTCCAGGCGACGTATCCGCCGGGGTCGGTCTTCAAGCCCGTGACGGCGCTCGCCGCGATGCAGGAGCACATCGTGTCGCCGTACGCGACGCTGCCGTGCACCGGGACGTACACGGCGCCCGAGGACAGGTCGCACCGCACGTTCCACAACTGGGACCCGAACGTGAACCAGCAGATGGACCTGCCGACTGCGCTCGGGTACTCGTGCGACACGTACTTCTACCAACTGGGCAACGACTTCTACCAACTGCCCAGCGACCGCGGCCAGCCGCTCCAGAAGTGGTCGAAGATCTTCGGCTTCGGCCAGGACACCGGAACGGACGCGGGGCCCGAGGTGCCGGGACTCGTGCCGACGATCGGGTGGCGGCATCGGAAGTTCACCGCGAAGACCGACCCGCGTGCTTGGCAGGTCGACCGCCTCTGGAAGCCGGGCAACTCGATCCAGCTCGCCATCGGCCAGGGCGACCTGCTCGTCACCCCGCTGCAGATGGCGCGCTTCTACGCGCTGATCGCGAACGGCGGCAAGCTCGTCACCCCGCACGTGCTCATGGACGTCGAGAACCCGAACGGGACCGCGGTGCCGGTCCCCGCGCTGCCCGCGCCGCAGCCGGTCCCGGGTCTCGACCCGGCCGCGCTCCAGGTCGTCCGCCAGGGTCTCTTCGAGGGGACGCACATGCCGTTCGGCACGTCGTACGCCGTCTTCGGCCAGTTCCCCGTGTCGATCGCCGGCAAGACGGGCACGGCCGAGAAGGTCGTGTCGCTTCCCGGCTACCTCGGCGTGCAGAACCAGTCGTGGTGGTGCGGGTACGGGCCGACGAACTCGGCGAAGATCGTCGTCTGCGCCGTGATCGAGAACGGCGGCCACGGCGGAACCGCCGCCGCTCCGGCAGCCGAGCGGGTCTTCTCGAAGTTCTTCCACGTCAACGCCCACCAGCTGGGCCCCATCCACTCCGACTGATGCTCGAGTACGCCGGATCCCAACGGACAGGGCTGCGCGACCGCCGCGTCGAGGGGCCTGCGCTCGTCGGCATCCTCCGCTCGCTCGACTGGCTGCTGCTCGCCGGCGTGGCCGGCCTCGTCGCCGTCGGGCTCTGGGGGATCGCCGGCGTCACGCGGTTCGACGTCCCGGGCAACCCGAGCTACTACCTCGACCGGCAGATCGTCTACGCGGCCGTCGGCGGCCTCGCGCTTGTCGTCGCGACGGTCATCGATCCCGACATCTACCGGCGCTACTGGCGCGCGATCTTCATCGGCACCGTCGGACTGATCGCGATCGTGCTCGTCCTCGGCCGTGCCGCCCGCGGGTCGACGCGCTGGATCAACGTCGGGTTCTTCACCTTCCAGCCGTCGGAGTTCGGGAAGCTGCTCTTCGTCCTTGCGCTCGCGGGCTTCATCGCCGAGCGGTCGCGGCGGCTGAACGAGGTCGGCACGACGCTGCGCGTGATCGGGCTCGGCCTGCTGCCGGTCGTGCTCGTGTTCGCCCAGCCGGACCTCGGCACGGCTCTTGTCTACCTCGCCGCGCTCGGAGCGATGCTGTTCGTCGCCGGGACCCCGTGGAGGCATCTCTGCGCGATCGGGCTGATCGGCCTGCTGCTCGCCGTCGGCGTGCTGTGGGCGGGGCCGGCGGTCGGCGTCACCTTCCTCAAGGGCTACCAGTCGCAACGCCTGACGTGCTTCACGCATCCGTCCACGTGCTCGGCCGCGTCCGGCGGCTACAACCTCCAGCAGTCGATCGTCGCAGTCGGCTCGGGCCAGGTGCAGGGACGAGGAGTGCAGGGGGCGACGCAGACGCGGTTCAAGCTCCTGCCGGAGAGCCAGACCGACTTCGTCTTCGCAGCGTTCGGCGAGCAGCGCGGCTTCGTCGGCGCGTCGCTGCTGCTCGCTCTCTATCTGCTCGTGCTCTGGCGAGGGCTGCGCGTCGTCACGGTCGCGCGCGACCTCTACTCGGCGGTGATCGCCGGCGGGATCGTGATCGCGCTGCTGTTCCAGCTCTTCGTCAACGTCGGCATGACCATGGGGATCGCTCCGATCACCGGGATTCCACTTCCATTCGTAAGCGTCGGCGGGTCGTCGATGATCGCGAACCTCGCCGCGATGGGGGTGCTGCTCGCGGTGTACGCGCGCGGCCGGTCCGCGCGCCCGGGCCGGCGGCGCTGATGGCGCTTCCGGTCTCGTTCAGGCTGGTGCGCCGGTTCGCGCAGGAGCTGGGCGCGAATCCACACGACCCGAGGCCGCTCGTCGTCGGCGGGGCCCGTGAGTTGGCGGCTGTCCTGCGTCGCGATCTGGGGCGGGGCGCGTCTCCGGGCGCCGTGCGGGAGGACGACGCGCCCGAGGGAGCGGCGATCCTCGTCTACGTGCTCGGCCGCGAGCCGACCGAAGAGGACGAGCTGGCGCTGAAGCGGGCGCGGAAGGCGCGCATCCCGATCGTCGCGGTCGTCGCAGGCCCGGTGTTGGACGATCTCGCGCTCCCATTCGTGTTCGCGAACGACATCGTCAGGGTCGGTGCTGGCGAAGGCTTCCCGATCGAGGCGATCGCCGCGAAGGTCGCAGACCGGCTCAAGGAGAACGCCGCGTCGCTCGCGTCGCGTCTGCCGGTGCTACGCGGCCCGGTCAGCGAACAGATCGTCCGCTCGTTCTCGCGAAAGAACGCGATCGTCGCAGCGGTCGTGTTCATCCCGGGCGCCGACCTGCCCGCGCTGACCGTGAACCAGATCCGGATGCTCGTGCGCCTCGGCCACGTCCACGGCCGCGGCACCGGGCGCGATCTGCTGCCCGAGGCGGTCGTCACCGTGGGCGCCGGGCTCGGCTTGCGCACCGTCGCCCGGACGCTGCTCGACTTCGTTCCGGTAGGCGGGTGGGCCGTAAAGAGCGCCATTGCGTATTCGGGCACGCGAGCGCTCGGCGAGGCCGCCGTCTGGCGGCTCGGAAACGACGTCGACGCCGAACGATCGCCAGGCGGCCACGACGAGCCCTAGGCCGCGGCCGGCCGGAGCTTCGCCCGACGGGCTCTGATCGCGCGCATCCGCTGCGTCAGCCGCGCCCAGGCCCACGGCTCGACCTCGCGGTAGCGCGTCGCGGTCTGGGCTCGAGTCGCCTCGAGATACTCGAACCAGGCGTCCGCCTCCTCGATGAGCAGCAGCTCCTCGGCCTCCTGCTTCCCCGTCACGGCAATTGACCTCCCGGGTCGTGGATGCGCGGGATCGTAGGTCCAGGGTCGGACGGAATCGGACGCCGCCGGGCCCCCGGCCCGGGTCGCTGCTACGCTGCGGGGGAAGGCCTATGCCCACGTTTTTCGTACCCACCCACCAGCGCGCGCGCCGTCAGGCAGGCAGAACACATGCCCCTGATGTCGCAGCAGCGCGCTTTTCCGAAGGAGCTTTCGCTTGCCCTGGTTTCGCCGAAGGAAGACCACTTCCGACGACCCGGCCCGCTCGAACGAGCAGGCTGCACCCGTATCCGAGGCTCGTACCGAGCCCGTAGCACCACCCGAGCCGGCTGCCCGGTCTGCGTCAGAGCAGTCCGCGGCCGACTCAACCGATCCGACCAAGCCCAAGCGCCGCCGCGGCAGCCGTGGCGGGCGGGGCCGTAAGAAGCCCGGCACCGCCGGCGAGTCCGCCGACGCGGCCGACGCGGCGGAGAAGCCCGAGAAGGCGGCCCAGGGCGAAAAGCGCAGGCCCGAGCGCAAGCCGGCCGAGCGCCGGCCGGAGCGCAAGGCCACCTCGCAGCGGCAGGAGCGCCGCCAGAACCAGCCGCGCCGCCGCCAGGCGCCGCGCCGCGCCCCGCTGCCGGCCGCGAAGCGCGAGCTGATCGTGTCCGTCGACGTCGGCGAGCAGCGCGTCGCCGTCCTCGAGGACGGCCAGGTCGCCGAGGTCTACCTCGAGCGGCCGGACCACCGGTCGATCGTCGGCAACATCTACCTCGGCCGTGTCGACAACGTCCTCCCGGGAATGGAGGCCGCGTTCGTCGAGGTCGGCCTGGAGAAGAACGGCTTCCTCTACGTCGACGAGATCGTCGGCCCGGAGCTGGAGCGCGGCCACGGCCGCAAGATCCAGGACCTGATCAGCAAGGGTCAGACGATCCTCGTCCAGACGGTGAAGGACCCGATGAAGACGAAGGGCGCCCGGCTGACGACGCAGATCTCGCTGCCCGGTCGCTTCGTCGTCTTCGTCCCTCAGGGCGAGGGCCTCGGCGTCTCGCGCCGCCTCGACGACGACGAGCGCGCACGGCTGAAGGACATCCTGCGCAAGCTCGACGTCAAGGAGGGCGGGATCATCGTCCGCACCGCCGCCGAAGGCGCGTCCGAAGAGGACATCGAGCGCGACCTCGTCTTCCTCCAGCGCCTCTGGAAGTCGATCCAGGCGAAGGCGAAGACGACCGCGCCCGAGCTGATCTACCAGGAGGCGGAGCTGCCGTTGCGCGTCACGCGCGACCTCTTCACCGGCGACTTCGAGAAGGCGTACGTCGACAACGACCAGGCGTACAAGCGCATCACCGGCTACCTGAAGAAGACCTCGCCGCACATGGTCGAGCGCGTCGTCCGCTACAAGGAGAAGACGCCGCTGATGGAGGCGTTCGGCGTCGAGCAGGAGATCAAGTCGACGATGAGCAGGCGCGTCGATCTCCCGTCCGGCGGCTACCTGATCTTCGACTACGCCGAGGCGTTCACCGTCATCGACGTCAACACCGGCCGCTTCGTCGGCTCGCGCGGCAAGAACTCCGGCAGCCGGCTCGAGGACACGATCACCAAGAACAACCTCGAGGCGGTGAAGGAGGTCGTCCGCCAGCTGCGGCTGCGCGACATCGGCGGGATCATCGTCATCGACTTCATCGACATGGCGAACCCGAAGAACCGCGCCACCGTCGAGGAGGCGCTGCGCACGGAGCTCGAGCGCGACCGGACGAAGACGTACGTCGTCGAGATCTCGCCGCTCGGGCTCGTGGAGATGACGCGGCAGAACGTCACGGACGGACCGCGAGAAGTCATGACGAAGAAGTGTCCGACGTGCGGCGGCGACGGCATCGTCTACTCCGAGGCGTCGGCGGCGATCGATGTCGAGCGGCGGTTGCGGGCGCTCACGGCCGGCTCGCGCAGCCAGGCCTACAAGGTCGAGCTCGCGGACAGCATCGCGAGCGCGCTCGTCGGCCCCGGTGCCCGGCGCCTGATCGAGCTCGAGGCGCTGACGAAGCGGCGGTTCTTCTTCGTCGGGAAGCCGAACACGCATCTCGACCATCTCGTCGTCCTGGCCGAGGGCAAGCTCGCCGATCTCGCTCCCGCCGCTCCGGTCGCCGAGGATGCCGAGATCCAGGTCGAGCTCGTCGAGATCGACCGGCACGACAGCGCCGCGGCGATCGGCAAGGTCGACGGACTCGACATCTGCGTCGGCGAGGCGGCGTCGCTCGTCGGCAAGAAGGTGAAGGTGCGCGTCGAGCGGGTGCTCGACGGCGTCGCCTACGGCTCGCTCGTTCGCCCCGCCGGCAAGAAGCAGGCCGAGCCGTTGACGGCGGAGGCGGAGGCCGAGAAGCCGACGCGGAAGCCGCCGGCGCGCCGGACGGCCGCCGGAGCCGGCGAAGGCGCGGCGACGGAGGAGGCCGAGGCGGACGAGGTCGAGGTCGAGGTGGAGGAGCCTGCCGAGGCGGTCGCCCACCAGCCGGAGGCCGTCGAGGACGACGAGCCCGCCGAAAGCGACGACGCCGCCGAGGTCGAGGAGACCGTCGAAGGCGAGGCCGCCGCTCCTGCGAAGAAGAAGACGCGGCGCGGTTCGCGCGGCGGCCGCAAGCGGAAGAAGCCGGCGACTGCCGGCGCCGCTGCAGCCGGCGAGGCGGAGCCGGACGTCGAGTCCGAGGGCGAGACGGAGCCGCCCGCCGAGGCAGACGCCGAGCCGGAGCCCGCACGGGCGGTGACGATCCACCTCCCCGGCGCCGGATTCGGCCGCCCGCCGGCCGAGGAGAGCGCCGAGCCGGTGACGGAGCCCGCAGCCGGGACGGACGAGCCCGCGGCGGACGGCGCCGAGGCGACCACCCCGGACGGCCTGCCGAAGAAGAAGCGGACGCGGCGCGGCTCGCGCGGCGGACGCAAGCGGAAGAAGCCTGCGGCCGCGTCGGGCAACGGCGCCGGCCCCGAGACAGAGGCTGAGGTCGACGCCGAGGTCGACGACGAGCTCGAGGTCGAACTCGAGCCTGCCGAAGCTGCCGAGGCGGAGGCCGTGGACGAACCGGAGCCGGTCGCGTTGGAGCCCGAGCCGATCGCGGCGGCGAAGATCGAACCGGAGCCGTCGGCGAACGGCGATTCCTCCGAGGAGTGGGGCTACCGGCCCATGTCGGAATGGCTCGACGACATCGACTCGAACCGGTAGCGGGCCCGATTTCGCTACACTGCGGCCGTTCGCGGGCCCTGCTCAGTGTTGGGGAGGCCCGCGTTTCTACGCCATGAGCTACGCGATCATCGCCGTTGGAGGAAAGCAGTACCGGGTCCGGGAGGGCGAGCGGTTGCTCGTGGACCGGCTGCCGACCGACGAGGGCAAGACGTTCAATCCGCGTGTCCTGCTCGTCGGCGGAAACGGGTCGACCGACCTCGAGCCGACGTCGACGGTCACGGCCCGCGTGGTCGGTCACGTGCTCGGCGAGAAGATCCGGATCGGCAAGTACAAGAAGCGCACCGGCTACCGCCTGCACAACGGCTACCGCAGCCGGCTGACGCAGATCGAGATCGAGACGATCGGCGCGGGCGGACGCAAGGCGGCCGCAAAGAAGGAGACGCCGAAGGCCGAGGCTCCGAAGGCGGAGGCTCCGAAGTCGGAGACGCCGAAGGCAGCAGAGACGCCGAAGGTCGAGGCCGCCGCCGAGGCGCCCGCACGCAGCGCGCACCCGCCGAAGGGGTACGAGGACATGACCGTCGCGCAGATTGCCGAGGCCGCACACGGCTGGCGGCGCCCGAACCTCGAGGCCGCGTTGGAGTACGAGCGCGAACACGCGAACCGCAAGGGCGCGATCGCAGCGCTCGAGTCGGCGCTGGGCGCGAAGGAGGACGCGAGCTAATGGCACACAAGAAGGGACTCGGTTCGTCGCGCAACGGCCGCGACTCGAACCCGCAGATGCTCGGCGTGAAGATGTTCGCGGGCCAGGACGTCACCTCCGGGATGATCCTCGTGCGCCAGCGCGGCACGCGCTTCCGCCCCGGTCCCGGCACCGGCATCGGCAAGGACGACACGATCTTCGCCAAGAGAGACGGCAAGGTCGAGTTCCGGACGAGCGGCGAGCGCCGCTTCATCTCGGTCGTCGACTAGAGCCGCCATGTTTCACGACCGCGCCCGCCTCTGGGTGCAGGCCGGTCGCGGGGGCGACGGGTCGATTCACTTCCGGCGCGAGAAGTACGTGCCGAAGGGCGGGCCCGACGGCGGCGACGGCGGCGAGGGCGGCGACGTCGTGCTCGTCGCGGATCCGCGGCGGCGCGATCTCTCCGGCGTGCGGCCGAATCAGAAGCTCCGTGCCGGGAAGGGCGGCGGAGGCGGCGGACGGCTGTCGAACGGCGCGCGCGGCGACGACGCGGTCCTCCACGTTCCCGTCGGCACGCAGGTGCTCGACGCGGAGGAGCGGCTCGTCGCGGACCTCGCGCGTCCCGGCGCACGCATCGTCGTTGCGAAGGGCGGCTCCGGCGGCCGCGGGAACAAGCACTTCGCCACGCCCACGAGGCAGACGCCGCGCTTCGCCGAGGTCGGTCTGCCCGGGGAGGAGGGGGAGATCGAGTTACGGCTGAAGCTGCTCGCGGACGCGGCGCTCGTCGGGCTGCCGAACGCCGGCAAGTCGTCGCTGCTCACGCGCATCTCGAACGCGCGCCCGAAGGTCGCCGAGTACCCGTTCACGACGCTCGCGCCTGTGCTCGGCACCGTCGAGTCGTCCGACGGCCGCCAGCTCGTGGTCGCCGACGTGCCGGGACTGATCGAGGGCGCGAGCGAAGGCATCGGCCTCGGCCACGAGTTCCTCGCGCACCTCGAACGTGCGCGGCTGCTCCTGCACGTGATCGACGCGTCGGAGGGCGACGCCGACGAGCGGTGGCGCACCATCGACGCGGAGCTCGCCGCATACGGCGCCGGCCTCGACTCGCGCGCGCAGGCGATCGTGCTGAACAAGATCGACCTGTTGACGGATCCGCCCGCGTTCGGGATCGAGGACGCGCGGATCGTGCGGGTGTTCCGCATCTCGGCCGCCACCGGCGCCGGAATCGACGAGCTGCGCCGCGCGCTGTTCGAGCTGGTCGGGGCGGAGGAGCCCGCGGCGCCTGCGCCGGACGAGACCGAGCTCGTCGACTTCCTCGTCTATCGCCCGCAGCCGGCGCGGCGCACCTTCCGCGTCTTCCGCACGGAGGACGGCTTCCGCGTCAGCGGCCGCGCGCCCGACCCGGCCGAGCTCGAGGCGATCCTGAAGGCCGCCGGCGCCCGCGAGGGCGACCAGGTCGAGATCGGCGACGAGACGCTGGAGTGGTCGTGACCACGGGCCTCTACGGCGGCGCGTTCGACCCTCCGCATCTCGGCCACGTCGAAGTGGCGCGCGCGGCGAAGACGCACTTCGGGCTCGAGCGGCTCGTCGTGCTCGTGACCGCGGCGCCCGGGCACAAGGGCGTCGAAGCGTCGGCGGATGCGCGGCTCGAGCTCGCGCGGGCGGCCTTCCCGGACGACGACGTCAGGCTGGATCCGCATCCGTGGACGATCGAGCTGCTCCGCGCCGAGCCGTACGACGATCCGCTGTTCGTGATCGGCGCCGACCAGTTCTGCGAGTTTCCGACGTGGAAGGAGCCGGAGGAGGTGCTCGCGCGCACTCGGCTCGCGGTCGCCACGCGGCCCGGCTTCCCGCCGGAGCGGCTCGACGCCGTGCTCGGGCGGCTCGCGCAGCCGGAACGCGTCCTCTTCTTCGACATCGAGCCGAACCCGGCGGCGTCGCGCGACATCCGCGGCCTCGCCGCCGCCGGAGAGCCGCTGGACGGCCTCGTCCCGCCGGCCGTGGCCGTCCTGATCGCGTCTCTGGGCCTCTATTCGTCCCCGCGGGATTGACGTCCGTCGAACCTGGCTACACTGCGATCACAGCGACCGAGGAAACCGATCCAGCTCTGACACCGCTCGAACAAGCCCGCCGCATCGCCGCTCTCGCCCTTGAGAAGCTGGCGGAGGATGTCGTCATCCTCGACATGCGGCCGGTGTGCACCTTCACCGACTACTTCGTCATCTGCACGGGCCGCAACGCCCGTCAGACCGGTGCCATCTGGGACGAGGTGCACGAGAAGCTGAAGCAGGAGGAGCGCCTGATCCCGCGCACGGTCGACGGGATGCAGGAGGGCACCTGGATCCTCGCCGACTATCTCGACGTCGTCCTTCACGTGTTCACGCCGGAGTCGCGGTCGTACTACAAGCTCGAGGAGCTGTGGAACGACGTGCCCGAGGTCGAGGTCGAAGCGGCAGCCGTCTAGGCCGCGGCGACCCCGCTCTTCGAGACGAGCACGTTGGCCGGCACCGTGGGCAGTCGCGTGACGGCCTTGCCGGCAATGCCGAGGTCGAGGTTCCACGGCGCGCCGATGCGCACCCAGAGGGCGCGGCCGACCGGCAGCCGGAGCGTGCGTCCCTGCGCCAGCGTCCGCTCGTAGAGCACCGGGCCGGCCGGGCCGGAGCTCCGGACGAGCAGCCAGCAGTTCCCGCGCGCCGCGCGGAACACCGCGTAGGCCGGCGCGGCCGGAGGAGTGGCCGCCGGGGGCTTGCGGACCGGCGCCTGCGCTGCGGTGGTTGCTGTCGCGGACGTCTGCGTGTGGATCGTCTTTCCGTCCGACCCGAGCTTCCACGCGGCCGCACCGGCGACGGCGACGGCGATCGCCACGCCTGCGAGCAGCGGCCGCAGCGCGCCCAGGCGGCGTCGGGGGGACGGCGGCGGCTCGGGCTCAGGCACCTCGTCCGGGTGGGCGAAGCGGCTGTTCCACTCGTCGAGATAGAGATCCCCGTCGAGGCCGAGGAACTCGGCGTACGTCCGGAGGAACCCCTTCGCGTAGGCCTCGCCCGGCAGCAGGTCCCACGTCTCCTCCTCGAGCGCCCTGAGGTAGCGCTCGCGGATGCGTATCGCTCTCTGGACGTCGGCCGGGGACAGTCCGCGGCGGGTGCGCGCTTCGCGAAGGGAGGCGCCGATCTGGAACATCGGAGCAACCCATTGTGACTCACCTGTGGAAAAGAGCAAAGAATCCGTGGGAACATCGGGCCAAACCTGTGGACAGTGCTGTGGAAAAAGGCGCGTCGCCCGACCCAGGGATACAATGCCGAAGCCCAGGGGCCATAGCTCAGCTGGGAGAGCGTCTGGCTGGCAGCCAGAAGGTCGCCGGTTCGAGCCCGGCTGGCTCCATCCCGAAAGGCCCGCATTTGCGGGCCTTTCCGCGTTCCGACCGGTGTCGATCCTGATCCGATCTGTTGCCTCGGGAGGCAGAACCCTGTAGAAACGGCCTTCACGCTGCGGTCAACAGGGGGTAGGGGATGAGGGCCAGGAGAATTGTCGGCTTCGCCGCGCTCGTCGGCGCGCTCGCGCTCGTCGCGGGAGCCGGCGGCACGACCACGCCGCTTCCGGGCGGGACGTCGCTCGACGTCACGATCACGAGCCCGTCGGACGGGGCTGTCCTGCCGCAGGCACCGGTGACGGTGACCGGCACGGCGGCGGTCGGCACCGGTGCGCCGGTTGCCAACACGACGCTGATCTACATCGTCGACGTCTCGGGCAGCACCTCCGAGGGGACCGGCGTGCCGAACAAGTGTCCGAGGCAGAACGTCTACGACACGTTGCAGGACACGACGCTCGACTGCGAGCTGCTGGCGATCCGTGACCTGAACGCGGCCGCGATTGCCACCGGCACGGTCGCGAAGGTCGGCTTGATCGCCTTCGCCGGCACGAACACCGACACGCTCTCGCCGCTGAACATCACGTCGGCGGCGGCGCTCGACCTGTCGCCGCTCGGCGGCGTCACGACGCTCACCCCGCCGGCGGCGAACGACTTCACTCCGGCAGCGGGGATGACGACGGTCTTCACGCCGCAGACGAATCTCGACTGGGTCGTTCAGTCGGCGTACATCAACACCGCGGCCACGACCCCCGGGCTCGTTGCCTGGCCGACGCGCGGTCCCGCCGACGGCTTCACGCTCTTCGGCCCGCACGACGTCGGCCAGAGCACCAACTACACGGCCGCGCTGTACGCGCTCCGGGCGCTGCTCGCGTCCGTGACGACGCCGAACACCGTCGTCGCGTTCCTGTCCGACGGTCTGCCGACCATCACCGTCGCGGGGCAGCCGATGGGAACGGTTCTCTCGACGCTGCCGACGGCAAACCTGACCATCGACACGTTCGCCGTCGGTGCGAGTGCATCGTGCGGCCCGGTGGGTGGAGTGAGCCTGAACGGCAGCCTCGAGCAGATCTCGGACCACTTCGGCAAGCGCTGTCAGGTGCTCACGAACGCGTCGGACGCGGTCGATCTCGTGCCCGACATCGTCACATCGAAGCTGAGCTCGGTCACTCTCGCCGAGGGCTCCACGAGCTTCGGCGCCGTGACGTCGTCGCCGGCGGTTCCACAGAACGGCCCGGCGACGGTCTCGTGGACGAAGACGCTGACGGGGCTCGCGCCGGGTCCCCATCACATCTGCGCAACGGCGACCGGCAGTGACGGCGGCGGCACCGGTACGACGTTGGACTGCGTCGACATCACGATCAAGGCGCCGCCGACGGTCACCGTCGGGGACGGTTCCGGCAATGCGGGAACGACGGACGAGGGAACGGCGTTCCCGATAACCGCCTCCGCGAGCGACGGGACGACGACATGGCTGATCAGCGTCGGTCCGTGCGCCTTCGCCGACGGGAGCTCTCCGTCGACGACGGTCACGTGCTACGACAACGGCACCTTCACGCTTATCTTCCGCGCGACCGACGGAATCAATCCGCCGGTGTTCGGGAGCGAGACGCTGACGGTGCGGAACGTCGCGCCGACGCCGACACTCACGCTGTCGCCCGGTCCGTACCCGCTCGGCGCGCCCGTGACGGCCGACGTGTCGATCGCCGACCCGGGCACGCTCGACACGGAGACGTGCTCGATCGACTGGGGCGACGGCACGACGAACACGGTGTCCGTCGGGACGCTTCGCGAGTGCACGGCGCCGCACACGTACGCGGCGGCGGGCTCGTACACCGTGACGGTGACCGTCACCGACAAGGACGGCGGGACAGGCTCCGACTCGAAGACGCTCGTCGTCGACGCGCCTCCGAACGTCCACGTCGGCGACGCCGGCGGCAACGAGGGCTCGGCGATCCCGTTGGTCGCGACGGTCTCCGATCCGGAGAACGACCCGCTTCAGTACACGTGGACGGCGACTCCGCTCTCGGGCGTCGCGGCGGGCGCCGAGTGCACGATCTCGAACCCGGCGGCGCCGAGCCCGTCGATCACGTGCAACGACAACGGCGTGTGGACGATCACGCTCACCGTGAGCGACGGCGTCAACCAGCCGGTCTCGTCGAACGGGACGCTGACGGTGCAGAACGTCGCGCCGCACGCGTCGCTGTCGTTCTCGGCCGGACCGCACGCGGTGGGCTCGACCGTGACAGCGAACGTCGCGATCGCCGATCCGGGCGCGATCGACACGTTCGGGTGCACCTTCGAGTGGGGTGACGGGACGCCGACGACGAGCGTCGCGGCAACCGGCTCGAGCTGCAGCGCGCCGCACGCATACGCCGCGTACGGCAGCTACCACGTGACCGTCACCGTCGTCGACAAGGACGGCGGCACGGGGCTCGACACGCAGATCGTCGTCATCGACGGTCCTCCGGTCGTTCACGTGTCGGACGCGAGCGGCAACGAGGGCTCGGCGATTCCGTTGACGGCGACGGCGACCGATCCGGAAGGCGACGCGCTCACGTACGCGTGGACGGCGACTCCGGGTGCGGGTGTCGACGCAGGGGCGACGTGCACGTTCGCCAACCCCGCGTCGCTCGCCACCACCGTCAAGTGCACCGACGACGGGACGTGGACACTCACGCTCGTCGCCAGCGACGGGATCAACACCGGCGTGACGGCGACCGGCACGCTCACCGTCGCCAACGTCGCGCCGACGGTGACGATCACGAGCCCGGCGGCGGGATCCTCGTCGAAGAGCGTCAGCTTCTCTGCGACGGTCACCGACCCCGGCTCGAACGACGTCCTGTCGTGCTCGATCAACTGGGGCGACGGCACGGCCGCGTCGGTCGTCGCGGTCGGCGGCGGCGTGTGCGCGACGACGCACACGTATGCAGCGTCGGTGACGTCCGCGACGATCACCGTCACCGCGAGCGACGACGACGGAGGAACGGCGACCGCCACGCGCGCGCTGTCGTTCAACCGGCCGCCGATCTGCTCGGCCGTGAAGGCGACGCCGGACACGCTGTGGCCGCCGAACGGCGACATGCGGCTCGTCACCCTCGTCGGCGCGTACGACCCGGACGGCGGTCCGGTGACCTACACGATCACCGGCGTGACCCAGGACGAGCCGCTCGGCGGCTGGGACGGTCACGGCTGGGACTGGTCCAAGAAGTGGCACAAGGACCCGACGCCGGACGCGGTGATCCTCCACGGCCAGTACCTGCTGCTCCGCGCGTACCGTGACCCGCACGGCGACGGACGGACGTACACGATCTCGTTCACCGTCACCGACAGCCAGGGTGCGACGTGCTCCGGGACGACGACGGTCGAAGTCCCCCACGACCTCGGCCATCACTCGAAGTTCGGGTCGCATCACTACAACTCGTGCGGCAAGAAGCACTGAGCTGAGGTGCGGGAGGGGCCGGCCGCCGTGCCGGCCCCTCCTTCCTCGCGACACCGCCGATCGGCGGTTGGCGGTTGCATTCGCGGCAGCGCTGGCCGAAGCTTCCGGGAGTGACGTCCCGGTCGCATGTCGCCGCCGACGCTCCGCGCGGTGACGCCGGGCGGAGCCACGGCAGCGCGGTCGAGCGGCGCATCGTCCCCATCCGCTTCGCGTTCACACGACTCCGCGCGCACGCGTCGCGAACGGTGCTCGTCGCGGCCGGGATCGCGGTCGCCGCGGCGATGCTCGCGATGGCCGCCGTCGCGGCCGTCGCCGTCCAGGATCGCGCCGTCCAGCGCGCGCTCGCAGAGCTGCAGCCGACCGATCGCGCCGTCCAGGTGGACTGGAGCGGCGTTCCCGCGCAGTCGAATCTCTCGCTCGCGGAGCTCGACCGGGTCGCCCGCGCGGCGCTGCGGCCGGTGCTCAGCCGTCCGCCGTTCGGCGTCCTCGTCTTCCGCCA
>Ga0265338_10004995_pt1 | contig 17544 bp, 18 predicted proteins | sample 42126metaG_FD_193579 | JGI IMG/M metagenome (GOLD analysis project Ga0265338, IMG submission 193579) | Rhizosphere microbial communities from Carex aquatilis grown in University of Washington, Seatle, WA, United States - 4-21-26 metaG | ecosystem: Host-associated > Plants > Roots > Rhizosphere... | reverse complement strand
CTGCGCGCGACGATCGGCGCTTAGAAAGCGAAAGTCCGCGGCACCGGTGAGGGATCCTTAAGGCTGCTTCCTCCCGGATCTGACCTGGTTCGGAACCTCACCGCGCCGCGGGCGCCGTCAGTGTACCGAGCGGGAGTTGCGAAAAACGCCGATCGCCCGCACAATGGCCGGAGTTCCCAGTCGACGAGGAGGTGGCGCAGCGATGAGACAACCCGTTCAGTCCCGGACTTGCTGCGCCACGGCCCGTCGCTCCTGCTCCTGAAGCGAGCTCGGCGGGTCGTGGCGACCCACTGACACCGCGCAAAGGAGCTTTGGTTGACACTTCCGATTACGGAATCGCTGCTGCAACGGCTCGGTTGGGACGACGGCTGGGAAGCCGCGTTCGCCGAGCATCGCGCCGCCGGGCTCGTGCCCGCCCGCGTCGCGATCCAACACAGGGGCGCCTACGACCTCGCCACCGAGGGCGGAGAAGTCCGCGCGAGCGCGGCCACCCGCTTCGTGCGCGACGACGACCTGCCCGGCGTCGGCGACTGGGTCGGACTCGATCCGGACACCAACCTGATCGAGGCGCTGCTGCCGCGGCGCACCGTGATCTCTCGCAAGGAGGTCTGGAACGCGGTCCGCGAGCAGGTGCTCGCGGCGAACATCGACGTCGCCTTCCTCGTCCAGGCGCTCCCGCTCGACTTCAACGTTCGCCGGCTCGAGCGTTACCTCGCGATGGCGTGGGAGAGCGGCGCGCAGCCCGTCGTCCTGCTGACGAAGACCGACCTCGTCGAGGACGTGACGCCGTTCCTCACCGAGGTCGAGACGGCCACGCTCGGCGCGTGCCCGGTCGAGGCTGTGTCCGCGCTGACCGGCGCCGGCCTCGACCGGCTGCTCGCGTACTTCGAAGGCAACAAGACCGCCGTGCTGCTCGGCTCCTCGGGCGTCGGCAAGTCGACGATCGTGAACGCGCTCGTCGGCGAAGAGGTGCTTGCGACGCAAGAGGTGCGTGAGGACGACCAGCGCGGCCGGCACACGACGAGCCACCGTGAGCTGATCCTCCTGCCGACCGGCGGCGTCGTGCTCGACACGCCCGGCATCCGCGAGCTGCAGCTCTGGGACGCCGACCTCGAGCAGACGTTCGGCGACGTCGAGGAGATCGCACGCCGCTGTCGCTTCGCCGACTGCGCCCACGATCAGGAGCCCGGCTGCGCGATCCGCGAGGCGCTCGCCGACGGCTCGCTCGCGCCCGATCGCTGGGACAGCTACGTGAAGCTGCAACGCGAGCTCGCCGCAGTCGAGCTGAAACGCAACCACCTGCTGCGACAGGAACGGGTCCGGGAGTTCAAGATCCGCACACGCCAGAACCGAGCGAAGAAGAAGAAGCGCTGAGCCCGCCCCGCGTCCGAGAGGACGCGGTCGACTTCGCGCTGGCCGATCCCGGGCGCCGCTTCGGCGAGGTGGTGCTCGGGCAGGAGGTGACGCGGCCGCGGCCGGGGCCGCCGTTCGCCTGGCACGACGGCGCGTGGCGCCTGGCGTTCCCGCGGCCCGAGGCCGACCGGTTCGAGTACCTGATCGGAGTCGACGGCTCGTTCGCGCCCGACCCGGCCAACCCGCTGCGCGCCCCGGGGCCGTTCGGCGACAAGTCCGTGATCGAGTGGCCCGAGTACGCGCCGCCGGCGTGGCTCCACTCGATCGCCGACGCCGGCCCGATCGAGCGCCTCGAGGTGCGCTCGCGGCGGCTCGCCGCGCGGATCGACGTCCTGCTCTATGCGACTCCCGAGCCGCCCGGCCCGGGCGCGCCGCTGCTCGTCGTCCACGACGGGCCCGAGTACGCGGAGTACGCCGGGCTGACGCGGTTCCTCGACGCGATGAGCTGGGAAGAGCGCATCCCACCGATGCGCGCCGCACTCATCCAGCCGATCGACCGCAACGAGACCTACTCGGCCTCGGCGCTCTACGCGGGCGCGCTCATGCGTGAGCTGCTGCCGCAGATCGCGAGGCGCGCGCCGCACGGCAAGCGCATCGGCATGGGGGCCAGCCTCGGCGCACTCGCGATGCTGCATGCGCAGCGCCGCCATCCGAAGTCGTTCGACGGCCTCTTCCTACAGTCGGGCAGCTTCTTCCGCCAGCGCTGGGACAAGGTCGAGTCGGGCTTCGGCCGCTACCGGCGGATCACGCGCTTCGTCGGCACCGTGCTGGGCGCGGCGACCGCGGAGCGTGCGGTGCCCGTCGCGATCACCTGCGGCACGGCCGAGGAGAATCGCGCCAACAACCGCGCGGTCGCCGACGCGCTCACGGCCCAGGGCTACGCCGCGTGGGTCGCCGAAGTCCGCGACGGACACACGTGGACGTGCTGGCGCGACGCGTTCGACCCGAACCTGCCGGCGCTGATCGAGGCCGTCTCATGAGTCGCCGCGCGATCGAGCTCGACGGCGGCACCATGCTCGCGTACGGGCACTTCGGCCGGCCGGTGGTCGCGTTCCCGTCGGAAGAGGGCGAGCCGCAGGACTGGGAGGAGCGCGGCATGGTCGACGCGATCGGCGGCCTCCTCGACGACGGCAAGGTGAAGCTCTACTGCGCGCCGTCGTTCGACCGCGAGAGCTGGACCCGGCGCGACCTCTCGCTCGAGGAGCGCGCGCAGCGGCACGGCCAGTACGAGCGCTGGGTGCTCGCGCGGCTCGTGCCGTTCGTGCAGGCCGACTCGCACACGCAGGAGCTGATCGCGACCGGGACGTCGTTCGGCGCCTACCACGCCGCCAACTTCTGCCTCAAGCGCGCCGATCTCTTTCCGCTCGCGCTCTGTCTGAGTGGCGTCTACGACGTCTCCGTGCAGGGTGGCGGCGAGCGCGGCGACGCGGTCTACTTCAACAACCCGATGGACTACATCTCGAATGTCGGCGGCGACCATCTCGAATGGTTGCGCGGCCATGCGTCGCTGCTCCTCGTCTGCGGGCAGGGCCAGTGGGAGGACACGACCGGCGCGCTCGAGTCGACGAAGCGCTTCGGTGCGCTGCTCGCGCACCAGGGCATCCGGCACGAGGTGGATCTGTGGGGTCACGACGTCCCGCACGACTGGCCGTCCTGGCAGCGCCAGATCGCGCATCATCTACCGCGTTTTGTCTGAGCGCCTGATCGGTCTGCTCCTCGGCACCGAGGAGGACTGGCCCGCCGCGTTCGAGGCCCTCGTCGCGCGCCTCGGGCCGGTCGACGGGCACCGGCTCGTCACCGAGCGGATCGTCAACGAGCCGTTCGACCTCCGCTACAAGCCTCGCTACTCGCTCGTGATCGACCGGCTCGCGTGGTGGTACGACCTGCCGCGCGCGTGGCTGAAGAAGGTCTCGCTCGTCGACGACGTCTACCTGCTGAACAACCCGTTCACGTTCCAGGCGATGGAGAAGCACTCGGCCTACTGCGCGCTGATGCGGCTCGGGATCCGCGTGCCGGAGACGTGGTTGATCCCGCACAAGGTGCCGCCCGACAACCCGCGTTTCCAGCCGACGGCCGAGCGCTACAACGCGCCGTTCGACCTGGAGGCGATCGGCGGGCAGATCGGCTATCCGCTCTTCATGAAGCCGTTCGACGGCGGACAGTGGGTCGGCGTCTCGCGCGTCGGCTCGCCCGAGGAGCTGCGCGCGCGCTACGACGAGTCGGGCGAGCGGATGATGCATCTGCAGGCCGCGCTCGAGGACTTCGATGTCTTCGTGCGCTCGCTCTCGATCGGCGCCGAGACGATGTCGATGTGGTTCGACCCGACGAAGCCGATGCACGACCGCTACCAGGTCAAGCACGACTTCCTGACCCCGGCGCTCGGCGACGAGATCGTCTCGATCTCCCGCCTCGTGAACGCGTTCTTCCGCTGGGAGTTCAACTCGTGCGAGACGATCGTCAAGGACGGCGTCGCGTATCCGATCGACTACGCAAACGCATCGCCCGACGTCGCGCTGACGTCGCTGCACTACTACTTCCCGTGGGCGATCATGGCGCTCGTGCGCTGGAGCGCGTTCTGCACGATCACGCGGCGTGAGCTGCAGGTGAACCAGAACACGCGCGCGTACTTCGAGTGGGGCGACCGCGACGACCTCTCCTACGACGAGAAGCTCGCGGCCTACCGCAAGCTCGCCGACGACTACTTCCAGATCGAGGCGTACGAGGAGTTCTGCGCGACCCACCTCGCGCACCTCCCGGAGCTCGCGCATGGCTGGTTCACGTCACCGGAGTTCGACGACGTGCTCGTTGCCACCGTGCGCTCGACGTTCCCGGCGCACGAGCAGGAGCACTTCGTCGAGCACTACCGTGGCCTGCTGGCCGCCTGGGCGCGCGACAACAGCTAGACGGCAAAACGCCTACCCTGGGCGCATGACCGAGACCGCGATCCTCGTGGTCGACGACGACGCTCCGATCAGGCGCATGCTCGACCGGACGCTCGCCGCCGAGGGATACGCGGTCGAGTCCGCCGCCGACGGCGGCGAAGCGCTCGCCGCGGTCGAGCGGTCGGCGCCCGACCTGATCGTGCTTGACGTGACCATGCCCGGCCTCGACGGGCTCGCCGTCTGCCGGCGGCTGCGCGCGAAGGGGCTCGCGACGCCGGTGCTGCTCCTGACCGCGCGTGACGAGGTGCCGGACCGCGTCGCCGGCCTCGACGCAGGCGCCGACGACTACCTCGTCAAGCCGTTCGCGACGGAGGAGCTGCTCGCGCGGGTCCGCGCGCTGTTGCGTCGTCACGCGCCGGAGGAGCTGCTCGCGCTCGCCGACCTCACCTTCGACCCGGCGACGCGCGCCGTGCAGCGCGCCGGCCGCGAGGTGACGCTCTCGCCGCGCGAGGCCGATCTGCTCGAGCTGCTGCTGCGCAACGCACGGCGTGTCGTGACGCGCGAGCAGGCGATCGGGCAGGTCTGGCAGAGCACGGCGCGTGCGAACACCGTCGACCGTGCGGTCACCAACCTGCGGCGCAAGCTCGGCGAGCCGCCGCTGATCGAGACGGTGCGCGGCGTCGGGTTCGTGATCGGCCGATGAGCGTCCGCCTTCGCTCGATCCTCGCCGCCGCGGTCTCGACGTTGATCGCGGTCGCCGTGCTCGGCTCGGCCGTCGACCTGCTCGTCGCGCGCCACCTGCACCACGGGCTCGACAAGACGCTGCGCACCCGCGCGGTCGAGGTGGCGCAGCTCGCGGCGTCGGCGCCCGCACTCGTCACGCAACCCGGCGCGCTCGATGCTCCCGTCGGCTCGACCCAGGCGATGGTCGAGGTCGTCGACCGCCGCGACCGGATCGTCTCGCGCTCGCTGTCGCTCGGCGGACGCGTGCTGCCGCGCACGATTGCGCTCGAGGCGATCACGAGCGGGCGCGGCCACTACGAGACGATCGAATTCGGCGGCGATCGACTGCGCGTCTACTCGGCACCGCTCGCAGACGTCGGCGGCGGCGGTGCGGTGCTCGTGGCGGCGTCGACGGCGGACGTCGCCGACACGATCCGCACCCTGCGCGCGCTGACCGTGTTCGCCGCGCTGGCGGCCGCTGCGATCGGCGGCGCCATCGTCGCGCTGCTGATGCGCAGCGCGTTGCGTCCGCTCGTCCGGCTCGACCGCGCGGCGGCTGAGATCGGCCGCACCGGCGACGCGCGGCGGCGGTTGCCGGACCCGCAGCGGCACGATGAGGTGGGACGACTCGCGACGACCCTGAACACGATGCTCGACGGGCTCGAGCACGCGCGAGACGCGGAACGCCGTTTCCTGGCCGACGCGTCGCACGAGCTGCGCACGCCGCTGACGGCGCTGCGCGGCAACGTCGCGCACCTCGCACGGTATGGCGCGACGCCGGCACTTGTCGCCGATCTCGAGTCGGACGCCGAGCGGCTTGCGCAGCTGGCCGACGACCTGCTCGCGCTCTCGCGCGAGGAGGCTGCGCCGCCGCCCGGCGAGGACGTCGCGCTCGACGAGCTCGCTCACGAGGCGGCGGCCGACGACGTGGTCGTCGAGGCGGAGCGCGTGACGGTGCGCGGCGATCGCGCCGCGCTCGAGCGCGCGCTCGGCAACCTGATCGAGAACGCGCGCAGGCACGGCAGCGGCTCGATCACGGTCTCGGTCGCCGGTCACGACGGCCTCGCCACCCTGAGCGTCGAGGACGAGGGCCCAGGGATCGCGCCGGCTGACCGCGAGCGTGTCTTCGAGCGCTTCTACGGCCGGGGCTCGGGCCTGGGGCTCGCGATCGTCCGCGCCACGGCCGAGCGGCATGGGGGCAGGGCCTACGCGGAGGGCTCCCGGGTGACGATCGAGCTCGTCAGGAAAGCTTCAGAGTCGCTCGGCGATCCTTCCGGTGAGCAACAACAGAAAGGATTGCCGTGAAGATCTTGCGCACGCTCCCAACCAGTCGTCTGATCGCGCTGGCGGTCGTGGTCGTCGTCGTGCTCGCCGGCGGCGCAGTGGCTGTCTCGGCCCACAATGGCAAGGCGTCGACGCCTCCGCCGAAGCCGCTTGCGCAAGCGATCCACGACGCGCTCGGCTCGGCCGAGCCGGCCGGGATCACCGCGCGCATCTCTTTCACGAACAACCTCTTCCCCTCGGGCGCGCTCACGGGCCAGACCGGCTCGGCGCTGATGACCGGCGCGAGCGGCCGCCTCTGGGCGAACTCGACCGGTGGACGGCTCGAGCTGCAGTCGGATTCCGGCGACGCGCAGATCGTCTGGAACGACACGAAGGTGACGGTGTACGACGCCACGTCGAACACCGCCTATGTCGCCGACCTCCCGCAAGAGTCGGGCAGCAGCGGCACGACCGCGCACGCCGCGCCGACGCTCGACCAGATCACGACGTTCCTCGCCGATCTGGCCAAGGACTGGACCGTCTCGGACGCAGTGCCGTCGAACGTCGCGGGCCAGGACGCCTACACCGTGACGATCTCGCCCAGCCATGACGGCGGGCTGCTCGGCTCGGCCGAGCTCGCCTGGGATGCCACGCACGGCGTCCCGCTCAAGGTCGCGATCTACGCCCAGGGCTCGTCGTCGCCGGTGCTCGCGCTGCAGGCAACCGACATCTCCTTCGCCTCCGTCCCCGATTCCGACATCGCGATCTCGCCGCCGGCCGGCGCGACGATCGTCGACCTCTCGTCGCAGACGGGCAGCGGTACCTCGGGCGGCAGCACGACCGCTCCCGTCACCGGGCTCGCCGCGGTGACGGCCGCTGCGCCGTTCCCGGTCGTCGCGCCCGACACGCTCGTCGGCCTCCCGCGCCAGGACATCCGGCTCGTCGGCCCGGCCGACTCGCAGTCCGTGCTCGTGGTCTACGGCCAGGGGCTCGGCGCGATCGTCGTCGTCGAGCGTAAGCAGGACACGACGAAGGCCGGCCAGACCGGGATGCTCGCTGCACTTCCGTCGGTATCGCTCGACGGCGTGACCGCGCACGAGCTCGCAACGCAGCTCGGCACGGTGCTCGCCTGGGACCAGAGCGGCGTTTCGTACATCCTCGCCGGTTCGGTCCCGACGTCAGCTGCCGAGTCGGCGGCGCGCTCGCTCAAGTGAGCGACGCGCCGCCGATCGAGGCGCGCGGGCTCGTCAAGCGCTACGGGGAGATCGTCGCGGTCGACCACGTCGACCTGACCGTCGACCGCGGTGACGTCTTCGGCTACCTCGGCCCGAACGGCGCGGGGAAGACGACGTCATTGCGCATGCTGCTCGGACTGATCCGGCCGACCGAGGGCAATGCGCTCCTCTTCGGGCGCGATCCGCTCGTCGACGGCGCCCGCGCGCTCGACGGTGTCGCCGGCTTCGTCGAAGGGCCGCGCTTCTACCCCTACCTGTCGGGCCGGCGCAACCTGCGGCTGCTCGGCGACCTCGACGGCGGCGTGCCGAGCGCACGCATCGAAGAGGTGCTCGACGTCGTCGAGTTGCGCGACCGCGGCAAGGACCGTGTCGGCGGCTACTCGCACGGGATGCGACAGAGGCTCGGGATCGCCGCGTCGCTCCTGCGCGAACCGCGGCTGCTGCTGCTCGACGAGCCCACGACGGGCCTCGATCCGGCCGGCATGCGCGACATGCGCGAGCTCGTGAAGCGTCTCGCCTCGGAGGGGATCACGATCCTGCTCTCGAGCCACGTGCTCGCCGAAGTGGAGGAGCTGTGCAACCGCGTCGCGATCATCCGCAAGGGGCGGATCCTCTACGAGGGCCGGCTCGACGAGCTGATCGAGAGCGCCGGCGGCGGCTACATCCTGCGCACGAGCGAGCCGGAGCGCGCCCGCGCGCTGCTCCTCGCCCACGGGATCGAAGGGCCGCTGCTGGTCGACGGCGAGCTGCGCTTCCAGGCGGAGCCGGCGGCGATCGAGGCACTGAGCATCGCGCTCGGGCAGGCGAGCATCGGCATCTCCGCCCTCACGCCGCGCCACGCGACGCTCGAGGAGCTGTTCCTCGACATGACCGAGCACGAGGCCGTTGCGTGACGGGCGTCGCCCGCGTCTACAAGTGGGAGGTCCTCAAGCTGCTCGCGCAGAAGCGGACGTACCTCGGCGTCGGCGCCGCGATGCTCGTGCCGCTGATCTTCGTCTCGGTGCTGATCGTGAAGGCGGGCGGCCCGAACGACATCCCACTCGGCCGCTACATCCGCGAGACCGGCCTCGCCACGCCGTTCGTGATCCTCTTCTTCATGTCCATCTGGGCGTTCCCGCTGATCACGGCGCTCGTCGCAGGCGACATCGTCGCCTCGGAGAGTCACAACGGAACGCTGAAGACGATCCTCACGCGCTCGCGCGACCGCGGCGAGATCTACGCGGCGAAGACGCTCGCGACCTTCACGTACACACTGCTTGTCGTCTTCGCGATGGGCGTCGTCGCGTTCACCGCCGCGAGCATCGAGTGGGGGTTCCACGACCTGACGTCGCTCTCCGGCACGACGGTCAGCTCCTGGCATGGGCTCGGGCTGCTCGTCGCGAGCCTTGCGATCTACGCCTGGCCGATGGCCGGGATCGCGGCGTTCGGGCTGTTCCTCTCGACGGTGACGCGCAACAGCGCGGCGGCCGTCGTCGGCACGCTGATGTGGGCACTCCTGATGCAGCTGCTCGGCGTGCTGCCCGGCACCGAGGGGATCCGGCCGTACCTGCTCGGCGAGCAGTTCCAGGCGTGGCAGGGCTTCCTGCGCGTACCGGCCGACTGGACGCCGGTCGTGCGTTCGCTCTGGGTCTGTGGGATCTACGTCGCCGTACCGCTCTCGGTCGGCTACCTGGTCTTCCTGCGCCGCGACGTCGCTGGCGAGTAGCCCGAGAGGTCTCGGGCGCAAGGACGCTCGCGCAAGCATTCACGAGTTTCGAGCTGCCGCGGCCTCCGAGAAACTCGCGAACCAGATTCAAGGAGCGAATCTGATTCGGTCTTGTTCGGGCGTCATTCGTTGAACGCACCCGACGTGAACTTTGAGAGGAGGCGACTGAGTTGCCGCCTCCTCTCCGAGCGATCCGTCAGGCGGGTGCCACGACGGGCGGTAGGTCGCCCACTACGCGGTAGCCGGCGATGCTCGTCGCGACCGTCCAGGTGATCAGCGCCAGGAGGGCGGGAAAGAACGCGTAGCCGAACACGCTTCCGTTGCCCGTGTTGTCGAGGATCGTCAGGAACGTGGTGAGGAAACAGACCGCACCGATCAGCGCCACGATGCCGGTCCAGCGGGAGAAGACTCCGCTGCGCAGCGTCAACATTCCCGCGGCCAGCAGGAACGCGGCAAAGCCCATTGCGCCGACCAGGAAAGGCCCGGTGGAGCTCGTGGTCACCGCCTTGCTCACCGCGGGGTTTGCGTCGGCACCCGCGGAGCTCGCAGCGGCGATCGTGATGAACGCCATCGTCGTGCCGACGATGCCGGTCAGCGCTCCGGCGAATGCGACGCGAGCGAGTTGCACGGAGCCGCGAACCGGGGACTCTGCACGCTCGAGTGCGCTCCGAATCGTCGCAATGAAGTACAGGAAGATGAAGGCTGCGAGCAGCATCGCGAAAGCACTGACGCGGCCCTTCAACTGGTTGTCGTGCGCCCAGTTCGTCCACTCCTGATCAGGGGCGGTGTAGTGGGGATTCTTGGCGACGCTCGTCACCCATCCGATGACGAAGAATGGGGCGAACGCGACTCCGGACAAGGCCATCAGTCGGTGCCCCGGCGCGGGTTGAGTCGTCAAGTCGCGCTCCGGGAAAGAATCGGGGAGTCGCGCCTGAAGCCCCAGACGGTGCAGTAGACGCCGAGGAAGAGCTCCCAAAGGAACTCCGGGGCGGTCGCGATGCCTTGCAGCGAGTGCAGCGTGTTACTCGGATGGTTGCCGCCGAACATGATCGCCGTCCCGGTGATGATGATCAGCGGCCCGCCGATGAGGCCGAGCCAGGCCGCCTGCCGCGGGACCAGGCCGGTGCGGTACATCAGGTAGCCGAGGATCAGTCCGTTCCCCCAGCCGACCATCCAGCCCGGGCCGAGCAGGAACGTCCAGTCCTTGATCGCGGCGAGGGTGTAGGCGACCGTCCCTTCAGACGCGCCTGCGACCTGGTTCCGCAAGGTGATGATCCCCAGCACGGAGACGATGCCGACGAGGATGAACGTGCATTCGAAGATTCGCGCCGTCACGTAGCCGATTGCCAGCTCTTCGTTCTGCCGCCTCATGATCGGGACGATCACGACAGCGGTGCCGATGTTCGCGATGATCAGGAGCAGCTCCAGCAGCGCGCCGAGCAAGATCCGCTTGTCGTGCCCGGCGCCCGCGATGTAGGCCACTGGATCTCTGAGCACCGGCTCGTACAGCAACAGCGCCGGGATCGACGTGATGAACGTGACGAGGTAGAGCACGCCGAAGACCCGTGCCCTCTTCTGGTCGAGGGACATTCGTGACCAACTTTCCCGGCGACGGTCACGCAGCCTGCCCGCGTCACCTTGACCGGCTAGGGACGCGAACCTACTGGACCGGGCCCGGCTTTCCAAGTCGGGCCCGCGGGCAAGATCGCCTAGACGAGCTCGCGCTCGAGCGCCCGGCTGCAGCGGAGCAGCGCGTCGCGCAGATCCGCCCGCTCGTCGGCGTCGAGATCGCTCAGCAGCTCGCGCTCGACGGCGTCGACTGCGCGATCGCAGCGCTCGAGCGCGCGCCGTCCCGCGGCGGTCAGCTCCGTGCGAAGGACGCGGCCGTGGCCGGGCTCGGCCCGGCGGCGGACGTAGCGGAGCTCGACCAGGAGCGCGAGCACCTCGCTCATCGACTGCGGCGTGACGAGCGAGCGGCGCGCGAGCTGCGCGTTCGAAAGCCCGTCCTGCGCGCGCAGCACCGAGAGCGCCGTGTAGGCGGGGAGCGTCAGCCCGTCGGGCTCGATCGCCGCCGTCAGGCGCCGACGCAGCACGCGCTCGAGCCGCCCGATCAGGTAACCGAGCCTCGGCTCCATCTAGCGCTCGTAGGCCTGCAGGCCCGGTTTGATCCGCTTCTCGTCGAGGAACTGCCCGAGCCCTTGCTCCCGGCCGTGCTCCTCGTCGAGGAACTGCGACTGCTCGAGCTTCGCGTAGAGGTAGTCCTCCGCCTGACCCCAGCTCATCGTCGCGCAGTGCTTGTAGCCGAGCTTCGCCGCGCGCAGCACGACCGGGTTCTTCGCGAGCAGCTCGCGCGCGAGCGACTCGACCTCCGCGCGCAGCAGGGCCAGCGGCACGCTCACGTTGACGAGCCCCAGCTCGGCCGCCTGCTTGCCGTCGAACGTGCGGCCGGTCATCACGTAGAGCAGTCCCGCGCGCGAGCCGACGGTGTCGGCGAGCGCCTTGCTGACGACGCTGCCGGGCGGGATGCCCCAGTTGATCTCCGAGAGCCCGAACGTCGCCTCGTCGGCGGCGATCGCGAGGTCGCACGCGACGAGCGGTGTGAACGCCCCGCCGAAGCACCAGCCGTTGACCATCGCGATCGTCGGCTTGGCGTACGTGCGCAGGAGCCGCCACTGCCAGAGCGCCGCGTCGCGCCGCACCTTGCGCTGGACATGCTCGGGGCCGCCGTCGACCTCGCGGAAGTACTCCTTCAGGTCCATGCCGGCCGACCACGCCTCGCCGGCGCCCGTGAGGACGAGCACGCCGCAGTCGTCGTCGGCGTCGAGCGCCTCGAGCACCTCGACCATCTCGGCGTTGAGGGTCGGGTTCATCGCATTGCGCTTCTCGGGCCGGTTCAGCTCGACCCAGGCGATGCCGTCGTCCACTTCGACGTTGACCGTCGTCCATCTGCCTGCGTAGGTCACGGCGCTCACTCTATATCAGGTTGCCTGATACGTGTGGTGTGGTCACGGCCGAGGAAGGTGTTCGCCCAGGCGCTCGTGCGCGCGAGCGCATTGTCCTTGACGATCGCCGGGCCGTCGAGCATCGACTCCTCCTCGCCGTACGCCTTGAGCCGCTCGTAGGCTTGCGACCAGATGCATTCGGTGTCGTAGACCTCGCAGAGCCCCTCGCGCGTGCCGCCGCACGGGCCGTTGCGCTGGTTCTTCGCGCACTGCGACTCCGGGCAGACGTATGCGATCTCGGGCAGCGAGCAGTCGCCGCAGTCGCGGCAGTGGAAGAGCGGCACCTTGGCCGCCTGCTCAACAGCGTGCGCCGCCTTGGTGAGCGCGGGTGACTTCTCGACGACGCGATAGAACGCACGCCCGGCGGGGAAGAGCGGCGCCTCGGGGGCGAAGGCCGCCGCGTGCAGCCGCCTGCTGAAGCGGTACTTCAGCGGCAGCGGCAGGTCGGTCCTCCGGGCCTGCTTCGACGCGAGGTAGGACGCGCTGACCTCGTCCGACGAGAGCTTCGTCTCGGGGTCGCGCTCGAAGAAATAGAACTCGTCCGCGAACGGGTACTGGATCTCGCCTGCGAACTCGCGCCAGTCGTCCGTCGCGAAGGAGGCCGCGCGATCGAGGATCTCGGCGAACGTCGAAGCCGGCATGTGGCCGCCGAGGTAGACGCCGGCGAAGCCGAGGCCGCGTGAGATCGCGACGTGCTTGGCGGCGAGCTCGACGAAGAACGCGCGACCCTTGTCCGGGCTCGCAGCCTGGCGCTCGACGAGCTCGAGCAGCTCGTCGGTGACGATCACGCCCGGGATCTTCCCGGCGTGGAACGCGCGCGCCGCGCTCTTCGAGAGCAGGTAGACGTTCGCCAGCACCGGGATCGAGCTGCCGTCGTGGCGCAGCCAGCGCAGCAGCTCGTCGTCCTTGCGCGCGTCCCAGCCGATCTGGTTGATCGCGAAGCGCGCTCCCGCCTCGACCTTCTTCCGCAGCTTGAAGTACTGCGGCATCACCTCGCGCTCGCGCCGCTTGTGGTTCGTGACGACGGCGCCGAGGAAGAAGTTCGTCTTGGCGAGCCGCGTCTCCGGCTTGCGCTCGTCGCGCAGTCCCTCGTTCATCTCGGAGAAGAGGCTGAGCAGCCCGACCGAGTCGATGTCGAAGACGGGAGCCGCGAGCCCCTTGTGCCCGGTGACCGGGTAGTCGCCCGAGAGCGCGAGCACGTTGTCGAACCCCTCCGAGCCGAGCTTCCAGCCGCGGCTCTCGAGCGCGTTGCGATTCCAGTCCTTGCAGGAGAGGTGGATGATCACCTCCTGGCCGCGCGCGACGAGGTCGGTGCCGAGCGTGTCGGGCGCGAGCATCGCGTGGCCGCCGGGGTTGTCGGTGATCGAGAGCACGTCCACGCGCGGGTCGGCGGCGAGGTCGCGCGCGAGCTCCATCACCTTACGGCTCGAGTCGGCGGTGATCAGGCCCCGGCTCGTGACCAGCTCGGCGGCGACGACGAATGCGCCGGGACGTTCGAGTTGTTCGCGTAGACGGATCATCCGAGGGGTTGGCCGATTGCCTATATCAGTCTGCCTGATTTATCATCGTCCCATGGCCGGTCTCCAAGTGCTCGACGCCGAGCAAGCAAAGGTGGTCGAGTCGGTTTGCGACGCGATCGTCCCGGGCTCGGCCCGGGTGAAGCCCGCGGTCTACATCGACGCCCTGCTGGCGCAGGTGGACGAAGGTACGCGGGCCTTCGCGCTGGAGTCGTTCGCCGCTGTCGCAGGCGGTGAGGTGGGCACACCCGCGTTCTTCTACGTGCGCGCGCTCGCGATCGAGGCGTTCTACAGCGACTTCGTCGCGCCGGGCGTCGACGCGACCGGCGCGTGGGAGGAGATCGACTTCAACACACCGCTCGCGATGCGGCTCGCGAAGGACTGGTCCTACATGGGGATCTCATGAGGCGTAGGCTTGACGGAGCCGCCAAAGGAGCGGAGGTGCCGGCTTGGCCGGCGCCGGAGCGGGGATGAGCGAGCGCTTCGACGTCGTGGTGGTGGGATCGGGCGCGGGCGGCGGTGTGATCGCGGGCGAGCTCGCCGAGCGCGGCCGGAACGTGCTGCTGCTCGAGACCGGGCCGCACAAGACCGCGGCCGACTTCACGCGCTGGGAGGCGAAGGCGGCGCACGATCTCTGGTGGCCGATCCGCTTCGCGCTGATCGACGGCGGTGCAGGCGGCGCGGTGGCGCTCCTCGGCGGTCGCTGTGTCGGCGGCACGACGACGATCAACACGAAGGTCGCCTTGCGCGCGCACGAGCAGGACCACAGAAAGTGGGAGGCAGCGAGCGGCCTCACGTTGAGCACGGACGATCTGGCGCCGCACTACGACCGCGTCGAGCAGCGGCTCGGCGTGCGCGAACGGACCGACTGGCGCAAGAGCGTCCGCACCGTGGAGCCGGCGTTCCGGAAGCTCGGTGCGCCGCTCGAGGCGGTCCGGTCGTACACCGACGCGAACTGCATGAGCTGTGGCTCGTGCTTGCAGGGCTGCCCGACGAACGCCGGCAAGTCGACGCTCAACACCTACATCCACGACGCCTGGGCGGCGGGCAAGCTCGCGCTGCGCGCGGATGCCCGCGTCGAGCGCGTGCTGTTCGAGGGCGGCGAGGCGAAAGGCGTGGAGTACGTCGACAGCGCGGGCGCAACCCGGCGGGTCGACGCGGACGCGGTCGTCGTCGCGGCCGGGACGCTGAACACACCGCAGCTCCTGATCCGCTCGGGATTGCCGGACACCGCCTCGAGCCGCCTCGTCGGCCGCCATCTCGGCTTTCACCCGGTGCGGCTCGTCTACGGTCTCTTCGACGAGCCGCAGGACGCGCACATGGTCTATCCGATCACCGCTCACGCGATTGCGCACCAGCGTGACGAGGACGGCGGCTTCGTGATCGAGGCCACGACGATCCAGGACCCGGTCGCGTTCGCGACGACGCTCGAGGACGAGAACGGCCCGCTCTGGGGCGCACCGCTCGTCGAGGCGGTGCGGAACTTCCGCCGCTGGAACGGGGTCCTGGCGATGGTGAACGACGAGAACAACGGTGTCGTCAGCGTCGACGAGAACGGGCAGGAGTCGTTCGACGCGCCGTTCTCGGCGACGGAGAAGGAGCGCCTGGCCGCCGCCCTCGACTTCTCGCGCGAGGTGCTGCGGGAGGCGGGCGCGTCCCAGGTGCTCTGGACGGGCATCGCCTCGACGCATGTGCAAGGAACCTGCCGCATGGGCAGCGATCCGGAGCGCTCCGTCGTCGACCCGAACGCGCAGTCGTGGGACGTCAAGCGCCTCTACGTCGGCGACGGCTCGGTCGTGCCTCGCACGCTGTCGGTCAATCCGTCGCTGACGATCATGGCGCTCGCGAGCCGTCTCGCCGAGCACCTCCACGAAGACGCGAACGGGTACCTGTCCTGAGCGAGCCCGTCCGCGATCTCGCGCACCTTTCGCACGTCGAGCTGCTGACGCCGAAGCCCGACGAGAGCCTCACGTACTTCCGGGAGATCCTCGGCATGGAGGTCGCCGGCGAGCGAGGCGACTCGGTCTACCTGCGCGGCTTCGGTGATTATGAGCGCGCGTCGCTGAAGCTGACCGCCGCGGCGCAATCCGGCATCGGCCACATCGCCTACCGAACGCACAGCCCCGAAGCGCTCGCGCGCCGGGTCGCCGCACTCGAGGCGGCGGGCGTCGACGGCGCGTGGACGGCCGGCGATCTCGGGCACGGAGCGGCCTACGGCTTCTTCGATCCGGACGGGCACCGCTTCGAGCTCTTCTACGAGTCCGAGCGCTACGTGGCGCCGCCCGAGCTGCGGCCCGCACTGAAGAACCAGCCGCAGCGCTACCCCGGGCGCGGTGTCGGCGTGCGCCACCTGGACCACGTCAACTTCCTCGCGGTCGACCCCGCCGAGAACCGCGTCTTCCTCGAGCAGAACCTCGGCCTGCGGCTGACCGAGCAGATCGTCCTCGACGACGGCAGCGAGGCGGGCGTCTGGCTCGCCTCGAATCAGAAGTCGTACGACGTCACGTACACGCGCGACCAGACGCGCACACCCGGCCGCCTGCACCACGTCGCGTTCTTCGTCGACCAGCGCGAGGACGTCCTGCGCGCGGCGGACATCTTTCTCGAGCACGGGATCGTGATGGAGTCCGGGCCCCACAAGCACGCGATTCAGCAGACCTTCTTCCTCTACACGTGGGAGCCGGGCGGCAATCGCATCGAGATCGCCTCGGGCGGTTACCTGATCTACGCGCCCGACCACGAAGCGGTCGTCTGGTCGCAGGCCGAGCGTGCGAAGGGACAGGCGTGGGGGATGCAGACCGTCCCGAGCTTCCACATCAAGGGCTCGCCGCCCGTCCCCGAGGAGGATGCGCTGCTTGCAGCCGCAGGGCACTAGAGCCTCTTTGCCGTCTGCCCGTGCGCGCGAGCTCGTTCGCGGCGCCTACGACCTCCACGTGCACGTCGAGCCGGATCTCGCAACCCGGCGCATCGACGACCTTTCGCTCGCGCATCGCTTCGAGGAGCTCGGGCTCGCGGGGTTCGTGCTCAAGTCGCACTACGTGCCGACCGCCGAGCGTGCTGCTGTCGTGCGCGCGGCGGTGCCCGGCGTGCGCGCGCTCGGCTCGATCACGCTCAACGCGGGCGTCGGCGGACTGAACGCGCAGGCGGTCGAGATCGCGGCACGCGGCGGCGCGCGCATCGTCTGGCTGCCGACCGTCGACGCGGAGAACGAGGCGAGCGAAGACGGGCCGAAGCCGGCGAAGCAGCCGGTGTGGCGCAAGATCCAGGACGAGTTCGTCGCCGCAGGCGTCGCCGGCGGTCCCGTGCCGCTGGACGACAGGCTCGGGCCGGTGCTCGAGGTGGTCGCCCGCCACGGCCTCGTGCTCGCAACAGGCCATCTCGGCCGCGCCGAGATCCACGCCGCGGTCGACGCGGCGCTCGCGGCCGGCGTGCAGCAGGTCGTCGTCACGCATCCGGACTACCCGACCCAGGGCGTCCCGGTCGGCGAGCAGCGCGAGCTCGCGGCGCGCGGCGCGCTGCTGGAACGTTGCTTCGCGCCGATCCACACTGGCAAGGTGTCGTGGGAGATGACCTTCGACGCGATCCGCGCGACCGGTCCCGAGCACAACGTGCTCTCGACCGACCTCGGCCAGCCGGCGAACCCGCCGGTCGAGGACGGCCTCGCCCTGATGGCCGACCGGCTGCTCGACGCCGGCTTCACCGAGGACGAAGTGCGCGTGATGGCCGTCGTCAACACGAGGATGCTCGCCGATGGCTAAGTCGATGCTCGTCGTCAGCGCGCACTCGGCCGACTTCGTCTGGCGC
>Ga0265338_10004994_pt1 | contig 17546 bp, 20 predicted proteins | sample 42126metaG_FD_193579 | JGI IMG/M metagenome (GOLD analysis project Ga0265338, IMG submission 193579) | Rhizosphere microbial communities from Carex aquatilis grown in University of Washington, Seatle, WA, United States - 4-21-26 metaG | ecosystem: Host-associated > Plants > Roots > Rhizosphere... | reverse complement strand
ACAATCCGGATTCCTAAAAACAGAGTAAAATAAGGGTATGGTATCAAAGAAGATTTTTATCATAGTCGTTATAGTCGCCTTGGCCGTTGGCGGCGGTGTAGTGGCTCTGTTGAAAAATCATTCCGCCAGCAGCAGCCAAACTACCGTGCAGCAGGGAACGAGCCTGGACTATTCTGGCCAAGGCCTAACTACTTTTCCCGAGGCAGCCCTTAACCGGACTGACGTGACGTCTATTAACTTAAGCAACAACCAACTGAGTGGTGCTTTACCGGGCGGTATCCGCACAATCACCAACCTGGAAACACTAGATGTTAGCAATAACCGGATGACCAGCATCCCGGCCGAAATTGGCCAACTGGGTAAGTTGCGAGTATTGAACTATAACAATAATCGTCTTACGGGCTTGCCGATGGAGCTCAGCAACCTTACGCAGCTACAGACATTGGATCTAAGCGGTAACCCTAAGCTTAGCCAGCAAGATCTGACGTCAATCCGCGCCAAGCTCCCCAACACTGCGATTAAGCTCTAGAGCAGGGGATACTTAACATGTTAAGTATTTTCATTGGGGTATAATGATTCTATTCCGAGCATCGTTAACAAAATGTAACTAAGGGGAGTGTATGAAAATCACCAGATATTTTCAAAGTTGCTTATTGGTAGAAGAGGGCGGGGCAAAGATTTTAATTGATCCCAGCGGCCACGAGGTAGATAACTTGGGTAAATTCGGCGCCCTGAACGCCGTGCTATACACACACGAGCATGGCGACCACTTTGATGCCGGCATGGCCGGCAAATTTGTAGACGGCGGCATAGCGGTCTATGCCAATGCTAGTACTGCCAAACAGATGAAATCCCAGCCAAATATTGTTACTGACGGCCAGGAATTTGCGGTGGGCAGCGTGAAAATCCAGGCTAAAGAACTGCCGCATTGCCTGATGTGGGACGGCAGTGCCGGGCCGCAAAACACTGGCTTTCTGTTGGCTGGGCGGCTGTTCCATCCCGGGGACGGTATAAAGCTGGCGGGTTTGAATGTAGAAATCGCGGCCTTGCCCATCAACGGCCCGGACGTTTCGCTTAAGGACGCCTTTGATTTTGCCAAGCAGCTGTCCGCCAAAACGATCATCCCCATCCACTACGACTATCTGGGCGGCAACCCCAATGTCTTTGCCGACGTGGGCAAGGGCATGGGCTTAACCACAAAAGTTTTGGCCAACAGCGAGTCTACCGATCTGTAAAAGCTTATGTTTTAACATAAAAACAGCCTGTTGTAAAAGAAACTAGCAGAATATATTGACGCCCAAGCGGCGTAGTGGCATATTGGGATTAATTATCAGAGGAATCTCAGGCAAATGACAGGCTCAAAAACTTCAGCCATCATCCGTTCGCTGGCCATTATGGGCGCAGTTGGCGTTATAACCACCGGCGCCACCTTTGCAGCGCTGCAAAGCCCCAGCGTTTCGCTAAACGGCAATATTATCAATAGCGCTACGGCAGATTTACGCATCAGCACCAACGGCACTACCTTTACCGTGCCATCGGTGACGGGTTTTACTTTTGACGGCGTAACGCCCGGCGGTACAGCCGTCCCAGCCGGCGGCGACAGCTTTTATCTGAAAAATGTTGGCAGCGCCAACTTGGCTATCAAGCTTTGGGTTAATTCCAACCCCAGCAACGCCAGCAACGTAGATTTGACCAAAGTCCACCTCATCTTCACCAGGGTTGATACTGGCGGCAGCGAAGTCAGCCTGACACTCAAATCACTGATAGACAGCTTTGCAGCTGGCGGAACAGCTTTGGGCGACACCATCACCGCCGGGTCTACTGCGAGCTACAGCCTGAAAGTCTCTATGGACAGCGATGCTATCTCCGGCACTGGCGGCAGTAGCATAACCGGAATCAACATCTCGTTCACCGGAATCGGCGCTTAAAGTTTAAGACTACTTATGAAAAAGCAGCTGGCGCACCACATTCTGGTGGTCTTTTTGACGGCCTTTACGGTGGCCGGAATTTTAGGCCTGCTAGCCTGGCACACCTCCGGCTTGAAGATTTATTCCATGTCTGATGCCCAGTTGGCACCAATACTCCAGCGCGGCGATTTGCTGGTAGTAAAACCGCAAAAGACAGCCGGGGTAGGCGATATCGTAAACTTGGCCGACGCGGATAATCCCCGGGGCGTTGTTACCCGCAGGCTGGCTCAGCCCACGCCCCCGAGTAATTTAGTAGGTGTTACCGTTAAAGCCGTGCCGCTGCTGGGTTATCTGCTGGATATCTTACGCCGTCCGGCCGGCCTGGCTGTACTGGTTTACGTACCGGCTTTTATGGTTCTGCGCGCCGAGCTGCGGCGTCTGGGCAGCCACTTTGGCCGCCAGCCTTACGCCGTCAACGGACTCACCTCTGTTATACACCAATCCAACCTTTAAATTCCCGTTAAAAAATAGTATAATCGCCTCTGTTAAGGAAAAATTATGAATCCAGAAAAAGAACCCCATACAATTCGTAACGAAGACCCCAAACCAGAGATTGGTCCAGGACAACCGCCGGTGGAATCTTTTCCAGTCCCTCTCGTCCGAGATGGGAGGTTCGTTGGCGTAGCCAAGTTTACCCCAGAAGCAGCAAGCGATTGGGTCCAAACCGCTAGAGCCCGACGAAAAGAGCCGGATCAGGAAGACAATGCCGGACAGTCCTAAAAAGCCGCGGGCTTATGCGTTCATAGACAGCCAGAACCTCAATCTGGGGACTCAGAAAATGGGCTGGAAGATGGACTGGCGTAAATTCCTGCAATTCTTACAGCGTGAGTACAACGTAGAAAAAGCTTTTATGTTCATTGGCTACGTCGCCGAGAACACGGCCATGTACGAGCAGCTGCACGAAATGGGCTACCTAATCGTGCTAAAACGCACCCTGGAAGTAAAAGCCCCCGAGGGCGAAAAGGACGCCAAAGGCGAGCCGCAAAAACCCACAGTAAAGGGGAACATTGACGCCGAGCTGGTGCTGTGGGCCATGAAGGAGCTTCCCAATTACGATAAGGGGATAATTGTTTCTGGCGACGGCGATTTCCACGCGTTAGTGGAATACCTGGAGCAACAGCAAAAGCTGCTGCATTTAATGGTGCCCAACTGGCAATATTCGTCACTGCTCAAAGATTATGAAAAATACGTGGTGCGCATAGACAAACTGCGCCGGCAGCTGGCCTACCGCGACCGCAAGCGGTTTTCCAAGTCTGACCCCAAGACGTCTCAGAAATAACTGTGCTACACACTGTTCTGATTGGCGGCTAAAGCCACCCGTTTTGCGGGATGCTTTATAAAACGTTTTCCGTTTGCATATTGTATAAAACCAGCTTCAGCGTAAGCCGCAGTCAGCGAGCCGAACTCTTTGATTATGCGGAATGGCGAGGGTTTTCTTCTATCTTGCCTGGCCAATTCGATAAGGTCAGCTAGATTGGGAGTTCTGTCTTTTATGGTACCGGCTAAGCGCAGATATTCTAAAAATTTTTCGCGAGGCCACTCATCAAATTGACCCACTAGATGCAAGTTTTGTTGATTTAACTCCTGATAAGCTTCGGTCAACGAACTAAATGTTCTTCGTGCAACTTGTTGGTAGCTCGGTCCCAATCCGAGCCTAAAGGCTCTTTTTATTATTTTTTCGTTAAGGTTTTTATTACCGCCCTGTTCTGAATCTTTGACGCAAACTAACGTTAACCATCCCAAATATCCCAGCACATCATCTTTTGATACCTCGGCATTTATCGCTCTCTTACCTAAATTGGGGAGAATCACATCATCAGAACGAAGTAGCTCGCCGAGCCCATATAGGGTCCCTCGGCGCTCAGCATAAGTGTAGACCCGAAGCGCATTGCCGCCAACCAATAGTCGTCCCGCGTTTGCGAGCCTTTCGATTTGTGCCTGACCTTCAAATTTCCTGAATTCGCTCACGGCGATTCTACCAAGAACGAGAATTTTTTGATTTTTTAAATCATAATAGTATTCTGGCGCGGGCTTTACGCTCGCCAGCATTGCTCCCAGATGATTTTTCCTTGAATCGGGAAACACGTAGTCGTAGACGCCAAGGTCTTCGGCGGATTGTTCTATATCCGCTTGCTTTAGATGAGTGTGGCTGTTTTGCAAACTACCTACAAACGACGATAAACTTATCCCATCACTTTCAGAGCTGATAGTGAACCCTAGCGCTATACTCGCTTTCCTTTCGTCTTTAGCCGGCTCGCCGGGTCTGTCCTTCAACGTGGAGTCTGCAACTAAATATTTTGCGTATCTCGAAAGAATCTCATCGTCGGAAGCTGAGTCATCAGTAAAACGGAAACGTTTACGTTTGCGGCCGCTGCTAGTTTCTTCTGTGTAGGTAACTACCTGACGCAACAAGACGTCAGGTATTAAACCGTGCTTAACCCCCTGCTTGGCAGCATCTAAAAGAGCAGACTCCCTGGCTTGCTTTTCGAACTTACGCTGTTCATAAAATTTTACTGTTTGCTGCTGATAGCTTGCCCAATCTCCGCATTCTTGCTCGACTTTTTCTGCCCCAAAAGACACGAACCCTTCTAAATACAGATCTGAGTATCCTTCTTTGGTAAGCGGGGTACCACCTGACGCTTCCAGCCAGTCGCTACCAGCGGTAAGCGCGTCGTCCATTAAGAACATAAGTTCTAGTTCTCGTTCGATCGCTTCTTGATTTTTGGCTAAGGGCGCAACAGAATCAACTACCCCTCTAGGTAGAGTAAACCTTGATTTAAGGTCGGCTTCGCCTATGCTCATTTGCTCTCTTTATCATTTAATTTCATTATAGTATTTTTAGCTCATCTAGGATAGGTTGAGATTTACGACAAACAGACCTCTATAAAAAAAACAGGGCTGTTCTGATGCTACAATAAGGCTGATGCCGGAAGATCAAAATAAAGAATTCCCGAGAAACTTTTTGTGGGGCGCCAGCACCTCCGGCCACCAGGTAGAGGGCGGCAACCACGACCAGTGGACGGTGTGGGAGCACGAAAATGCTGAGCGCCTGGCACGCGACGCCGAAAAACTGTTGGTTGAACAACAGGGGGACAGCCCGGTCTGGAAGGACGTCGAAAAACAGGCTAAAAACCCCAAAAACTACATCAGCGGCCTTGGCATTGACCACTACCAACGCTATAAAACCGACTTTAAACTGGCCAAAGAACTAAATTTAAACGCCTTCCGCTTCACGGTTGAATGGTCGCGCATCGAACCGGAAGAAGGGCAGATTAACCAAGAAGCCATCGAGCACTATAAGGCCTACATCAAAGCTCTGCGCGAACAGGGTCTGGAGCCGGTACTCAATATCTGGCACTGGACAGTACCAATCTGGTTTGAAAAACGCGGCGGCTTTAAATATCGCCGCAACCTCAAGTATTTTAAGAATTTTGTGCATCTGGTAGCTAAAGAATTTACCAAGGACGTCAAATACGTCATTACACTCAACGAACCCAACGTTTATGCCAGCTTTAGCTACCAGCTTGGCATCTGGCCGCCACAAGAAAAAAACATCATAACCATGCTAAGGGTCTACGGCAACCTAGTCAGAGCCCACAAGGAGGCTTACTATCTGCTCAAGCACGAAAAACCCAGTTTGCAGATTGGCGTGGCTACCCAGCTGGCCAACATCCAGGCCAAAGACCCGCATCAATTTCTGGACGAACTATCTACCAAAATTATGCGCTACGGCTGGAACTGGTGGTACCTTAACCGCATCAAAGACGAGCAGGACTTTGTGGGCATGAACTATTACTTTACCGACTACTACAACGGCTGGTTCAAGCGTGACAATCCCACCACGCCGCTCAACAACCTGGGTTGGTACATGGAGCCGGAAGGGCTATACCCGCTGTTGCTGCGCGCCTGGTCGCACTATAAAAAACCAATTATTATTACCGAAAACGGCGTGGCCGATCACAAGGACGAATACCGCCGCTGGTGGATAGAGGAGAGTATCGTGGCTATGGAGCGGGCGGTTAGTGAGGGCGTAGTTATTAAAGGTTACTTCCACTGGAGCCTGTTGGACAACTTCGAATGGGCGCAAGGCTGGTGGCCACGTTTTGGCCTGGTAGAGGTAGATAGAGCTCACGGCATGAAACGAACCATTCGCCCCAGCGCCAAATGGTATGCCGAGCGCATCAAAAAAATCTCTTAGCACAGACTAAGCTTGACCGTTTTGATAATCTATGCTAGTATATGAGTTATGCTAACTACAACAAACAGATCTACAGAACTAGAACATGATTATGCCGATTACGACCCAAAAGATCGCCTCGATTCTATTGCTCGACATCGGGACATGGACACAAGACGGTATAACAAGCTATTCGGGAGAGCCCTGGTAGGAGTTTTGGCGGTGGTAGCAGCTTTTGAGCTAAATGGCCTTGCAAATTCAAGTCCTACGCGGACCGTCCGTGAAACCGTACAGCCAGGAGATCATCCGGGATTAATTGCTACGCGCGCCGAAAGCCAATTTGGCAATGAGCAGATGGGTGCTGGCGCTGGCGAGTTTAATGTGCACGTCGAAGCAGTTCGCTTAGCTAATAAATACGGCGCGCTCACTCCAGGTGAAACCATAGAAGTTCACGTCAAGTAAAAAAGACATCCTGGTGTAATAGATTCGTACAGAGACGCTACATGTTGTGCATAGGTATCATCTGAAATAGAACTGTGGAAAAGTAGCCGGGCGACCGGCTACTTTTTGTAAATAAAACACTTGCCAGTGGGGTAGAGTGGGTAGTATATTCATGGCAGTGGGTAAAAGTGGGTAATCCAAAACAGATTACCCCAAAAACAAAAACCACTATTAAAAAATACGAAGGAAACCATGGGAGATTACTTCGAACGCAGACTCGATGATAAACGGCGGTTATCAATACCGGCCGAACTTCGAGACGAATTTGCTAGCGGGGTAGTCCTGACCGTAGGTTTCAAAAATTACTTGCACCTTTATCCTAAAGCCGTTTGGGAACAGTTGGTTGAGCCGCAACTTCAAGGAAATATCCTGGACGAAGCCACCGCCGACCTGAACGTCCGGTTTAGGATGGGGAAGGCCGATAACGAACCGGACGCCAAGCAAGGGCGCATCCAAATACCGCAGCATCTATTAGAGCATGCGGGTATCGACCGTGAGGTCGTGGCGGTGCGCGCCGGACGCTACTGGAGGTTATCCCGCAAAGAATAGCCAGATAGCGACCAGGATAAGAGCACTTTGACAATTTGGACGGAAAAAAAGACAAAACCATCTAGCAAAAATGTTCGAGATTGGCTATTTGGCAGTCAGCCGATGGAAATCAGGGCAACCACCGTTATCAAAACCCTTGCACCTTTCTACAATCGTAACACCTCCCAAAACTCCACCTCACAAAAAGTCTCTCACAAGAACTTTAGGAGCCTAAGACAAGAGACTCGCCTAAAAGGCGGGCAAAAATTCGCGTTTTTAGCTCCAACTCGTCCGCTTCTGGCGGACAAACAAAAACAAAAACAATCCCAAAACAAAACGCTGGCTGCTGATTAGGTGAGCTTGCATCATGCAAGGTCGGCTAATACAAAAGGCGCGATAGCCCTTGTGGCTTAGCAAGACCTTGAAACAAAAACAAAAACAAAAATGTCAAAAAATCACCATAATTTGCCCGCCCCAGGCGGACCGCACCTTCCGGTACTGCTGCGCGAAACAATAGATATGCTGGATCCCCAAGCAGGGGATAGCTATTTAGACCTGACTGCCGGCTATGGCGGCCACGCCCAAGTGGTACTGGACAGGACAAAAAACGCCGTGGGCACGGTTTTAGTTGACCGCGACGAACGGGCCGTAAAGTTCCTGAAGCAGAAATTCATCGGCCAAGCGGTTGCAATAGCCCGGCAGGACTTTTTAGCGGCTTGCCAGCGTTTAACAGGCGAGGGCCGGCAGTTTGACATGATTTTGGCAGATTTGGGCACCAGTTCACCGCACCTTGACCAACCGGACCGTGGTTTTAGCATCAGGCATAGCGGCCCGCTAGACATGCGCATGGACCAATCGCAAGACTTGACCGCCGCGACCATTGTGAACCAGTGGAGCGAGGCCGAGATTGCCAAGGTTCTGCACGAATTTGGGCAGGAGCCCAAAGCCCGGGCCATAGCCGGCCGGATTGTGGCCGCCAGGCCGATAGAAACAACCGGGCAGCTGGCAGCAATCGTTAAGCGGGCTTGGCACGGCTTTAGCCGGATCCATCCCGCCACACGGACCTTCCAAGCCCTGCGAATAGCCGTAAATAGCGAGCTGGCGCAGCTGGAACAAAGCCTGCCGCTGATGGCGAGCTTGCTGGCACCAGGAGGCAGGTTAGCAATAATCAGCTTTCATAGCCTGGAAGACCGTATCGTCAAACAGTTCCTGGCCGAAAATGCCGCTAACACCTTTGACGCCGAGCTAAGACTGCTCAGCAAAAAACCGCTGGTTCCGTCCAATGATGAAATCGTTTCCAATCCGCGCGCCCGCAGCGCCAAGTTGCGAGCCGCAGTGAAAATAAAAACAAAAAGAAAGGAATAACAGGAAAAGCTCCATGCCTATACAGGTAAAGAGTACATCCCGGGCATACAAAGTCCACGTTAGAGTGCTGAAAGGCCGCTAGCGAGACATCCGGGAAAAAGGCAGCGCCGCGTGTATGCGCAAAAATGGCGCTGCCGCCAAATCCAAAAAACAAACACTATGACATATTCCAGTTCCGTTGCCATGAGCCGCCGGGGTTACGCCCGCCGCAATCAAAACTCCGTTGCCTTTGTTGAAACCGCCCGCACCTTGGGCCCGGTTAGTAACACTATCATTCTGATAGTCCTGGCCTGTTTGATCGGCCTGCTGTATTTAACGCAGGTGACCAAAACCAACAGCTACGGCTATACCATTAATAACCTTCAGCAACAGCAATCCCAGCTGCAAAGCCAACGCTCTGACCTAGAAGTGAGTGCTGCCCGTTTGCAGTCGCTTGACCGCGTGGCAGCCAGCCAGGTGGCCAAGAATTTGGTTTCGGTAGCGCCCGCAGGATCAATCCAACAGTAGTTGTTTAACTTTATGGATTCATCCGTGTTCGGCCGTGGCTCAAATGTTACATCCAGCGCCAATCGTCGCCTGTATTGGTGGTACGGCGCGCTTTTGCTTATATGTATGATTTTTATTGCACGGTTGTTCTACCTGCAGGTCATCAGACACGATTATTATCACCAAGCGGCCCTTAGCGACCAGCTCAAGCAGTACACTATTGCTCCGGAGCGGGGGATTATTGAAACTCAGGACGGCAACAATCTTGTGCCGATAGTACTCAACCAAAAACTTTATACTTTGTACGCCGACCCCAGCCTGGTCAAAAACATTGCTGCCGGCGCTGCCAAGCTAGCAGCTATCACCAAGGGCGATGCCGGGCAATATGCCAAGTTGATGCACGCCACCGACACGCGGTATGTGGTGCTGGCCAAAAGACTGTCCGAAGCCCAGAATAAGCAGATCACGGCTTTGAAATTGCCAGGAATTGGCGCCCAGGGACAAGATTACCGGACTTACCCGCAAGGTACGCTGGCCTCACAGCTGCTGGGTTTTGTGGACAATAACGGCACCGGACAATATGGCATTGAACAGGCCCTCAACACAGAACTGGCCGGCAAGCCCGGCGAGCTAAAGGCCATCACTGATGTTAGCGGGGTGCCACTGGCGGCCAGTAAGGATAATGTGCAGGTTAATCCCACGCCAGGCGATAATTTGGTGTTAACCGTTAACCTGGCTATGCAGAAACAGCTGGAAACCATCCTGCAGCAGGGGCTCAAGGATTCTAAAAGCAGTTCGGGCAGCGCGCTGATTATGGATCCGAACACTGGCGCCATCAAGGCTATGGCCAACTGGCCGACTTATGATCCCTCCCAGTACTACAATGTTACCGATGCCAGTGTTTTTAATAACGCGGCTGTCAGCTCGCCGCTGGAAGTTGGATCGGTTATGAAAACTTTGACGACCAGCGCGGCGTTGGACCAGGGCGTAATATCGCCGGACACTAGCTATAATGACCCCGGCCAGTGGCAGTTAGACGGATCTACGGTTAGAAACGTTGAGGAAGACGGCGGACCAGGAGTGCACAGCATCGCCGAAGTACTTAACCTATCTATGAACACCGGGGCGACTTGGATGTTAATGCAAATGGGCGGCCAGACGGGAGTCGTTAACCAAAAGGCCCGCGACGCTTGGCACGATTACATGGTCAACCATTTTCAACTTGGCAAACCTACCGGCATTGAACAGGGCTACGAAGCCGGTGGCTATATTCCCAATCCGGACAGCGGCTACGCCCTGCAGCTAACTTATGCCAATACGGCGTTTGGCCAGGCCATGACGGCTACGCCGCTGCAAATGGGCGCGGCGCTATCCAGCGTGCTTAACGGCGGGACTTATTATCAGCCGCACCTGGTAGCCCAAACGGTTGATGCCGCCGGCAAAACCACCACCGTAAAACCAAAAGTTGTCAAAAACAACGTGGTATCACCAAAAATTGCGCCGGAGATGGAGGGCCTTATGGAATACGTCGTTGTGGGGCACCTGAAAGAGGGTTATACGTATATGAAATTTCCGGATAATTATTCTGTTGGCGGTAAGACCGGCACAGCTCAAATTGCTGACCCTGCCGGGGGCTACTACAGTGATAGGTTTAATGGAATGTACGTCGGCTTTGTGGGCGGTGATAAACCGCAGTATGTAATTATAGTCCGGGCTAACGAGCCTGGCATTAGCGGTTATGCCGGCAGTGTCGCGGCTCAGCCAATCTTTGCCGGCCTGGTGCATATGCTAATAAATAACTTTAACGTTATCCCTAAGAGTGGCTCTTGATGAGCAACCAAAAGTGATATAATGACTAGCAGTTTAAGGAAAAACACAAAATGAGCAGCTTGCAACTCGTCGTAGACTCCCACACTATTGAACAGATTTTTACCTTTGGTTTTCTGAGCTTTATTACGGCTATGGTTTTAACGCCGCTCTATACTTCGGCGGCCTTTTCGGGCAAGTGGTGGAAACGGGCCCGCACTACCGCAATAACTGGCGAGCAAGCCAAGGTTTACCAGAAATTGCACGCTGCCAAGCACCAACGCCATATTCCAACCATGGCCGGCACTATTTTTGTGCTGGCAATCGTCTTAGTCACACTCGCCGGTAACTTGAGCCGCTCGCAAACTTGGCTACCGCTGGCGGCCATGACCGGTGCCGGCCTGATAGGCCTGTTTGATGATATTATCAACATTCGTGGCGTTGGCGGCGGTATTGCCGGTATGCGCGCCAAAGTCAAGGCACTGCTGCTGATTGGAGTTGCCCTGGTTGGCGGCTGGTGGTTTTATTCCAAACTGGGCGTTACTACAGTACACATTCCATTTTTTGACACTATACACATCGGCTGGTTAATTATCCCGCTGTTTGTTCTGGTGGTCTTTGCTACCGCCAACGCCGTGAACATGACCGACGGTCTAGACGGCTTGGCTGGCGGTCTGTCGGCTATTGCCTTTGGCTCTTATGCCGTAATTGCCCTGATAGAGCGTAAGTACGGTATATCCGGCTTTTGTATGACGGTTGTCGGTGCGCTACTCAGCTATACTTGGTTCAACATCTTCCCGGCGCGCTTTTTTATGGGGGATGTCGGTTCCTTTGCCCTGGGTACGGCGCTAGCGATTGTGGCCATGCTAACGGACACTGTTTTGCTATTGCCGGTTATCGCTATCGTATTTGTGGCCGAGGCCGGTTCGGTGGTGCTGCAAATTATCAGTAAAAAACTTCGTTCTGGCAAAAAAATCTTTCTATCTTCGCCAATCCACCACCATTTTGAAGCTATTGGCTGGCCGGAAACAAAAGTTACTATGCGCTTTTGGATTATTGGCCAAATGGCCGGTATTATTGGCGTCATCATGTTTATTCTTGGGGGTACGTAGAAACTATGGACGGTCGAGCCCGGCATAGTGCCAGTCGTGCTCACCTGAGCGCTCAAGCCAATCACCGAACAACCATCAGTGCTTTTGGCCGACGCCATAAACCGGACTACTGGATTCTAATATTAGGCTCGCTGTTACTGGCCGTAGGCTTAGTGATTGTGTACTCTATCAGCCCCGGCTTGGCGGCCAGCCAGAACATCAGTCAGAGCTACTTTATTACGAAGCAGCTTATTGATGTGGGATTGGGCGTGTTGACCTTTATGTTGGCGTCATACATACCGCTGAATACCTGGTTAAAACTGGCCAAACCACTGGCTATCGCGGCGGTTGTCGGCTGCCTAATAGTTATGTTTACGCCCGTTGACGCTGTGTATCAGGCTCATCGTTGGATTCGGCTGGGCAGCTTCTCTTTTCAGATAGCCGAATTGATTAAAATTACGCTGGTGGTCTGGGTAGCCGCCTTTCTAGCTCAACGCTTCAGGGAAGGGAAGCTGGGCAACTTTAACGCCACCCTCAAACCGCTGCTAGTGGTACTGCTGGCTATTGCTTTGGTGGTGGCCAAGCTGCAAAGTGATCTCGGTTCGGCCGGGGTAATGATAGCGGTGGTCGGCCTAATGGCGTTCTCGGCCGGCATCCCGCTAAGGCGGGTAATGCTCATTGCCGGCCTGGTGGCGCTAATAGGCGTAATTGCCATATCCAGTAGCAGTTACCGCCGTGAGCGGGTAACGGCCTTTTTGCACCCCCAAACCCACTGCCAGGGCAACGGTTACCAGGCTTGCCAGGCCCTTATTTCGGTTGGTTCTGGCGGCGCGTTGGGCCTGGGCCTGGGCTACAGCGTGCAGGCCTATGGCTATACGCCCGAGGCTTCTAACGACTCTATCTTCGCTATTATCGCCGAAGAGGTCGGCTTTGTGGGCTCAATGATTATCGTAGTAATCTACGGCTTATTTATTACCCGCCTGAAACGGGTGATTGAACATACCAACGACCAGTTCAGCCGCCTGCTGGTAGTCGGTGTGCTGGCCTGGTTCAGTACGCAGATGATTATTAACATCGGCGCTATGATTGGCTTGCTGCCGCTGAAGGGTATCACCTTGCCGCTCATCAGCCAAGGCGGTACCAGCTTGATATTTTTAACAGCCGCACTAGGGTTAGTTTTCCAGATTTCACGCTATACTAGTTATGATGTCACCGAACCTAACTCCAGTAGCGCACAATCACCCGGCGCCGGTAATAATTCTAACCGGTGGGGGGTCCGGCGGCCACATAACTCCGCTCTTGTCGCTCGCCCACGCACTTAAGGCGGCTGACCCTGGATGCAAAATTGTTTATATTGGTTTGAAAGGCGAAAAGGTTGAGGGCTTACAGGGCCGGTACCACATATTTGACCAAGTTTGCTTTGTGCCAGCCGGTAAATTTCGCCGTTACCATGGCCAGAGCCTGGTGGCGCATTTAACCGACGTCAAAACTCTGCTTCTAAACGGCCGTGACTTCCTTAAAGTTTTAGCCGGCTTGCACTCCGCCGAAAAGTTAATTAAAAAAATTAAGCCCGACGTCGTCTTTTCTAAGGGGGGCTACGCGGCGGTGCCGGTTGGGCTGGCCGCCCGCCTGCGGAGAGTACCGATTATCACCCACGACTCGGACAGCCTGCCGGGTCTGGCTAACCGCCTTGTCGGCCGCTGGGCAAAGATACACGCCACCGGAATGCCGGCCAGTTATTATAAGTACGCTAGGGCTAGCATCGCCTATACCGGCATTCCGGTGGACGAACGCCTAATACTGGTTACAGCCGTCCTCCAGGCAAGCTATAAAGAGCAGCTTGGCTTGCCGGCTGACGCGCCGCTGCTGCTTGCTGCCGGCGGCGGCCAGGGCGCCCAGCAAATTAACGATTTGATGCTCGACATTGCCCCTAAATTGCTAGCGGCCAACCCCAAACTGCGGATTGTCCACGTTGTGGGCATTGGCCTGGCCGGCCAAATGAGCGAGCAACAGATAAAAGATGCTTATGCGGAAGTATTGCCGGCCAATGACCTCCAGCGGCTCACAACCCTGAGTTTCACCGGTGACTTTTATATCTACAGCGGCGCGGCTGATTTGATAATCACTAGGGCAGGGGCCAGCGCCATGGCCGAGTTTGCGCTGCAAGCCAAAGCCTGCATTGTCATACCCGGTTCGGCACTGGCGGGCGGCCACCAAGTTAAAAACGCCCAGGTTCTTAAAGAGGCTGACGCCGCTAAAGTTCTGCCGGCTGACGTTAGCGCCAGCCAGTTACTCAAGGCAGTATCCGGTTTGTTGAATGACTCGTCCGCGCGTAGCAAGCTTGCCGCCAATCTTAGCTCGACCGCCAAGCCTGATGCCGCCAAAGACCTGGCCAGAATTATTCTTGAACAAGCAAGGAACAACCAGCCTTGAGTCGCCGACCACTTGCCAAAAGACTGTCCCGTCGTTCACCTGCGCGGGGAAGCAGCGCACCGGCCACCAAATACTATCGCTCCGGTAGTATCTCCGATAAGAGCAGTCCTTTTGAAAGTAAAATAATAAAACCAAAAAAGAACCGCCCGGGCCGCAAACTATTATTTGGCTTTATGGACATACTGGTGGTGCTGATGTTACTTCTTGGTCTGGTCTATAGCATGATCGTTCGCCCTGACCCGCAGATTTCGGCCAGCAGTTCGGTCTACCGTCTGCCCAGCATTTACCGGCAAGCGGTTATCAAGCAGTTCCAGATACTCAAAAACCGCAACAAAATCACCCTGGACGACCAGGCAATTATTAAAAGCTTGCAGGCTCAGTTTCCGGAAATCGCCGGCGCTTCGGTAGAACTGCCGCTCTTCGGCGAAACGCCCATTGTTCATCTAAGTATTGCGACGCCCAGTTTTTTTCTTAGCAGTGGGAGCAATTTGTATATAGTCGACGCCCAGGGTTATGTCGTAGACAAGACCATTAATCTAGCCGGCATTAAAAATTTACCAACCCTAAGCGACCAGAGCGGCTATAAGATAGGGGTCGGCAAACAAGCCATGAGCACCGCCAACGTGTCGTTTATTAATACTGTGGTGGCTGAAGCCAAGCGGGCGAAGGTGCCTATTAGTTCTTTAACACTGCCGGCACTGGCTCAAGAACTTGATTTGCGCACCAGCGACCGTGGCTACTACGTCAAGTTTTTCTTAGGCGGCGACGTACTGCAACAGACCGGGCAGTTTTTGGCGGCACGGCATAACTTTGACCAGTCCGGTAACAATCCATCCGGGTACTTGGACGTCCGAGTGCCCGGCAAAATCTACTATAAATAAGTCCCCCTGACGAATATAATGTAAGCTGGATGATTAAAACTCAAAACCTTACAAAGAAATACGGCGAAAAACTCGCCGTAGACGACTTATCTTTTCAGGTAAAATCCGGTAAAGTCACGGGTTTTTTGGGTCCTAACGGGGCAGGTAAATCCACTACCATGCGCCTGATGTTGGGGCTAGACTGCGGCAAGGGCCAAACTACTTACGGCGGCAAACAGCTGAACGAATACGCCCAGCCATCAAAGGTCGTCGGAATTCTGCTTGAGGCTAAGGCTTATCATCCTACCAGGACAGCCAAAAACCATCTCAAGATTCTGGCTATCGAAGGGAACATTTCGCTTAAGCGCGTTGATGAGGTTCTAGATATCGTCGGGCTGACAGAAGTGGCCAAGAGTAGACCTGGAAAATTCAGCCTGGGTATGAGCCAACGCCTCGGTATCGCCGCGGCCATTTTGGGCGACCCCAGGTATTTAATCCTAGACGAGCCGGCCAACGGCCTAGACCCGGAAGGTATAGCGTGGCTCAGACAGTTCCTGCGCGACTATGCCGCACGCGACCGCGGCGTACTGGTTTCCAGCCATTTACTCAGCGAAATGTCGCAAATGGCCGACAACGTCGTCGTAATAGGCAGGGGAAAGTTGATAGCCGACACCTCTATAGGTAGTTTGATTACCGGCGCTAGCAGCTCGGTCTTTGTGCGGGCTAGCGATGTGCCTTCTCTAGAAAAAGTTTTAGCAATTGCCAAACTCAAATATGATAAAGAGGGCAGGGGTCTTGCCGTCAGCGACTCAAGTACCGACGAAGTTGGCAAGCTAGCTAATCAAGCCAAAGTTACCGTACTAGAGCTAACTGCCCGGACTGCCTCGCTAGAAGAGGCTTTCTTAGAGCTGACCGAAGGTAGCGAAGAATACCAAGCGCGAACCGAGGAGGCTAAAAAATCATGATGCCCACCCTAAGAGCCGAATTCAAAAAACTCCTTAGCGTGCGCTCAACCTACTTAACGTCCCTGGCGGCGCTACTATTTGTCGCTGGTCTGATTGCCTTTTATGGCCAAGGCTTTAAAACCGCGCAAAACGATTTAACCAGCCTGTTCCTGGCCGGAACTATTACAACCTTCAGTAACATCACCGCGCTCGCAGGCGCAATAATCGCACTACTTTTGTTAGCTCACGAGTACCGTTATAACACGATCATATATACCTTAACGGCTGCTAACAGCCGCTCCAAGGTTTTGGCTGCGAAGATTATCGCCGTTTTTGTCTTTGTATTTGGACTATCACTCTTAGTTATTTGCTCTTCGCTTGCTATGAGCAGGGCTGGAGTTGCCGTCGCAGGTCACAGTCTGCCGCACCAAGATATAAATATTTTAACCTATCTTGCTAAATCGGTTTTCCTATGCGAGGGCTATGCCATGTTTGGGCTTTTACTAGCAGCTTTAGTACGCAATCTGGTCGGAGCCATCGTTATATTGCTAGTCGTGCCAAATACGATTGAAGGTCTGCTAAGTCTCTTGCTTAAACACAACTCAGTTTATATGCCATTCACCGCATTGCAGCAGGTTGTCCAATCTCCAGTTCTAGCTAACGCTCCTAAAAGGCTAGCCGACACCGGCTATTTATCACCCGCAAAAGGCGCACTCGTATTCCTAGCTTATTTGGTTGGCGGTTGGATTATTACTTGGTGTCTGTTCTTGCGCCGCGACGCCATGACCTAATCCGCCAGAGCAGGGAACCTGTTGTTGTAAAATATATATAAGGACCTACATGGACGAATATAACAACAAGATAAGAATTAATAACTGCGAGATTATTAAAATCCTATAAACCAGTTCCTCTCCTCTTCTAGTTCGTAATTTGTTCAGAAGATTAATATATATAACTCAGCAGGGAAAAAGCATACTGTGATACCAAAACGCCAAAAGTCAAATACAAATTAAATCTCGGGAAAAGTAGGGGGAAACTATACAAAAATACGAAAGCGTGAAAAGTCAAATAGCAAGATGGCTGTGGATAACTTAGGCACTTTTCACGGAAATTTTACGACACTATGAGAGCAGCGTAGTAAGGATATATAAATGATATTAACTTTGGGTGTGGGTAGTGCGCAAATGACTGATTATGGGCGTAATGTCTAAATCTCCCCTGTTAGGGGAGGCATGGCGAATCAACTCTAAGCTCAATATGTAGAGTCGCAAAATATACATTGTGCGACCTCATGTCTATGATTGATTTGTGCATTGCCCCGCGTTCTTATGGCCCAGTTTTTTTAGATTTGGTTTTTAGTTTTATTAATTAACATTGTCTGGGAGCTC
>Ga0265338_10004993_pt1 | contig 17546 bp, 50 predicted proteins | sample 42126metaG_FD_193579 | JGI IMG/M metagenome (GOLD analysis project Ga0265338, IMG submission 193579) | Rhizosphere microbial communities from Carex aquatilis grown in University of Washington, Seatle, WA, United States - 4-21-26 metaG | ecosystem: Host-associated > Plants > Roots > Rhizosphere... | reverse complement strand
TCCGAGACGATGGTGCTCGGACGAGCGAAGGAGGTTGAACATGCTTGTGGCCAGCGCGTGTCTCGGAGACACGCTAGTGACGGCAACGGTGAGCCCGCCGATCGGCGAGGGGCGGGAGCGGTGCCACCTTCGGTTCGTTGACCTGCCGACCGGCGCGATCGGCCTGGTCGACGCCGAGGGCGAGGACGACCTGATCAAGCTGTTCGCGGTTCGAACTGGCCGGGCGAGAGCCCGGCCTCTTTCGGTGAGCTGAGTCGCTTGACTCAGCCGACTGAAGGAGGCTGAACGTGAGAGTAGCTTTTAACCCGCGGACGAGCTCGATCCCGACCTCGTTCTGCGTCGACGGGCAGTGGTACGACATGCTCTCGGACCAGATGCACGAGCTGCGGGACGCGCTCGGCGAGGGGTGGACCAACCGCGCGGTCGTCGCGCTGGCGACCGAGCGCGGCTGGGCGACCAGGAGGATCGGCAACATCGTCGCGATCACGCGCTCCGCCCTGGACTCGATCCCGGACCCGTTCAGGCACTAGGTAAAGGCGGGAGGGTGACGAACCCTCCCGGCCTCTTCCTCTGAGCCCAGCCAGTCGGCTGGGCTCAGCAAGAGGAGGCTGACGATGTGGAAGCGTTTCATAGACGCGATGTTCGGGCCCGCGTGGCGCGAGCAGTACCGGGCGGAGAGGGCCAGGGAGCTGTCCCGGGTCGTCGAGACCGAGGAGCGGCGAAGGATAGCCCGCAACCTGGACCGGCTTGTCCGCGAGATCGGGCGCGGGCGATGAGCGCGCCGAGGCTGAAGATAAAACACGAGGTGCGCTCGGACGAGGAGGGCTACGTGCTGATCTACGAGCGCGCCAGCGACAAGCCGCTGGCCGAGACGATGGTGCTGGCCGAGAGCGAGTTCGGCCAGCTGCTGGAGTCACAGAGGGCGTGCCTGGGCAAGTGGAACAGGTTCGTCTCGGTGCTGGTCGTCGACCAGGTCTGGAGCCGCGGGAGGAAGACCCTCGCGAGGTTCGACGGCTGGGCGCGGGTAACGGAGGGAGCTGAGCGATGAGGGGATACTGGGAAGATTACGTCGAGCGGGAGCACCGGGCTCCGCTCAGGATCGGCGGCGGCGTCACGGCGACGATCGCCGCGCCGGCCGCGCTGAAGCGGCTCGGCCTGTCCGGGCCGTCGCGGGAGGTCGCGGGCACGGTGACCAGGGTCGGCGACCTCCACGTCCACGTCTCCGTGCCGACCCTGCTCGGGAGGGTGCTGGTGGCTGTGCCCCGCGGGGCGGTGCAGGCGGAATGACAGGAAGCGGGAGCGCGAGCTCCCGCCTCTTTCACTGAGCTCAGCCGAGGATGACTGAGCCGAGCGAAGGAGGCTGACGATGGAGTTTGACAGGAACGGGAGGGTGAGGGTCACCTTCACCGAGGAGGCGATGGCCGCGATGCGGCGCTACGCCGAGGCCACCGGCGAGGACCTGGACGCGATGGACGGGGCCCCGGAGCTGATCGAAGGGGAGTGGCAAGTCTCTCTGCACCCGGCGGTCTACGCCGGCGCGATGGCCGCGAGGCGGCATCGGGACGAGTCGCTCTCCGACGCAACGATCAGGATGGTAGATTTGGCCCTAGCAAGGAGGAAGCAATGACGGTCATCAAGCTAGACGCGGTGCTGAGGAAGCGCCGCCAGCAGGACGAGGCCAGGGCGCAGCACCGCCGCGAGCTGGCCCTCGACCCCGAGTACCAGTTCCAGGCGGCGCTCCAGCGGGGCGTCGACAGGATGCTGGTCGAGCAGTACGGCCCGGGGGTGCTGGGCCGGTTCAGGTAGCAAGCCGGGCGCGAGCGACCCCTCGGGGCGCGCCGGGCTACTCTAGAGCGGAGGTGTACCATGACGGCGAGGCCGGGGTAAATCCCGGCGGGCCGGCTCCCGCGGGAGCCGGCCTCCTTCCCCGGGTCCAGCCGAGCGCTGGGTCCAGCGAAGGAGGCTGAACCAATGAAATACAGCTTTCAGTACATCAAGCCTGGGAGCGAGGTCATCGCTCCCCCGTGCGACTACGACCAGGAGAAGGAACCGACGGAAGCGACGGTCACCGACGAGGCGTTCGCCTCCGTCGTGATCCAGACCGAGCCGACGCTTCGCGTCGACATGACCCTCTGGCACGACGAGGAGGCGATCGTGGAGTTCACGATGGCCGACGGCGCCGCGTGGACTCTGGGCGACGCGCTGCGCTGCGTGCTGACCGTCTTCGACAGGGCGCTGGAGTGCCGCGAGCGCGGCTACTCCGGCACCGGGCTGGTGAGCGACCCGATCGTCGTCGGCGGGAGGACTATCTCGGTGAGCGGCGACGCCCTCGAACCGACGAGCGGCGAGGAGCTCTGGCTCTGGGAGGACCCGATGACCGTGCTCCACGCGATCTCGCGCCGCGCGGACGGGGTCTGGGCGCTGCACTTCGATACCTAGGAGCGAGCGATGAGCTGGAAGCCGGTCTTTAAAGCGAAAGGAGCGAAGCGCTGGAGGCGAAATAGCCAGTATCGCTTTGACGATGAGGACGCGGAGCTCTACGGGCTCTGGCTGTTCAGCTACTGCTCCGACGTGGTACTGATTGAGACGAGGGACGAGGTGAACTACTACGCGAGCGAGACCTGGCCATCGAGCGCGCGGGATGTCGTCTCCCTGCGTATCGCCGGCCGGGAGTTCTACTTCGTGAGGATCAAACAGTGAGCTGGATAGTAGCCTCCGCGCGCGAGGGAGACGACATCGGCACGACGAACGAGCTGCGCTTCTCCGAGCTGGACGCCGAGCTGTGGGCTCAGAGCCTACTGCAAGGTGGGTACGAAGTCCTGCTCGTCGAGTCGCCCGAGGAGGCGAACTGCTACATCGGTCATAATCACGGAAGAAACATGGTTTACGTCAATAACTACCAGGACGTCGCCGTGACGTTCTTTCTCGACGGGGGGTTGCTCTACGTGATCAGGAGGCGGCGGTGACGAAGCGACGACGGTGGCGAGGAGACTTCGCCAGGCGCCGGCCGGCGCTCAGGCCCGAGGAGGTCGAGGCGCTGGTCGCCGGCCGCGTGGTCAAGCGGCTCCCGGACGGCCCGGACGGGCCCAGCGCGAGCTGGCGCTCGGCCAGAATCAACCCGCCGATCTTCCAGGGCAGCGTGCTGCCGTACAGGGGGAAGCTGAGATGAAGCGACCGTACTGGTACTCAGTCCAGTGGCTGGGAGTGGGAAGCGACGATTTCACCCGGCTGCTCTCGTTCGCGCTCCGGGCGTCGGACGAGTCGGACTGGGCGACGACGCTCCTGCACGACAAGTGGGGAGTGCTGCACGTCGCCGTATCGATAGTGTCGCCGCTCCCCGATAGGTGGGCTACGGCGAGGTACCTAAGCAGAGAGGCGCTCCAGCTGGAGCGCTTTCCTCATAATGATATTTGCTTCGCGTTCGGGCAGTGGTCTCTCGAAGAGGTCATCGAGGACATGAGGCTCAGAGGAGAAGCGATGTCGAGAGAAGCGAGGAGGATGAGATGAGACAAGCACTTATGGCCGCGGCGTGCCTAGCAGCCGCGTACTACGCGCCGAGCGACGACGCGGCAACGGCGCCCGCGGCGTCTGTGACGCCGCGAGCCGAGGAGCACGGGTGGGTGATGAAGGATCGCTCGTTCGTCGGCCTGATGTACGAGCGGTGCGAGATTGGCTCGTGGGAGAGCGTAGACGAGGCCAACGTCCGGGCCGGCGTCGAGGCGATGGAGGAGTGCTTCAACGCCAACGTGCCGGAGATCTGAGCTGGGCGCTGGGCTTCGGCCCAGCCTCCTTCCCGAAGGGGAGCTTGAGTGCTCCCCTTCGCAAGAGGAGGCTGACATGGAAATAAGACAGGGAGAGGCGGTGAGCGTGAAGCTCGTCGTCCCGGAGCGCAAGCTTCGCATTCCGCCGGTGGGGCTGGTCCGAGCGCTGGACCTCAACGCGGCGATCGGCGACCTCGTCGCGACGCCGGAGTTCAGGCAGCTGGACGACCTCGTCCGACGCGCGGGAGCCGACGCGCTCAGGGTGCGGCGATGACCGTTGGGCGACTGACGATCAGGTGGCGCGACAGGTCCTGGTACAGGTCGCGCCGCGGCTGGGTCTTCTCCACCTGGTCCTCCAGGCTAGAGCACCGCGTGACGGTGCTCGGCTTAGACATCATGTGGTGGCGGCGATGAGCTGGCGCCTGAGGGCTGAGACGTGGGTAGACGGCGCGATGACGGAGATCCGTGAGACCGAGCTCTCCGAGCTGACGCTGGTCAACAACGTCATCCACGAGGACCTAAACGTGCTGTACTACGAGCACAGGGACCAGCCGGACCGGCGCCTGAAGCGCGTCTACGTGGTGGAGACACAGAAGAAGCTAAAGAGCAACGCGACGGCTTGACCCTAGGGAGCGGGGTGCGACCGCTCCACTTGGCCAGCCCGTCGGCTGAGGAGAAGGAGGCTGAAGCGATGACTGAGCGAATATCGGTGAGGTACGTCAAAGCCGAGGGCGTGTTCGTGTGCAGGGGAATCGACATCCCCGACGACGCCGTCAGCACGGACGCGCTGTTCAGCGCGCTGTCGCTGATCCACATGACGCTGGAGCAGGCCGACCCGGCCGGTCGCGACAGCGACGTCCACAGGCGCGAGCTCAACTGAGCGACACACAGGAGGCTGACATGGATGAACAGAAGCTACGCGCGCTGCACGAGGAGTTCGGGCACGCGAAGTTCATGCGCACGATGGAAGAGAGGGCCGCGATGACGCAGGCCATCGGGATCGCAGCGGTGGTCATGCCCGAGGATACGATCCAGCACATCGATGAGTCGCTCGTGCTGCTGGAGTCGGTGCCTGGCGCAGTGGACGAGGACCTGAGGATCGCCGACGCGCTCGGCGCCGAGGACGTCTCGACGTACATGCGGCGCGTGCGCGCCGAGTGCGTCGCGAGGCTGGCGAGGAGGAACTGAGCGATGGACGCGAACGAACTGAGAGAGGTGGTGGGTCGGCACCAGGTCCTTATGGACGAGCTCAACGCCGTCATGCTGAAGCACGCTCCTCCGGTCGAGGAGGGCGCGATGGTGCTGGCGTTCCTCGCGGGGGTAGCGACCGGCATGCTTAGTATTCCCCTTACGGGCGACGATCCACGCGTGGCCCACGCGCTGGCGATCGGGTGGCAGTACGCCAACGACCACCGGCACGTGTTCGACGGGCCGATGAACTAACGATAGGGGGTCGGTGAGAGCGGCCCCACTTCGCTAGCTCATCACGGAGGAGGAGAGCATGAGAGTAGACCCGAAGGAGCTGGTGTGGCGACACCAGGCCGGCTTCGCCAGGCAACAAGCCTACGAGGACGGACGAGCGCTCGCTGAGAGCGACGCCGAGTACAGGCGCGACTGGGACAACCCCTACGTCACGATGGCGGCGCAGTGGGCGATGGTCGCCGGCTACGAGGAAGCGTGGAACACGAAGCGCGCGAAGAGAGGAGAGCAGCGATGAGGCTCGAGGCGCTTTATCCGGAAGCTGAGGTCGTGCGCGTCGATCCAAGCGGTAGCGACGCGCACGTGGGGAGCCGGTCGCTGTCGTTTCGGGAGCACGCCCTCCTGGAGCTACAAGCGACGCTGCGCTGAGCGTAATGACCCAGCGGCTGGCGCGATCGCGCCAGCCGCTCAGCCAGGACGCTAGGGCGACTGGAGGAGAGAGGAGGCCCGCTATGGCTGGCATAGATGAGGACGCGTTCGCGCGCGAGATGGACATACAGAACCCGTCTTGGTTCGTCACGCTCGCGAACGAGCAGGAGCTCAAGGGTTTCGTCTACAACGCGATACATCGCTTCGGCGACACCGACGGCAGGAAGCTCACGCGGCTGGCTCAAGCCGAAGGCGCGCTGCGACAGGTCGCAGCGCGCCGCCTGTTCACCTGCGCCCGCGCGTCGTGGTGTGGCTTGAAGCGACTCGAGATGATAAAGGAGGAGCAATGACGTACGTGCTGATCAACAACGCCCCGGACGGGCGACACTGCTCGGTCTACGGGACCGAGCAGGGAGCTGTCTCCGCGATGAGGAGCCACATCGGGCGCCCGGTGGAGGGCGTGCTCGGGCGCGACTACTACAGCGACTGGGGCAACCGCCTCGTCATCGAGGAGCGCCCGGCGGGGTGGACGGCGAAGAAGGAGGAGCAACTCTCCCGAGCCTACGACGCCAGGGAGTGCGGGAACGCGACGGCGTCGCAGCTCGAGCTGCTCGAGGACGCCGGCTTCATCTGAGGCCGCCCCGTGTCACACCCGGTAACTTTTTGATTGACAATGGTTACCGGGTGTGATACTATAGCACGATCGAGGATCGATCACTGGACTGACCAGGAGTGAAGCGATGGACGAAAGAGAGAAGCGACAGAACGAGGAGTGGGAGCGGGACGGCATCCCCCCCAGGAAGCACCCCGCCCGCAACAAGACGCACCGCTGGGCGATGCGCGTGCTGATCAACGACCCGCGGATAAAGAAGCTCCGCGACGAGGTAAACACCGTCAACGAGGGGCTCGTCTCGGCGTTCGGGCGCGTCTACCCCCGCGTCTACGTCGACGTGCTGGGCAGGCTCGGGCTCGACAACCCGGCGTCGGCGAAGTACTACTCCGGCGAGCGCGACCGGACGCGCATACAGATGTCCGACGCGAGCTACGTCGACGTGCACGTGAGAGTCGTGAGCGAGAGCGCGGGCGACACCCAGGGCACGGCGCTCAGCCGCGAGGTCCTCGACGCCGCGGTGCCGTGGAGCGAGGACTGGCCGCACTTCACCCTCAACCTCCCTAAGTTCCTGCCCAAGCGCGACTCCGACGGCGCCGCGCACTGCGAGGACGGGCCCTGGCTCACCCTCGCGGACGGGACAGAGCTCTGGGCCTGGCACGGGTTTGAGATCGAGCGCTGGTGGATCCTTGAGAAGCACCGGCTGACGCTCGACTACGTGCTGACGCTCGCTAACGCGGAGCAGAGGCGCACGGCGATCGACATCGCCGGCTGGGTGAACCTGCTCAAGGATCACCCCGCGAAAGTGATCGACACCGACGCCGACGAGGAGGTCGGCGAGCTGATCGAAGTGAACATTCCGAACATAGGGCGCGAGAGGTTCTTGCGCGTCCTGTGTGCGACCGGGAGGACTTTCGTCATCCCGGTCCCACCCGAGACAAGAACCGCGATCGAGGGTCAAGCGTGGCTCTGGGGTGAGACACCCGCGACCTTCGTCAAACCAGAGGTGACAACGTGAAGTCAATGCGAGGAAAGACCTACGGCAGGCAGGGCGAGCTCAGGTTCGTCCGCATGCCGGCCAGCTTTCAGATGCCGGCCAGCGCGAGGGCTCTCCCCCGCGAGGGCGGGAAGCTGATCGTCGGGCACTCGGAGACCGGCCACCACCACGTGATGGAGGGGCTCGACACCGAGCTCTACCAGCTCATGGGGCTGAGCCGCGACGGCCTGAGCGACCGGTTCATGGTCGTCAAGGACCCGGACGTGCTCCTGCACGAGCGCGACGCGCACCGGCACGACAAGCTGGAGTTCGACCCGGGCGTGTACCGGATCGTCGTGGGGCGCGAGTACGTCCCCGGCGCCGGCAAGCTCGGGCGCGAGCGACAGGCCGAGGCGCAGTGGCGGCGGAGCGCCGACTGAGCGGATCGGCGCGGCTCAGTCTAAGCCGCGCCGCAGGCGCCGCTCGATAGTCAGCCCTCCTGTCGGCGCCGGCGGGGGAGGGGACAAGCTTCCCTCCCCCGTGCCTCTTTCGTAAAAGGCACCCCAGCTGGGGTGCCTTTTAAGCAGGAGGTACCCAATGACTGATAGGATCGACAGGCTCGTGCTCGATCGCACCGAGACCCTGGACCAGGTCGAGGGAGTCAGGTACTGGCTCACGATCGTCGACGACAAGGAGGGCGAGGACGGCAACAGCATCGTCTTGACGAAGAGCAGGGGCTTCAGCCCGGACGAGATGGTGCAGCTCGTGGTCGAGTGCTACACGAAGCCGGGCCTAGACGTCGCCACTGGCAGGACCGCCGGCGACAAGACGATCGACGTGACGCAGCTGGTGGCGATGGCCAGGGCGCTGCTCGCCGCCGGCAACTCGAAGTTGAGGTACTGCGTTGTCGCGGTCGACGAGCAGATGCAGCTCGGCGCGGTCGAGGGCAACATCCCTCCCGACAAGGTCGGCGAGATCTTTGAGACGCTCGCGACGAGGCCCGAGGCGATAGCGGTGAAACCCAACCCCTCGATGGTCAACTAGACCGAAACCTAGGGGCTCCGGGCCCCGAGGGTCCGCCGGTTGCGCCGGCGCTGACGATGGTCAGACTTAAAACAGGAGAGCGTACGTTGATCGACATAGTCAAGGAGAAAAAGATAAAGTGGGGCGAGCTGGACACCAAGATCCAGCACGAGGGCAGCGCGATAAAGCTGCCCTCGGAGCCCGGCAAGATGCCCCTCAAGGACGCTCGCGACGCGATCGACCGCAAGATGAAGGAGGAGGAGACCGTCGTCCGCGTCTTCGAGATCATCGAGGCCTACCCGCACGACGCGGCCGTGGCCTTCATGAAGGCGCTCAAGAACCTCTGCGGGTGGGCCTCCCCGGTCCCGACGCCTGGCTTCTTCGGCAACAACCCGCCGACCTTCATCACGATCAAGACCGGCCTCGACCGCGACGACGTCGTCCAGTGCCCGATCGGCTCGTTCAAGATCCCGAACGTCGAGAACGAACTCACGACTCAGATCAGCCCGACGAAGAACAGCATGTCCGACCCGCGGGTGCGGTTCATCATGCACGCGCAGGTCAAGCACAAGGACCGGCACGTCCTGATCGCCCTGGCCTCTGAGACCAGGCGCATCGTCGAGGAGGAGAGCATCTACCGCGGCAAGGCGCTTGAGCTCAGGGTGACCGACGACGGGTCACTCAACATGGACGACCCGCCCTCGTTCATCGACACCTCGATGGTCAACGAGGCCAGCCTCCTCTTCGACGAGGACATCATGCTTCAGATCGACACCAACATCCTGGTGCCGCTGAAGCACGAGACCGAGTGCAGGCAGCACGGCATACCGCCCAAGCGCGGCGTGCTCCTGGCGGGGCCGTACGGCACCGGCAAGAGCCTGACGGCCGCGATGGTCGCCAGGGTCTGCGAGGACAACAACATCACCTTCATCCTGCTCAACAAGGTGCAGGGGCTGAGGGCGGCGCTCGAGGTGGCCGTCAGGTTCGGTCACTCGGTGGTCTTCGCCGAGGACGTCGACAGGATCGCCGACCACCGCGACGACAACATGAACGACCTGATCAACGTGATCGACGGCGTGGTGTCGAAGACCAGCAAGGTGATGACGATTCTCACGACGAACTTCGTCGAGAAGCTCGACCCGGTCATCCTTCGGCCCGGCCGGCTCGACGCGGTGATCGCCCTCCGGGCGCCCAGCGCGTCGACCGTGCAGCGCCTGATCCGACACTACGCCGGCGACCTCCTCGAGCAGGGGGCGAAGCTGACTAAGTCGGGCGAGGAGCTGAAGGGTCAGATCCCCGCGACGATCAGGGAGTGCGTCGAGCGCGCGAAGCTCGGGATGATCGGGCGGCGCGGCCAGACGCTGACCGACCAGGACATCCTAACGGCGGCGCTCACGATGAAGAACCACCTCGAGCTGCTCAACCGCAAGGTCGAGAAGCAGAGCGTGGCGGACGCCCTCGCGGACAGCTTCTTCAAGGTCTCGCAGGGCGCGCACCTGGAGGACGCGCAGGCAACGAACTAAGGACTCGGCCGAAACCTAGGGGAGGCGAGAGCCTCCCCGATGGCCCGCGGGAGAGTTGGTCCCGTGCTGATGATGGCCACTAATGACCAGCAGTCATGACGAGTCACCGGCTCATATAACTATTGTATGACCACCGGTGAACAAATTGATTGACTTTTGGTCATCGAGGTAATATCATTTGAAAATCGAGGAATGACTCCTTGATTCGACAACATCATGAACGGAGTGCAATCCAATGACCGAAGAGACCATGAACACCGAAGTCACCTTCAAGAAGGCCCGCACCGGCTCGTACCGCCAGCGCATCGCTGACCACATGATCGCCCACGCGTCATCGCCGATGACCGAGGTCCTTCCCGGGATCAAGGACATCCTCCGCAAGGAGGGCAAGGACGCCACGAACGCCGCGGCGGCTAACTTCTACCGCTGGATCGTGAAAGAGGGCTACGGCCCGGGCGTCCCGGAGAAGCTCGTCCGCGAGTCGAAGCCGAAGGCGCCGAAGGTCGAGGCCGACGCCAACGAGCAGCTCGCGGCCTGAAGCTAAACCCGAGGGGAGGCACGGCTTCCCCTCGGTGCCGGCGGGCCGATCCTCCCCCAGGCCCGCCGGCTTTTTATTTCCCAACGTCAGCGACGGAGAAGCCACGTGCCGACGGTGCTCGCATCCCGACGAGGATCGAGACCGTCGGCGCGGTCGTGCCCGTCGCACAGGAGACCAGATCGATGAGCGACCGAACCAAGTTCCATGGCCTGTGCCTAGAGGCCGTAGACGGCCACGAGATGATGCCAGTGTTTGACGACGCGCCGAGGAGTGTCCAGGAGCGGCTGCGCCGCTCCCCGTTCAACATCTGCACGCAGTGCGTGATAAATCTGGCGCGGGACAACGGGTACGACTACGAGAGAGCGATCTCGTACTTCGAGGACGCGATAAGAGCTTCGGACCAGGAGGTCCGGGAGAAGGAGAGAGTCAATGAAGAGGTATAAGCTGAGCATGGTCGTGCACGGCGAGGTCAAGCGCGACATGGTAGTGTCGATGCTCAAGGACGAGGTGTCGTCCCTGAGCTTCGAGGAGGTCGGGGCGCCGCGCGCCGGTGCCGTAAACAAGCTGCGCCGGCGGGTACAGGACCGGTCTCGCTTCATCGCGGCCGGCTTCCAGAAACCGGCGAAGTCGAACGGCCCCGAGCACCTCGGTGAGTTCGTTGTGGACTCTCCGGAGCTGCGGCGCAAGCCCAAGGATGAGACGAGGCAGGTGCGGCCGGTCGCCGAGTGGAACAGCGCGCGGATCGTCCTCAACATGCTGGACAGCAACAGGCTCGTGTCCAAGCGCGCGCTCGTGCTGACGCTCGTCAAATACGGGTACAGCGACAAGTACGTCGGCGGCCTCCTCGCTGACATGCGCAAGGCCGGCCTGGTCGAGAACCCCCAGCGCGGGTTCTGGCAGCGACCCGGGGCGGTGAACCCTTGAGGTACGCGATCAGCAACGGCTTCGCGGTCCCGGACCCGGTGTTCACGCAGACCGAGTACGTCTTCGTCTGCTTGGCGGTGATGCTGGGGCTCCTGGTGCTGGTGAGCGTCGCGGCCGCGCTGCGGTTCGTGCTGCACTCGATCGTGCTCGGCGCGCACCTGGCCGGCGAGATCTGGGTGGCGGGGTGGATCCTCGAGAGGATCGGCCTGCCGCTCCCGAAGGAGCTGAAGAGGAAGTAAGGAGGACGCGATGACGCACGGGGTCTTGATCTACCAGGTGCTGGACGAGGACATCATGAGCGACGGCCGGGGCGACCAGGACCCGTGCGTGGTCACCGGGTTCGACAGCAAGGAAGCCGCTGAGGCGTACGCCTCAGCGGCTGACAACTACGTAGCCGCGACGACGATCCGCTTCATAGTCGTCCCGATCGTGCCGCAGAGCGACCCCAGCCTGTCCTGGAACCACGCGGCCGCCGAGGGAGAGATCGACGTCGACGAGCAGGAACCCACGCTCTTCGACTGGAAGAAGGAAGAGAACGCTTGAGCGACGAGGACATAGACGTGAAGTACCCAGAGGCCGTAGTGGAGGTCAGGGGCGCGGCGGTTCGGGGCAACGTGACCGAGCTGCTGGGGCTGTGCGTGAGCGCGGCGATAGCGGCGGGCGTGCCCGACAGCGAGGTGACGTTCTTCGTCGAGGTGGCGACGCACCCCTACACGCACGAGCACGCGATGAAGACCGCGCGGGAGTGGTTCACGGTCACATGAGCACTCAGATTCCAGAGACGAGGTGCCTGAAGTGTCAGAGCCTCACCAACGCGTCGAGCAACGTGACCGGGGTAGACCGGCCGAAGCCGGGCGACGTCAACGTCTGCGCCTACTGCGCGCACGTCATGGCGTTTGCCGACGACATGGGCTTCAGGGAGCTCACCGAGGAGGAACGGGCGGAGATCCTATCCGACCCGGTGCTGCGGGACGTTGTCGCGCGGGTCAACGACATGATAGTCGCTAAGACGACTAAGCACTGAGAGGACGAGAGCATGAGCTGGGTAGACTCGCTTACGGACGATGAGAAGAGGATGCTCGACGCGAACATCGAACGGATATCGGTGCTGATGGTGAAGCACCACGACTTCACGTGCGACCTGATGGTCAGGGCGGCCGAGGCCGGCATGAGCTACAGGGACGCCAGCGTGGTGCTGGCGTACGTGGCCGGCATGTGCGCGGAGATGGCCGGCGCGTCGAAGCCTGAGGTGCTGACGTTCCCGCTGAAGTGCGGGTACGGCTCGGGCAGGAGCGTCTTCATCGGCGACGCGAAGGAAGAGGTCAAGCACTGATGAGACTCAGGGGACTGACGCACACAAGAGATTACAACCTCCGCACGCTACTGTGGTTCGCAGCCAGGCCTCGGTACTGGTCGTGTGGCGCGGATATGAGAGACTGGAAGCTCTTTGAGTGGCTCTATGACTGGTACGACGGGCCGATCTGGCAGCTTCGCGTTGGACCGCTCTGGGTCTGCGTGTCGGCGTTTCAAGAGAGGGAGTGACGATGGACAGCAAGGAGCTGCTGAGGGAGTTCAATCGTCGCCCGGAGGCCAGGAGGCTTCCAGTGCGCGACAGGGCGTCGCTCCTCGAGTGGGTGATCGACCAGTGCATGACTCACCACCGCGACGGCTACCAGGAGGCTCTCTCCGACGAGCTGGTCGCGATGGAGATCGAAGAGGAGGCGAGAGCGTGTCAATGAAGTGCTTGAAGTGCGGGAAGGGCCTCGACTACATCGAGGCCTGGAACAAGGTGCTGGCCCCGAGGTCCGGCGACATCGCGCTGTGCTTCTTCTGCGGGCACACCGCGACGTACGACCGCGCCGGAAAGCTGAGGGAGCTCAACTTCGAAGAGGTCGGCCGGCTGGTCGAGGACGCCGAGTATATGGCGATCATTAACGCGCCGGGGAAGAAGTGATGACCTTCAGGGACCTCAAGGTCGGCGACCTCGTCCTTCGCAGGATCGGCGGGTCGGCCGGCCAGACGATGCGAATGGTAGTGGTTGCGCTCGGAAAGCGGCTGGCCTACTGCGACGCGGCCGGGACGAGGCCGCTGACCGGCCAGCCGCTCTCCGAGCACTGGAAGTTCGACAGGGAGCTCGGCTGCGAGGAGGACGAGGACCTCGGGTGGGGCCGCGCGAGCGGCGTCACCGGCAGCCAGCTGGAGCTCGAGGACCCATGACCGAGCTCGAGGTCTACGACCGCGTGCGCGTGACGTGCCGCACTTCCTACGTCTTCGACGAGGTGGGCACGATCGTCGCGTTCATCTCTAACCTATACTTGGTTCACTTCCCGCGGAGGAGCAACCTGCACGACGGGGGTATTTCCATGAAACAACGCTACGGCGACGTCTACCCCGACGCGCGCAGCTTATACTACATGAGGAGCGACGAAGTAGAACGCTGTGGCTGAGCTCGAGGTCTACGATCGCGTGCGCGTCGTTAGTTCTATAACTTATCGCAACCCCCTCAGGGAAGAAATTGGCTCAATCGTCGCGATAATCAGCGGCAGGTACCTCGTTTACTTCCCGCAGAGGGACGACCTGCACAACGGCGGGGGCTGGCTGGAGTACTACGGCGTCGAGTACTACTCGAAATGGTGCACGAGCTTGTGCTACCTCAGGGACGACGACCTAGAGCTGGTGCAGAAGGAGGAGAGATGACAAAGACGATGCGAGAGGTCATGGAGGACGCGCGGCTGCTCGTCCGCGAGAACGTCGTCGGCGCCCCGCCGGGGAAGCAGCTGCCCCCGCTGTTCATGATCGCGCGGCGCGACGGCCTCGGCGGCGAAATAGTGGTCGCGCGGTGGGAGGACAACCAGGAGAGGGCGCTGATGATCACCGCGCTGCGCGAGAGGGTGCGCCGCGACGCGTCGGCCTACGCGGTCGTCACCGAGGCCTGGATGATCAGGCGCGACGCCGGCACGGACACCACGGCCGAGAGGCCCAGCCGCGCCCCGGACAGGGTGGAGGTCGTGACGATCGTGGCCGGCGACGACACCGGCACGAGCGTGGCCGTGCTGAGGATGGTGCGGGACGAGCGGGGCGCGTGCGTGGACCTGGTCGCGGACGAGGAGGCCGAGTCCGCCGGCGCTCCCGAGGGCGCCCTGACGGGTTGGCTCGTTCCCGAGCGAACCGTGCACTGAGGGAGGAAGCCATGATCAGGACAGACGTCGGCGTCTTCGACGAGGTTCGCGTGACCACCGACGCGTGGCTCTCGTACGTGCCGCGCGGCTCCGTCGGCGTGGTGCTGGCCGAGCTGCACGAGCTGTACCTGGTGTGGTTCGAGTTCGGCCGCCTGCACGGCGTGCAGTACGCGTTCTTTGACTACGTCGCCGACGGCGAGTCGTACCCGACGAGCGGCGGCGGCTGGTTCCTGGGCGCGGATGAAGTGGAGCGGGCTTGATGAGAGAGATCGAGGTCTACGACCGCGTGCGCGTCGTCCAGAACAGGATCGTGCCGAACTACCTGGTCGGCCGGGCGGGCACGGTCGTCGCCGACGTGCGGAGCGAGAAGCTGTACCTCGTTCGCTTCGAGGGGCGCGACGACCTCCACTCCGGACAACTGTCGCACAAGTGGGAGTGGATGATGACTGAATCCGAGGCCCTCTTGATCCCGCGCGACAAGTGGTTCTTTCAGCGGCACCACATCGAGCTCATCGAGGAGGCGGCGTGACGACCGAGATCGAGCTGTTCGACTGGGTTAGCCCGACCGACGATAACTTTAGGAACCGGCGCGGGCTCGTCCTGGCGATCCTCAGGAGCTACGGCGTCTGTCTCGTCTGGCTCCCGGGGCACAGGAGCAAACTAGGCTTCGGCTCGCTTGACGCCATCTACGGCTACGAGTTTGGTCGGGGCGAGCGCGATGACCTCAGGTACTTCTACATCAGCAATTTGGTCCCGTGGCGGGAGGAGGCGGCGTGATGACTCGCTTCGAGCTGTTCGACTGGGTGCGCTACAAGAACGGGGACCGGATCGGCATGGTGATGGAGGTTTATGGGTACTCCAGGAAAGGCAGCTACCTCGTGTGGTTCCCCGGCTTAGCCGCCGAGCAGGGCCGGGGCGGATCGACGGAGACGAGCTCTGGGACGGATCGCGCCGCGACATGTGGTACTGTAAGTCCTCCGAGCTCTCCCCCGTGCCCGCGCCCGGATTAGATGGTCACGGACTAGCGGGAGCGGGGCTAGTCGACTAGTCGAACGCCTCGTCCTCGAGTCGCAAAGCAATTATACACCGACGGGGCTAGTCCTGTCAAATTACAAATTGGTAAGGAGGCTGAGATGGAATTTAGCTTGTTGTTTATCTTCTGCGTGCTGGCGCTGATGCCGGAGTCGCTCGGCGCGTGCGCCGGCAAGTTCGTCAGGTCGTACAGGAAGCACCGCGATGCCGAGGGCTGAGAACGAGTACGGCGTGCAGCTGTGGGGCGACGTGTGGAGGGTGCACAAGTTCGACGGGCACCACGGGTCGCACCGGGGCTGGTACGAGGTGAGGCTGGTCGGCGACGACTGGCTCTGCAACTGCCCGCGCGTGCACGGCTGCAAGCACGCGAGGATGGTCGACGAGAGGATGGCTGAGATGCTGGGAGAGAAGCGATGATGGTCACCGTGCAGCTGGTGATCCATGCTTACTGAGCTTCAGGGGAGGGTCCGACGCGCCCTGCGCGAGCTTGTGAGCGAGGCCAGGGGCGACCTGGACAGAGCCTGTTCGGATTCGATATACGAGGACGAGGTGATCGACCAGGCCTACGTCGCGCGACGGCTGATCAGGACGTGCCTGCAGGTGATCGCCGAGGTCGGCACCCGCGCCGAGGTCGACGAGGAGTTCGCGTCGATCTTCTTCATGGTCGCCGGGATGGGAATCGGGACCGATAAGTTTCAGGAGAGGTTCGGCGCGTGGAGCGAGGACTACTTCGCCAAGCGTGGCGCGTTCAAGGGCTACCGCGTACCGAGGGTAGAAGACAGAAAGAAGAAAGAGAGAAGCGAATGACTAAGTTCTTAAACCGAGACGCGATATGGAAGCTGGCCGACGACATAGCCGGGCACATGCACGACCGACTCCCAGCGGGGTGCTACACCGTGCAGGCCTCGCTCGATGGGTTCTACCTCGAGCAGGTCGACAGCTTCACGAGAGTGCCGAAGCTCTACGGCACGACGGCCCGCGACGCCGACCGCATCCTGCGGACGTTCCTCGACAGGCCCGAGGGGACCGGCGTGATGCTGAGCGGCCTGAAGGGCTCCGGCAAGACGCTGCTGGCCAAGACGGTCTCCATCGAGGCCGCCGAGCAGATGGACATGCCGACGATCCTCGTCGGCGCGCCCTACCACGGCGAGGGCTTCTTTCGCTTCCTGCAGGCGATCGACCAGCCGGCAATCGTGCTCTTCGACGAGTACGAAAAGGTCTACAGCGACGAGGACCACCAGAACTCGATCCTGACCCTGCTGGACGGGACGTTCCCCTCCAAGAAGCTCTACCTGCTGACGGTGAACGACAAGTACGCCGTGTCGGTCAACATGCGCAACAGGCCGGGGCGCGTCTTCTACCACTACGAGTTCGGCAGCATCGACAGGAAGTTCATCGAGGAGTACGCGCGGGACAACCTCAAGCCCGAGCTGCACCGGCACGTCACGCCGCTGATCGAGCTCTCGATGATCTTCTTCAGCTTCAACTTCGACATGCTGAAGGCGATGGTCGAGGAGATGAACAGGTACGGCGAGACCCCGCGCGAGGTCCTGACCGTGCTCAACGTCAAGCCGGAGTTCACCGAGCGCATCTTGGTCGACGCGACCTACGAGCTCGACGGAGTCGACGTCACCGAGGCCGCGCACGGCAACACCAGGGGCTGGTCGGCCAACCCGATCGCGCTGCAGGTGAACCCGATGCTCAACAGCGACAAGCTGATGCAGGTGCTGGGGCAGCGGTGGACGAAGCCGGAGGGCGAGAGGGCCTTCGCCGTGGTGATCGAGAGCGACCACCTGGTCCAGCTCGACAGCGACAACGGCTGCTACAGGTACGAGCGACAGATCGAGCTGGGCGGAAAGGCCCGGACATTCACCCTCACGCTGAGGAGGCAGCCGGCCAAGACGTACAAGGGGTGGTCCCTGGCCGACCACGACGACGAGGACTGAGCACTGCGGCGCGGAGGCTCAGAGCCTCCGCGCCGCGCTTAACCGCTGCTAGGAGGTAGGGATGGCTAAGGGAACGGAGATGTCGAAGAGCGAGCACCGCGAGATGCTCGAGCAGCAGTGCCGGCAGTTCATTGCGGCCGGCGGAGAGGTGAAGCGCTGCCCGATGTACCTTTCGGGGCTCAAGGG
>Ga0265338_10004992_pt1 | contig 17548 bp, 10 predicted proteins | sample 42126metaG_FD_193579 | JGI IMG/M metagenome (GOLD analysis project Ga0265338, IMG submission 193579) | Rhizosphere microbial communities from Carex aquatilis grown in University of Washington, Seatle, WA, United States - 4-21-26 metaG | ecosystem: Host-associated > Plants > Roots > Rhizosphere... | reverse complement strand
CTCCACCCGAGGCGGTCGAATTCCCCGAAGACCGCGCCGGGGTCGTCGGTCTGCAGCCTGAGCCAGAGCGGTGCCCTCGAAAGGAGCGTCTCGCGAAGGGGAGGGAGGAAGGCCCCCGGGCACTCGCCTCGCAGCCAGGCGGGGCTCAGCGCGTCCGCATCGGCGCCGAGGATGCGGGCCTTCTCGCCCGCGTCCGCTGGGCACTCGGGCAATCCGGCGGAAACCTCGGCGCGGAAGGGCCCCAGTTCGGGCGTGTCCGCGGCAAGCCATGCGGCGCGCCGGACCGCCGCGGGCGGATCCGAGTCCAGGAGGGGCTCGACCCAGGGAAGGTAGCGCACCGCCGTGTAGACAAGCTCCCTGTAGAGGCGACGGTCGCGCGAGCCCAGGCGCCGGTCCCCGCCCAGCAGCGCGTCAATCCTTGCCGGCAGGCCCGAATCGCTCCTCCAGTGCTGGCGCACCCGCCCAAGGATCCCGAGAAGCGTTCGCTGCTGGCTGCCTGCGCGGCTCACGGCACGTGTGCGGGGGCTGTCGCCTGGCGCCCTCGGTCAGAACTTGAGGAGGTTCAGGCCCACTTCCAAACCGAAATGGCCCTGGTTGTTGTTCGGCCCCGCTGAGAATACCACGGCGACCTCGAGGTTCCACGTGTTCGAGATCTTTTTGTCGACCCCGTAGTACTGGTCGATGAAGAGGTGGTCGCGCGCGTCGAAATCCCCGCGCGTGAAGACGTCGTAGACCTCGTTCACCCGTGCCCGAAGCTCGTAATGGTAGGTGTCCACCCCGACGATGGGGTTGTACCCCAGGCCGGGGACGTAGAAGGTCCCGTACTTGTCCGAGAGGTACCCGACGCCGAACCGGGCCATCCACACGTCCCCCTCGTGCATGGTGACGTCGGTGTCGAGGGCGCGCTGGGAGGCCCTCCTTGTGGAGACCGTGTCCTCGAAGTTGAGCGAGAGCCAGCGCGTGACGGTCGCGGTCATCTCCGCGTGGGTGTCCGAGAAGTCGGTCTGCCCGGGGGCCCGCTGGAACCGGAAATCCTCGGAGAAATTGAGCGTCAGGAGGTCGCGCGACCCGTAGTCCTTGTCGCGGGTCTGGAGCGTGTTGTTCAGGCCGAACCGCAGCACGTTCGCCGCCTGCAGCTGGTCCACCGCCCTCATGTCGCCTAGCTCCATGATCGGCAGGTAGTTGGTGAAGGTGCTCCGGTCGATCGGCGGTATCCAGTCCGCGGACTTGCCGGCGTCCGGGATGTACCGGTAGCTGAGGGTGGGGGTCATCAGGTGCCGCAGCCCGTCGATGTGCCAGATGGGGTTCTCGTAGTCGAAGAGCGCGCTCGTCTTCAGGTCGGCGTCAAAGCCGAGCTCGCCCAGGGCGCGGCTCGTGCCTCCGGGGTTCGCCGCCCCCCGCGTGTCCCAGTACGCGGTGTAGCGGCCGCCGACCACGGGCGTGAAGTCGGCGATCCCCTTGTACGAGAAGGGGCGCGAGAGGCCGACAAACGTGTCGAAGCGGTCGCTCACAAGGTGGGCGCCGCCGAGCGGCGGATCCTCGGCCAGATGGGCGACGCCCGAGTTGAAGCGCAGGTAAAGGCCTCCGCCGATGGCCGTGGGCAGCAGGTCGAACCGGATCTCGGGCAGCCTCTGCTGGACCGGATAGAACGAGTCGGGCTGGAACCGGGCGAAGACCGACCCGAGGAAATCGGAACCGGTATAGACCGACTCGAGGTAGTTGTCGGGCTCCTGGACCGGGACGAACTCCTTGGAATGGAAGTCCCGGATGACCTCCGAGTCCGTCGACCAGTTGATGTCGCCGGTGAGCGACAGGTCCGGCGTCACCTGCTGGTCGTGCATCCATTCCGCAAAGGCGCGGTTGGCCGGCACGGGGTTTCCGAGGACGTCCGCATTCCTCTGCCCGTAGTCGTAGATGTAGCCGGACTTGAGGTATCCTATGGCCCGGCCGTCGCCGCTCGCGACGTCATAGCTCGCCACCGGCCCGAACATGACGCCCCGGTTCGTGTAGAGACCCAGGTCCGGCCCCGCGCTTGCGCCGCCGACCACGGGGACGTTCAGGGCCGTGTCGACCCAGGCCCCCAGGTTCTTTCGGTAGCCGAGACCGACGGTCACGTCCGAGAAGGTCTTGTCGCGCGCGAGGTCCTGGCCCATGCGCGAGACCGGCAGGGGGCGGAAGGCGCCGATACCCAGGTTCGCGCCGGCGAGCCTCAGGTAGTGGCCCGGGGACCAGATGAGCGTCTTGGCGCGGACGGTAGGCTGCCACGAGCCGGGCTCGCGGTAGGTGACCGTGGCGTCGTGGACCACGACCTCCGTTCTGTCCCCCTCGGCGCTGGCTCCTGAGATGAAGTAGGGGGACCTGCCGATCCTTAGGTTCGTGGCCGTGAACTTCCCGTTGCCGCGGTTGATGCTGACGGTGTCGGCCAGGAGGCGGTCCCCGAGCCGGTCCAGGATCACGTTTCCGCTCGCCACCGCGATCTGCGTCCTCTGATTGAAGCGGATCTCGTCGGCCGTCAGGAGAAAGTCGGCACCCGACAGGCGCGCGTCGGGCTTCGCGAGCAGATCGCCCGTGGTGTAGTCGGTGGAGATGGGGCCCCCGGCCGAAAGATCCGAGGTCGCGTCGGGGCCCGGCGCCGGCGCATCGGCTCGGGCTCCCGGGGAAAGCGCGGCTGCAAGGGCGAAGAGAAGGGCGGATCGGCGCATCACTCGGCCTGAGCAAATGCACCGGGGCGCGCGCAGGCAAGCCTCTCAGCCGGCCCCGGGCTCCGGCGCATAATTGCGGCCGGGGCGCACTTTTGGCTTTTTAGCGGGGCCCGCGGGCCCCATCGTGTGCCGCCGCATGCCCAGCAAACCACACACCCGCATGTCCAAGGCCGTGCGCGACATGGCTCCGCTCAGGTCGGAGGTCCGGGAGCTGGGCGCGGCGCTCGGCCGGGTGATCACGCAGATCGAGGGCCGCGAGGCCCTCGACACCGTGGAGCTCCTCCGCAGGCTCGCCAAGGCGCGCCGGGCCGGCGAGCCGGACGCGGAGCGCCAGCTTGCAAAGGCGGTCGCGGAGCTCGAGCCCGAGGCGGCGTTCAACCAGGCGATGGCCTTCACGCTCTACTTCGAGCTGGTGAACCTCGCGGAGGAGAATTTCCGGATCACGCTGCTGAGGCGGCGCCGGGTGGCCCACGCCCGGGGCGCCGACGAGGGCCGCCCGATAAGGGAGTCGATTGACGCCGCGGTGACCGAGCTCAAGGCGGCCGGGGTCGAGGAGCCCGAGATGCAGCGGCTCGTCGACACCCTCGCCATCGAGCTTGTCTTCACCGCGCACCCCACCGAGACGAAGCGCCGCACCCTCCTTGCCAAGCTCCGGCGCCTCTCGAGGATCCTGCGCGCCCGCGCCCTTCCGGAGTCGACACCTGACACCGCGGTCCTGGACCCGGAGACCGTCGAGCGCGAGATCGCGGCCCTCTGGCTCACGGACCGCAGCCGCACCGTGCGGCCCGAGGTGAAGGACGAGGCCCGCACCGGCCTCTGGTACTTCGACAGGACGCTGATCGAGACGATGCCCCGCCTGCAGGGGGACATGGAGCGCGCCCTCGCGCGCCACTATCCCGGGGTGCGCCCGCCGAGGAGGTGGCTGACGTTCGGCTCGTGGATCGGCGGGGACCGCGACGGCAATCCGGAGGTCACGACCTCGACGACCGCCGACGTGCTGCTCCTTCACCGCCGGCTCGCGATCGAGAAGCTGCGCGCGACGGCGACCGAGCTCGGCCGCATGCTCACCGTGAGCGACCGGCGCGACACCGTCGTGCCGGCGCTCAAGCGCGAGCTGCGCGAGGACCTGCACCTGTCCAAGCACTTCGAGAAGATCGAGAAGAGGTATCCGCACGAGCCCTACCGCCTCCTCCTGGGCGTGCTCCAGGAGCGCCTCGAGCAGGCGAGGGACGAGCTCTTCGACGGGCGCATGCTCCTCGGCGGCGCCGTGGTCGGCTCCTGCCTGTCGCGCGCCACGGTCCGGGAGACCCTGGAGACGATCAAGGCGGGCCTGCAGGCGGGCAGGGCTGGGATGCTGACGGGCGGCGACCTGGCCGCGATGGAGAACCAGTTCGACGTCTTCGGCCTGCACACCGCGCGCCTCGACCTGCGGCAACACTCCGCGCTGCATGAGGCGGCGGTCGCGGAGGTCCTCGGGCGCCCCGGCTATCCGGCGCTGGCGGAAGGGGAGAAGATCCGGGTCCTCACGGAGGCGATCTCGGGGTCGGGCAGGATGGGCCCGGAGGCCGTCGCCCGGCTCTCCGACGCCACGCGCAACGTGATCGAGCCCCTCGTCCTCGCGGCCGACGCCCGGAGGGTCATCGGCGCCGAGGCGCTCGGCATCTACATCGTCAGCATGACCGACGGGGTGTCCGACGTGCTGGAGGTCGAGCTGCTCCAAAGGCTTGCGGGAAGCGCTCTGCCCGTCGCGCCCCTCTTCGAGACCCTTGCGGACCTCGAGCGCGCCCCGGGCGTCCTCGGGGAGCTCTTCGGGCTGCCGGGCCGCAGGCCCTTGCACCAGCACGTCATGCTGGGCTATTCGGACAGCAACAAGGACTGCGGCTACGTCACCGCCAACTGGGCGCTCTACAAGGCCCAGGAGTCGATCGCACGGGTGTGCGCCGGGGCCGGCGTGGCGCTCACCCTCTTCCACGGGCGCGGGGGCAGCATCGCCCGCGGCGGCGGCCCCGCGGCCAAGGCCATCCTGGCGCAGCCGGCGGGCCTTCGCGACGGCGGCATTCGCGTGACCGAGCAGGGGGAGGTGCTCTCGACGCGCTACCACGACCCTGACCTGGCGCACAGGATCCTCGAGCAGATGGCCTACGGGGTCATGCTCGGGATCCATTCCGCGACAAAGGAGGCGTCGGCGCCGCTCGAGTGGCGCGACCTCATGGAGGAGATGAGCCGCGCGGGATTCGAGGCCTACAAGGCCCTTGTCCACGACGACCCGGAGTTCCTCGTCTTCTGGCGGCAGGCGACGCCGATCGACGAGATCAGCAACCTGAAGCTCGGCTCGCGCCCGAGCTACAGGAAGGCGACCCAGAACGTCGCGGACCTGAGGGCGATCCCGTGGGTGTTCTCCTGGATGCAGAGCCGGTTCAACTTTCCGGGATGGTTCGGGCTCGGCAGCGCGCTCACGTCGGTGCTGCGCCGCGGGCCCCGGGAGCGGGAGCGCCTGAGGGCGATGCACGCGGGCTGGCCGTTTTTCCAGACCCTGATCGACAACGCGCAGCTGACGATGCGCAAGGCGGACATGGGGATCGCGGGCCTCTACGCGGGGCTCGTCGAGGACCCGAGGATACGCCGCCGCGTGCTCGGGATCCTCGCGGCGGAGTTCGAGCGCACCGAGTCGGCCATCCTCTCGGTCACCGGACAGCGGCGCCTCCTCGGCAGGGAGCCTGTGCTCCTGCGCTCGGTCGAGCTGCGCAATCCCTACATTGACCCGCTCAATTTCATCCAAGTGGAGATGATGCGCCGGCTGCGCGGGGGCGCGCCGCTCGCGCCCCGCGAGGCCGACGCCGTGCGCGCCGTGATCGAGCTCACGATCAACGGCATCAGCGGGGGCCTAAAGAACACGGGCTAGGGGCGCCCCGTTTTTGAGTGGCGCGCCGTGGCGAAGCCACCCAAGATGACCGACCCCAAAAAGGCGACGCAGTGATCCTTTCAAAGTCCGACCTCGCGGCGGTCCTCAACGCCCGCCACGGCTCCCCCCATTCCATTCTCGGAATGCACGCCTGCACCTACCGGCGCGGCCGCGGCCTGGTGGTGCGGGCCTTCCTGCGCGACGCGGCCGCGTGCGAGGTCGTCCTGACGGGCGAGACCCCCCCGGCGGTGTACCCGATGAAGCTCCTGGCCCCCGAGGGCCTCTTTGAGGTGTTCATTTCAAAGCACGACGAGGTCTGCGCCTACGAGCTCAGGGCCACCTCGGCCGGCGGCCGCGTCCGGCAGTTCCACGACCCGTACTGCTTTCTTCCCACGCTCGGGGACCAGGACGTGTTCCTCTTCAACGAGGGCAACGAGCACAGGATCTACGACAAGCTCGGGGCGCACCCCCGCGACCTGGGCGGGGTCAAGGGCGTGGCCTTCGCCGTCTGGGCGCCGGCGGCGGCCCGCGTGTCGCTCATCGGCGAGCTCAACGGGTGGGACGGTCGCTACCAACCGATGCGCAGCATCGGCGCCTCCGGGATTTGGGAGATCTTCATCCCGGGCCTTACGGAGGGCGCGCTCTACAAGTTCGAGATCCGGGACTCGAGGGGCGGCATCCGGATAAAGTCCGACCCCTACGGCGCCCGCTTCGAGGGCCCCCCGGGAAACGCCGCGATCGTCTGCGACACCACGGGCTTCACGTGGAACGACGGCGCGTGGATCGAGCGGCGGCGCTCGATGGCCGGCAGGCTCGACCAGCCGGTCTCGGTCTACGAGGTCCACCTGGGTTCGTGGAGGCGCAAGCCCGAGGAGGGGAACCGGCAGCTCACCTACCGCGAGATCGCGCCGCTCTTGGCCGACTACGTGACCGAAATGGGCTTCACTCACATCGAGGTCATGCCGCTGGCCGAGCACCCGTTTGACGGTTCGTGGGGGTACCAGGTGACGGGGTTCTACGCGCCCACGCACCGCTTTGGCTCCCCGGAGGACTTCGCCTGGTTCGTCGACCACCTGCACCAGCGGGGCATCGGGGTCATCATGGACTGGGTGCCGGCGCACTTTCCGAGGGACTCGTTCGCGCTCGCCGAGTTCGACGGGACGCACCTCTACGAGCACGCGGACCCGAGGCAGGGCTCCCACATGGACTGGGGCACGCTCATCTTCAACTACGGCCGCAACGAGGTCCGGTGCTTCCTGGTGGCCAACGCCCTGGCCTGGTTCGAGCGGTACCACATAGACGGCCTGCGCGTGGACGCGGTCGCGTCCATGCTCTACCTGGACTATTCCAGGGGGGAGGGGGAGTGGGTTCCCAACCGCTACGGCGGCAGGGAGAACCTCGAGGCGATCGATTTCCTTCGCCGGGTGAACGACCTTGTGCACTTCTACCATCCCGGCGGCCTGATGATCGCGGAGGAGAGCACGTCGTTCGCCGGCGTGACCCACCCGACGGCCGAGGGGGGCCTCGGCTTCGACTACAAGTGGAACATGGGTTGGATGCACGACACGCTCAGGTATTTCTCGAAGGAGCCCATCTACCGCCGGTTCCACCAGAACGACCTGACGTTCGGGATGCTCTACCAGTACGCCGAGCGCTTCGTCTCGGTCTTCTCCCACGACGAGGTCGTCCACGGGAAGGCGTCGCTCCTCTACAAGATGGGGTGCTGGCACATCCCGGAGAAGGCGGCCAACCTGCGCTCGCTCTACGCCCACATGTGGGCGTACCCCGGCAAGAAGCTGCTGTTCATGGGCGGCGAGTTCGGGCAGGCCCAGGAATGGAACCACGACGCGAGCCTCGACTGGCACCTGTGCCAGTACATGGACCATGAGGGCGTGCGCAGGCTGGTGGGCGACCTGAACCGCCTCTACACGGCCGAGCCGGTGCTCTCGTCCAACGATTTCAACCCCCACGGTTTCCGGTGGATCAGCTGCCTCGACGCGGATGCGAACGTGATCGCCTACCTGCGCAACGATTCAGGCGAGAAGGAGCTCTTCGCGGTCGTCGGCCATTTCGGGGGCGCCTCGCGGACGTACCGGGTAGGCCTGCCCCGGCGGGGCTGGTGGCGCGAGGTGATCAATACGAACAGCGAGTACTACGGCGGATCCGGCCTTGGCAACGATGGCGGCCGCGAGACATCGGACGAGCCGCGCGACGGCTACACGCAGTCCGTCGAGCTCACGCTGCCCCCGTACACGACGCTGATATTCAAGTGGACCGCACCGGCTTGAGCCGTCCGGGCGGCGGACGAATCCTCAGGGCTTTTTTGACTCGCGGCTTGTCGTGTCAGGCCGCACATTGTCTTGTGATAACCGACCTTATCGCACGTTAACCATGGCGCGCAAAATCAGCTTCATCAATTACAAGGGAGGCGTCGGGAAGACGTCGTTAATTGTAAATACGGCCGCTGCCTTGGCCAAAATGGGCAAGCGCGTGCTGCTTTTCGACCTGGACACCCAGTCGAACGCGAGCATCTGGCTGCTCAGGCTCGACCGCTGGAACAAGATCAACGCCACGGGGGAGGGCTCCGTCTACTCCATTTTTGATCCGGGCAGGGCACACCTCCGCGATCTGGTCATCAAGGACGTGGTCGAGGGCAAGGGGGGCGAGAAGCTGCTCCCCGGTCTCGACCTGGTCCCGACCACCTTCAACTTGGTCGACTTGGAGGCGGAGTTCCTTGGGGACCCGAAGCGGCCGGCGTACCTCGTGTTCTGCGAGCAGGTCGCGATGCTCGAGCCGAACTACGACTTTATCCTCTTTGACTGCCCGCCGAACATCCTGCGCGCCTCGCAGTGCGGAGTCTTCACGTCGAACGAGATCTATGTCCCGTCCAATCCCGACGCGCTGAGCCTGATCGGATTCACGCTTCTCGTGGACAAGCTCCAGAAGTTCCACGCTCTATCGGGGAGCTTCCGAAAGGCATCGATGGGCTCGCCCGCGCAGGTCCAGGGGCTCATCTTTAACTCCATCCGCACGGGCGTCGACATCGAGGTGCCCAAGATGAGAATGCAGCTGCGCCTGAACCAGTTCCGCGCGGCCAAGCGCGCGGCCCCGAGCGCAAAGATCTTCAACACTCAGATCCGCGACGCCATGGTGGTGAGGCGCTCGGTCGCTCTGGGGCTGCCGGTCATCCTTGTGGGCACCGACACCGGGGAAAACGTCGATTCCGTCACGAACGACTACAGGAAGCTTGCGACGGAGCTCGCCCAGCATGAGCCCGCGACCTAGTCTATCTCACAATGCCTGAACCGAAATTCACCGAGAAGGACTGGGATGAGGTGCGAACGTCCTTTGCGAGCTCGATCATGGTTGACACCCAGATCTCGAGCCTGGCGCAAAATCTTGATGGCCCGACATGGCCCGTGAAGACGAAGGACGAGACGCCGGCCAAGTACATCGACCTGAGCTACGGCGAGGCCCTGGAGCTCCTGGCTCTCAAGGGGCAGTCCGCCGAGAAGCTTGACCTGCTGATCTCGATCCTGAAGGAGACGCTGGCGTTCGACAACCCGTTTGGCGACATGGTCGACCAGACCGAGGCGGCAGCAGCGAGGGACAATCCGCTCCTGAAGAACATGGCGCGAAGCAGCATCCCCGAGAATTTCCCGATAGAGCTCACGGCCCTCGGGGCGGACACGGTGGAGTTCTGCAAGCTCGAGAACCTGAAGACCCTTGGGGCGTTCGCGGTGTTCGCGCAGGGAATGTCGCAGAACGTGATCATCGGCGGCGACTTCCGAAAGCTCCTGAATGCGCTGTCGAACCTGGATGAGGCGACCCTGGCCGAGATCCTCCCGTTCCGCAAGGGCGCGAAGGGCCTGCACCTGATCGAGGCTCTGGGACAGGCGAGCCGCCTTCCGAATCCCTTTCCGAAGGCGAATGAGGCGATCGAATGGTTTGCGGACGACTACGCCCACCTGAAGAAGGAGTTCACGGACATGGCGAGCCTGACCCGGATGCTCGGCGTCCTCGGCAACGTGGAACTCGAGGGCAAGGTTGCGGAGATCATCCGCCAGCTGATCAAGCCCGGATCCGCGAGGGGCGTGGAGAAGAAGGAGGGCAGGCCCGGATTCTTCAAGCGGATCTTCGGGAAATAGTATATACTGCGGACGCCCACCCGAATGGCAGATCCGTCCAATATCCGCTTTCCCACCAAGAAGACTGATTCCATTGGGAACCTTTCGCTTCGCCGCAACCGCGGCGCCACGGCCTCGCCGTTCACGGTCTCGGAGGCGACGGCCGCGGCGCGCGAGTCCATCCGGGCCATCGTGTCGGCCACGCGGCCGCCGATCGGCATGCGCGGCGCGGGCGCCGAGGACGCCCGGATTGCCGAGCTGGAGCGGTCGCTCCGGCAGCTCGAGCTGAAGCTCGCCGAGCGCGAGCGCATCGTGCAGGAGCGCGAGGCCCGCCTGCGGGAGTACGAGAGGGAGCTGGCTGAGGCGGAGGCGCTTCTGGCGGCAAGGGAGCAGCTTGTCGCCGCCGCGAGGAAGAGCACGTCCGCGCACGTGTCGCCCGAGGAGAAGACCGCCCTGGAGGCCCTGCGCGCCGAGCTCGAGCGACAGGAGGCGGTGCTCAAGGAGGCGCAGAACGCGCTTCATGAGCGCGAGCAGTTCATGGAGGAGAGCGAGACCCGGCTTTTTGAGAAGGTGCAGAACCAGCAGGAGCGGGAAATCGAGCTCGACCAGCGCGAGGAGGACCTGAAGCTGCACATCCGCAAAAACAGGGAAGCGGAGGCCGCCGGGAGTCCCGACGCCGCAGCGGCCCTGAAGGCGGAGGATGCGGCTGCGGCCGATTCGGACGAAATGCGGGCATGAGCCTTGACGCCCTTTGCCCGGGGGGCCTATTTTGATGCAACTTTTCCCGGGACGTGGCGTCCAACACACTCTAACTACGTAGCATGAGATACCTCCGTATTGCCCTTTGCGTTGCATGCCTGCCCCTTGCGAGTCTCCTGCGCGCCGCGGAGGACGAGAAGGAGGAGAAACAGGCGCCGGAGGAGATCCCCAATTTCAACCAGCTCGACGAGTACATCTACGTGCCGAAGTCGACCCTGAGCCTGGGCAGCCGGCTCTTCCTGCGGGGCCCGAAGACCAGCTATTCGGGACGGGGGTCGAATCCGTCCACGGTCAACCCCGGCGACGACACGACGGTCAGCATCCCCAACATTTCGCGCACCTACATCGACGGCTCGGTCTACCCGGACGCGCGCACGATCACGCAGAACACGGGGGTTGGCGGGGGGGTCAACGTGCCGATCTTCCCGGACGGCCGCACGAACACCTGGAGCTACGACACGGCCACGCAGCTCCTGCCGAACGGCGACATGGCCTTCCACACGTACACCGCCGACATCGTCGACGCTGGCGTCCACAACACGACGGGCCAGGCCAACGCCGGGGTCGAGCTGATCCTCGACCGGGACATGGGCAAGCTCGGGAAGCGCCTGACCTGGAGCTTCACCATGGGCTTCTCGATAGCGGACATCCGCTCGAGCCTCTACGCTTCCGTCGCAACCCAGGAGATCGTGCTCACGGACACCTACGACCTCTTTGGCCAGGTCCCCCCGGCCGCCCCGTTCAACTCGCCGACCGTCATCAGCCAGACCGTCTACGGCGGCGGCGGGACGGTGGTGTCGGGGACGGGCTCGGCCGCCTCGCAGAGCGTGACGCAGGAGATCCTTATCGGGAACGCGCCGCTCAACAGGACGGTGACCCCGACCCTCATTGAAACGACAAACCGGTACTTTACGGAGGGAGCCTACTACACGCTTCGTGCCGGTCCGACCGTGACGATGCCGTTCGGCCAGCACTGGAAGCTCAACCTGAGCGTGGGCCCGGCCGTGCTCTACACGGGTAGCGAGTTCAACGTCCTTGAGGATCTCGAGATCGCCACGGGCGTGGACGCCACGTGGCTGTACCAAAAGCGCACCACCAGGCTGATCCCGGGCTACTACGCGGACCTGAACCTCGAGTACCAGCTCACCGACACGGCCGGCTTCTACGTGGGCAGCATTTTCCAGGGGGCCGGCAGCTTCAAGCAGACGCTGCCGAGCGGCACGGACTCCGATGGCAAGCCCCTCAATTACAGCTCCACGATCGATTTCGGGAGCCAGGAGGGCGTCAAGGGCGGCATGACCGTCCGATTCTGACGCCGAGCGGCCGTCACTGGGAGAGGTCAGCCAGCACCGCCTCGACGTCCCTCAGGGCGCCGGGCGGGTAGAAGCTGTTGATCCTGGAAATGACCTGCTGGATGATGCCGTCCGGGCACGAGGCGCCGCCGGTCACAAGGATGCGCCTCGGCGCGGCTCCCGGATCGGGATTTCCCCCGCACCAGAGCGGCCGGCGCTCCACGTGGCCGCCCTGTCCCAGGATGCCCTTTGCCGGGAAGACGTAGTGCTCGGCCTCGCCCGGGGACAGGATGTTCGTCTCGCTCTGGATGAAGAAGGCCCTCTTGCCCAGCCGCTGCTCGCAGAGGCGGTAGAGCTGGTACGAGTTCGAGGAGTTCTTGCCGCCGATCACGAAGGCGGCGTCGAGGGGCTCCGAAAGGGCGCGGGTGAGGGCGTCCTGGTTGACCTGCGTGGCGTAGCAGAGCGTGTCGTTTCGGCCCTGGCCCCCGACGCGCGGGGGCGCGCCCGGCTCATCGGGGCCGAACCTCTCGGCGAACACGTACCGCAGGTAGGAGATGATCTCGCGGGTCTCGTTCATGAGGAGCGTGGTCTGGTTCACCACGGCGACGCGGCGGAGGTCGCGGTCGACGTCGAAGCCCTCCGTGAACTTCCCGGCGAAGAGCGACTGGAATCGGGCGGCGGCGGCCGGGCCCGTGCCGAGGCTCATGATGATCTCCCCGAGCTGGCGCGTCTCGTCCATGTTCCTTACGATTATTGCCGGCGCGTAGCGCCTCGTGTTCGAGAAGGTGGCCTTGGTCTCCTCGTGCTCGTGCTTTCCGTGGATCACGACCGTGTAGCCCTCGCGGCCGTAGGCCCGGGCGGCCTTCCAGACCTTCTCGACCAGCATGCAGGTGGCGTCGTACTGGCGGACGGCGATCCCCTTCCTGACGAGGCGCCTCTTGTCCTCGTCCGTGGCCCCGAATGCCGGGACGATGACGATGTCGTCCGGCGTCAGGGTGTCCCAGAGGTCCGGCCCCCCGGGCGACGCGGCGTGCACGACGCCCTTGTCGGTCTGCAGGTAGCGCAGGCCGCGCCGGATCAGGTCGTCGTTCACGAAGGGATTGTGGATCAGCTCCGAGAGCATGAACACGCGCCTTCCGGGATTTTCAGTGAGGGTCTCGTAGGCGCGCTCGATCGCGTTCTTGACGCCCAGGCAGAACCCGAAATGGCTCGGCACGAGGTAGTGCACCGCACCGAAGTCGAGCAGGACGGGGGCCGTTGCGGTGCGCTCGTGGCGCCTGGCGAGGGCCTTGATCGCCGTGCAGAGGCGCGACTGGTAGATCGCGCCGGCCTCGGCGTCCTGGGCGTAGATCGCGGTGTTCCGCTCCTTTTCGGGGCGGAACTTGTAGATGAAGTCGTTCTCCCCGAGGTTGAGGTACGGGACCTCGATCAGGAAGGGGTCGAGCTTCGCCAGGATCCCCGCGAGGGAGGGGGAGAGCCCACCCGGGCTCGCGTCGAGCCTCTCGACCGGCGCGAAGGCGATTTCCGGGTCCAAGGGGCCGCCCTCGACCTGGACAAGGTGCACGCGGTACGACCTCCCGCCCGCTTCGGCGCTGAAGCGCTCCTGGGGCGGGGTGTGGACCCTGAACGAGGATTCAAGCCGCTGGAGGGCCATCGCCACGCCCGTGCCCGTGAAGGGAAGGCCCGCCTTCGAGCCCAGACGGCGCACGGCGAGCCGGTTGTTGCCGTCGAAGGCGAGGATGCAGTCGAGCTGCGCGGTGGCGACCCCTGTGGGCGTGGACATCAGGACAGTCTGCCCTAGGGGCCGCCGTTCGGCAAGGGCCCGCTCATGACCTCGGGAAGCTTGGCGACGTCCCTGCCTCCGCCCATTGCAAAGTCCGGCTTTCCGCCTCCCTTTCCGCCGAGGCGGCCGCTCATCTCGTTGACGATCTTGCCGGCCTGGTGGCCCGCCTTCACGGCGGCCGGGGAGGCGAAGGCGACCACGGTCGCCTTGTCTCCGAAAACGGCGCCGAGCCGCACGACGCCCTCGCCAAGCTGGGAGAGCACCTGGGACCCCAGGGCGCGCAGCGCGTCGGGAGAGTCGGCCGAGACGAGCGCGGACACGAACTTGAGGCCCCCCCGTTCGGCGGCCCCGCCGGCGAGGTCGCACGCCAAGTTGGCGGACGCCTTCTGCTCAAACGACCTGAGCTTCCTGTCCATCTCGGCCTTCTCGGCAAGGAGGGCGTCGAGCCTGGATTCGAGGCCCTCGCGGGGCGCGCCTAGCTTCTGGGCGACAAAGTCGACCGTGTCGAAGGCGTGGAGCGCGTGACGGTACGCGTCCTCGCCGGCCACGGCCTCGATTCGGCGCGTGCCGGCCGAGATGGCGCTCTCGTGGAGGACCGTTATCAGGCCGACCTCGCCCGCGCTCGCGACGTGGGTGCCGGCGCAGAGCTCGCGGCTGTAGCCGCCGATGTCGACCACCCGCACGACCTTGCCGTACTTCTCGCCGAAGAAGGCGAGGGTGCCCTCGGGCTTCTTGTCAAAGTCCACCTCGTAGGCCTCGACCCTGGCGTTATCGAGCACCTTGGCGTTGACGAGCTCCTCGATCTCGCGGAGCTGGGCGTGCGTCACCGCCTCGAAATGCGAGAAGTCAAAGCGCAGGCGGTCGGGGGCGTTGAGGGACCCGGCCTGCCGGACGTGCGTGCCGAGGACCTTGCGCAGGGCCCAGTGCAGGAGGTGGGTCGCCGTGTGGTTGCGCTGGATCGCCCGCCGGCGGACGGCGTCCACGGAGAGGTCGGCGGCCGCGCCCGTCGCGGGGGCCTGCGCGTCGGCGGCGAGCCTGTGGAGGTGGCGCCCGGACCTGTCGCGGACGGTGTCCACGATGGCGACCGGCCTGCCGTCGATCAGGGCGTGGCCCGCGTCGCCGACCTGGCCGCCCATTTCGGCGTAGAAGGGCGAGCAGTCGAACACGACGAACACCCCCTGGTCCGACCGGATGACCTCGAGCACCGTGGCGTGGGTGCCCCTTGAGGAGTCGAGCGAATAGCCCGTGAAGAGGGTCGGCGCATGCGCCTCGAGGGCCGCGCCCGCGGTGGCCGCCACGATGACCTCCTTCTTCTGCGCGGAGCGCCCGCGCTCCCGCTGCTGCTCCATGAGCGCCTCGAAGCCCGCCGCGTCGACCGCGATGCCGCGCTCGGCGGCGATCACCTGGGTCAGGTCGAGCGGGAATCCGTAGGTGTCGTAAAGCTCGAACACGACCGGGCTCGAGAGGGAGCCGGCCGCCGCGGCCTCGTCAAAGCGCCGCAGCCCGCGCTCGAGCGTCCTGCCGAAGCTCTCCTCCTCGGCCTTGACGACACGCCGGATCGTGACCTGCTGGCGCTTCAGCTCGGGGAACACCCCCCCGAGGGACTCGACGACGGGATCGACGAGCTTCTCGAAGAAGCCGGTGCCGAGGCCGAGGTTCCGCCCGTAGAGGGCCGCGCGGCGCAGGATCCGCCGGATGACGTAGCTGCGGCCCTCGTTGCCGGGAAGGATGCCGTCGGAGATGGCGCAGCAGACGCAGCGGGCGTGGTCGGCCAGGACCCTGAAGGCGACGTCGGTCTGCTCCTGGGCCGTGAGGCCGCCCCGCTTCGCGGGGACGGTGCCGGCGTAGGACCTGCCCGAGAGCTCGGCGATCCGCGCGAAGATGGGCGCAAAGAGGTCGGAGTCGTAGTTGGACGGCTCGGCGGTGAAGTCGGTGAAGCCGCGGGTCGTGGCGCTGATTCCGGAGACGCGCTCGAAGCCCATGCCGGTGTCCACGTGCTTCGCCGCGAGGGGCGAGAACGTGCCGTCGGCGTTCGCGTTGAACTGGATGAAGACGTGGTTCCAGATCTCGATGCAGCGCGACGAGCCCGAGTTCACGAGCTTGCGGCCCTCGGCCTCGTCGTCGGAGGGCAGGAGGTTCAGGTTCACCTCGGAGCAGGGCCCGCACGGCCCCGTCTCTCCCATCATCCAGAAGTTGTCCTTCTTGCCGCCGCTCACGATGTGGACTGCGGGGTCGAGCCCGGCCCTGTGGAAGAGCCCCGACCAGATGTCGAACGCTTCCTGGTCGAATTCCGAAGGGTCTCCCTTCGACGTGTCGGGCGCGTACACGGTGGCGAAGATCCGCTTGGCCGGGATACCCCAGACCTTCGTGATGAGCTCCCAGCCCCATTCGAGGGACTCCTTCTTGAAGTAGTCGCCGAAGGACCAGTTTCCGAGCATCTCGAAAAACGTGTGGTGGTACGTGTCGAAGCCGACGTCCTCGAGGTCGTTGTGCTTGCCCCCGGCCCGGATGCACTTCTGCGTGTCCGCCGCCCGCGTGTCCTTCGCGGGCTTGGCGCCGGCCCAGTGCGAGAGGTCGGGCGCCCGCTTGCCGAGGAAGATCGGGACAAACTGGTTCATCCCGGCGTTCGTGAAGAGGAGGCCCGGGGAGTCGGGAAGCAGCGGCGACGAGGGAACGATCGTGTGTCCGCGCTTCGCGAAGAAATCGAGGAAAGACTGGCGGACTTCTTGGGATTTCATAGGGCGGCGATGATGGCGTCGGTCATCGCGCGGGTGCCGACGGATGCCCCGCCGAACGCGATGTCGGAGGTGCGGGTTCCGCAGGTGACGGCCTTCCTCACGGCGGCCTCGATCCGCGCGGCGGCCTTCTCGAGTCCGAAGCTGTAGCGCAGCATGAGCGCCGCCGAGAGGATCTGCGCGCAGGGGTTGGCGACGCCCTTGCCCGCGATGTCGGGGGCGGTGCCGCCGGCGGGCTCGTAGAGGCCGAAGGGCAGCCCGAGGGAATTCCTGCCGGCGCCGAGGGACGCGGACGAGAGCATCCCGAGGGAGCCGCAGATGACCGCCATCTCGTCGGAGAGGATGTCGCCGAACATGTTCTCCGTGACGAACACGTCGAACTGGTTGGGGCTGCGCACGAGCTGCATCGCCGCATTGTCGACGTACATGTGGGTAAGTTCAATGTCCGGGGCGTGCTTGGCGACATAGTCCGTGACCGTCTTGCGCCAGAGGACCGAGGTCTCGAGGACGTTCGCCTTGTCGATCGAGCAGAGCTTGCGCTTGCGGGAGCGCGCCGCGGCGACCGCGGTCTCCGCGATCCGCTCGATCTCGCTCTTGCGGTAGACCATCGTGTCCACCGCCTGGAGGTCGCCGTCGGCCAGCGCGGTCGTCTCCTTGGGCTTGCCGAAGTAGAGGCCGCCCGTCAGCTCGCGGATGCAGACGATGTCGATGCCGTCGGGAATGCGCTCGGTCTTGATGGGCGAGGCGGCCGCCAGCTCCCTGTAGAGAAGTCCCGGGCGGATGTTTGCAAAGAGCGTGAAGTGCTTGCGAAGCGGCAGGAGCGCGGCCCTCTCGGGCTGCTCCTTGGGCGGCAGCTTCTCCCATTTCGGGCCTCCGACCGAGCCGAAGAGAATGGCGTCGCTGGCCTCGCAGATGCGCAACGTGCCTTCAGGCAATGCCTTGCCGTGGTTGTCGATGCCGGCTCCGCCCACGTCGGCCGCGCGCGCCTCGAGCGTGAGCCCCTCCTCTCCCGCCACGTGCCGAAGCACGCGCAGGGCCTCCGACATCACCTCGGGTCCGATGTAATCTCCGGCAAGTACGGCAAACTTTAGGTTCGGCATTGCAAAGGGGGTATCGGTAGTCGCTGCGCGGCCAAAGGTGAAGGGCAATTTTCTCCGTTGCGATACTGCAGGAATGTTCTCTCTTTGCGGCGTGAATGTCCATGTATTGCCGGCGGGTCCGATACAGACGAACGCGTACCTGCTGACC
>Ga0265338_10004991_pt1 | contig 17550 bp, 14 predicted proteins | sample 42126metaG_FD_193579 | JGI IMG/M metagenome (GOLD analysis project Ga0265338, IMG submission 193579) | Rhizosphere microbial communities from Carex aquatilis grown in University of Washington, Seatle, WA, United States - 4-21-26 metaG | ecosystem: Host-associated > Plants > Roots > Rhizosphere... | reverse complement strand
GGCATCAGCGGCGTGCCGCGATAGGTTTTCCAGGTACCGCGCAGCTTCGTGATGCCCAGGCTCTTGCCCAGCAACCCTTCCACCGCCGTCGCGCCCAGCGCCACAATGACCTTGGGCTGGATCAGATCAATCTGCTCGTGCAGATACGGAATGCACGTGGTCATTTCGTCGGGTGTCGGTTTGCGATTGCCAGCGTTCTGGCCGGGCGTGTCGGGCCGGCATTTCAGAATGTTGGCAATGTAAACATCCGCGCGGCTCAAGCCCGTCGCCTGGATGATTTTGGTCAGCAACTGGCCGGCCTTGCCGACGAACGGTTCGCCCTGTTCATCTTCGTCCGCGCCCGGCGCCTCGCCCACGAACATCAGTTGCGCGTCAATGCTACCGACACCGAACACTACGGTTTTGCGCGACGACGCAAGGTTCGGACATTTGACGCAGGCCAGGGCGCGCTCGCGCAGGGCGGCAAAGGCGGCAACTTTGTCGAGAGTCGAAGGTCGAGGGTCGAGAGCCGGGGAAGTTTCAAGTTTCAAGTCTTCAGTTTTCAGTTCCGGCGTTTTTTGCGGCTGAACACTTGAAACTTGAAACTGAAAACTTTTTACCGGTGGCTTCGCGAGGGAAACGAGCGTTTCGGGGGAAACGGCAACGTGGCGCACCCCGCGCGATTTCAAGTCTTCCAGATGTTGGATTGTCGCGTCGAGCAGTTGTTCGTAGGCATCGGCCATCGGGCTCATCGTAGCGGCAACGCGGCAAAGCACAAAAATTACTTGTTCACAGCTTGTGCCGGAAGCACCGGCACCGCCGGCGTCAAGGTCACCGGACCCAACAGGCCGCAATCCGTCAGCGGCCAATCCGCGGCATTGAACGGCTGGTAATCGATGTTCACGAAGTTGATGTCATGAAAGTTTTTCCAGGACACGCCCCGCCGGTCGAGATCGCGGATACGATTGGCCGAAACACCCGTGACTTCAACTTCCAGGACATTGTCCTTCGGCTTCAGGTTGTCCACGGCCAGGCGAAATGGCGCCAGGATGAATGCACCGTAGTCCCTGCCATTCAATTTCACCCGCGCGCTCTGGCGAACGTCGCCGAGATCGAGAAAACACGGCCCGCCAGCCGGCATGGGCGCGTCAAATGTGATCGAATAGGCCGCCGTGCCGGCGAAATTTTGCGCGTTGGTATCGCCAAATTCCGTCCAGGAAACCAAATTGGTGATGGCCAGCGGAGCCAGCAACTCCGGCCCGCCGGCGATGAACTTCACGTTCCAGGAGCCAGTCAGGGTCTGGGTTTTGGCGTCTGGCGTCTGGGGCTGCCAGTAATCCCAAGCCGAGCCTTCGACTTTTTTATCGGCGAAGGCGCGGAGAATGACGGATTCGCCAGCAGCAAGTTGCAGATGAACTTCGGTGGAGTTTGCCGCGCTCTTACGAGACGCGGCCACGCCGATGCTGCCATTCAACGCGTTCATGGCCACGACGGATTGGGCCGGACGGTCCAACGTCATCCAGCCGTCGAAATTGGTGCTGTGATTGACCACGAAATAATTCCACCCGCCGGCAAACGAACGGCGGACAAAAAACAGGCCGGCATCGACCATCGTTTCGCGGGGGATGCCCAGCATCGACAAAGCCATTGGGGCATTGCCAATAAAAACCTGGCCCCGTCCGACTTTCTTCTGCTCGAGAAGGCTGGCGGGATGGCCACGATTAAATTTGGCCATGGTTTCCCGATATTCCCCTTGTCGTTTTTTCAGATTGCCCCAACCCGGCACATCTTGGGGCAGATCAGCCTGAAAAATCACCGCGGCGCCGGCGCGGACGAGGCTGAGCAGTTGTTGAGCGGTTGGCAGCGGCAAATGCCGGCAGGACGGCACGACTAGGACCCGATAGTTACCGCCGGGCATCTGAATCTGGCCTTGCTTGACCATGGCCGATTGCAACTGCCGGTCCGATGCATAATCGAAAGCAAAACCCTGGTTCCAAAGTTCATGTGCCATTTTGGCGATGGGCTGGTGCTCGAACCAGACCTGTTGGTTCTCGACCTGCAATTGAGTCAGGCGGCCCGCCGGGTCGTTCCAAAAATCATAAACCGGCCAGTACAACAGCACATCGTTGTCCGATTGGCCGGACTGCAAAATGGACTGGCAACGCGCGACGTAGTTGTTGAGTGCCGGGACGTCGCGCCAGATGGAATTGCGCGGGTTCATCTGCGTGGCGGCATAAAACAACCAGCCCGGCCAGCCGGCTTCAGCCGGCGAATAACAGGTGCCGTGATAAAAAACGTGGTTTACGCCCCCGAGAAACAGGTCGTCCACGAGCGCCTTCATTTCGCCCAGCGTCTCCGTGAAATGCTCGGCCAGCCATGTGCCGGTCTCCGACGCCACCAGGTTGCCGCCTTTCAAATGTGCCGCGGAGGAGGCGAATTTCGAGACCAGTGGACTCCGGTTCATTCGGAAAAATTCCGTCTCGGGGACGTCGGCAACCGCGTAGAGATCGAGGAGATTCCCTGGCGCTCCATGCGCTTCATAACGCGTGATGAAACCGTGTTCATGCGACCATTGGATCCAGAGCGGTTCGGTTTCCTCCACCATGATGTCGGACAGGGTCTCCCGGTAATCGGATTTGACGCGGGCGACATGGTCGTTCTGGTTCGTGCCGAAAAGCGCCGGCAATTCGGCCTGTAATTTATAGCCGCGCCGTCTTTCAAATTCGGCGAACAAATCCGGCGCCCAGTCGGATTTATATTCATAGGAATCCTGGTACTGCGCCCGCGGCTTCGGCCCGTCGTAATGGGCAAAGGCATCGGTGAAACGACGCAGGTAATCGCTCGTGGCCGTCGGATAGAACGGGTTCAACATCCAGCCTTCGCCGCCAGGCGCAGCGCGCTTCACCTTCTGGCCCGAGGGCTTTTGGGAAATGGCATACACACGCCAGAGGCCCGAGGGCGGGGAAAAGAAAACTTCGCCGTTGGTGGTGATGGAATCCTTCAGCTCGACGCCTTTGCCCTCGGGGGGAAACGCCATCAACGACTGTGTTGCCTCACGATCGAATTTCTCCGGCAAACGTTCGCCCGCTGCCAAATCGAACGTTTTCACCACCACACCGGCATTGGCATCGCGGTCGGAGACGTCGGGACCGCCAAAACACCAGCCGGTACCGGTGGTCATGTCCACGCCCATTCCCAGCCGATGCGCTTCCGCGACCGTGTAATCCATCATGTCCATCCATTCCGGACTGAGGTAACTGATGTAATTGGATTCCCATCCTTTCGCCCCAAAGATGGGGATGATGTGGACCCCGCCCAGCCCGGCGTCGTGATAACGTTGCAATTCCCGGGTGAGGTTGGTTCGGTCCACCGCGCTACCCATCCACCACCAATAGGCCCACGGACGCGTTTGCGCGGTGATCGCCGGCCACGATACGGTGTCCGCTGCCGGAGAGGAATCCACCATTTCCAGTCCCAGCCACAGACCGCAGGCCAGGCATAGTTTGGCAGGAAGCTGCATCCGCTGATTAGAAATCGAATTTTCGCGCAGGGCAAGGGCGATATCCCGTGTGATTTCCACGGTCGGTCCCGGGAATCTGAAGCGGGAAGCCGCGCCAACCCGCCGGGCTCGAAACTACAGGATATTTGCGGCCAGCTCGGCCAATTCCGAACGCTCGCCCTTCTGCAATTCGATATGGGCGGCAATGGCTTGGTCGCGAAAACGGCTGACGACGTAATTGAATCCGTTCGACGACGAGTCCACATACGGGTTGTCGATCTGGTACGGGTCGCCGGTGAAGATGATTTTGGTGCCGCTGCCGACACGGGTGATGATGGTCTTGGCTTCGAGCGGCGTCAGGTTTTGCGCCTCGTCGATGATCATGAACTGGTTGGCGATGCTGCGGCCGCGGATGTAGCTCAACGCCTCCACGACGATGCTCCCGGAACGCATGAGGTCGCCGCTGCGGCGATGGTCATGGCCCATGTTCAGGTCGCTCAGCATCTCCAGCGCGTCATGAATCGGCTGCATCCACGGGGCGAGCTTTTCCTCGAGCGATCCGGGCAGGAAGCCGAGTTCCTTGCCCATGGAAATGGTCGGGCGGGCGACAACCAGCCGGCGAAATTCACGGTCGAGCACAGTGCGTTTCAAACCGGCGGCCATGGCGAGCAGCGTCTTGCCGGTGCCGGCCTTGCCCATGAGTGTGACGAGCTTGACCCGGTCATCGAGCAGCGAGTCGAAGGCGAAATGCTGTTCCCGGTTGCGCGGTTTGATGCCCCAGATGCCTTCGCGACAGTCGATGATGGGGATCAACTTGGTGCCAGTGGCGTCCACCTTGGTCAGGGCGGTACGTTTGGGATTGGTCTCGTCGGTGAGCGTGCAATATTCGTTGGGAAAATATTTTTTTCCGGTTTCCAGGTCCAGCTCGCCGTTGGCGCGGAACGCGGCCATCCGGTCCGTGCTCACACTCATCTCGGTCATGCCGGTGTAAAGATCAGTGATGAACACGCGGTCGCTCTCGTAATCCTCGGCCAGCAAACCCAGCGCGTCGGCCTTGATGCGGAGGTTGATGTCCTTGGAAACGAGCACGGTGGGATTTTTGGGTTGCGCCTTCTGGACGCTGGCGGCGAGGGAAAGAATCCGGTTGTCCACGGTGTTCCCGTTGAATCCGCCGTCGCCGTTGGTCGAGTGGCCGTTTTTGTAAAAGGCGATTTTCAGTTTGCCGCCGTTGGGCAGGGTTACCCCTTCGCTCAGGCTGCCTTCGCCGCGGAAGGCGTCGAGCATCCGGGAAACCGTGCGCGCATTCTGGCCCAGTTCCGTGGACTCGCGCTTGAAACGGTCGATCTCCTCGATGACTTCGATGGGGACGAGGACGTGGTTGTCCGCGAAGCTCAGCAGGGAATTGGGATCGTGAAGGAGAACGTTGGTGTCGATGATATAATTTTTCACGTGCTAAAATCAGTGTGTTTGACGGTCTTCATCCGGCGGTGCCACGCCTGGATTTGTTTGTGGCGACGGGGCAGCTGGTAATGGCTGGAATAGAGAAAATTGTCGAGCATGCCGGACAGGTCGAAATCGACGAACCGGGGGCGATCATCCAGCAGATACGGCTGGTGCGTCAGGATGATTTCGAACGGGATCAACCGTTCCTCCAGCTGTGTGAGCAGGGATTTTTGCTCCTTGCGCCATTGGTCGATGCAACCGCGCCCAAATTTGCGCTCCTTGAACCGCAGATATTGCAACTGGTCGGCGGACCCCACGTTTTCCTTCCAGTAAATGTCGTTCAGCCGGAAGGTCACGCCTTCGATTTCATTTTCAATGAACCGCCAGAGCACGGATTGGACGCCGCGCCACTCGGAGGGGAACAGGCCCAACTCAAGTTCCTCGTCCAGGTACTTGGCAATGACTTGGGAATCCTCGTTGATTTCAAAAACCACGTTTCGGCCGTCCTTGATGATGGGGACGCCGTAATAGCGCTGGCGGGTGAGCTTCCAGACCAGCGAGCGGTCCTGCGGGGGAATGTTGGTGATTTTGAAACGGACTCCGGCGAATTCCAAAATGCGCCGCTGAACCAAGCAGAACGGACTCCACGGAAACTGAATCAGTTCAATCATGTCAAAAATTCACCACAGGTTGACATGGCCACTTTAGTCCCGGGGGGACAGGCTGACAAGCGTAAACACCGCTTTACACTTTGGCGCGGGAGGACTAAAGTCGCCACATGGCTTCTGATTACGATGCAACGGAGTTTGTCGATACCGACTTCCAGGCGCACAAATCGCCTTACAGCACACCGGCATCCAGCGACCCGCTGCGGGCGCCCACGCGCGACGAAGTGGACCGCAAGGTCGTGGAAGCGCAGCAAAAGCTCGCCGAATTGAAACGCGCGCAGGACGATCTGGAGCGCGAACGGGCCTCCCTCGAGGAATTGCGCCGGCGCCAGACCGAATTTCAAACCGGCCGCCAGGAAATGATCCATCACCTCACCCGCGGCCTCGGCCTGCTCGAAGAAGCCGAGTTCAATGCCCGTCGCGATGCCGAGCAAATGGTCAAGACCGTCACCGATTTCCGGGACGCGCTCGACAAAATCCAGGCCATTCATGACGAAACCTGGACCAAGGACAATTTCAGCATCGAACTGACCCGCGGGCTGACCACCGTTGAAAATGCACGCATGGAATGGAATTCCGCCCGCCTTAAATTTCCGGTGCTGGCCGGCGAGGTGAAGGCGGAAGCGCAAACGGAAACGGTCGCCGCGCCCGCGGTATCGCCGTTTGCCAACGCCAGCTTCGGTGACCTGTGTAAGTTCGGCCTGGCCATGACCTGGCCACTGGTCCTCGTGGCGGTGGGCGCGCTGGCGGTTCTCGTTGCCGTCCTAATGCGCCACTGATGATGTTGTTGTATGGGGCTCGCGAAAAAAAAAGTTGACCCGATCTCCGACCGGTCCCGCGCCCTGACCGAACAAATTGCCGCGCTCGAAGCTGAGATCAAGCGACTCGACTCGCACCTTCAGCATGTTCCCACTCCCCGGCTGCGTTCCACCGCCATTCCGCACGGCGCCACGGTCACCCGCCCGCACGAACCCGCCCCCCCGCCGGCCACCGTGCAGGAACCGGTCTTTGAAACCATCAAGCCGTTGCGGGAGACGAATGAAATCACCGCGCCCGATCAATTCAACGAACTGGGCGTACGCAAATATGATTTGCCTGGGCTTTTCAATCGCATCCGGAACCATTTCCGCCGGCCGACCACGAACAATCCGCGCCTGGTCGCCTACCTGGCCGCCGGCGGTGTGCATGGCCTTAGGCCGATGCGTTACGAAAAACGCGTCGCCCGCAACCGTTTCATCGCCCTCGCCATCGTATTGTTCGTTATCTTGTTCGGGCTTATCATCGCCTTCAGCCACAGCCGTTGAGCCAGCCGTTATGGATGCCCCGTTTGTCACGTTGACCATTTCCACCGATGCCGGTCGGTTCGTTGCCCGCTATTCGGAAAAAGGATTGGCCGAACTGAATTTCCCGTCGGTGGGGCGGGCGTCTTCTTTTCATGGTAGGAGACGAGGTAACGAGTCTCAAATTTCTTTGGCTTCCAGCGCTTCAGTCAAAGACTCCTCACGTCGTCTCCTACAAGTTCCCGCCAGCATTCGCAACTGGCATCAGGCGACCGAAACCGCGCTGAAAAGCATCCTGGCCGGACATTCGCCCAAAAAATTTCCGCCGCTGGATTGGACCGGCAAAACGGAATTCCAGAAGGCCGTCTGGCGGGCCATGTTGAAAATTCCCGTCGGCAGGATGAAAAGTTACGGGGAGATGGCCCACGCCATTGGCCGACCGAAGGCCATGCGGGCCGTGGGCGGCGCCTGCGGCGCCAATCCGATCCCGGTTCTGGTCCCATGCCATCGCGTGCTGGCGGCCAATCGGAAAATCGGCGGCTTCTCCGGCGGGCTGAATTGGAAACATGAATTGCTCGCGCGGGAAGGCATTTCCCTGTAGCCGCAGGGTGGCGCTTGACTGCAAAATCCTATTCCGCCGTCAGCCGGATGATCTCGCGCAGTGCGGTGCGCGGGCGGAACTTCACAAATCGCTCCAGCTTTTTCACCAGCGGTTTGCGCCGGCGCATGTCGTCGAATCCCGGCGAATAGGCCTGGTCGTAAGGAATCAACTCAACTTTCGACCTCGAGCCGAGCGTTTTGACGACCAAGCGCGCGAGTTGCCGGATGCTGGTTTCCTCCGTGCCGCCGATGTTGAAAATTTCACCACGCGCCTTCCGGCAATGCTGCAGCCGCACCAACGCCTCCACCGCATCGCCCACCTGGCAGAAACAACGCGTCTGTTTGCCATCGCCAAAAACCATCAGCGGCTCGTTTTTTCTGGCCGCGGCAATGAACCGCGGCAGCACCATGCCGTAACGGCCGGTCTGGCGCGGCCCGACGGTGTTGAACAACCGGGCGATGATGACCGGCAACGACTTTTCCCGCGCGTAAGCCAGCGTCAGGAATTCGTCCGTGAGCTTCGAACAGGCGTAGCTCCAGCGCGATTGGCCGGGCGGGCCGATGAGCAGATCGTCGTCCTCGGCGAACTCCGGCTTAGCGCTCTTGCCATAAACTTCCGAAGTGGAGGTCAGCAACAACGGGGTGCGCTTCGCCGCGGCGGCCCGCAACAAAAACTGGGTCTCATGAAAACTCGATTCCAGCACGCTCAACGCGGATTTCACCACCAGTTCGACCCCCACCGTCGCCGCCAGATGAAAAATAAATTCCGCCTGCACGGCCAGCTTCGGCAGTTCCCGACACGCGGAAATTTTCGACCGGATCACCCGCAACCGGGGATGCGATTTGACAACGCGCAAATTATCCAGGCTGCCGGTGGAAAGATCGTCGATGACGATCACGGTTTTGCCGTCCCCCAACAACCGTTCCACCAGGTGGGAACCGATGAATCCGGCGCCGCCGGTCACCAAGACTAACGAGGATGGAGGATGGAGGGTGGAAGATGGCATGGGGATTCAACGCGAATTGAGGATGGAAAATGGAAGATGGAAGGTCACGCGGCTTTTTTACAAAAATCGTCTGCGCGATCGATCATTTTGTTTATGCTGGCCCCGATTGATTGCCATGCGGCATCCAGTTCTTTGTGCTGCGAAACCGAGATGTATCCGCAATCAAGCGCATCGTCGAGCCATGATTGCGTTTCTGTGGCCTCGCCCAAAGCATCGGTGAGCTTGCTGATGAACGCTGCCGGATAACGACGGTGGGCCCAAGCTTCAGCAATCATGGATTTCACCGCCCGGGAAGAACGCCTGATCTGATCGGTAAGCGAATATTTCTCCTCCGCCGGAAATGATTTTGTCGCCTTGAAAACACAACTGCCCTCAACGCGTGCCCGTTGATAAACGTTCAAGTCCCGGAAGCTTCGGATGACCGCCATATGCTATCCTCCATCCTCTATTTTCCATTCTCGTTTTGTCTCAGCGCTGCCGCCACTGCTTCAGCCAGCTTTTGGCGGAAAGCCGGGCTTTCAATCAGTCTGGCCTCGTGCGGGCTGGACAGATAACCGCCTTCCACCAGGATTGACGGGCAGTTTTGTCCGCGCAAAACGGTTTCAAATCGCGCGTGCCGGACGCCACGATCTTCAATGCCCGTCGCCCGCCACAAGGCGTTCTGGATTCGGACGGCGAGTTGCAAATTTTGGGCGTCAAATGCGTTGTTCGGCAGGCGTTCCGACCAGGGGTCGGCAAAATTACGCGTCAGCGTCGAAGGCAGGCCGGTCGGCGTAATGCAATAGGTCTCCAGCCCGCTGGTTTTGGTGTCCCGGTCGGAAGTGGAATTGAAATGCAGGCTGATGAACGCATCGGCATGATGGGCGGCGGAAAAAACGACCCGGTCGGCGTTTGACACGGTAATGTCGCCGGTACGCGTCAGAAAGACCTTCCACCCGTTGGTTTCGAGCAGCGGCGCCAGCCGCAAGGCCCAATCGAGCGTGAATTCCTTTTCGTATCGCCCATCCACCGCGCTGTGCGTGCCGACATTCAGTCCACCGTGGCCCGGATCAATCACAATCACCCGGCGGCCAAATGCCAGCGGCGGCCCAAGCAACAAGGGTTCAACATTTTTCTGCAAATCCAGGCCGTAGATAAAAATCTCGTCGTCGATGAATTGCGGGGCAAACCCGAGATTGATTTCCGTGCCGTTCCAAACCGCTTCACGGCTGCCAATGTCCACGACGAGGGTGCCGTTGGGCGAACTGATGGCATACGCAGCGACCGGTGTGGTGGAAACCTGGTGTGGCGGGGTCAGCTTGTTTTCCGCCGCCCAGCGATTCAGCGAAGTCCACGTCGTGACTGGCATCGCCGCCGAGGGATTGGTCCGGCCAATCCGTGCCGGCGGGTGGAACGTTTGAGCGGCGGGGAACGGTTTGGAGCCGTTGGTTTCAGCCCAGTTCAGGGACGCCGTTTCGTCGCTCATCACAGGCGGCGAAGTGATGGCTTCTTCCGGTGCGGGCGGAGTGGAGGAACACCCCGCCAAAAGAAGCGTCGCGGCGATCACAATGACGGCTGGTTTGAACACATGGTCATTGTGCGGATGCAGAAACCGGACTCAAGCTGTTTCCGCATTTACGATTTGCGATTTGTGATTGACGCGATTTACCCCGGATTGCGCATAAATCGAGACCTCTGCAAAACAGGCGCAGCGGCTTTCGGCCGGGAGCCGCACTTTTCATGTTTATGGAGTTTGCGGCACTCTGCCGAGACGCCGCTACGGTCAATAGGCAGTTTTTCAGGGGTCTCAAATCGTAAATCATCAGGCACATTTTGTTGTGCTTGCCGCGAGTGAATTGCGCCGTCATCATCTGCAAGAGTGAAAATTCTCGTTGCCATTACCGGAGCCAGCGGCGCGATCTATGCCCAACGGCTGCTCGACAACCTCGACCCGCGTATCCACGAAATCCACGTTGTGCTCAGCAATTATGCGCAACAGGTCATCGCCGAGGAACTGCCCGGGGGCCTGTGCCTGCCGGAGGGCGTCAAGACCCACAATGTCAAAAGCATGAACGCGCCGTTTGCCAGCGGCTCGAACCCGCCCGACGTGATGGTGGTCATTCCCTGCACCATGGGCACGATGGGCCGGATTGCGCATGGATACAGCGAGGATGTCTTGTTGCGGGCGGCGGATGTGGTTTTGAAGGAGCGAAAGAAATTGATCCTCGTGCCCCGCGAAACTCCCTTGAGCCTGGTCCACGTCAAAAACATGGAACTGCTGTTGCAAGCCGGCGCCATCATCATGCCCGCGAACCCGAGCTTTTATGCCGGCCCGAAAACGATTCAAGAGGTCGTGGACACCGTGGTCGCCCGCGTGCTGGATCATCTCGGCGTGCCGAACCGGCTGGCGCCGCGCTGGTCGGAGGAGAAAGAATGAGAATTCAACGCAAAGGCGCAAAGGCGCAAAGGCGCAAAGTTTTTTTTGCTTTTCTTCCGCATCTTTGCGTCTTTGCGTCTTTGCGTTAAGTAATGTTTTCGTTCTTCCAAAAATGGGCTTCCTTCGTGCGCTTTTCGCACACGGTCTTCGCCCTGCCGTTTGCGCTGGCCGCGATGGTCGTGGCGGCGCGGGAGAACCGCGGTTGGCCGGGCTGGCGCACGTTCGGATTGATTCTTGCGGCGATGGTCTGTGCGCGCACCTGCGCGATGGCCTTCAACCGCATCGTGGACCGCAAATTCGACGCGTTGAATCCGCGCACGGCCAACCGGCATCTGCCCACCGGCCAGGTTTCGTTGGCGAGCGCCATGGGGCTCTGGGTCTTGTCGGCAGCGGGACTCATCGCCGTCAGTTATCTCTTGAATCCGTTGTGTTTTCATTTGTCACCGGTGGCGCTGGTGGTGATTTGTTTCTATTCGCTCACCAAACGGTTCACGGATTATACGCACGTCTTTCTGGGCCTGGCCCTCGCGCTCGCGCCGGTGGGTGCGTGGCTGGCGGTGAAAGGAGAATTTGGCTTTGCGTCGCCCGCGGGCATGTTCGCATCATCCGCGTCTTTTTGGGCCTGGGAGCAGGCAGCTCGCACCGGTATGCAGCCTGTCGTTCTCGCTCTCGCGGTCATACTTTGGCTCGTCGGTTTCGACATCATCTACGCCCTTCAGGATTACGAATTCGACAAAGCGCAGGGCCTGCACTCGCTGGTGGTGGCTTGGGGACCGAAGAATGCGCTGGCCGCGGCATTTCTCGCCCACATGGTCATGTGCGGGCTGCTGTTGGCGTTCGGGTTGCTCTGCCAGTTCCGCATCGCCTTCCTGATCGGCTGGATACTGATTCTGGGCTGCCTGGTGCTGGAACATTGGATTGCACGCCGCCGCAGCCTGAACTGGATCAACCTCGCGTTCTTCCGGCTCAACGCCCTCGTGAGCGCCATATTTTTTATTGTGACCGTGGCGGAAGTGGTATTTCAAGGCGGGTTCAAGCTGCGGTGAATTGAACCACGAAATACACCAAAGGTGCGAAAGTTGACGGAGCGCGGGCGGCCCGCCCGCGAGTTGAAACACGCGGACAAGCTGTCCGCGCTCCTTGAAGTCCGGCCGCCCCCTTCGGTGTGTTTCCAGGTTTCTACTAAATTCCGGTAACATCCTTCGTGATTTGCTTCTGGAATGGGTGTATGAGTGGCACCCAAGTGACCCCGTCAGACAGTCCGAAATGTCCGCAATGCGGCACCCCGCTGCCGGCCGGCGCACTCGCCGGGCTTTGTCCCGCCTGCCTGCTGAAACAAGGCGCAGCCGATGATACCGCCACGGGCGGGCAATCGCCGCCATTCCAGCCGCCGCCCCTCGCCGAACTCGCCGCGAAATTTCCCCAGCTCGAAATTCTGGAACTCATCGGCAAGGGCGGCATGGGCGCGGTTTACAAGGCGCGGCAAAAGGAACTCGACCGCATCGTCGCCCTGAAAATTCTTCCGCCCGGTATCGGCCAGGACGCCGCGTTCGCCGGACGCTTCGCGCGCGAAGCCAAGGCGCTCGCAAAGCTGAATCATCCGGGCATTGTGACGCTGTACGAATTCGGGCAGGTTGGTAGCCGCCGAGGTAACGAGGCGGAAACTTCAAATCCTGCGGCCACTCCGCCTTCTCACGTCGGCGGCTACGAGATTTACTACTTCCTGATGGAATTTGTGGACGGTGTGAACCTGCGGCAACTGCTCCATGCCGGACGCATCGCGCCGCGGGAAGCGCTGGCCATTGTTCCGCAGATATGCGACGCACTCCAATACGCCCACGACCAGGGGATTGTTCATCGGGACATCAAGCCGGAGAACATCCTGCTGGATCGCCGCGGGCGGGTGAAGGTGGCGGATTTTGGGCTGGCGAAATTGGTGGGAGCGGAATCAGGTAGGGCGGGCAGTCCCCTGCCCGCCGCTGGTGCTCAAGAGGATGACGGCGCGCACGGAGTGACGCGCCCTACCGATGCATTGACTGTTGCCGGCAAGGTTATGGGCACGCCGAATTACATGGCGCCGGAACAGAAAGAACATCCGGATGCCGTGGATCATCGCGCGGACATTTACGCGCTGGGCGTGGTTTTTTACCAGATGCTGACCGGCGAACTGCCTGGCAAACGCATCGAGCCGCCATCACGCAAGGTGGAGGTGGACGTGCGCCTGGACGAAATTGTTTTACGCGCCTTGGAAAGGAAGCCCGAACTGCGTTACCAGCAGGCCAGCGTGCTAAAAACACAGGTGGAAACGATTGCGCAAACTCCTGCGCAAAGCAGCAGCGCCAAACCCGAAATTCAGGGCTCACGCTGGTTGGTGGGCACATTGCCAACCACCCCATTCCGCAAAGCCTTCGGCTGGATTTATATAATATTTTTCGCCGGATATTTCCTTTTGCTCGTAAACGATCATCTCACTGGTTCAGTGAATGGCATGGTGTGGCGCTGTTTCGGTTACGGTTTCATTGGTTTTGCCGTTGTGGGCGGGGTTGAACTATTATTCCGCATCGGCCGGGCAAGAAAGGCCAAAACGCCCGAGATGTCGCGCGCGATTAAAGCGTTGCTTAAGCCCATGCTGATTGGAGGTTCAATCGCACTCTTGTTGGGGGTTTACGTTGGGGTTCTGCATACCTACCAATCTCGTCCGCTTAAATCCGATTACACCGGCCAGTCCTGGTTTCCCGCGGGCGATTCCATCGAAATCACTTCCGTGGAACGCTCCACCAACCGGATGGTGGTCAAAGGTCATTACAACCTCGTCAGCCATGAAGAGGCGACGCTGGAGTTCCATATCACCACTTCAACGGATATACGCGTTCCGGAAGACTCAAAAAATCGGGTGCAAATCTCCAAAGGCCATGGCGATTTTGAATTGGTCCATTCCCACCTGGTAGCGGGGCTGCCCCATGTGTCCATGTATGCCGGCGGCAGCCCATTCGCCGCCCTCTATTTTGGAACTCAGGCCGAAGCTCTTGAAGAAAGCAACGCACAGTGGATTGCAGAGACCCATCAATCATCAAGTGAGGCCATGGAATTTGGCCCTGTGATCGAGCGTACCATCGATGAAATGGATACGGGAACAAACTTCCTTCTGGATTTGGACACCGGCAAGATGTTCAGTCTTCCCTCTGAATTGAAAACTAATTCAAACGTGATCAATGCCGAGAATTGGTATGCTAGGAATGGAATTGATGTGAGCGGTGGTGCGACCCATGGTTGGCCTTGCCCAATGGGGCTGAATTTGATTATTGATCCAGTTCCACGGGATTACTGGGACGAACTTACGCAATCGAACCTCAATATTTTTCTCCGGAGACACGCAGACAATTACGCGTTTCCCGGAGAAGCCATCGGAGGCACGACTGGAACGGACGTTCACCAACCAACCTATCTTTTCAAAACCCGCGAAGGTGGCATGGGCCTCCTGCAAATCACTGGCTTCACCGACAACCCGCGCGGCGCGAAGATCCGCTACAAGCTGGTGCATCATGCGCAGACAACGCCGCTTGTTTTTCCCGTCCCTGCACAAAATTTTTCCTTCGGTCCAGTTGAAGAACGGTTTTTAAGAGCCAACAGTTTTGATAGCCCTACGTGGTGGTTGGACCTTGATTCCGGTTCAATCTCTGAATTGCCTGCCGGGACTTTTTACCGCAAATGGACTAAACGCCCTAAATTGGGGGCGTTAATAGTCGATAACAAAATCCATCTTGCCGTGCCGGGCCAGATGTTTTTTTCAGTCGTTCCAGGTCTTCGATGGGACACTGCAAGTCCGAACGAAGTGCGGTACATAGTTCCGGTTCCGGTTGGACAGCAAGACGATCGCATCTCGGAAGACATGAACAATGAAACGACCAGCCTTATCACCGGAATCACCACAAACGAACCATTCAACTTCGACCTGGTCACACAAGGTCTGTCCGTGACGGAACACCTGGATGATGTCGTAACCTTCAAGACAGTGAAAGGCAACTTAGGCCTGCTACAAATCACCGCCTTCACTGAAAACCCACCCGGCGTGAAGATCCGCTACAAGCTGGTGCAAAACGCGGCGGCGCAACCAGATGATGGTTTGGAATCCAAAGCTTTCACGGCTCAATTTTCACACGGCCAGATTGGGCTATTGGGAGTTTCGCGGCTGGCCAGATCCAACTCCACCTGGTGGCGGCCGGATGGGTCCATCAGTTCACAGTCTTTTGAGGCAGAGTGGAACCATTCGCCAGCCAGCGACTCGATTGCACGGCTCGTATTTGAAACGCGGGGGTTTCCGAACCACAGCGCGTTTTCTTACAAGGTCGTCCCGGCAGCCTGCTCGACGATCGGGCAATCATCGGAGGTGCGTTCCGGCGGCAAACAACTCCCGGGCTGCGATATGCTATTCGTTAAAATCCCCAAACCCAACGCCACGAATGCGCTCAAGCAATTCACCGTTCAAATCGGCGTGGCCAGCGGCCCGGGCACGGTGATTTCAACGTGCGGGCCACAGGGTGGATCAGGCGAGGGTGCAAGCTTGCCGGATGGAACAAGGATTCTTCTGATGTCAACCAGCCCCATCGAAGGAAAGGATTTTATTTCTCTGACGTATTCCTACAGCTCATTGCCAGGTTGGAATGCAATCATCAGCGCCGTGGATAACGATGGAAAAATCCAAGAAGCAGTTTCTTCCGAAGCCTCGGTCAATGAACTTGCAACCACTGAAGTGCGGTTTGATGGATTGAAACTGTCTGACGTCAAGGAATTCAGGTTTGCGGTAAGGCGGTATGAGTGGATGGAATTCAATAACATCTCACTGCTGCCAGGCCACCGTACCGACGTGGAAGTGCGCAATGTGGTCGAGGAACCGAAACAGGATAAGCTGGTGCAAAATGGAGACGCTCTTGAGAAGACTGCCAATTCGTTGCCTTTGACCAACGCGATTGCCGCCGATGAGAAAAATGATCCCGAAGCGGCCACGTTGCCAGCGATCCAGACCTGGCTGGGTCTGATGGACAGCGGGCAATATGCCGAGAGCTGGCGGCTGGCATCGGAAGGTTTCCGCGCCCTAGTGACGGAGGATGAGTGGGTGAGCAAAGGGGAGAGTATCCGCAAACCACTGGGCAAATTGCTGTTTCGCAAAGTGGAAAAGACGGAGCCAAACGGTCAGTATTTGATCGCGAAGTTCGACAGTTCATTCGAAGGATTGAAGGCCGCCTCCGAGACGGTCACGTTTGCCATGGAATCGAACGGGCAGAGGCGGGCGGCGGGTTATCTCATTTTGCCCAGGAGCAATACCAACAGCGCGGCGGTTGAGCCGGCACAAGCCTGGTTGCGGAGCATTGACGCCGGGAATTATGCGCCAAGCTGGACCAACGCGGCTGCACTGTTTCAACAAGCAATCACTCCGGAAAAATGGATGGAGTCCATGCAAGCGTTCCGTCAGCCATTGGGCTCGCTGATTTCCCGCAAAGTCATCTCGGCGCAGGAAATGGCCTCGTTGCCGGGCGCGCCGGACGGCCGTTACATTGTCATGCAGTTTGAAACTTCCTTCACCAACAAGAAGTCCGCCGTCGAAACCGTCACGTTCATGCTCGAAAAAGATGGCCAATGGAAGGCGGCGGGGTATTACATCAAATGATTTGATCAACCCAAACATCAACCAAGGAACCAAATGAAAATTCACCTGATTCAATCCTCACTCATCCCATTGCTGTGGGCGACCCTCCTGGCCATCACGGTTGCCGGTTGTACCGCAAAAAGCAGCACCCCTGCCGCGCAGGCCGCAAATGCGGGGGCCCAGACCTGGTTGGCGGCCATCGACCAGGGCGATTACGCGGAAAGCTGGACCAATGCCGCGGCCAGTTTTCAACTGGCGATTACTTCGGAAAAATGGGTGGACGCGGTGCAGCAGGTTCGCCAACCTTTGGGATCCCTGATTTCCCGGAAAGCAATCTCAGCACAGGAAATGTCCTCGTTGCCGGGCGCGCCGGACGGCCATTACGTCGTCATGCAGTTTCAAACCTCCTTTGCCAACAGGAAATCCGCGGTGGAAACCGTCACTTTCATGCTGGAAAAAGATGGCCAATGGAAGGCGGCGGGGTATTACATCAAATGATCCGGCCACCCCATGCCGGCAACCAGGTTGAAAGATGAACGACATGCCCATTTACATTTCAAAGCGGACAGGCTGGAGCCTGGGGCAGGAGTATCGCATCTACCGCGACCGGCTTGAACTCCAATCCTGGTTTCTGTTCCACACCGTCGTTGTGCCGGCAAACGAAATCCAGGCGGTCGAAGTTCGCCCATCTATCTTCCATGGACGGGAAGGATTCATCTGGGGCATGAAGCTGGATAATTGCAACCTCTGCCGCCATGTTTTGCTGACGAAAAAATCCGGCGTGTTCAAACGCATCGGTTTTTCGCCCGACGACCCGGACAAATTCGTGGCTGTGTGCCAATCCGTTATATCCGGACCCACTTGACCTTCCATCCAGCCACCATGCGCGCCCCGCTTTGCAGGAGACGAGGTAACGAGTCCTGGTTTGAAAAAGCCAAGCCTCCTCACGTCGGCTCCTACAAGTTCTAAAATGACCTCCGAAGCTTCCACGTCATCCGCGGGCACGCCGGGCGA
>Ga0265338_10004990_pt1 | contig 17566 bp, 12 predicted proteins | sample 42126metaG_FD_193579 | JGI IMG/M metagenome (GOLD analysis project Ga0265338, IMG submission 193579) | Rhizosphere microbial communities from Carex aquatilis grown in University of Washington, Seatle, WA, United States - 4-21-26 metaG | ecosystem: Host-associated > Plants > Roots > Rhizosphere... | reverse complement strand
TGTGCTGGCACATACCAGGATAGTGTTACATTCATGACACAGTTCTTGGGCACAACCACCCAGCCACCATACATGGCACGTCCCGGTTCGTCGCTGGTCGTGTTAGTAGGACCGCTCAACGTTTGCAGAGCTTCCCATGTGCCCCCATCGGAGCCGGAGTTATTTGGTGGAGTTGCCCCCGGTTGATACTGGCCAGCGGGACAGGTCAGTTCGCCGCCAGGATAGACGTTTTCAGTTGGACAGTCCCCATAGCTACCGCCGCATAAGGGCGTCCCTGAAGAGAAGCCATCGCCTGAAAGCAACTTACTGTCGGTCGGTACATAGACACGCACATAGTCATAGTAGGTATCGTAGCCATAGACTGGACCAGCCTGGTTATAGATCAGACGCAGTTGCAGGACATGAGTGGCACCACCCTTCGCATCCAACGTCACTGTATCATGCATAATGGTCTGAACATACTGCGAGGCTTTACTCGCGCTCAAATTCTCCTGAACCACAAACAGACCGTCATGGGTTGATGAGCGATTCAACTGGCCAGCATAGTTGTACTGCATCAAGACGTTTTCAGCCGCAGGATTGGTAAAGTAGACCTGCAAATCCTTGGTTTTCAGATCGCTGAGCACGCTGTGCGCGATTGAAAGCAACTCATCCGGGGGAGCCGAACGTACTTTCTGCATCAGTATCTCGGCCAATAAACTGGTAAAAGCCTTACGTACCTGAGTGCCGCTCCCACCACCTGCCGCGTTGATCTGCGCGAGAATCCCATTATTATTCAGTTGATAATAATGCAGCACATCCTCCAGATTATTTGCTGTAACGGTGGTGTTATAGGCTGATACGGTAATAGGACCAATGACGTTCAGAATATGCTCGATGACTACTGGCGTGAAGCTGATCACCCCATCTACCTTATCGCCAGTCTCATTTTTATAGAGGTTAATGGCAAGCTGGGCCGTCGTGGGGAAATCAGCAGAGACGTTCGAGTCACGCAAACCCCAGTTCGGAAAAGGCCACCAGGAACTATACTGGGATGGCGCGGACTGGCCCTGGGTCACGCTTGTATTCGAGTATTCCACCGCCGCAATGTCTTTCAGGCTAAACGCTCCAAGCCGTCCACCACTGACACTCAACTCGCCATATTGGCCGGTAAACCCTCCGGTTGCGCGCAATTCGGCCCGGTCCATCGTCTGAATCAAAAAGGTACGCGGCTGATCAACTCCAAGCAACCAGCCAGCAGAACCAAGCAGATCGTTTACCTGCCCAAGATCACTGATCGCCTGGGGTAACAATGGGAGCAACTGCCCGATCTGGGTCTTTTCAGAGGTGGAGATGGGCAATGAATCCAGATCAAGATCCTGGCTATGGCTCTGGATATCGTTCAGCAACGGCATAACCTGGACAATGGTGGCACTGATCGTATCCAGCATTGGCTGAGTGACCAGGGGTTTGGTGGAAGCTGAGAGCAAAGGACCGCTAAATGATGGGTCAAGTTGAATCATATGCTCTGTCGCAATCTGGCCGATCTGAGCTATGTCAATGCCGATAACACTGGCGGCCTGAGCCGATTGCACAGTAGCACGATACTGAGGCAGATACGTGGTAACTGTGGCAAGTGTCGTCGAATGCTGCAACTGATGTTGTAATTGCTGGAAAGATTGCTCGGCGGAGACAAATTCTTTTTGAGCCTGCTCCATCTTGGAGATATCCAGAATCTTTTGCAACTGCGATTGACCGCCACTACTCAACAGGTTCTTCACGTTCACCAGATGCGAAACCGCAGTACGAGCCTCGTTGCCCAGTTGCTGATAGGTACTATAGGCGTTGATACCAAAATTGACCAGAAAGCCCACCGGTACCAGAATAGCACCGAGAATTAACACCAGAAAAACCCAGGCAATGATGCGCTGACGCCGCGAGCGTCGGCGCCTGGTACGTGTTTTACGCTGCCGTGGAACCTTTGGAGCACCCTTTGTATCTGGCGTTTGCGGATCTGCCTGAACTGCTTGCGGTTGCTCAGCTTCCTTTTTGGACGTATCAGATGCTACTAGCTCTACACCTGCCGTTTCCTCGGATGTGTCAGCAACCGCTGGCACTTCCGGCAACGTCTCTATGGCTATAAGATCTTCACCCTGTTCCGTCGGCTTCTCTGCTTCCGCTACACTATCTTGCTCTACCCCTTCTGCCTTCATCGCTGGCTCTACACTGATTGCATCCCCGGCATCGGTAGTCACCACTGGCACTTCCGGCAACGTTCTCATGGCCGCAAGATCTTTATCGTTGTCCGCTGGCTCTTCGGACCTGACCACAATGTCAGCCTGTTCAAACCTGGCTACAGGGACGGCCTCACTACTCGTCGGCTGTGGTTCCGCTATCTCTGGCTCGTCAGCAACTTTACGCGTCTCTGGTAGCACATTACTCTCAGTGGGAACGGAAGCAGAGACCCTGACAGCCGGTCGCTTCTCTGTTGTCTCTTCTACACCCGGAGCATCAGTAGCATCTACAGAATAGGTGAATTTGCGCGGCGTACGTGAACGTGAACGTTTTGACCCCTGCTGGGTCTTATTTTTGCGGATATCCTGGGGTATCGGTGAAAATGGAACTGCGGGCACGCGCACAGTAAGACGCGCCGCGATGGCTTCTCTCTGCGCCTCGCCCTGTTCGAGAAAAGCACGGAGATCCGCCAGACCCTGGTCCGGGGCGGCAAAAGGATACGCACTTTCAGCTATCCCCTGGCTGGTGCATTGGACCAGGAGATCTGGTAAGAGGGCTTCTGCCTGAAGCTGCGGATCACTGCGCAGCACATTAGTCAGCCACAGCGCTAGAGACGGGTAGTGCACGAGTAGATTAGCAAAGTCAGAATTGGTTGGTATATCATCCGATGACGTAATAGACATAAATGTCTTTCTCCCCCGTGTCTATGACGTTCTCACAAGAGTATAAAATCTTATTCTCAGGCTGAATAAAGTGAGGTATCCTTCGCGGATTTTCCTTTTTTACTATACCTGGTGCGGTCAAAGTTATGGGTGTAGATAATATGTGGCCAGGAAATCGCTCTGGACATTCTGGATAATTTACAACAGGCGCTCAGGCAATACGCCCTTCTCTCTATTTATATCGAATAATATCACCAAATCGTTTCAAAAAAGGAACACAAATAGGAGCTACGGCTGAGATATTCCCCACAAATGGCGAGAAAGCGTAGATCATAGAAAGAGATGCATGCATGCAAGCCAATGAGGATGCATAATAGAAGCCATAGGTACGTAGATAAAGAAAGGAAATACCAGATGCAATATACCTGGAAAATTGACGAGAACCAGCAAATTAAGCTGAAAGATTTCGACCCGGACTATCACGGCAAGAATATAGACAAAACCGAAGGCGAGAAAAAGTTACAGGATCTGTGTGCTGAACTGAGCGAGTTACAAGAGATGCTTGCGGCGGCGCACCAGCAAAGTGTTCTGGTAGTCCTTCAGGGCACAGATACGGCTGGAAAAGATGGAACCATCAGGCACGTGTTCTCCCAGATCAACCCCCAGGGTTGCCAGGTCTGGAGCTTTAAACAGCCCACCCCGGAAGAACTGGATCACGATTTTTTATGGCGTGTGCATCATGTGACGCCAGGCAAAGGGAGTTTCGGAATATTTAACCGATCGCATTACGAGGATGTACTGGTTGTACGTGTACATAAACTGGCCCCGGAAGAGGTCTGGCGCGGGCATTACGCTGAGATTAACCATTTTGAGAAACTGCTGGCGGACAATGGCACGATTATCCTGAAATTCTTTCTGCATATCAGCGCCAGCGAACAGGAAGAACGGCTGCTGGCACGCGAAAAGGATCGGGATAAAGCCTGGAAACTCTCGGCCTCCGATTGGGCTGATCGCCCATACTGGGATGCTTACCAGGATGCCTACGCGGATATGCTGACAAAATGTAGTACGTCCTGGGCACCCTGGCATGTTATACCTGCCAACCACAAATGGTTTCGCAACCTGGCCATCGCTCAGACCCTGGTTGAGACCCTACGGCCCTATAAAAAAGTCTGGGCAAAAGACCTCCAGAAACGTGGTCAGAAAGAACTGGACCTTCTTAAGCATGTCCCGCACCCGTAAATCTCGGCCACGCAACTAGAGTTTACGCGTCAGCTTGCCATGCGGGCGCACCGGTGGCGTATAGCTGGAGGGAGCTGGACTGATAATGTCTCCAATTCGTATCTGTACCTGCAGATAATGAAAGTTCGGCTGGTGATAACGAGCAAAGAGCATCAGAATGTGATGCGTGATCATATCCGCTTCGTCGGTATGCCGCGTCAGCACCATCTGACCACCCAGGGTCTCTTCAGCAGCCGTCACAGCGACTTCATCGCCATCTTCTGCAATCACCAGCTTCCGTGTGTCGCGCGGCGGACGATTGGGCCAGAGCATTAAGGCAATGATACGGCCTTTTAGACGTTGCTCATGCAAACGATCGCCAAGATAGTTCGCCAGTCTACGGATCGCCTCGCAAGTTTCATCAGCATCAGCAGCGTGGGAGAAGCGCACACGAGCATTCTGACTGAGCGGTGGAGCATCAGGCACAACCAGACTGGAGTCATCACCGCAAGCCAGGCGATAAATCCAGGCGCCCAACTGGCCCAGGCGCCTGCTGAGTCCTGCTTCATTCAAGAGAGAAACCTGGGCAAAAGTAGTCAGGCCAAAGTCCTTAAAGTGCGCGACTGCCTCGGCTACGGCTACGGTATCAATATGTTCGCTCCGACCCTCGACATCCGGGGGACGCGAAGATTGCGAATCGTGCTCATCAAGTTCTGGAAGCCCCGCTGGTGAACCGGCGCCCGCCGCCCGCACCTGTAAAAGCATCGATAACGGCAGAGTCTGGATAAAAGAGGATTCGCGTCCAGGCGGGACATAGAGCACACCCTGACGGCCATCTTTGCGGCTCATCAAAGCCGCCAGCTCGGCGATAGCCTTGCCATTCGCAATGCCAATCAAGGGCACCAGACCAAGAGCGGTGATTTCCGCACAGAGGCGCTCACCCAGCGTTACCGGTGAATCAAAGGTAAGTTCACAGCCACGCAGATCGATATAGGCATCAGCCAGGGGAATAGATTCAATAATGCGTGAGTAGGAGCGGTACAGTTCTTTAACCTTCTGCTGCACTGGCTGATAACGCTCGTGTGAGGCTGGCAGGAAACGCGCACGCGGCGCGAGACGATAAGCCCGCCGCAGGGGCATACCCGGACTGACTCCCAGACGTTGCGCTGCTGGCGAGGCATCAATCACACGCCCTGGCTCATTAGGCCGACCGGTGCCGGTACCAACCACAAAGGCCAGCCCGCGCAGCGCGGGATCAAAGTGTTCTTCCAGAGTGCAGTAGAAATGGCGGATACGCACATGCATCACGCCCTGACGCAAACGCACAAGTTCTGCCGCGTGAGCCGCAGCAGCAATGTTCTGTGAGAGACCAGGCGCGGAAGAGACTGCCGACGTAGGCCAGCTCTGCTCATCTGTCACCGGGTGAGCCGCGCCCGGTACACTACGGGTTATTCTATTGAAGTTCGGATCTTGCATTGACGCTTTCTGGCCATTTCTTTGACGTGGGATCATTCTTGCGTAAATTATAACCCAAAAGTGACTCTGAGTGCGACAGATCTTTTCGCGCCTGTAGCAACCATCTACTCCAGTGACTGAACCTTTTTGGGGAAAAGTGCAACTAAAAGACGGGAATACTGTAAATTATAGAGATACAAATACACGCAAAACTTTTTTAAGCACAGCTCTTATGGGATTGAAAGGAATGGTATGTATGGCCGATCAAGTATTGGCAGTTCCAGAACTGGCCCCAACCAGGGTGCGGAGTGGCGAAACTGCCTTACGCACCGTAAATCTGACCAAACAATATGGAAAACGCACTGTTGTCAATAATCTCAATCTGGAAGTCAAGCGCGGCGAAATCTTCGGTTTTCTTGGCCCCAACGGCGCTGGTAAAACGACGACGATCCGTATGGCCCTGGGATTGATCTCAGCCAACTCCGGTCACGTTGAGGTTCTCGGCAAAAACGTCGTGACTGAACGCGCGCATGTTCTACCACGTGTCGGCGCACTGATTGAAACACCCGCGCTCTATCTCTATCTCTCCGGGCGCAATAACCTGCGAGCGATCGGCTCAGCCCTGGGTGGCGTTCCCGATCAACGTATTGAGGAAGTCCTGGAGCTGGTTGGTCTGCGGGCACGGCAGAAAGATCGTGTCAAGACCTATTCTCTGGGTATGAAACAGCGCCTGGGCATCGCGATAGCCCTGCTCCATGACCCGGATCTGTTAATCCTGGACGAGCCAACCAACGGCATGGACCCGGCAGGTATCGTCGAGATGCGCGACCTGATGCATCGCCTGGCAAGCCAGGGCAAGACCATCTTCATCTCCAGTCATCTGCTGACTGAGGTCCAACAAATCTGTACTCGCGTCGCCATTATCAGCCTCGGCAAGCTTATCGTTGAATCTTCGATTGCCGAACTCACACAGGGACACGGCGATTTCCGTGTGACGATTGAACGCCCGGCGCAGGCTCTTGAACTGGTCAAAGCACAACCCTGGGGTGAAGACGCACGCCTGAATAACGAAAACATCCTGTTGACCAGGGCACCGGAAAATAGCGGACGCGCCCTCAACCTCTTCCTGGTCCAGGCTGGTTTTGTCCCCGAAACACTGGAACGCCCGGCACAGGATCTGGAGCAGGTCTTCTTAAGTCTGACCAATACCGGCTCAGGAGAGATTAAATAGATGAGCACGACAATTACAACGATGGAGACAGAGACGGGACATGTGAGCAGCTTCCACAACGCGAAGCCACGCTTTTTTGGCCTGGTAGGCGGCGAGCTGTTCAAAATCAGACGGCAATGGGCAACCTGGATTATGCTTGTGCTGCTTGTTGGCCTGATTACACTGCCATTTCTCATTGAATTTACTCTCGGAGGAGACTCACTGCAGACCAGAATTAATAATGGCTTCCTGACAAGCTGGGTCATCGACAATCTGGGACTCTTCCGGGCATTTAGTGGCTTTATGCTACTGATCCTGACCGCTCGCGCGGTTGGCCAGGAATATAGCCAGGGCACAATCCGCCTCCTGCTGGCGCGTGGAGTGGGACGCATGCAGTTGTTGCTGGCAAAATTAACAGCTGTAGCTGTCTGGGCCATTATCTTTCTGGCCATCGATATCGCGCTAAACTTTCTCTATAACCTGGCGTTGCTGGGCATCAAAGTTGGCAACCTCAACGCGCTCAACACACTGCCCGCCGATTTCTGGCACAATATGGGCCTGTATGTACTCACGATCGGGCTGAACATGCTTGTGACCATTCTGCTGGCGGCGGCACTCAGTGTCATAGGACGTTCGCTGGCCTTCGGCATGACAGCCTCGATTGCCTGGTTCCCCATCGATAATATCGGCGTTGCAATTATGTTTCTCGCCTTTGAACTCACCACGAACCAGTTCTGGCTCAACATCACGGCCTACTTCCTGGGCCCTAATCTGAATGGCCTGGCCAAAGCGATCATCGGCACAGGCGGTTCCATAGGCACAACTCCAGCCGTGGCAATTGACGGAACACACGCGGTCGTCGTGGCCCTGGTGTACGCTGCAATCTTTGCCATTGTCGCCTTTACCCTGACCTGGAAACGTGACGTAAAAGAGTAAGTATTCAGCAAAAAAGGGGCATTTTTCGCTGCATTGCCGCGAAAAATGCCCCTTTTTTGCTGCCTGATAACTGGACATTCTCTTAATCATATGAAGAAAATACACTATTATATACTGAAATATCTCTGATTAATTTATGGCATTGTCTATCTAAAAATAGGTGATTTATGGTAATATAGAATTTCAAAGGATCCGCATGACCAACAAGAGAGGATAAAGTGGGAGAATGCCAACAGATCATGTGCAAAGAGGCCAGGAGATCTACCTGTTGGGCGGCAATGCCAGCCTGGAAATGGCGCGTCTGACTATTCTAGAACGTTTGAAATTTGAGACGATGGGAGGGCTATTTGTAGAATTAGAGGATGATTTTAGTAGATGTACACGAGTACTGGATCTCGTCAGCCGGGCCGCAACCTGGGGTATCAGCGTCGCGCAAGCGCATTCGGATCTGGAGGTTGCCTGTATGGATCATCCGGGCGTGCTGATGGATCATGCGCAGGCTCAGGCTCAGGTTTTGGGACTTGAAAATATTCACTTCTTTGATCTGCCAGAGGATATTACAGAACTCGATTTCCCTGACAACTATTTTGATCTACTGAACGCCAGCCATCTTTTCTCTTTTGTACTTCCCCATCAATGGTCAGCCTTCCTCAAAGAGTGTATGCGTATCACCTGTCCCGGTGGCTATGTACGCTTTATCGAAAGCGAATGGGGCATGACAAACAGTCCAGCCGTCGAACAACTGGCTGCGCTGTTTTTACATGGCCTGAAAAAAAGGGGACAGGGACTTTCGCCCGACGGCAGAAATCTTGGTGTGATGACCATGCTTGGCTATCTGTTAAAACAGGCTGGCTGGCAAGGTGTGCAACGCCGGGCATTTGTCACTGATTATCTAACCGGGCCTGCCGAACCATCAGATCCCCAGGCCAAAGTCCAGCTTATGCTCAACGTGATGTTAACATCCATCCTGGAACAGCATATGGCGACACAGCAAGAGATTGACGCACTGAGCGCTCAGGCTATCGTGGAGGTTGGGCAGGAGGATTTTCAGGGGCTGGTGCTCTCTGTGTCGTTCTGTGCTCAGAAATCTCTGGTTCCCAGCCCCATTTGAAAACAGAGCAGAAAAGTAAATAAAGAGCGCTCCTGGGTGGGAACCCTGAGCGGAGAACTCAGGGGTGGGACGCCCAGGAACGCTCTCAAGCCCTGGCGGGCCGTGTGCCTCTGGGAAAGGCACAAAAGTGGGATAGAAGCTGGAGGCTGGTTGGGACGCAGGGTATCTGCAAAACGTCCCACGCACAACGCCTCACACAAGATTACTCCTCGATCTGGAGCTTCTTGGTTACCATCATCATATACCCGGTTTCCAGGATCGACAGAATATCCATGCCGAAATCCTTCAACTTCAGACGCGTGCGTGACAGCACATTGCGCACCGGACGCATCTCATGATCCCAGGTACCATAATCCAGAGCCTCTTGCAGACGCTCGCGAGCGCGCGCGATGGTCTTCTCTGTGACAGAGCCGTTATAAAAATTAGCGAACATCACTTCATGAGGGCAGTAGTGTGGATAGTGCTCCAGAAGCGGACGCAGCAGGCTCAACTCACTATTGGTAAATTGCTGCTGGACCAGCATACGCGGCCATTTGCCCTGAGCCATATACAGGTATGAGAGCGTACCCAGGCGCGTGTTCAGCACCAGAGTATGTCCCTCTGGCAGAGCGCCCTGCAAGTTGAAGTAGAGGATCTGCTCATTATCGAGTTTGTTGATCGCTGTCGTATCTCTACGAACTGCTAGACGCTGCATGGTCGCTCTCCTTTTTGTTATGGGCCTGCTTCACTTAGAAATGATGTCCCGGCATCACCCCTCCCGCCTGACGGGAAGAAGACTGGCCTTGATGCTTTTTGTCCAGATTCCCAGTATGTTTGGCGGCCCGCATCCTTGCAGGCAAGACACAGAAAAATCTTTTTTCTGATTTGCCGCGAAAGCGCTGGTATAAGACGTTGTTATTAACATAAACGTTGTCAGCGCACTCGTTGGCGGATAGGACAGGTCTCTTTAGAACCTTTCGTCCCATCACATTTCTTGTATTAATTATGTCTAGAAAGCATGGACTTCGGGAAGGTCTTATGTTATCATTCTTTTTATCATATTTATCATTTCGTAGGATGGATGGCGATGGATAAGGTACGTTCAAGTTCACAACCACGAATTAAATTGACAGAGGCCCGTAATGCACGGAGATGGTCGCAGCATGAAGCGGCTGACAATCTCGGAACGACTTACGTCAATGTCAGTCGCTGGGAACGTGGCATTACCAGGCCCAGTCCGTATTTCCGCAAGAAACTCTGCGCGCTGTATGGCAAAACGGAGCAGGAACTGGATCTTGCGCTTGAAACCGAAACTCCGCCGCGACCGGCTGAGCCAGCACCGTCGTACCAACCATCCCCAAACCTGCCAGCGCAGGTGCCCACCCAGATGCCCGCGCAGTTTCCACCCTATGCATCTCCAGGCGCACTCTATGATCCCTCCATCCCTTTGCCGCCCGCGATCTTGCTGGTCGGACGCCATGAAGAACTGGCGCGTCTCAAACAGCGCCTGCGCGGCGGTGGCAGCGTTGCATTGACCGCTTTGAATGGACTACCTGGAGTAGGTAAGACAGCCCTCTCGATTACCCTGGCTCACGATTCTGAGATGCGTGCTCATTTTAAAGACGGTATTCTCTGGGCCGGCCTGGGACCTGGACCTAATATGCAGGGCCATCTGAGTCGCTGGGGTACCTTACTGGGTATGTCATCGAACGAAATGAGTTCGCTGAGTGGCAACGAAGCCTGGGCCGTGGCGTTACGCCGCACCATCGGAGCACGTACGATGCTGCTGGTAATTGATGACGCCTGGAAACTGGAAGAGGCGCTGATCCTTAAAGTTGGCGGTCCCAATTGCGTCCACCTGGTGACCACGCGCTTTCCCTATATTGCTACCCAGATTGCGGCGGATGGAGCGACTGCAATCAAAGAATTGAACAGCGAAGAGGGCATGGTCCTGTTGCGCATGCTGGCGCCCCAGGTCGTCGATACCGAGACACAGCGCGCCCGCGAACTGGTTATGGCCGTTGGCGGTCTGCCACTGGCTCTTAATCTGATCGGCAACTATCTGCGTATGCAGTCTTATACCGGCCAGACCCGGCGTATCTCTGCCGCGCTGCAAAGATTGAGCGACGCAGGCGAACGCCTGAATGTCAGTGAGCCACGCGGACCCGCCGAGCGTCATCCCAGTCTGGCCAGCGACACGCCTGTTTCCCTGCGCACCGTTATCTCCGTCACCGACCAGCAACTGGATGAGAAGAGCAGCGAGACGCTCCACTCTTTCGCGGTCTTCCCGGCCAAGCCCAATAGCTTCTCAGAAGAGGCCGCGCTGGCCATCGCTGATTGCACCGTGGATACGCTTGATCTGCTGACCGACACTGGCCTGCTGGAGAGTAGCGGCTCTGACCGCTATACGCTCCACCAGACCATCGCCGACTACGCGCGCACACAACTCAGAGAATATACCGCTCGTGAGCGCCTGGTTGTTTATATCACCATCTTTGTTGAAAAGCATCGCAAAGACTATGAGATTCTGGAAGTTGAAAGCAACAACATCCTTGCCGCCCTTGACGCCTCCGTCGAACTGGCGCGCTATCCCGAACTGATCCGCATTGCCTGTGCCTTCGCCCCCTTCCTGCTTTCGCGCGGCCTCTATCAGATCGCCGAGCGCCATCTCCAGAACGCGCATAACAGTGCCATGGCCACATCCGACAACTACGGTATGGCCAGTACATTAATGTACCTGGGCGAAATGGCCTGGAAGCAGGGACAGTCTGAACAGGCAGAAACCTATTTGCAGGAGGGGTTGAAATATGCGCGCGCGGTTGATGACCATGAACGCATATGCATCCTGCTGAAAGATCTTGGATCGATCATATGGAGACGCGGAGATTATAAACAGGCAGAAGTCTACCTGCAAGAAGGGCTAAACCTTGCCCGCAGTCTTGAAAACCTTGAGAGAATCAGCGAAATTTTGTCTATCCTGGGCTCTGTAGCCATGAGACAGGGAAGTTACACTCAGTCAGAAGAACATTTGCAGGAAGGGTTGAAGCTTGCCAGGCAAATTGGAGAAAGAGAACTCATTTGTACCACCCTTCTTAGTTTGGGAGTGGCTGTAGGAGAACAGGGACACTTTGAAGAATCAGAGTCATATCTGCAAGAGGGCCTGGTAATCGCCCGCCAGCTTAATCATAGAGAGTGGATCTGTGGACTACTAAACAATCTGGGTGATGTCGCCGTTGAATTAAAAAAATATGCCCTGGCTGAGAAGTATTTCGAGGAAGGTCTGGAGCTGGCCAGACAACTTGGGCACCGTGAGTGGATCTGTTCTCTGCTTATCAACTTAGGAACAACTACACGTAAAGATAACAATTATCAGTTAGCAGAAAAATATCTGCAAGAAAGTATCGTACTGGCGAAACAAATTGGCATTCCTCAAATCGTATCCTACAGCCTCTATGAATATGGGAATCTCTATCTTGATCAAAAAATGGCTCGGATCGCAGAAGAAAACTTTAATGAAATGCTTGCCACGGCTCCTGCTGGTGGACAGGATCTGATAGCACTTGCGGAATATGGCCTGGCGCGGGTGGCAAATATCAACGGCAACCAGCAAGAGGCAAGGGTTTTAGGAGAAAAGAGTGCTACCAAGCTAGCAAATATGGGGCATCGCAATGCTCTTGAAGTGCAAAGCTGGCTGCTTACTCTTGAACAGGATAAAGAAAAAGGCGAAGAGTCGTAGGTAGAAAGATTACGACACTCTTCGCCATTTGTCTCAAAGCTTCGACTATTGACCAGTCCACATGAAATTTGGCTGCACAGTAATCGTCGCGGCATGTGTAGCGATGGCAGGGACAGCAACAAAGGCAACGGCGAGAACGATCAGAACAACCAGGGGAATCATCCAGCGAATAGAATGCTTCAACATGAGGTGCCTCTTTCTTTTATCCAGGCGCGCACTTATAGATAGGCGCGCTAAATTTGTGCGTAAATGGTCAGGGTTGCGTCTGGTCCGAGATAAGTGAGCAGGCTACGTTTTCAGGCATGGAAGCACGACCACAGTTAGAAGCACTGAGCTGTCTTGCCATCGGTTGGACCAGTAGATTCGGGTTAAGCGCACCCTCTGAGAAATAGCGGGTCGCACACGGTCCATGCCTGAAAAAAAGTTCGCCTGGGTGCTGAATAGAGCAGGTGAATCTGTCTTACCTGTCTCCTCCGCACGGTTGACTGTGATCCTGTTTCCCCGAGGCCGCGTCTCATGGGCGGCTCCCTCTGCAGGTATCTACAAAGCAAAGATGTTTCCGCTTCATTCCATAGGTGGCGCGTGCGGGAGAGCAGCGGGGCCACATATGTTTCTTCTGCACTACATAACAAAAACTACAAACCTACATTCTTCCGGTACATCGCGATGTTTTGTATTTTTTCTTCCTTACACAAAAAGATAGTATAAGAAAAATCTTGTTTTTTCAGGTTCCTGTCTTATACTTACCCATAAGTACTATTTTCTGGCCAATGTTGCCAGCAATTCTTTTCGGGTCGAAAATTTACTCAGAGCGTCCAGAGGGCCTGTCAGGCTGCTGCAGCACATTTATTTTCCAGCAAAATCCAACCTGCAACTTTTTTTCTGGCAGATTCAACTTTTTGGGACTCCTGGTAAAAATCTTTTCCTGACACACTTATCTTCACAAAAATCTTTGTCTAAAAAATCTTTGTTCTGGCTGATCTGCAGGTTTTCCAATTTGTACAAAAATTGGCAAAACCTGTTGACCTTAAAGGCCCGATGGTATAATCTGGGGAAATCCGGTGGCTTGCCTGGGAAAGACTATCTCTCCCATCTATCCACCCCTGGAAAGGCCCCTCTGCTCGTTCCGCATTCTGGAGCCTGGCAGAGGATGTACAAGGAGGTATCTACGATGAGCGACCCTATCACTATCATCAAAGGCATGACTGCTGAAATCGCGGAGAAATTTGTAGCGACAGGCATTCATACGACTGATGAACTACTTGTGGAGGCAAAGACGCCACACCAGCGCACGGAGCTTGCACATAAGATAGGCATCACCGCAACCGCCATTAAAGAGTTCGCAAATCGCGCCGACCTGATACGCCTCAAAGGCGTAGGCGGCGACCTCTCTAATTTGTTAGAAGAGGCCGGTGTAAATAGTTGCAAAGAACTACAACATCGCATTGCCGAACATCTGCATCAAACATTGGTAGAATTAAATGCGAGCAAACATATTGCTCACCATGTTCCACCAGCCGCGTGGATTCAGGACTGGATTATAGAGGCCAAAACGCTCTCCCAGAGCGCTCCTGAATAATTTCTCCTTGCAAAAAGAGTTGCTATCCATAGTCTCGACCATGGATAGCAACCCTTTTTTTGTTGTCTGACGTGCAAAATACGTGGCCAATAAGGACTATTTCCTCACGTTATAAGTAGCAAAGCGTCACAAAACGTTTCATGCAATGTCAGGGAGAGAGCGAGACAGAACAGGGCCAATGTTTTCCAGCAAAAAAATCAAAGTGCAAACAGAACAGGACAAAGTATCAGCCGCTGCAACTTGCAATGTTGTTCAACAAAAAAACAAATGGAGAGCAAACAGGCTAGAGGCCGGGCTGAAGCCGAAAGAGAGCGCAAGTCCATTTTTTTAGGGATGAACATATGGCGAACATCAGGAAAAAAAATAGTACTATGGTACCAAAAACGGCTATAAATTGAAGGACACCAGATTGATCACTATATTCACGAGCAGAAGCACCTGTGCGTGACCCGTTCCTGGCCAGGGGAGAGCAACCGGGACGGAAACCAGACTGGTAGATTTGAAAAAAAGCCCTCTGAGGCGTCCCATGAGTAGGGACGAGCGAGACCATCCGTAAAGGCGACCATTGAGGGCCGCTACAGGGATTTTGAAATTCCGGGGGAGCTGCAAAATATCATGCAACGCGTATCAGCGCAAAGGAATAGAGAAAGCGCATATTCCACAGGATCTTTGCAAGCAAAACCGGCAACATGTGTAAAGAATCACATGTAATAAGAGGGAGAATAATATGGATCTTCGCGATATTAAATATCACTCGTGCCCTATTGATGATGAAGATGGCATCCTGCTTGTCGATATGGAAACCGAGTCATTACCTGAAATGGACGAAGATGGCAATTATTTGTACTACTGTAACTCCGGTCATACCTTCTCGGTAGACGAAGAGCAAAGCGACTACTACAGTAGCTGGAGGCGGTAAGGGAGCCGCAGGTGGCGTCACCTGCACCCAAACAGGGGCGCCACCATAGACAAGAGAGTGAAACCAGATAGCGCAGGAGCACAGATTGTGCGCTGATGCAGTCGGCTTCACTCTCTTTTTGGGCTCTTTTTTGCCTCTTCCTGGGCCCGCGGCTAAGAACTTCCAGGGATGAAAACAGTATCGCATTAAGCGATTGTATCTGCGCTTGCACTCTGGCGCGTACTCTGAAAAGAGAGCCATTATAGGAGATTGGAGTTATTGGTATGGTATACTATACCAGTACCAGCCAGTACATGAAATTGAGCAGTATGGCCGGGAGAGGAAAAAGCATGAGCAGCAACGATTTACAAGTCAATTCGACATACATCTGGAACGAGATCCACGAACAGCCAGTAGCGATCAGGCACGCGCTGACCAGTTCGCAGGCGACAATCCTGAAAATCGCTGAGGAAGTCAAACAGCGCGAGATCGATCTGATTGTCCTGGTAGCCCGTGGTACTTCGGATCACGCGGCCCTCTATGGGCAATATCTCTTTCAATATCTGAATGGTATTCCTGTTGCCCTGGCAACACCTTCGATTATTACACTGTATGGCGCCCATCTGCGCCTGCAGCATGCCCTGGTCATCGGTATTTCAAAGTCCGGGGCCGCGCCCGATGTCACCAGTGTCATCAAACAGGCCCACGGAGCTGGCGCCTTAACAGTGGGCATTACCAATGTCGAGGGATCGGCCCTGGCCAACACTGTTGATTACCCGCTGTTCTGCGCGGCTGGACCGGAATTGAGTGTCGCGGCCACAAAAACGTATACCACCACCTGTGCGATTCTAGCTCAACTGGCCGCGCATCTGCCCGGAGGCGAGGTATTGCTAGACCAGGTGGGGCGCCTGCCCGATCTGGCGGCGGCAGCCTTACAAAGTGAACAGGCCGTTGCCAGCATTGCTCTACGCTATGCGCACGCGCGTGATTGCGTGGTGCTCGGACGGGCCTTCCAGTACAGCACAGCCCGCGAGACCGCGCTTAAACTTGCCGAAACCTGCTATATTCTGGCCACTCCTTTCTCGACAGCCGACTTTCGCCACGGTCCTACAGCCGTGCTCGAATATGGCCGCCCGGTCCTGCTCTACGCACCTCCAGGACGCACCCTGACAGACAACTATGAATTGTTACAGTTGCTCAAAGACAAAGAGGCTGATACCATAGTAATCTCAGAAGACCCGCGCCTGCTGGATCTGGCCACAACTCCCATTCAGGTGCAATTGCCAACGCTCAACGGATCAGTGAGCGGGAACGAGGCCAGTTCTCCCATCGATGTGGCCGAACTGCTCTCTCCCATTCCTTACATTATCTATGGGCAATTCCTGGCGATGCATCTTTCAATTAGTAAAGGGTTAAACCCGGACAAGCCACGCGGCCTGACCAAAGTCACAAAAACCATCTGAGAAACGTGCTTTCAAGCTTATTCGCCCCATTCAGCAGGGAGGGAAGAGTTATGAGTCATTCCTGATCAGGAATGGCTCATATGACCTACAACATAAAAACCTGGAGAGAATCTGGATGACCGCAAAACATTCTTCTGCTGACTACATTGATGAAAACACATTTCAAGCTGATATAGCCTATCTGGAAACCCTCTTTACGCGCCATCTTATCAGCAATATTGAACTACCATTGATTGATATTGGTCAGGGTCAGCCACTGGTTTTTGTGCCTATGCTGGAAAATCTGGAGTTTGTCTACGCACGCCAGATACGCTTCTTCAGCCAGCAGAGACGCGTCATTCTTTATCGACGCCACGAAACTCGTACCCATTTTACCAGTCTACGCGAACGGGCTGAAGAGCTACACCTTCTACTCAATCACCTGGAAATTATGACGGCGGATTTTATTGGCCATGGCGACGCAGCTATGGTTTTGCTCGAATTCGCGATTCGTTATCCTCAGCGCTGCCGCTCCCTGACTATTGTCTCTCAAGCTGCCGAGCTACATATGCCCCTGCAACCCTGGGTCTGGCTGCTCCAGGAACTCTATCTCCGCCTGCCACTGGAACATGTTTTGCCTGCCAGCTTTCTGCGCCGAACCGTCGTAAATTCACTGATTGCCCCTCACCACGACCGCGCGTGCGACGAACCTCAGCAGCTCCTGCCACGCGAGTTTATCGACGAGCAGTTTGGAAAAATTAACATCTGGCCTGCGGTCTATAAATTTTCAGTGTTGCCAGTCACCCATCGTTTTAATATTCGCAAGCGCCTGGCAGCACTAAAAATGCCCATCCTGCTGCTCAACTGCTTCGACGACTCTCACGCACCGGAAGCAAGCACGCGCTGGCTTGCCAACAACCTGCCCAATTGTGCGGGCTACCATCTTATTTCCGGCGGAGAACGCTTCTTTCTCTATTCCCAGGCAGAGCCCAGCAATCAGATCATCCAGGGTTTTCTGCAGCACCTGGCATGATATGTTAAACGTCATCATCCGATGAAAACCTGGTCGCTCGCACTCTGCCAGAAGATCAACTCCATTGATGGCCTATCAGCCACGTCCACA
>Ga0265338_10004989_pt1 | contig 17567 bp, 10 predicted proteins | sample 42126metaG_FD_193579 | JGI IMG/M metagenome (GOLD analysis project Ga0265338, IMG submission 193579) | Rhizosphere microbial communities from Carex aquatilis grown in University of Washington, Seatle, WA, United States - 4-21-26 metaG | ecosystem: Host-associated > Plants > Roots > Rhizosphere... | reverse complement strand
GCCGGCGTCGACGGCGTCATCCTCACTGAGCGCCGCTCCGCCCCCCTCTCCCCCGCCGCCGTCAAGGCCAGCGCCGGCGCTGCCGAGCACCTCCGCATCGCCCGCGTCGTCAACCTCGTCCGCGCCCTTGAGGATCTGAAAGATCGCAACATCTGGGCCATCGGCCTCGATGCCAATCCAGCCGAGCGCGGCATTCAGGACTACGACCGCTTCGACTTCACCGGCAACTGCGTCCTCGTCCTCGGCCGGGAAGGCGCTGGCCTCCACGACCTCGTCCGCCGCACCTGCGACCACCTCCTCCGCATTCCCATGGCCGGAGGCGTCAGCTCCCTCAACGTCTCCGCCGCCGGCGCCGTCGTCCTCTATGAGGCCTTCCGCCAGCGCCGCGCCGCTGCTGCTGGCCTCTCCGCCCCGGCCGCGTCTAAACCTCTAAAGAAGCAGAAAGGTCTCGGTTCATGAAGTCGTTCCTCGCCGTATGCGCGGGTCTCGCGGTCGCAAGTCTGGCGGGCCTCCCGGCTGCGGCACAATCCACCACCGCGCCGTTCCCGGTCCCCAAACAGACCCAGCCCGCTCCCAAAGGCAAAGTCGTTTTTTCCCGCTCCACTGACCAGGACGGCGACACCACGCCCCAGCCCGCCCCCACCGCCGCCCAACCCCAGGCCGCCTCCCCCCTCACCGCCGCTGATGCCGAGCGCCTGGCCGTAGCCTTCACCGCCTTTGACCTCGACGTCCATCTCCGCCCCGCCGACCACCACATCGCCGTCCGCGCCGTCTTCACCATCCGCAACACCGGCCCCACTCCCCTCGCCCATCTCCCCCTGCAACTCTCCTCCTCGCTCAACTGGGAGCAGATCCGCATTGCCGGCCCGGATTCCAATTTCCACGACACCGCCTTCCAGACAGCCACCCTCAATTCCGACGTGGACCACACCGGCCAGCTCCATGAAGCCGTGGTCCCGCTCGCCGCCCCGCTCGCCCCCGGCGCCACCCTCCAGGTTGACGCCACATACTCCGGCGTCATTGAGCCCGACGCCCACCGCCTCCTCGCCATCGGCACCCCGCCGGACATGGCCCTCCACTCTGACTGGGACACCATCGACACCGGCTTCACCGGCCTCCGCGGCTTCGGCAACGTGGTCTGGTATCCCGTCTCCTCCGTCCCCGCCCTCCTCGGCGATGGCGCCCGCGTCTTCGATGAAATGGGCCGCCACAAGCTCCGCCTCGCCGGCGCGCGCTTCAGCCTCCGCCTCGCCGTCGAGTTTCCCCCCGGCCAGCCCCCCACCGTCGCCCTCGTCAACGGCCGTCCCGCCCCCCTCGCCGTCACTGACTCCACCTCCGCTGAGGTCGACGGCGTCGCCACCGCACAGGCCGGCCCGTCCATCCTCGGCTTTGAGGCCCCCAGCCTCTTCGTCGCCATCCGCAAGCCGCATGAGGGCACCAACCTCACCGCCTTCGCCCTGCCTGACAACGACGTCGACGCCCAGCTCTGGGCCGATGCCGCCGCCGTGGTCACGCCCTTCCTCCAGGGCTGGCTCGGCCAGAGCCCCCGCGCCCAGCTCACCCTGCTTGACCTGCCTGACCGCAACGACGCGCCCTTTGAGACCGGCCCTCTCCTCGCCGCCAGCCTGCACAGCGCCCCGCCCGCGCAGCTTGAAGACGCCATGGCGCATGCCCTCACCCATGCCTGGATGGACTCCCCGCGCGCCTGGCTCAGTGAGGGCGCAGCCCACTTCATGGGCACCCTCTGGGTCGAGCATGAGCACGGCCGCGAGCAGGCTCTCTCCGCCCTCGAGTCCGGACGCAGCGCCCTTTCCCTCATTGAGCCCGCCAGCCCCGCCCAGGGCCCCGGTCAGCCCCTCGCCCAGGCCTCCAACCCCGTCTACTACCGCACCAAGGCCGCTTACGTCTTCTGGATGCTCCGCGACATCGCCGGCGACGCCACCCTCTCCGCCGCCCTACGCGCCTACCAGCCCGCTGAAGACCTCGCCAACCAGTCCAACGGCAGTCAGCCCGGCCCCAGCCAGTTTCAGCGCCTCCTTCAGCAGGCCGGAACCCGCCGCGACCTCACCTGGTTCTTCGCCGACTGGGTCGACGCCGACAAGGGCCTCCCCGACCTCGCCATCCAGAACGTCTTCCCCACCGCGCAAAAGGCCGGCCCATGGATCGTCGCCGTCCAGGTGGCCAACTCCGGTTACGCCGCCACTGAGGTCCCCGTCACCGTCCGCAGCATTGAGAACTCCGTCACTCAGCGCGTCCTGGTCCCCGCCCGAGGCTCCGCCACCGTCCGCATAGTAATCGCAGGAGCCCCCACCCAGGTCCAGCTAAACGACGGCACCGTCCCCGAAACCGCGGAAACCGTCCACCTCACCACCATCAGCCCGCCCACTCCCGCGCCCACAATCCCGCAGTAGGAACCGGCCCGGATTTCACTCCTCTCGTACTTTCACTGCAATTCGGAAGGAGGAGCGGCCCTCAGGCTGCTGATGGAACAAATAAGACCTCGAACGGCTTTATCGTCGGCTCAATGGCCCGAGTTCGCCCATGCTCTCCGGGCTTTTTTCTTGCCTCCTCCCCGCTGGCGGATTAGCATTGCCTCGACTTTCAGTTTCCTCATAACGCCGTTCTGCTTCACAGGTCGATCACTGTATGAAGAATCTTCGTCTGGGCCTCTTTGCTGCCATCTTCGCTACTTGCTCCCTCGCCGCCCAAACCGCACCATCCGCCGGTTCCAGCCTCATCGCCTCGCCCATTGACGAGTCCCGGCTGGTTGCGCTCAAGGGCAACGTCCATCCTTTGGCCCGGCCGCAATTCGACCGCGGCCCGGTGCCCCCCGGCACCCCCACGGGGAGCCTCCGCCTCATCCTCAGGCGCAGCGCTGCCCAGCAGCAGGCCCTTACAAAATTCCTTGCCGACCTCCAGGACCCCGCGTCGCCCTCATGGCACAAGTGGCTTACGCCCGCCCAATTCGGCGCCGCTTTCGGCATCTCGGATTTCGACCTTCCTGAGGTCCAGGCCTGGCTCCGCTCCCACGGGTTCAGGATCGAGAAAGTCTCACCGGCACGCAATGTCATCCAGTTCTCCGGAACCATCGGCCAGCTCAACTCAGCCTTCCATACTTCCATCCACTCCCTGGCCGTTGCGGGCGCGCTCCACTACGCCAACTTCACTGATCCGCAAATCCCCGCCGCACTCGCGCCCGTTGTCGCCGGCGTCGGCCCGCTCAACGACTTCCATCCCCGGCCCGCCTTAGTTCGCGGTCCCCGCGGCGTTTTCGATCCCTCGCGGCGACGCATCGTGCCCGCCCTTACACTTCAGGGCAACGGCGGCACGGATTACCTCTTCGTCGATCCCGCAGATGCCGCTACCATCTACGACACGCCCAATAAAGCCCTCAATCCCGCATACTCGGGCGCCACCTCTTACGATGGCTCCGGCGTCACACTCGGCATCGTCGGCGTCTCTGACCTCACCCTCGCCGACGTGACCAATTACCGGACTTTTTTTCTCGGCGCGTCCGCAGCCGCCAACCTCCCCACCGTCATCTCCGATGGAAACGATCCCGGCATCAACGGCGCCGGCGTCGAGGCCCTCCTCGATACCGAAGTCTCCGGCGGCATCGCCCCCGGGGCCAGTGTGATCTTCTATACCTCGGCAGACACCGACCTCGCCTCCGGCCTCTTCAACGCCATCTTCCGCGCCATCGACGATAACTCCGTCAGTATCCTCAGCGTCAGCTTCCAGAATTGCGAGTCTTCCCTCGGCGCCGCCGGAAACCAGTTAGTTCTCGAAGCCGCCCAGCAGGCCGCCGCCCAGGGCATCTCCCTTGTCGTCGCCGCCGGCGACAATGGCTCCGCAGGCTGCGACGATTTCGATACTCAGGCTCAAGCCAATCAGGGCTTCGCCGTCAACGGCTTCGCTTCCACCCCCTACTCCGTCGCCGTCGGCGGCACTGACTTCGACGTCCTGCGCAGTTCCTTCAGCCAGTACGTCGACACCACCACAAGCGGCTCCGCACCCTACTACGGCACCGCCTCCAGATACATCCCTGAAATGCCATGGAACGATTCCACCTCCGTTCAGGGGCCGCTCTCCGGGAACTTCGCCTGGTCGTCATCCAGCCAGCAGAACATTGTCGCCGGCAGCGGCGGCGTCAGTTCCGTCTACGCCAAACCGTCCTTCCAGGCTTCCCTCACACCCGGCGATGGCGCCCGCGACTTGCCCGACGTCTCCCTGCTCGCCGGCAACGGCCTCTATCAGGCCACCTGGGTCGTCTGCTCCGACGGAAACACAGACTTCGCGGGCAATCACGTCGACTGCCAGCCCTCGAGCGGCGAAACCTCGTTCTCCGGCGTAGGCGGCACCTCCGCTTCCACCCCCGCATTCGCCGGCATGCTTGCCCTCGTCGCCCAGGCTCACGGCTCATCCGCTGACAACTTCCGCCTCGGCCAGGTCGATTCCATCCTCTACCAGCTAGCGCAGTCGCACTACTCCACCGTCTTTCACGATGTCACCAGCGGCAATAACTCCGTAGCTTGCGTCTCCGGAAGCCCGAACTGCGGCGGCAACGGATTCATGACCGGTTACGACGCCGCCACCGGTTACGACCTCGCCACCGGCCTCGGCAGTGTCGATGCCGCGGCCATGGTCGCCAACTGGACCTCCGTCTCGCTAGGTTCCACATCCACCACCCTCAACATCAATGGTTCTACGGCGTCCTACTCCGGCACCCACGGCGCAGCCCTCACCTTCAACGTCGGGGTTTCGCCCTCGTCCGCGGCCGGCGTCGCCGCCATCGTCGACAGCGCCAACCAAAACAGCGGCGGCGCCCAGAACAACGGCCAGCTCGCCATCCCCATCAAGTCTGGCTCCGGATCGGCCACTTACAACGGCCTCCCCGGCGGCTCTTACACCGTCTGGGCCCGCTACGGCGGCGACACCGCAAATGCCGCCAGCACCTCTTCGCCGCCAATCCACGTCAATATCGCCCCGGAAGACAGCACCACCACCCTCACCGTCCATGCCTACGACGCCGACACCGGAGCGCCAGTCTCCGTCAATAACAGCATCCCCTTCGGCTCGCTCGTCATTGCAGATGCCGGCATCGAAGGCAAGGCTGAGGGCTCAGCCACTCAGGGTGTCGCCACTGGCTCCGTCAATTTCTCGAATGGCTCAACCACTGTTGGTACGGCGACCGTCAGTAGCGGAAACCAGGCTTCGTGGCCCAATCTAAGTGCGCCGGCCATCCTTCCCGGCGGAGCATACTCGCTCACCGCGGCATTTTCCGGCGATGCGAGTTATAACGCCAGTACAAGCCAGCCTGTTCCTTTCACCATCGTCCCGGCCCCAACCACTATGCAGGTGCAGGCAACGCAATCAACACTCAATTCGTCTCAGTCAGCCGCCATCCTGTTCTTCGTATATGCGATCTATGTCCCAGGCGTGCCCCCAACAGGTTCCGCTTCGCTGATCCTCAACAACAGGGTTCTTGCCACCACCACCTCCATCTCCCCAGTTGAATCTGGTCAGCAAGGTCAGTATCAGTGGGAAGCCTTCGGCAATTTTCCCATCCAGGCCAGTCAGCTCCAGCCCGGTCAGAACACGCTCACCGTCGCGTACTCCGGCGACGCGAACTTTGCGCCAACAACCGGCGCAACCGCGATAATCGCTATTGCTCCAGGTGGCGGCGCAACCATCACTGCACCGGCCAACATCACCCTCAGTCCGGGAGCCAGCACTACCGCCGTCTCCAATTCCACCATCACCCTCGCTTCATCTGGCGGATACTCGGGCTGGATCAATTTAGGGTGCTCCGTCACGCCGAACTCGGCTCCGCTCTTCTGCTGGATCCCCGAGACCCACGTGCCGTTCTCAAGCCCGGTCGACACGGTGATGCGAATTGCCAACGACGGCGCCCCCGCCGGAACCTATTCCGTAACCCTGAACGGGATAGACAACTCCGACCCCGGTTTTCATGTCGATCGGACAGTACAGGTCACTGTCGGGACCGCACCCGCCCCGGCGCTCGCCGTTATGAACAACGGCTCGCTCACCCTTTCCTCCGATGCATCCGATCAAAACACTTCCAACATTTCTGTCTTTCCCTCGGGCGGTCTCACCGGCCAGGTGAACCTCTCCTGCGCCGTTACCACTTCCATCACCGCACCGCAGAGCGCTCCCACGTGCTCCGTCACCAACTCTGTCACCGTGAACGGCGCCGCGCCTGCCACCGCGCAGGTGCAGGTGAAGACCACTCCGTCCACCACTCCAGGCAGCTACAGCGTCGCCGTCACTGCGGCATCTGCATCAACCCCCTCTGTCAGCACTACCGGCGTGGTTCCGCTCGCCGTGAACCCATCTCCGGCATTCGCCATCAGCGGCACCGGCCTGGTCAACATCCCCGCTGGAGTCACGCAGCCAAATGCAGCCTCAGTGACGGTTACGCCGGTGAGCGGATTCACTGGAACGGTCGATTTGAATTGCAACCTGCTACCAACGTTCGACGACATTGGAAATCCGCTGCCCATTTGCACCATTCCGCAATCGGTAAACCTGTCAGCGGGAAACCCAGTCACAGTCGATATCGCCCTGAATGCGAAGACCACCAAGGGCTTCTACATTCTGACGGTGACTGCAGTGGATCCCAATTCCGCTACCTTGGGTTACGACATAACCATCGACGTCATCGTGGGAGACGCTCCATCGTTCTCACTCAGCAACGGCGGCAACATTCAGGTCAATCCGGGCGCCACCTCCGGCAATACCGCCTCCGTCAGCGTGGTGCCTGCCAATAGCTTCACCGGCACCGTCGACCTCAAGTGCACCGTCACCACTGGCATCGGCAACGCCCATGACATGCCCACGTGCTCCCTCAATCCGTCCGCAGCCACCGTCAATGGCGCTGCCGCTGTAACAAGCACGCTCACCGTCTCAACCACCGCTCCAACCAGCGGCGCAGTAGTTCCCTCCACCCATCCATTTGGTCGGGCAATTGCCATCCCGGTCCTCGCCTTCGTGTTCCTCTTCGGCTTCGGTTCCAACCGCCGAAACTGGATTCGGCTTCTCGCTGCCCTCCTGCTCGTTCTCTGCCTGGGCCCAATCGCCTGCGGAGGAGGAGGTGGTGGTGGTGGTGGCGGCGGCGGCGGCGACACCGGAACCACTGCGGGCACGTATGGCGTCACTGTCACTGGAACTGACGCCGCGACCGGAAAGATCACGGCCCAAACCACCGTAACCGTCACAGTCAACTGACAACGGTTGGAGCGGGAAATCTACAGCACTTCGTTGTGCGGAATAGTGACCCTGTAGGTGTCCCCGCTCCCTCGTCCGGCAGGTGGCCCCGATCTCGGAGGAATTCTAATCTGCTGAGGGTGCCCCCGGTCCCTCGCTTTTGGGGACCGGGGACGGCTGGGCGCACATCTTCCGGGCAGGCGGGCGCGTGCCTCACCCTGAACTCTGGGTGCCCCGCCCGGCAACCCCTGCGCGGCAGTCTCCGGCGCGACCGGAAAATACCCACAATTTCCAAAATAAACCCATACATTTCAATCGGATACACGCTAAGTCAACTAGTTCGACTAGTTTTTGCAGTTTCTGCACCATTCCTCGTGCAATCCGGTGCTGGAATCCGAAACATCCAAGGCGAATATACGGCGAATCAAAGACAAATCTCCGCCTCTCCTTTGCCGCATCCTTACGAAACCTCGACTATTTTATCTTGACACACTAATACTTATCTTATAAAACTAGACTAACAATAAGAACTCAAGCCCGCTGCACCACTCTCCCCAGTAGCGCTCCGGACCCGAGAACCAGATCGGAGCGCAACCCTCGTGCTTTTCAATCACCGAAAAACTCACCCGGCTCAGACCGGCCCGCAGCACCCATCCGGGCCCTCGCGGATAGCGAGTGGCAGACCCCCCCTCCCCCCAAAGGTAACCACTCCACCTCCGCCAACCCCGCCCGATTCGCCAACTCCGCCCCCTCCAGCAAACAAAAGGCGAACACATCTATGCAGAAATCGTGCCTATTTAACTGATTCCACATAATATAGCCGTTTTTTATTGCGCGCCCCGCACGCCTCCACCTAGAGATGGATTGCCACCCGGCCTCCGACCCTCTACCATGCCCACACAATGTCCCCGCTTCCCCAGCCGGACCGCAAAATCGGCCTCTGGACCGCCACCGCCATCGTCATCGGCGAGTCCATCTCCCTCGGCATCTTCCTCACCCCGGCCTCCATGGCCAAGTCGCTCGGCTCCCCCGCCCTGCTCGCCGCCGTCTGGTGCGGCATGGCCCTCATCACCCTCGGCGGCGCCCTCACCTTCTCTGAGCTAGCCCTCCGTAACCCCGTCGACGGCGGCGAATACGTCTACCTCCGCCGCGGCTTCGGCCCATCCATCGCCTTCCTCTACGCCTGGATGGCCGCCATTGTCATGTATCCCGGCGTGGCCGCTTCGCTCTCCGTCGCCCTCGTCCCCTACATCCAGGCCATCGTCCCAGTCCCCGCCCGTCTCGCCTCATTCCTCCCTGCCCTGATCCTCGTCGCCGCCGGCCTGGTCAATTACTACGGCGCCAGCCTGAGCCGTCGCACAACCGCGGCGCTCAACTGGCTCAAGATCCCCGTCCTCGTTGCCCTGGTCGTCTGGGCCTTCGCCGCCGGCCACGCCGCCATCTCCAACGTGCTTCCGCTGGCCGCGCGCCGTCCCGGCTCTGACCCCCTTACCACAGCCATCGCCGGCGCAGCCGTCAGCGCTTTCTTCTGCTTCGGCGGATGGTGGGAAGCCGGCAAGATCGCCGGGCAGGTCCGCAATCCCTCCCGCACGCTACCCATCGCCTTCGCCGGTGGCGTCCTCGTCGTCTCCGCGCTCTATCTGCTGGTCAGCTTTGCCTTCCTCGCCGTCGTCCCCCTGGAGCAGGTCCACTCCAACACCGCCTTCGTCGCGCAATTCGGCCAGGCGCTCTTTGGCGCGTCCGGCGCCCGCGTCCTCTCCGCCTGCGTTGTCCTCTGCGTCCTCGGCGGTCTCATGGTCCTCACCATGGCGGTCCCCCGCGTCACCAGCGCGCTGGCCCAATCCGAACTCCCTTCCGGCCCCCTGCGCGCCTTCGCCCGCATTCATCCCCGTTACGGCACACCCGCCAACGCCGTCCTGCTCCAGACCGCCATGGCCCTCCTCGCTCTCACCCTCGGCGCATTCGACCGTATCCTCGCCTTCATCATCTTCTCCGCGGTCGTCTTTCTCGCCCTCACCGCAGCCACGCTCTTCCGCTCGGAGTCGCCGGTCCGCCGCTGGTGGTATCCCGCAGCCCCCATCGTGTTCCTGGCCGGCAGTGCCGCGCTGGCGCTCATGATGCTCCTCAACCGCCCCATCCCCGCGTTAATCGGGGCCGTCATCGTCCTGGCCGGCCTGCCCGCCCGCATGCTCGTGATCCGACAATCCGCAAACAACTCGTCTCAACCGCTTCACGACGCAGCCAAAGCACCACCGCAGTCAGGCCTCAGCCCAGATACAGTGGCTGACCTGAGAACCAACAACTGTGAACCGTGAATCACCAACTGTGAACTCACAACTGGAGTCTCCATGCCTCACATCCCGATTTCTCCCGATCTTCCCGGCATCCGCGGCGCCATGGTCTTCCGCCCGGAGACCGCGCGCCCGCTCAACGACCTGGTGGAAATCCTCCTCACCGGTCCCAGCACCCTCACCAAAGGCGAGCGCGAGCTGATCGCGACTTACGTCTCCAGCCGCAACTGCACCCACTTCTGCGCCAGCATCCACGGCGCCATCGCCGCGGCCCATCTCGGCGGCGACGAAGCCCTCGTCAAGCAGGTGAAGACCGACTTTACCCAGGCCGCCATCTCACCCAAACTGAAAGCACTGCTCGTGATTGCCGGCAAGGTGCAGCAGGATGGCAAACTCGTCACCGCCGCTGACGTGGATGCCGCCCGCCGCGAAGGCGCTACCGACCTCGAAATTCACGATACGGTGCTCATCGCAGCCGCCTTCTGCATGTACAACCGTTACGTGGATGGCCTGGCCACCCACCAGCCCGAGGACGAAGTCCTCTACCGCGAGCGCGGCCGCCGCGTGGCCCGCGACGGCTACGTCGCAGTCAGCGCGGAGTACCTCCCGGCAGGCCATTGACCCCCGATCCCGACCCCTGACACCTGAACTACGGAGTCCACCATGCCTCACATCGCACTTCCCGAAGGCTATCCCGGCATCAGCGCCGGATTCACCTACCGCCCTGAGACCGCCAAACCCATGCGCGAGCTCGCCGACATCCTCCTCCACCAGCCCAATTCGCTCACCCAGGGTGAGCGCGAGCTCATCGCCACCTACGTCTCCTCGCGCAACTGTACAAAATTCTGCGCTTTGAGCCATGCAGCCGCCGCAACCGCTCATCTGGGCAGCGATGCCGTGGTGAAGCAGATTCAGACCGGCCTGGACGGCGCCGATATCAGCGCCAAGCTCAAAGCTCTCCTCGTCATTGCAGGAAAGGTCCAGCAGGATGGCAAGCTCGTCACCACCGCCGACGTGGAAGCTGCGCGCCGCGAAGGCGCCACCGACCTCGAGATCCACGACACCGTCCTGATCGCCGCGGCATTCTCCATGTACAACCGCTACGTCGACGGCCTCGGCACCTGGCAGCCCACGAACCCTGAAATGTATGCACAAATGGGCAAGCACCTGGCCGAGGAAGGCTACACCAAACCCTCCATCCGCCAGCCCATCAGTGCCTGACTCGCTGACTTGCTGCTTTTACGCCGCCTTCAGCCGGAACCCGTCAGGATCCTTGCCCCGCACTTTGCGCCACCACACCTGGAAGCTGGGCACATTCACCGTGACGATGAACAGCCGCCGCAGCTTCCCCACAGGGCACTGGAGCGGCCGCACACCGTGCCACGAGTGCTCCGTGCGCTGGAAAAGCAGGCTGCCGTTCCCCCGCGGATCGAGCGACGCCGCTACCTTCAATTGATCGAAGGCCGGGCCTGAGTGCGTCTTCCACTTGCGCTCGCTGTCCATGATCAGGATCTGGCCGCCCCAGTCCGCGCTCCAGTCCTCATCGGTGTTGAAGTAAAAGATGTGGGTGGCCAGCTTGCGCGCCGCGTCGCAGTGCGGGCTCACCGCGCAGCCCTCCCAGGCGTAGTACCACTCAAACGTGGGGATGAAGTGATGATTCCCCAGCACCCGCCGCAGAAAGCCCTGGTAAACCGGCCCGTGCAGCTCGTCAATAAACTCCTGCCACACCGGCGCTACCTGGAGTCCCGGGCGGTAGTGCAGCAGGTACCGGTCGTGGGGCGCCTGCCCGTAGGCGCGGTGCACTCCGACCTGCCTGTCGAACCCCGCCTCCACCGGCGGCAGCGCCGCCCGCAGCGTTTCCTGCCCTTCCGGCGTCAACGTGTTTTCCAGGTTCACCCAGGGGTAAGGCTGACGGTTCTGAAACCCCTCGGCGGACAAGTTTTCCAGGCACGCGCGATTCAAAAAACCCAAAACCCACCTCCGCTGCGGCGCAGGAAAAAGCGCCGGCAATCACGCTTACCATTCCCAAACACTTGGAGGGGGTCTGTCTGTGACGCGGAGCACGGTGCTGAAAATAAAAACGGCGATGTGGCGTGGAATGAGGGAGATGTGCCCAGAAAGTGCAGTACTTGTGTTCGCCTGGTCTTCGCTGGGGGGACAGCGGAGTTAGCGGAGTCAGCGGGGTTGAGGTGGTTACCTTTGGGAGGGGGGAGGGGGTCTGAATTCGGCTTGTTTTCGTTGTGTGTTCGCCTGGAAAAAGCTGAGTTGGCTGAGTTGGCGGGGTAAGCGGGGTTAGAGTGGTTACCTTTGGGAGGGGGAGGGGGTCGCGCCAGCGAGGAGTTTTCAGCTCCGCCGGGGCGGCCTGGGTGTTCCTTGCGGATTGGATCAGCACGGGAATGTGGCGCTCCGATCTTGTCTCGGGTCCGGAGCGCGACTGGGGAGGGACAGTGCAGCGGGCTGAGTTCTTAGTAATGAGTCTAGTATTATCAACTAATATCAGTTTGTCAATGATTATTTTGCAGGACCGGTGAGTTTCGGGGCTTGGTCCCGTCTGCCCCAGGTTCCCAAGTTCCCAAGAGGGCGGATAGTTTCGCCTATGATTCGCCTTTTCCGCTCGGCGGGGGAGCGCGACTGCACATGATTCTGCACAATAAATGGTGCGTTTAGGGGCAGAATCTGGCTAGCACGCCAGAATAGAGGCGAAATTGTTGAAATGAAGAGAGATAAACGCGGCAGAGTTGTCAGTTGTCAGTTTTCAGTGTTGATTGATCGCATCGCTCCCCGGTCCCCAAGGGCGAGGGACCGGGGGCACCCTCATAGCTGTTGGTAAGGGAGCCGGGATCGGGGCCACCCGCCAAGTTTCGCCGCGGCCCTACGGGACGCGGGTGCTGTGGTGGGCGGCCGGTCCCGGGGTGCGAGTCCGCCGCGAGGACGCGGCGGCCTCGACCCCGGGCTACTCTCGTTGCTTCCCTTACGGGAATCATCCCCGAATGCCCGGGTGCGAGGAACCGGGGGACCCTCAGTTTGGATCAAAAGACCCACAGGGATCGGGGCCACTGCCCGGTGAGGTCCGTGGGTGGGCAGACGCCCCGGGGTATGTTCGCGCCCCTGCGGGGCGCGAACATACCTGGTTTCCATTGATGGGGGCTCTCCCCGGGTTCCCGCGTTGCCTTGCGCAACGCGTCCCCCCGGGGCTACCGTCTGCCGCCCCTCCGGGGCTTAGCGGAGGCGGCCGGGCGGAGCGGAGTGACACGGGCGCGGATTAAGGCTGATGGATGTGTGTGGTCTCCCAGGTGCCCAAAGGCGAGGCACCTGGGGCAACCAAGATTGTGGTGAGGTGGAAGGCACCCGGGCCACTCCGCCGGCTACAGCGTGTTCCACTCCCGGCGCATGACCGCGCCCCGCAGCGCGGAGAAGAGACCTAAACCGGCCCGATTCACATCCACGATCTGGGTGAAATCGCGCAATTGGCCATTAATACTCGCTGCGCGCAGTCGGGTGAGGAGCGTCTCAGCCGTTGTCAAGCTTGCCTCGCAGTCGGCGAGCGTAGAATCGAAGCTTTCGCCATTCATGAGTCGCACTTGTTCATGCAGAGCATGGAGGTAGTGGCGAAATGCTGCTTGTTCGCCAAAGCCAACGGTGGACGGCTGCGCTCCAGCAAAGAGGGAATCGGCGTAGCCACCATTGAGTTCCGGCGGCGGGGCCATCAATCCGAGCAGGCCCAATCGATGCGCAATATCCAGGAATGGAATCTTGTACTCTGATAGCGCTTGAGGGCAGTAATACCACGTTGCTCTCTGCCGGATTTCCTCCTCATAGGTTGCCCTAAACTTCTCAGGGGGAAAAGAACGTACGTTCATCCAAGTACCGGACGCAATCGCGTTTACGCCTGCTGCGGCTGCTACGAGCATTTGATGTGTGCAGTACCCGAGGATCACCTCAGAGCCTGCAAGCCTCAGGCCGGCGCAGAGATCCAGCACATTGGCAATCCAATTAGGGTCATCTACAAGATATTGCCCATTTGGATGCTCACAGACCACGTAGTATGACGGAACTTCCCAGATCTCGGCGCGCTCTATGAGATCAGCGATCTGATTTGCGTCCCTTGCAACTTCGGCACTTATCGCAATAGTGGAAATGAGAGATGCATTGTCATTTCGGACGCGCGCTTCTTCCAGAATTGCGCGCTGCGTTTCGGCCCAATCATCATCTATTGCGCTCGCGAATAAACCAGGAAGCACGAGGCGCGAGCAACCAACGCGGTCATTGAGATTCCGCAGGTTGTCGAGCAAAAGCGATAATGCTTGTCCCTGCCAAAACAGAGTAGTTGCGTAGTCCGTCGGCCAATAGTCATGATTGCGCAACTTCTCATGGTCCGAATGCGGAAGGAAAAATTGTGGATCGAGGATGACATTGCCGCCAGGAAGTTCGCGGATTTCCGAACCGAAGCGCACGAGCTGATCGTCTGTAAGGTCACGAGGACTGAGAATGACGTTACCACTTCCCCAGGACCGGACGAGCGTGCGACAGTGTTCCATCATGCCGTATCCAAACTGGAGATATAGCTGCATCCTGCAACTTCCTTTCTTCCTAAGCGAGCCCCTCGCTCCTGCAGATTTCCTGAATCCAAATCTTGGCTTCCACGATGTTTCGGGGCCTATGGATCCGGTTCTTCTGGGTCATCGTAGCAATGAGGTCCCGAAAGCTTTCCTTTGCGGCGATTGGGAGCATGACCGGAGGTAGGGTAAGTTGTTCCACTCGCTTGAGCAGTTCGAGATGATCGCGTGGAGCTGGAGTGAGAAAGTCGTTCTTGCCGGTTGCGCATTCATACATTGTTACGCCGAGGGCGAAGAGGTCGGCACGCGAGTCGATTTCGCGTTTGAGGTTGCGACATTGCTCAGGCGGCGCGTATCCCAAGGTCATCTTGCCGTATGGCAGCGCGGTCGCAGTGAGAGATGACAATTCGAGGTGGCGCGCAATGCCAAAATCAAGGAGCCAAAAATCGCCAGCCAAGTCCTGCATAATATTGTCTGGCTTAACATCCCGATGCACGATTTGAGCGTGTTCGGCTCTTTCCAGCGCTTCCATCATTTGCAATCCAAGCAGGAGTATGCGCTGGGCCGGAATGGGGCCTGAGGCGAGTATGCTCCGCAGCGTACTGCCGGATACCAATTCTTCTCGGACCCACACGCAGGGTCCGAGATTCGTATCCGCTACGCCATGTTCCAAAATACGCGGCACACGGGGGGATTGGATCTGCTGTACGGCTAGTATCTCGCGTCGGGCAGATTCTGGATTGGTCTTGGGATAGACGATCTTGAGGACGACGTCTCCGTCGGTCGGGTGCCTCGCGGCCAGAACGAGTTTCTGTCCACCCTGTCCAAGGGGGCGGAAGTCAGAGAGGTCAGTAAAGATGCTCTGTAGCCACGTGATGTCGATTGATGGCGTCATGGAATGGTCTGATTACAGGGTGGACAGCCTCCAAGTCCATTCGTTGAGGAGCCAGGAGGCGTAGGACCGCGGTTGCGTTAGCCGTCGTTCCACAAGTCGCGGTTCTTCCTTCGACAGGACCCCAATTCCATGCTGCATGGCTGTTTCGAGCAAATTCGCTCCTCTGGGGATCACCGGAACAAGGACGTATGATTCCGGAGTAAACCAGGTATTCACGAACGCCTGTTCAAGAGCCGCCCGCCATTCGGCGACTTTTGCTTCTATAGCAATGATCCGCTGGATCGCGAATGTCTGGGATAACGCTCGCGCCCGCCACAGGTCTTTTTGCTGGCTCGCCATCTCAGAGCATTCCAGGCGGGCAAGGGAGCGCTCTGTTGCCGCGCCGAACAGCGACTTGAGGTTCGATAGCGGGGTGGGCCCCATTGTCGCCAAATACTGCATGAGACGTAAGTCTGCGGCAGTAATCCTCCGCCTTTCTGCTCCCCACTTGGCGGCCACGGATTCTCTCCAGACTACGACCACAAGGTCTGGGAAGCCTGAGGGTAAACGCGGCTCCCTGAATATGGTTAAGCGCTCGCCCCTTCTTACCTTCACAGCACGCAGTTCTAGGAACCAGTCCACTAATTCCTGTTCCGGACCGGAGCGCCCTTTCCGGAAGAGGATGCCACTCGCGTTGGGATTGCTGTACGAGTCAACGACGGTCATGCTTGGGACTGCTCATTCAGAATCACGTCCATCATACAGTTCGGCGGCCTGATTGACTCGAGCGCTAATCTTTTAACCGACGAACGGAAGCTTCTAATCGCCATGCTGGTTGACTACTTCAGCCGTATCGCAGTGCGAATCTCTTCCATTTGCCCGTCAATTCAGCATACTGCGCGCGGTGTGGTTGCGGTGACCCGCCGCCCCTACGGGGCTCCGGGGTTGGAGTTGGCATGGTTCCCAGGACCGAGGTCCTGGGCTAACTACCGTGGCTCCCTCCGGGAGCGAATTGTGGCGCAGTAATGGCGGGGTGGTTTGGGTGGGAACGGGGTTTGTGGTTTCCCCGCCTTGCCGCGAAATGCGCGGAATCGGTGAGGCGCGCAGGCGGCTGGGATTGTGTGGTTCCATGAAGACCCGGAGATCCGCGATGATCGCGGACGCCGTTTGCGGCTGTTGTTTTTTTGGCCCGATCTCCGTATACTTGTAAGTGACATACCCGCCAAGCCTCTCCCCGAAAGGGTGACGCTCAAATCGGCGGGTTTTTCATTTTCGAGATGAGATACAGCAAGCCACCCCTGACTTATCCCGATCAACTCGCGTTGTTGATCGGCAGAAACCTGACGTGTCCCGATCACGGCCGCGCGATCGAGTGGCTGCATCGGGTTGGCTACTTCCGGCTCAGTGGGTACTTCCTTCCGTTCCGCGTGTCCGGTACGGACGATTTCCGTCCGGGCGTTACCCTGGACCAGGTTGTGAATCTCTACAAGTTCGACTGTGGCCTGCGCCTTTTGACTCTGCAGGCTCTGGATAGGATTGAGGTCGCTGTGCGGGCTACGATCACGTACCAACTCTCCCATGCGCTGGGCGTGTTCGGCTACGCCGACCCGCTCAACTTCGATCCCGCTTACGATCACGCCGGCCTCATGAGGATCATCCGCCAGGAAGAGAGCCGGACTGCCGAGGTGTTCGTGAGTCATTACCGAAATAAGTACACATCCGAACAATTCCTGCCTGTCTGGATGGCGACCGAAATCATTTCCTTCGGCGCGCTCTCGCAGATGTATGCCAGCTTGAGGAAGAGCCTCAGAAAGGTGATTGCGCGAGAATTCAGCCAGGCTGAGCCGGTGTTCGTGAGTTGGCTTCACGCACTCACGGCGATTCGTAATGGCTGCGCTCACCACGCACGGCTGTGGAACAAGGAGCTGGCCGTAAAGCCTGAGCTACCGAACGCCTGGAAGGCCGAGGGAATCAGCAACCGGCGCTATTACGCCATTGCTCTGATCATGCAGACCTTGTTAGCTGAAGTATCGCCAGCCTCCCAATGGATGGAGCGCCTGAAGGCACACTTTGACGCGTACCCCGACGTCGACATCTCGCATATGCATTTCCCGGCGGATTGGAAGGCGCGGAAACCGTGGGTGGCATCGATGGGCGAAACGGAGGGATGAGCGCGTGGGGGAGAGGTGGTCAATTGATCTGCATGGGCTGAGGGTGGGGGAGGCGCTGCGGCGGTTTGTGTGGTTCTACAACGACTGCGTGCGGCGTGGGGTGAAGGGACCGATTGAAGTGGTGCATGGGTATGGGTCGGCGAGCGAGGGGAGCGGGGAGATTCGGCGGGAGCTGCGGGGGTTTCTGGGGGCGCATGAGGACTGCGTGGCGGGATGGGTGGCGGGAGATGGGATTGGGAATCCTGGGGTGACGAAGGTTTGGGTGAAGAAGCGGCTGCCGGAAGCGTAGTGGGAGGCCGGAAGCGGGACAGGCAGCGCGGCAGGATTCGGTGAGGCTCAGGATTCGATGGCGGGGCCGGGCGTGATCTTGTCACCGTGGGCTGGGGGACATAGAATCGGCGGCAATGAAACTTTACATGCGGCAGGAGTACAGGGCGAGCAGGAAAGA
>Ga0265338_10004988_pt1 | contig 17571 bp, 11 predicted proteins | sample 42126metaG_FD_193579 | JGI IMG/M metagenome (GOLD analysis project Ga0265338, IMG submission 193579) | Rhizosphere microbial communities from Carex aquatilis grown in University of Washington, Seatle, WA, United States - 4-21-26 metaG | ecosystem: Host-associated > Plants > Roots > Rhizosphere... | reverse complement strand
AACGTTACATGAAAGAGACGTATCGGGCATCGAGCGATTGGAAGCTGACTTGTTATTCGCGAACCGACGCTCCGTTTCTTAAATTCAAACCCCTGTCCGAATCTGAGAAGCTCTGGCAACAAGCCGAGCGTTCCGTCGCCTCAGACCCGGAATTTCTCGCCCGCGTTCGCGTGGGGCATCTTGCGGCCCGTTACGTCTGGCTTTCACAATGGAATTCTCTCCGCGCCGAATGCGCCGCCGCGCACGCTCGTTGGCCGCTTCCCGAATCCCGCGACGACGTTGCTGCGGAATTCCGCTCCGTCGCCAGCGGCGCCCCTGGCAAACCGTGGAGCGCCGTCAGCATCCTGAACGAAGGCGGGCAGACGGTGGACCAATTCCTGTCTCGCTAGCTCGACATGTTGTTCGCAATCCAATCTGCCCTCGGCGCGCATTTGACCCTAAAAACCTAAACACCGCGGGCCACGTCACATTCACGGTTGAGAACTTCACGCTGAAATAACGCTGAGAAGCCAAATTAGACACCGACCCGGCCATTGCGTTCGATTTTCAGGTTGAATTATTCCGCGCCCCTGAGTATTCAATGAGCATGCCCGCTGAAACAATCGGGGCGCAAGACCAGGTTTTGGCGGCGGCGAAAGAAAGTTTAACCTTTGCCTCCGCTCCACTTTGGAAACGCCCCTGTCCGTTCCGCGAAGACTTTAAGGCCCGCCAACCCGGCCACCAAACCCACCTGTTGGTGGATCGACAGGTCAACGCTGAGGAACGCCAGACATTCGTGCATGGCGCCATTCGCCTGGAAACACTCCAAGGCGTGCACCGGCATTCGCAGTGGCGCCTCGACTTTGATCCCCAATGCCAGTCCGTCGCCATCCACTCGGTCAAAATCCATCGCGGCAGCCTCCAGACCGAACAGGCGCTGGCCGACCGGGTTCACATCGTCAATCGCGACGCCGGCCCGGACCAACTGGATGTCGAAGGCGTGGCAGCCTTGCTGATTTTGGAGGACGTGCGGCCCGGCGACATTCTGGAGTGGGCGTACACAGTCCATGAGAAATCGCCATTGTTGGCGGAATTTGCGATGGCGATGTTCACCGCCCCGCCGTCGGCGGCGATTGGCTGTTTTCACTTTAGCATTCGTTTTCGTCAGACCCGCCCAATGAAATGGAAATCCTCAAGCGGCGACCTCTGCCCCGAGGAAACCCTTGAAAAAGCGGACATCGTGTGGATTTGGAATCGCGAGAATTTCCATGGGAATTGGTTGGAGGAAAACACCCCCGAATGGCACATCGACTATCCATGGGTGCAAGTGTCGGATTGTCCCGATTGGGAAACGGTGTCAACAGCGCTCGCCGCTCGCTGGCGCGATGATCCCAACGACTCATCCCTCGCCGCGGTCGCGAAAAAAATCGCGAGGGAAGACAACAACATCCATCGCCAGATCGAGCACGCGATTGAATTCGTGCAGGACGAATTTCGCGCGTTGCCTTCGGACGCCGTTTCGTTTCTTCAGCCGCCCGCGACACCGGCGGTAATCGTCCGCCGCCGATTCGGCGAATCCAAAGACCTTGCTTTTCTCCTGTCGCGCCTGTTGCTGGCGCTCAACATCACGTCGCGTCCGGTGCTGGTGAGCAGCGTATGGCGGAAGTCGCTCGCTTCGCTGTTGCCAATGCCGCTGTTTGACCGCGCGCTGGTCGAATACCAGGCGTTGGGAGAAACCCGTTGGGTCGATCCCACGGCGAAACGACAGGGCGGCGGTTCCTTGCACCGCGTCATCTGCGATTATGGCGCAGGCTTGCCTGTGACCGCGTCGTCTCGATTGCAGAGCGCCCCGCAATCCGATACGCGCGCCAGCGTCTACGAATTGAAGGAGTCAATCCTCCTGGACACATCCGGTTCGCCTTCGTGGATGAGCGTGACGGTCACTGCCACCGGAAGCCATGCGGAGGCATTCCGCCGCGAATTTGAGATGGAAGGCGCCGCGGCGATCGCGCGCAAACGGTTGCAACACTTCGCCGCCCGGTTCAACAACGCCCGACGCATTGGAGAAATGGAATTCCGGGACGACCGGGCTTCCAACGTGTTCGTCCTGGCTGAAGGATACGAAATCAATGACTTTCTTGTCATGGACGCAAAGCCGGGACTATGCCGCCTGGCGCCCTCAAATGACTTCCTGCTCGCCGCGTTGAAAATGCCCGATCCGGAAACACGTCGGACCCCCTTCGCGCTGCCCTATCCCACAAATCTAGTTTACATAGTCGAGGTCCATTGCCTGGCGCTCCCGCCCGGCATCGTCCAATCGCGGGACATCGACAGCGAATTCGTCCGTTTCACGCGTTTTCGAAGAACGCTTGCCGGCGACTGGACAATCAAATTCACGCTGTCCACGCTGACGGACGCCGTGCCGCCTGGACAGATCGAGCAATACCGGGAGACGTTGCGCGAACTCCGCAGTGAGGCCTCGTGGTCGTTGCTTGCGCCGGTGGGGCAACCGCGACCGCATCAGCGGAGTGATTTTGGCAAGATTCCCACCTCGTTCCAAAAGGAAGCGAGTCCCCCTCCAGCCCCCGCGGCAGTCCGACCGCCGGTGCGGTCTGTGACCCCGACTCCGCCGGCGTTGGCCGGCGGCCGCGCCCACGAGATCAGCCACTCGCCCAATGGGACAAATGGCGACAAGCCGGCGCAAGGCTCAAACGGTGGCGCGGCGGCGGGCGCCCCGGAAACCCGTTACAAACGCCGCAAACGGCATCGCCGCCGCCATCGTTCCGCCGAAGGTAAGATGAAGGGTCACTACGTCGCGATTTCATTGGCAGTTACGGTCGTAGCGCTCCTGTTGATCTATTTCTGCGCTAAAGATGGAGCGCCCAAACTCCCAAGCGTGCCAATGCCAGACGCGCCCGTGACGACATCCCCGCAATAGGCGGGGTCAGCCGTGCGCGGCGCGAACTTTTCCCGGTTCTACCGTGTATTCACGCACGGTTCGATCAGCCGGCCGCGTGAAGTAGGAGATCCCCAATAACACCAACGCGATGGCCGGCGCCAGCGCGCGCGGACCGTCCCCCGCCGCGGTGTGCGAAACAAACGCGGCGACAAACGTGATGGCAAATTCTGCGTAAGCCCATTCCTTAGGTATGGGAGACCCAGGTTCTGCTTGCGAGCGCGGGCGCAACGGATAGCCTGCGCTGTGAGCGTTTTATCGTCGCACCCAGGCGGCGTCTGCCTTTCAGTGCGGATTCAACCCCGCGCCTCGCGCAATGAGATCGGCGCCGTCATCGGAGACGAGCTGAAAATCAAAGTGACCAGCCCGCCCGTCGACAACGCCGCCAACGAAGCGCTCGTCAAGTTCCTGGCCGACACCTTTGGCTGCGCGCGCGGCGCCGTCCAGATCATCCGCGGCCAGACTTCCCGGCATAAACAGGTCCTGCTGCGCGGCGTGGGGCTGCTGCAGGCGCGGAAAACGCTGGGGCTTGGAGGCTGAACGACGCGCGGGTCTTCGAGGGCAGCAAATTGCGGTAGGTCGCCAGCGCCAGCAAAGGCCAACTGTTGCGATACATGTCGTACTTGAGATAGAAGACGCGCGGGAACCCCGTGCCGGTGGCCTCGGCCTCGCTCCAGGAGCCGTCGGGCTGCTGGGTTTTTGTCAAGTATGCGATTCCCCGTTGGATGCTCGGGCGCGAAGCGTCGTCAAACGCGCAAAGGCCCATGACAGCCCACGCGGTCTGCGACGCCGTGCTGGGCCCCTGCCCCTTGAAAACCGGGTCGTCGTATGTGTCGCACAATTCGCCCCATCCCCCATCCTCGTGCTGCACCGATTCAAGCCAGGAACGGGCCTTGAGAAGCCACGGCTGCCGCATGTCCAGCCCCAGGGCGCGGAGGCCGCGGAGCACCTGCCAGGTGCCGTAGATATAATTGACGCCCCACCGGCCATACCAGGACCCGTCTTCTTCCTGCGTGTTCCGGATAAAGTCGAGCGCCTTCTGGACCTGTTCGTCTTCGATGTTGAAATTCTCGTAGCCCAACAACTCCAGGATCCGCGCCGTGATGTCCGCGCATTCGGGATCGAGCATCGCGTTGTGATCGGCAAACGGGACCTTCTCGAGAATGCCCTTGGTGCAATCCTTGTCAAACGAAGCCCAGCCCCCGTCCCGGCATTGAAAGGTCATCATCCAGTTGAGCCCGCGCCGGAAACTCTCGTCGCGCCGCTGCGGGGCGCCCGTCGGTATTTTCCGAAGCGCCAGCAGCACCATCGCAGTGTCGTCGACATCTGGATTCCACTTGTTGTTGAACTCGAAGACCCAGCCGCTGGGCTCGACCTCCGCCCCGTTCTTGTAATGCCAGTCCCCGCGAAAACGGACTTCGCGCTCAATCAGCCAGTTGGCCGCCTTCACCAGCGCAGGATGATCGCTTGACAGGCCCGATTCATGGAGCGCGATGGTGATGATCGCTGTGTCCCAGACCGGAGAAAGGCACGGCTCGATGCGGATGGAGTCCTCCGTTTCGTGGCTGTGGAGCGCCAGATCACGCTCGCATTTGCGGATGAGCGGATGGTCATCCGGATAGCCAAGCGCCTTTAGCGCAATCATCGAATTCAGAATGCCCGGAAAAATGGCCGCCAGGCCGTCGGAACCCTCGAATCGCTCCACCATCCAGCGTTCGGCTTTCTTGAGCGCCAGCTTGCGGAACGGATGTATGCCCCCTCGCGCAAAGTGCTCCGCGAATTTATGCACGCCATCCAGCCAGATGAAAAAATTGCGCCAGGTGAACCGCTTGGGATCGCGCGGCAGCATGAGGTCGCGCTCGTGAAAGCCAAGCGGATACAACTCGTCAAGCGACACCGCGTTGGCCAGCCGCCGCGTCGGCTTGAAATGGTTGATGATCGACAACGGAACGAGCATGGACCGGCTCCAGGAACTCATTTCGTTGAAATTCACGTAAAACCATTTGCCGATCAGGATGACTTCGCAGGGAATGGTCGGAACGTAGTCCCACGGAAACAACCCGAGCAACGCCAGGTACAATTTGGAGAACGTGTTCATCCGCGGAACGCCGCCCAGGCTGAGGGCGGCCTGCCGCGCGCGCAGCATGCGCGGATCGGTCAGCGGCATGCCGGCGAGCTTGAGCGCCGTGTACGCCTTGACGGTGGCGTTGATTTCAGCCGGTCCGCCCGGATAGATATTCCAGCCGCCGGTGGGAAGCTGCAGCGATAAAATATGTTTGACTGCCTTGCGCTGCCAGGCTCCGTCCACGGTCCCGTTCCAATGATGAAATGCGATCGTATCGGCCGCCAACGTGCAATCCACGATCAGTTCGCCGATCCAATAGCCCTCCTCCTTTTGCTGCCCGAGCAGGTACTCCTGCGACCGTTTGATGGCCGCGTCCAATTCTGGCAAAAACCCGCCTTCAAAATACTGTTCCAACACGCCGATAATCTGTACGCGAACGCCGATGGTTTAAAGTTTAAAGTTCGGCGCTTAAAGCCGCGCGAGAGAACGGCAGATCCATAAGATTGTTTGACAGGCATCATGTCGCGGGCTAAAATCCAAACGATTACGCCGCTTTCCGCCGTCACCTTGTCCTGCCGCGCGGAAGGTTCAAACCAATGTCTTCCAGTATGACGCGTTATGCAAAAGAACCGCACTGCCCTGTTGTGCGCCGGCCTTGGGCTGGCGCTTTTCGCCGCATGTGACAGCCAGGCCCTTCCCATCGGGTTCGAAAGCTACCAAGGCCGTTTGATCGATTCGGGCCAGCCGGCCAACGGCAGTTACGACCTGAGTTTCAACCTCTTCAATTTCACCACCGGCGGAATTCCCATTGCCGCGGGCTTCACCAATCTCAATACGCCAGTCAGCAACGGACTCTTCACCGTGACCTTGAGGTTCTCCCCCATCTACTTCAACGGCGCCATCCTCTATCTGGAGGTTGCGGCGCGGACCAACGGCGGTGGCGCCTACCTGCCCCTCAGTCCGCGTCAAATGATCACCTCCACACCCTATTCGCTCTATTCGCTCAACTCCGATATCGCCACGCAGGTGGCCTCTGGCGGCTACGTCCCCCTGAGCGCGTTGCCGATGGAAGTTCTGACTAACGGCGCCAGCGGCATCGCCGTTTCGGGAATGTTTTCCGGCGATGGCAGCGGGCTGTCCAATTTGACGCATACCGTCACTTGGCAGGCCGTTTCAGGAACAGGCGCAACGGCATCGCCAAATCAGGCCTATATGCTGACCAATAACGGTCCGAATTCCCTGACGCTGCCAACCACCGCAAACGTCGGCGACGTGGTGACCGTGTCCAGCGTCGGAACCAATGGATGGGCCGTCGTGGCGACTGGGAGCCAGTTCATCCTTGGATCGGAAGCACAGTGGGCGGCGCTGAATTCCGGGAACCTTGACTGGACGGCCCTCGCCTGTTCGGCGGACGGAACCAAGGTGGTGGCTGCAGAGGGCTACGGGTACATATACACTTCAGTTGATTCAGGATCATCATGGGCTGCGCAAAACAGCGGATCGCGAAATTGGTCCGCGGTGGCTTCCTCGGCGGATGGAACCAAATTGGTCGCGGCGTTCTACGGCGAGTCCCTTTACACCTCGGTCGATTCGGGGACGAATTGGACGGCGCAAAACAGCGGATCGCGAAATTGGTCCGCGGTGGCTTCCTCGGCGGATGGAACCAAATTGGTCGCGGCGTTCTACGGCGAGTCCCTTTACACTTCGGTCGATTCGGGGACGAACTGGACGGCGCAAAACAGCGGTGGGCATTATTGGTCGTCGGTCGCTTCGTCGTCCGACGGAACCAAACTGGTGGCGGCGGACTTCACCGGATATATTTACACTTCGGTCGATTCCGGGACGAACTGGACGGCGCAAAACAGCGGGCAAGCGGTCTGGAATGCGGTGGCATCGTCGTCCGACGGAAGCAAATTGGTCGCAGCGGAATACGACGGCTATATCCACACTTCGATCGATTCCGGAACGAATTGGACGACGCAGGACTCCGGGCAACGGGATTGGCAATCAGTCGCTTCGTCGGCGGATGGCACAAGATTGGCGGCTTGCGATGTCGGGGGATTCGTTTCCCTTTCCTTTGACTCGGGCGTCCACTGGATCCCGCAAAACGTCGCGGCGCAGTTGGTGGCTTTCTCGGCAGACGGCGACGTCCTGTTCGCGGCCCCGCAGCCAGGCGTCATCCAGAAGGCCGTCTTTGCCTACACTGGCGCGGGTGGCGCCTCCGGCCAATTTCAGTATCTGGGCAACGGCGTATGGCAGCCCCTGGGCGCCCAGGCCAGCACCCTCACAGGAACGATTCCGCTCGCCAGTATTCCGGCATCCGTCGTGACCAATTTTGAAACCGGTGTGACATTGGCCGGCACATTTCAAGGCGACGGCGGCGCCTTGACAGGAATCTCACCCAACTCGCTGGGCGCGAGCGGCTCCGCCACCTTCCAGCCTGCGTTCTACACTTCTCGAGGGAACTACACCCTCACCGTTCCCCCCACGGCCAATAGCATGACAGTCGAACTCTGGGGCGCGGGCGGCCAATCAGGCAACACCCACGTCGGCGGCGGCGGCGCCTTCTCCAGCGTGACCTTGCCCGTGGCGCCGGGACAAACATACGTTGTCGTTGTGGGCGGCGGCGGCAGCGGCGCGCAGCCTTCGCCCGGTGGCACGGGCTCCGCGGGCGGCGGCAATGGCGGCCAGGGCAGCTCGCTGTTTTTCTACGACGGCTCCTCTTACATCATGCATGCCGTCGCTGGCGGCGGCGGCGGTGGCGGCAAGGATGGCAACGGCGGAGCGGGCGGCAACCCCGGCGCCGGAGGCTATGGCGGGGCGAATGGAAACGCCGGTGGAAACGGTTTTGCTTACGCGTCAAACGCGATAACAACCGGCCTTTCGACTTTGTCTCAAATGGGCGGCAGCGGCGGCGGTTCGGCCATCGTTTTTGACGCTGGAGGCGGCGGTGGATATGGCGGCGGCTCCGGCGCCGGAATCAATGCCGGGCTCATTGGTTGCGGCGGCGGCTCGTACGGGTCCACGATCATCGGGGGAAGCGGAAGCGCTCCGGGGAATGCGGCTGCCTCACACTACCGCGCCCCGCTCGGCTCCGCGGATCAGGACGGGTTGGCGGTGGTGACCTTCAGCGCGCCAACTGTGTCCTTTGGCAATGAGGTCCAGGCCACGGGCTTTGCCGGCGACGGCTCGCTATTGACCGGCATTCGGGCATCGCAACTGGATTTCGCCAATCCCTTTGACAATACCATGATTGGCTATGACGCGCTGTACTCGGACACGACCGGCGCCTCCAACACCGTGGTGGGTTATGCCGCCGCCGCCCTCAACACCATCGGCAGCCGCAACACAGGCTTGGGATCGTTTGCCATCAACCACATCGCCACCGGCGGCGACAATGTGGCAATTGGCTTTGAAGCCCTGGCCTTCAACTCTACCGGCAACAGCAATATCGGCGTCGGTTCCATGGCGGGCATCTACAACTCCACCGGCAACAATAATATTTACATCGGAAACTCGGGCGCTTCGGAAAGCGGTGTCATACGAATCGGAACCTCTGGAACGCACACCGACACCTATTTGGCCGGGCAACTCCATGGCAATGCCGCGCAGTTTGGCGGAAGCGTCGGCGTCGGGATCGCGCCGCAGGCGGCCCTGCACGTCTATGGCGCGTCCGGCGGGCAACTCCGTTTGCAAGACAGCCTCTGGAACAAACATTGGAGCATCTACACCGAAGCCATTTCCGGCAACCAAAGCGGGTCCGGCAACCTCCTCTTCAACACAGACTCCGGCGTCTTTGCTTCCATCTCGCACACCAGCGGCGCCTTCTCCAGCAGCTCGGATCTCCGCCTCAAGAAAGACATCAACAACCTCGGCAGCGTTCTGGATCGCCTGCTCCAACTCCGCCCGGTTTCCTACCGCTTCAAGCGAGTGGCCGAATCCGAGCCCCAAACCGACGGATTCATCGCCCAGGAAGTGGAGCCTCTGTTCCCTGAAGTCGTTTCAGACGTCGGCGGCTACAAAGGCATCGCCTACAGCGAGCTCGTCCCCGTCACCGTCGGCGCCATCCAGGAACTCAATCGAAAAGTCGAGGAAAAGGATGCAAAGCTGGAGGCCCAGGAAGCCGAAATCCAGGACCTCAAGCAAAACATCGCCCAACTCAAAGCCGCCATCGCCCACCTGGTCAAATAGAGTTCGCGTCAAACTCCGAATGTAAAATAGTTTAGATCCGACCCCCCGGCGATTTGGGGTCAAATCTAAACAATTTAACATTTCGAATCGCCGAACATTGTTCATCAGAGCGTTCTTTGCTTCACACGCCGCTTCCGAGTCGAAAGCCGTTTCGCGATTAAGCCGCCGATTTATCGCGCTCGCTTCGCCGGTTATTTTCGATTACACACCTCCCATGCCAGTCGCTTTGGACGTCATCAAGCTCTCCTCCCCGGCCACTCACGAGTTTTGGGAGATACCAATCCTGTTCGAGGATGCCGACCTCCTGGCCCTCAACAAACCCTCCGATTTGCTCGTCTCGTCAGATCGCTTCAACCCGGACCGCCCAAATCTAATGAACCTCGTCCACCGCGATATTGCGCGCGGCGCGAAGTGGTCGGCGAGCCGCGGCCTGACCTACATGATGAACGCGCATCGAATGGACCCCGGCGACACCGGCGTAATCCTGCTCGCGAAAAACAAAACCGCCCTCATCCGCCTTGCCAACCAGTTCGGCGAATTCAAGCCCTCGAAAATTTACGTCGCCCTCGCCCGCGGCAACTCTCCCGAAAACACCTTTTCGACCGACGTCAGCCTGGCGCCAAATCTTCTCCGGCCGGGCATGATGCGCGTCGATTCCAGGCACGGCAAAAAGGCCCGAACAGACTTCCTTGTGCGCGAGCGTTTTTCCGATCATCTGCTGCTCGAATGCCGTCCGTTCACTTCGCGCACGCATCAGATCCGCATCCACCTCAAATTCCTTCAGAGGCCCATTGTCGGCGATCCGGTTTATGGCGGGCCTCCGCTCTGGCTTTCGACGCTCAAAGCCGATTACCACCTCAAACCCGGTCATGAGGAAAAGCCGCTGATTGGGCGCGTCGCGTTGCACGCTGAGAAGCTTGTTCTTTCGCATCCGACCAGCGGCGCCCCAATCTCCATTGACGCGCCGTGGCCGAAAGACTTCATTGTGGCCGTCAAATACCTCCGCCGCTATGCCACCACAGCCCACTCTGGCGCCGCCGCCTGAGCGCCGCTCCGCGCGCATTGCGTCCATCGATTCGCTGCGCGGTTGCGTGATGATCCTCATGGTTCTGGATCACACGCGCGGCTTTTTCACCAATCGCGCCTTCAATCCCGTCGACCTCACCCAGACGTTTCCGGCGCTGTTCTTCACGCGCTGGATCACTTATTTTTGCGCGCCGGTTTTCTTCCTGCTGGCCGGTTCCAGCGCCTATTTGAGCGGGCTGCGGCGGACGCGCGCCGAGTTATCGCGATTTCTTGTGACACGCGGCTTGTGGCTGGCGTTTTTGGACATGACGTTTCTGAATTGGTTCGCGTGGTCCGACACTTTTTCCATGCACCATTATTTGGCGGTCGTCTTTTGGGCGCTCGGATGGTCGATGGTCGTTCTCGCGGGACTGGTGTGGTTGCCGATTTGGGCGATTGGCGTCATCGGCGGCGCGGTGTGCATCGGGCATAACTTATTGGACAGCGTGACGCCTGAGTCCTTCGGGTCGCTGGCGTGGCTATGGCGGTTCTTATATGCGGGCGGTCGGATCGAAATGCCCGGCAACGTGCAATTGGACATCATGTATCGGCTGATACCGTGGGCTGGAGTGATGGCCCTGGGCTATGCGTGCGGGCCGCTATTTCAGATTGACAGCGCGCGCCGCCGCGGAGCCGCCTTCCGCACCGGCCTCGCCCTTATCGCGTTGTTCATCGCGATTCGTTTCTTGAATCAGTACGGCGATCCCTCGCCATGGTCGCCGCAGAAGAACCGCCTTTTCACTGTTATGTCCTTCCTAAACTGCACGAAGTACCCGCCGTCGCTGGATTTTTTATTAATGACACTGGGTCCGGCCTTGCTCCTGCTCTCATTGGTAGAGCGCGAACCGGAGCCGTTCCTCAAACCCGTTCAGCTTTTTGGCCATGTCCCGCTTTTTTTCTTTCTGCTGCACCTGCCGCTGGCGCGTGTGGCGGCGACGATTGCGAAGTCCTTCCACGCGCCGGCCTACAGCGGCTATGGGCTTGTCGGCGTTTATGTCGCGTGGATCACGATCGTGCTCCTGCTCTACGCGCCATGCCGCGCCTTCGCCGCATTGAAGCAGCGCAACAAATCCAGGTGGCTTAGCTACCTATGATTGCGAGTATGAACCACGCACACTAAGATACGCCAATGATTGGCAAAGGCACAGTTTACCTTGTGGGCGCCGGCCCGGGCGATGCCGGACTGATGACGTTGCGCGGCGCCGAACTGCTCGCGCGCGCCGATGTCGTGGTTTACGATGCGCTGGTCAACAAGGACCTTTTGGGCATGGCGCCCGCGGGCGCGGAGCTGATTTACGCGGGCAAACGCTCCAGCAACCACGCCATCCCGCAGACGGAGTTGAATCAATTGCTCGTCGACCGCGCGCGCGCCGGCAAATGCGTCGTCCGACTTAAAGGCGGCGATCCCTATGTGTTCGGCCGGGGGGGGGAGGAAGCGTCGGAGTTGGCGGCGGCGAAGGTGCCATTCGAAGTGGTCCCGGGCGTCACGTCCAGCATCGCCGGGCCAAGCTACGCGGGCATTCCGATCACGCATCGCAAGCATTGTTCAAGTTTCACCATCGTCACCGGCCACGAAGATCCGGACAAAGAGGAAGTCGACGTGCATTGGGACGAAATCGCCAAAGCGCCCGGCACAAAAGTCATCATGATGGGCGTGACTCGGATCGGCGTGATCGCGCAAAACCTGATCGCCAACGGCATGAGCCCCGACACGCCCGTGGCGATGATCCGCTGGGCCACGACGGGCCGGCAACAGACCATTCAGGGCACGCTGGCGACCATCGCCGACGTCGTGCAAAAAAGCGATTTCAAGCCGCCGGCGGTGACGGTGATTGGCGATGTTGTGGAATTGCGCGACACGCTAAACTGGTTCGAGAAGCGGTCGCTTTTTGGCCAGCGCATTGTCGTCACGCGCACGCGCGAGCAGGCCAGCCAGTTGGCGCACGCGTTGCAGGAGCGCGGCGCCGAAACGCTGGAGATTCCAACCATCCGCCTTGAGCCGCCGACGGAGCGGAAGATTCTTATTGACGCACTGCTGGGCCTTAACTCTTACGATTGGCTGGTCTTCACCAGCCCCAACGGCGTCACCGCCTTCTTCGGCGCTTTTTTCAAGGCGTTCGAGGACTTGCGCGACGTCGGCGGCGTGCGCATTGCGGCCGTTGGGCCCGCAACCGCGGCAAAACTGCGCGAGTTGCATCTCAAGGTCGACGTCGTGCCGGATGAGTTTGTCGCTTCGCGCATCGCCGAAGCGATCTCTGAATTTGAAAGCGTGGAAAACCTCCGGATGTTAATCGCGCGCGCCGAAGTGGCGAATCGTGACTTGACGAAGCAACTTGAGGAGATGGGCGCGATCGTCGATGATGTCGCGTGCTATCAGACGGTCCCGGAAACGGAAGATCGCAACGGCGCCGTCGCGCGCCTCAACGAATCCGGCGCAGACTGGATCACATTTACCAGCGGTTCCACCGTGGAGCATTTCCACGCGCGGATGAACCTGTCGGAGCTGCTTAAGGCGCATCCGGGTCTGAAGCTGGCGTCCATTGGCCCGGAAACCAGCAAGGCCCTCGCCGCTCTCGGGCTCAAGCCCGCCATCGAAGCCTCGCCTCACAGCATCGATGGATTGGTCAAGGCGCTCGAGGAATACTCAGCAAATCGTCCCGTCGCGTAATTCCACGATGCGCGTCGCCATTGTTATAGTTGACATGCGATGGGCAATGATGAACACGGTCCGGCCCTTCCTCAGTTTCTCCAGCGCGTCCACCACCGCCGCTTCCGACGCGGCGTCGATGGCGCTCGTTGGTTCGTCAAGAATCAGGATGGGCGCGTTCTTCAAATAAGCGCGCGCCAGCGAAAGACGTTGACGCTCGCCGCCGGAAAGCGTCGCCCCCCGCTCTCCAATCACGGTGTCGTAACCTCCGGGCAACTTCAAAATGAACTCATGCGCGTTGGCCGCCCGCGCCGCCGTCTCGATTTCCTCCCGCGTGGCGCCGGGACGCCCATACGCGATGTTTTCCGCCGCGCTGAGCGGAAACAGAAACGGCTCCTGCAATACAATGGCGATCCGGTCGCGCAAGCTTTTCAGCGCAACATCTCTCACGTCGCGACTATCCACGAGGACGCGCCCCTGCCACGGATCAAAAAATCGCGGAATCAACGCAACCAGAGTGCTCTTGCCCGCGCCGGTCGGCCCAACCATCGCGATCATCTCCCCTCGGTTGGCGCGCAGGCTGACGTTCCGCAACACCGGACGTCCCGGTTCGTAGCCAACGGTCACGTCCTGGATTTCCACCGCGCCCATAATGGCGCCCAACGGCGCTGCGCCCGGCTTGTCAGTGACGTCACTTTGAGTTTCGAGAAGCTCCCGAACGCGCAATGCGCTGCCGGCTGCGGTTTCAACCGTCACCGACGTATACATGACAGTGGCCAGCGGATCATAAAAAGCCGCCAAATACGAAAGGAATAGAAGAACGGCTCCGATGCTGATTCCGCCGTTCAACGCCGCGTGTCCGCCGAACCAAAAAATGAGCGCCGTGCCCAGCGCCATCGCAAAACCGATCAGCGCTTTGAACTGAAGTTGGACGCGGGTCAGTCTCGCCGTCGCGGCGACGGTCCGTTCGCAAGCGTCGGCGAACGCCAGATCATTCCACTGCTCGCGCCCGAACGCCGCGACGACCGGCATTGCCGAAAATGTCCGCTCCGCGACTTCATAAATCCGCGCTTCGGCTTCCTGCTGAGTGTAGCCCAAGCGCGTCATCGGCTGCGCATAGAAGTAAAAAACCAACGCCATCAACGGCGCGATCGCCAGCGCCAGAAGCGCCAGCATCAGGTTGGTTTTCCATAAGATCACAAACATCGCGATCATCGTGAGCGCCGACGACATGACTGGCAGCGCCGCGCTGAGCACGATGACTGACACGCAGCCGCAATCGGTCGTCGCCCGGCGAACATTGTCGCCAATCGAATGGCGCGCGTGAAAATGCAGCGAAAGTTGCTGCAGTTTGGCGAACAACTCGGACGCCACATCGTACGTCAGCCGCTGGCCAAGCGTTACATTTGCGAACGTGTTGGCGAGGCCGGCCGCCCAGCTCAGGAAAAAAATCAGAATAGCAGCCCCGACGCACCACGCGACGAAGGATCGATCCGCGTGCGGCAGGGCATTCACCAGGTAGACCATCGGCCACGGCTTCAACAGATCCAATCCCGCCTTCAGCAACGTCGTCATGACCGCCGCCGTCAGGCCCGCCGGCCGTTGAAACGCGAACCGCCCGGCCCAGCGGCACAAAGCAAGCAACCCGGTCGTTGGAGGCGCGCCGCTCATAACGTAAAAACGCGATCAGCCCACTTTCGCGCTGACTCGCGATGCGAAATCAGGAACGTGGTGCGGCCCTTCATCAACCGCTCCAGCGCCTCGAAAAATTGCGACTCGGTTTTCGCGTCGAGCGCGCTGGTTGGCTCGTCCAAAATGAGGATCGGCGCATTTCTCAGAAACGCCCGCGCGATGGCGATGCGCTGGCGCTCGCCGCCGGACAACGTCGCGCCGCGCTCGCCAAGGGTGGTGTCGAATCCAGCAGGGAGCGTGGCAATGAAATCAAGAGCGCTTGCAGCTTCCGCGGCAGCTTCGATTTCCGCGCGGGTGGCGCCGGGCTTTCCAAACGCAATATTCTCAGCGACCGAAACGGGAAACAAAAACGCTTCCTGCAATACCAGGGCGACTTGCGAGCGAAGGCTTTGCAGCGACACTTCCCGCACATCCCGGCCATCCACCAGGACGCGGCCCTGGCACGGATCGAAGAAGCGTGGAATAAGATTGACAAGCGTTGTCTTGCCCGCGCCGCTCGCGCCGGCGATGGCGACGATTTCACCGGCTTCGACCGTCAACGATATATTGCGAAGAATCGGACGCTCGGCGGCATATCCAAATGTCACGTCCTCGAATTCCACGCGGCCCTTGACTGGCGGCAACGTCGGCGCGTCCGCCTTGTCGAGCGCTTCCGGCGCGGCATCCAGGACTTCGATAACCCGGTCCACGCTGGCGCCGGAATTCAGCAGCGCGGCGTGAATGCCAGCGATGGTCTTGATCTGCGTCTGCAAGACGTTCACGTAATAGACGAACGCGAGGAGACCGCCGATGCTCAAACGCCCGGCGACGACGTGGCCGGCGCCAACCCAGAGGAGACAGCCTGAGCCGAGCGAGGCGACAAGTCCCGATGCAAGGCCGTTGACGCTGCCGATCAAGGCGCCCCGTTGCTGCGCGCGAACCGCGGTGTCCGCAAAGGCCGCAAGGCGTTCCTGCTCGCGCTGCTCCTGCGCGAACGCCTGCACCACAGGAATCCCGGTCAAGGTCTGCTGGATGTGCGACTGGATGCGCGCCTCGATTTCGCGTTTCACTTTCGCCGCGAGCCGCAGCGGCTTAATGACGAGAAAGGAAGCGACCGCCATTCCGGCTGCGATGGCAATGGCAATGCAAGCGAGTTCCGCGTCGAGATGCGCCATCAACACGAGCATCAATGCCAGCGTCAGCGCCGCCTGCGCCGGGCCAATCAGCAATGCGTCAAATAGTCGGTAAAGGGCCCAGCAATCTGTCGTCGCGCGCCCCATCGTGTCTCCAACCGGGTGTGTTGCGTGATAGAGCAACGGCCTGCGTTGAAGGCGCGCAAACAAATCCGAAGCCAGGCCATACACCATGCGCCGTCCGCCCATCGTCCACGAGTTGATGATGGCGGTATCCAACGCGCTCTGCATTGCGAACAACGCCAACCCCGCCGAAACGATCATCCACAGCGCGACTGCGCTCCGCGCGCCTGTCATATAATCGGCCAGCAGCTTCATCGGCCAGGGCTGAAGCGCGGCGACGCCTGACATCGCCAGCGTCAAAATGACAATGAGCGCCAGCGAGCGGAGTTGTGTCCTCGCATAGGGGAACAATCTTCGGTAGCGCTGCATTAGAGGTTTGCTACTTTCGAGCTTTCAGTCTTCATTCTGCACACTGAACGCAGGCAAATTAAATATCACGCGAATTCGGCATGTCATCTTTGATTGGGGTGACACCTTGATGTCGGAGGCCGGCCCGCCCGATTACACGATGGCAGAATGGCCGACGGTCCGTGCGGTCGACGGAGCGGCGGCAGTCCTCGACGCGCTGTCTCGGAAATTCCGCATTGCCGTGGCCACGAACGCGGCGATTTCGCGTCGCCCGGACATCGTACGAGCCCTGGAGCGCGTTGGCCTTGCCGGGTTCATCAGCGACATTTTTTGCCGCGCGGAGATTGGCGCCGTCAAGAGCGATCCTAAATTCTGGCGCGCGGTGACGGCCTCGCTGGGAGCGGCGCCTGATGAACTACTCATGATCGGCGATTCGCTGGAACAGGACGTTCGAGGCCCGCAACAGGCGGGCATCGCGGCCATCTGGTTCAATTGGAAGCTCTCGATGCCGCCGGCGGACGCCCCACCGCCCACTATTTACACGCTGTCCGACCTTCCGCCACTATTCGGAATCGACGCCCCCTGATGCATACGCGAAAAACATGGATTTTAATTGCGGTGGTGGTTCTTGTCGCCGGCGCCGCGACGTTTCTTGCCTTTAAGCAATCACCGGCGCCGCCAACCATCGTCATCTGGCAGCAGGGTCCGCTTCCGCCGTTACCCGGGCGTTTTCCGGAGCGATATATCCCAGCGAAATGGACATGGCTGCGGCGTTTGTCAGCGCGTGTGTTTGGCCCGATGCGGCAGATCACGTTCGGCATCGAGTATTCTGAGGCCGACGAGAGCGTGGCGTCGTTGAGGTTGGAGAACGTGCTTGGGCCGCCGTTGGCCGAGACCAACGGGGTGGCGGTGTGGCTGTTTCCCAAAGAGGGGGCGCTTCATGGCATACGCCACAGCGGGTCCATCACCTCGGTAAGCGCGCCGCGCATCACCACCGCCGATCGCATGCAATCGGCCATCATGATTTCGAGCAACACGATTATCGGGATGAGCCCGCGGATGAAGAAAGACACGGTCGATCTTTGGACGCGCCTCTCGCTCGGAAATTTCCATGCCCTCGTGCGCGCGCAAGTTCCCTACGACGCCGCGTTTCTGATTGTGGACGATCGTCTGCCCGACGCAGCGACCAACCGGGCGGAAGTCGTCATCGTCGCCAGCGAAATTAACGCGACGGGAAACAAGGTTCCGCATTGAGTTTTGCGCGCGGCGCGGGCATAATCGCCGCTCCATGAGCATCCTTATCACGGGCAACATGGGCTACGTCGGCCCCGCCGTCGTCCGCCAATTGCGCCAAAGCCACCCCCAGGAACTCCTGATCGGCTACGACACCGGC
>Ga0265338_10004987_pt1 | contig 17572 bp, 15 predicted proteins | sample 42126metaG_FD_193579 | JGI IMG/M metagenome (GOLD analysis project Ga0265338, IMG submission 193579) | Rhizosphere microbial communities from Carex aquatilis grown in University of Washington, Seatle, WA, United States - 4-21-26 metaG | ecosystem: Host-associated > Plants > Roots > Rhizosphere... | reverse complement strand
CCTTGGACCCCGGAACGCCCACCGAAGTTGTGCCAGTACTCCTTGATAAAGTCCGGCCTGTCCACGAAGTCGTGCCGGTTGATGTTTTCATCCCGGGCTGTCCGCCTTCGGCGGACACAATTTTTTACGCGGTCTCCGAACTCATCGAAGGCCGCATTCCGGACTTGAGCGCCAGAACGCGTTTTGGAGCATAGGAGCGAAGTGGCTGAGAAAGTGAAGGAGAACGTGACCGAGAAAGCCCGCAAGACGATCCTCATCGACCCTGTAACGCGGATCGAAGGCCACGCCAAGATCACTCTTCACCTTGACGATCACGGACGAGTCGAAGACGCCCATTTTCACGTCACGCAATTCCGCGGTTTTGAGAAGTTCTGCGAAGGGCGCCCGTTTTCCGAGATGCCATCGCTCATGGCGCGCATTTGCGGCATCTGTCCTGTCAGCCACCTCATCGCGTCCGCGAAGGCCTGCGACGCGCTTCTCGCAGTCCGCATTCCCCCGACGGCTGAAAAACTTCGCCGCATCTTCGGGCTGGCACAGGTCTTGCAGTCCCATGCCCTCAGTTTCTTCCACCTTGCCTCGCCGGATTTTGTTCTCGGCATGGACTCCGACCCTGCGCGCCGGAATATCTTCGGCGTCGCCGCCGAATCCCCGGAAATAGCGCGCAACGGAATCCGCCTTCGGCAGTTTGGGCAGCAGATCATCGAACGCCTGGGCGGCAAACGCATCCATCCCGCATGGATCGTTCCCGGCGGCGTCAGCGAACCGCTCTCCATCAAGAACCGCGATGCCATCCTTGTCGCGCTGCCTGAAATGCTGACCATCGCGCAACTCACACTGGAGTGGTTCAAACGCCTCACCGAAAACTTTCGCGAAGAGATCACTTCCTTCGGAAACTTCCCGACGTTATTCATGGGAATCGTAAAGGACGATGGCGGGCTGACCTTCTACGACGGAAAAATCCGTATCGTCGACGCTTCCGGTCACGTGGTCGCCGCCGGGCTTGACCCGGCCAAGTACCAGGACTACCTCGGAGAGAAGGTCGAGAACTGGACCTACCTGAAGTCCACCTACTACAAGCCGAAGGGTTATCCCGAGGGCATCTACCGCGTAGGTCCGCTGGCACGGCTCAACATAGCCGATCGCTTCGGTACCCGGCGCGCCGATCAGGAACTGGCTGAGTTTCACGAAATTCAGCGCACCGCTGTCCTCAGTTCTTTCCATTACCACCACGCCCGCTTGATCGAGATCCTGTATTGCATCGAGCGCATGCAGCAACTTCTCGACGACCCGGAGATCCTCTCGCATCATGTGCGCGCCATCGCGCGGCCGAACTGCCAGGAAGGCGTCGGCGTGGCCGAGGCGCCCCGCGGTACGCTGATTCACCACTACAAGATTGACGATGACGGCTTGATGCGCTGGGCGAACCTGATCATTGCGACCGGCCACAACGGCCTCGCCATGAACCGGAGCATCCTCCAGGTTGCGCGGCACTTTGTTCACGCCGATCGACTCGAAGAAGGCATGTTGAACCGGGTTGAAGCCGTGATCCGGGCCTACGATCCCTGCCTCAGCTGTTCCACTCACGCCGATGGCAGCTTGGCTCTTGCCATCCAGTTGGTCGCATCCGACGGCACCGTGATCGACGAACTGCGCCGCTAGAAAATGCTCCTCTCGGCGGGATCGGCTTTTGGCGCCGCAGGGATTTCTGGACTCCCTGCCGAAACTCTCCCCGTGGAATGCTGCCGGTGCGAGAAGATACTAGGTTCAGAGGTTCGTAACGACTCATGTTCTCCAGCTTGATCCTCGGCATTGGTAACCCATTGCGGTCGGACGACGGCTTGGGATCGAAAGCGGCCGCCGCGCTGGCGCCTGAGCTGTCGTCAGCGGAACTGCAAGTGGTTGCTGCACACCAGCTCTTGCCGGAGATGGCCGAGCATGTTGCACATTCAGTGCGCGTGTTGTTCCTGGATGCCTCACACACCGGGGGGCCGGGAGAAATTCGCTGTGAGCAGATTCACCGCGATCCGAACTTCCAGCCGGGGAACCTTTCGCATCAGTTCTCCCCCGCCGCGCTGCTCGAACTTGCTTTCCGCTACTTCCAGGCCGAACCCGAGGCCTGGCTGCTAACCATGGCGGGCGCCAATTTTGATCTGGGCGAGGCATTTTCCCCTCCCGTCAAATCATCCTGGAATTGCTACCTCGAACGCGTGAAAATGTGGGTTTCGCTAGTCTAATCAGTGACTTACGCCATGGCACTTTGGTGGCATTTCTTTGGCACCCGCGTGCTATTTCCAGAATTTGGACTTGGACTTACATTGCAGTTGAGCAGTTCTGGGGGAGGGCTGCCCGGGCGCCCGAATCCGAAAGGATTCGGACGCCCGTTTAATTTTTGGCCGCGAAAATCCCCGCGTCGGTAAGAAACCTACAATCCGCTCTACCTTCCAAATCAGTTTGTCGAAATGGTGAAATTCACGGTGATGCGCGCCTGTGTCTCCACTGGCTGCCCGTGCTGCAGGTAGGGTTTGAAGTGCCATTGCTTCACGGCCTCGCGAGCCGCTGTTGCCAGGATCTCGGGGCCGCTCAAAATCTCGAGCTGCTGAATACTTCCGTCGCGCGAAATTAGCGCCTGCAGACTGACGGCGCCTTGTACTTTCATCTGGCGGGCCAGCAACGGGTAATCTGGCGGCACGCTGACCGTTACGCTTTGCGTCGTTTGTGGTGAGAGCTGCACCCTGTCCGCGGCGCTGACCATCGCATCCTGCGATTGTGCGCCTGAGTTGGGAGTCGCTCCCTCGGAGCCGACGTCCAAATGAATGGCGCTGCTCTTGGCCGGTACGCTGACGTGGCGGTTGCCAGCCACCACCTCCACTTGCAGGGGAGGCAATGCAGCCCGCTCGGTAACAGCGGCGAAAGGAGCCCCGGTCTGCGCCGGGGGCGGGCCCGCGGCCTTTGTCGCCTTGTGCTCATGGTTTGCTGCTACCGGGGCACTTGGCATTTCCGGCGCGACGGTCTTGCTGCGCTTGCTTGCGATCGCTTCGGGCGTTTCCCCTCGGCTGGGAAACCAGAAATCCCAGTCTTTTACGATGACCGCCACCAGCGCCAGCAGCAGAATGCCAAGCGCAATCAGCATTCGCTTGCGCTGCACTTCGGTGTCCGGAGACGGAGAAAGCAGACGGGCCTGCGGGGGCCGCTCCAGGTGGTGTTCAGGCTGGCTTTCGTCGGGAAACGTGGGCACCGGAAGATCCTCGGAATCGCAATCCCGCAAGGGAACTGCCTGTCTAGTATGCCCTGAAAGCCTCGCCAATTCCAAGGAAATCGGGGTCTGGCCCAGTGTTTCGCTGTGCTTGGCCGTCGTGTGATTGGGGTCACAACCAGATGTGCCCCCTATCACCGCCGCAAGTTAGGCAGGGACGCACACTGATTGCGTGACAACTGTCACAGTGTGTTGCGGCAACGGTCCCGCCGCACGCCACCGGCAGGCGTCACCAGGGGGTGTCACGTGCTCTCACCATATGGTCTGGATATCATCGAAAGCTGTTTAACCTGCAAGATGCGCGCCGAGCGCCTCTTCTGTGACCTGCCGACGGCCGCTCTGCAATCGTTTGAGAGCATCAAGTACGCGACGGCCTACCCCAAGGGTGCCGTCCTGTTCGTCGAAGGCCAGGCTCCTCGCGGAATCTTCGTTCTCTGCAAAGGCCGCGTGAAGCTTTCGATCTGCGCCAGTGATGGCAAGACGCTCATCCTGAAGATTGCCGAGCCCGGCGAAGTCCTCGGACTGAGCGCCGCCGTTTCCGGCAAGGCCTACGAGTTGACAGCCGAGACCATCGATCCCTGCCAGGTGAATTTCGTGAAGCGTGAAGACTTTCTCCGCTTTCTCAAAGAGCACAGCGATGCTTGCTTCAAAGTGGCCGAACAACTCAGCGAGAAGTACAACGTGGCTTGCCACGAGGTTCGTTCGCTTGGCCTTTCGCACTCCGCGGCAGAGAAATTGGCAAAGCTACTGATCGACTGGAGCTCCAAGAACGGCGAGTCCCTGAAACAGGAGCCGCGCCTCAAACTGGCTCTGACTCACGAAGAAATCGCGCAGATGATCGGCACATCCCGGGAAACCGTAACCCGCCTATTTGCCGACCTGAAGAAGCGGCAGATCCTCCAGACCAAAGGTTCAACACTCGTCATTCGCAACAAGGCCGCGCTGCGGTCCTTGGCCACCACCGGCTAGGCCTGGCGCTCCGCCCAAACTGTGCCAGGGGTCACCATTTTGGGTGACTCGAGTCACTGTCTCTGCTCCTGCCTTGGCGTATCAACACACCAGGAGAGAAATATATGTCGCAGAGCTGTCTCGATTGCGGGCAGCGCTCGGATCGTGTTTTCTGTGATCTGGCGCCCGATGCTCTCCAGGAGTTCGACGGGATCAAGTCGATCCAGACTTGCCCGAAAGCAACGATCCTCTTCAGGGAAGGCCAGCCAGCCCGTGGCGTCTTCCTCCTCTGCCAGGGCCGCGTACGTTATTCGGTCTGCTCCGAAAGCGGCCGCCGCATGACCTTGCGGGTGGCTTCAGCGGGTGAAGTGCTGGGGCTGAGTGCCGCGCTTTCAGGCGCCTGTTACGAAGTCACGGCCGAGGCGCTGGAGTCTGTGCAGGTCGCCGAAATTCGGCGGAAAGATCTGCTGCACTTCCTGCGCGCGCATCGTGAGGTCTGCATGCAGGTGGTGCATCTGCTGAGCGAAGACCTGCATGTCGCCTACGATCGCGTGCGCGCCGTCGGGCTCAGCCGTACCCGCCACAGCCACAGCGCCTAGCTTCACCCGGCCTTCCGCGCCGAAGGCAACGCTGCCCACTTGTAAGTCCCACTCTGCTGCGAGTTTTCCGATGTACCTTCACCCTGTGACCCGAATCACCTACCCGGGTGCTGTGCCTCACTGCCCCCAGGTACATGAGGATCCCAGAATGAAACTGCAACAGAGTTCCAAGCGCGGGAGGCGGTACGGCAATGTCAGCAACCCGAACAGTCCCGGTCGGTCAGAGATGGCTGCAAGTCGGGTGGTTCTTCGTTCTTTTCCTGATCATCATTTCCGCTACGTCCCTGCCGGCAACAGCGAAGTCCGCGCCCAAAGCCCTCCCCAAGCCTACCAACGAAGACTGCCTGGCCTGCCACGGCGACAGCGGGCTCAGCACCGAGCGCAACGGCAAGGCCGTCAGCCTCCATGTGGACGCCGACAAATTCAAGACGTCCATTCACGGAACGATGTTCACCTGCGTCGATTGCCATACCGATCTCAAGTCTTCGCCGCATGAGAACACTCCCGCCAAAGTGAATTGCGCCACCTGCCACGCGGACGAGCAAGCGGTTTATGATCGCAGCTTCCACGCTAAGGCGATTGCTTCCGGGGATACGAAAGCGGCTACCTGCACAGACTGTCATGGCAGCCCGCACGAACTACTGCCCGCCAGCGACCCGAAATCCCGCGTCAACCATCTGAATATTCCGAACACCTGCGGCACCTGCCATGGCCAGAAGTTCGTCATGGAGGCCAGCGGCCACAGCAATCAGCCGTTTCTCTCCTACCAGCAGAGCGTGCACGGGCGCGCCGTCGCTTCCGGTTCCGAGAAGGCTGCGGTCTGCACCGATTGTCACGGCTCGCACGAGATTCTTTCCGCCAGCGATCCGAAGTCCTCGATCTTCAAATTCAATGTGCCGGTCACGTGCGCGAAGTGTCACGAGGCGGTGAAAGCCGAGTTCGTGCAAAGCATTCACGGCCAGGCAATCGCACGCGGCAATTCCCAGGCTCCGGTTTGCACCGACTGTCACGGGATTCACTCGATCAAGTCCCATCTGGATCCCAATTCTTCGGTCAGCGCGGCGAATCTCGCCAAGATCACCTGTGCCCGCTGCCACGAGGGCGTGCGCCTTTCGCAGGAGTTCGGTGTGGAAGCCAACCGCGCCTCCACATATCTCGCCAGTTATCACGGACTCGCCTCCAAGCGCGGATCGCAAGTCGTCGCCAACTGTGCCAGTTGCCACGGCGTTCACAACATTCTTCCTTCAAGCGATCCCCGTTCCACCATCGCGCATGACAACCTGGCCCGTACCTGCGGCCAATGCCACCCGGGTGTGACCGAAAAATTCATTCTCGGCAAGGTTCACGTCGACGCGCCGCTCTCTGCTGACATCGGCAGCGTTGCCGTGCGCTGGATCCGCAATTTTTATTTGTTCATGATCCTCGGCGTCATCGGTGGAATGGTTCTTCACAATCTGATCATCTGGCGGCGCAAGGCGATTCTGCGGCGTGATTCTTACCCGCGCACCGTGACGCGCATGACGCGCAGCCAGCGCTGGCAACATTTCACTCTGCTCGCTTCGTTTATCACGCTCGTGATCACTGGATTTGCGCTCAAGTATCCCGATTCATGGCTCTCGCTGATTCCCGGCATGGGTGAGCGCGTGCGTGGAATCGTCCATCGCCTGGCTGGCGTCATCATGATCGGCGCCGGCGTTTATCACATCGTCTACGCCTTACTGACGCGTGATGGGCGCAAGCTCATTCTCGACTTACTTCCCGAACCCAAGGATGCTACCGATGTAGTCAGCGTTCTTCGCTACTATCTCGGACTCGGCGGTCCGAAGCCCGAGTTCAAACGCTTTACCTATGCGGAGAAAGCTGAGTATTGGGCTTTGGTGTGGGGCGTCATCGTAATGGCGACGACCGGCATCATGCTTTGGGCCAAAATGAGTGTCGGACATCTACTGCCGCGCTGGTGGCTCGATGTGGCGACGGCCATCCATCTTTACGAAGCCATCCTCGCCACGCTCGCGATCATCGTGTGGCACTTCTACCAGATCTTCCTTGACCCGGACGTCTACCCGATGAACTGGGCCTGGTGGGACGGCAAAGTATCCGCGCATCACTACAGTGAAGAACACGGCTTGGATAGTGCGACATTGCTGGCGGCGGCTCGCGCCGAAGCGCGAGACACAGATTCTGCAAGCGTAAACCGCGATGGAAACGCCCCGGAAGCCGAGGATGAACAGAAGACCGAATCCGTAACGCACCACTAATCATGGCAGCGGCACAGGTCCCTAGTTGAACAGCGCTGGCACGGCGCCGCTGAATTTCTGATATAAGCATTCTGATTGTAGTAAGTGGCTGGAGGTTAGTTCTAATCATGGCCGATTCGAATCCCGTTGCGCAGCCATCGTCCGGATTTGCTCGGATTCGCGAACTCTTGAACAACCCGATATCCATCGTCGGGCTCGCGCTCGCGGTCGTTGCTTTGGGCAACATTCTGTTTCTCTTTTTCATTGATCTGACGTCGGCCCACTCCAGTCCTTACGTCGGCATCCTCGCCTACATGGTTGCGCCCGCCTTCTTTGTGGCGGGCCTGGTTCTGGTCTTTTTGGGCGCCATTTACACGCGGCGCAAACGGCTCTCATCTGCCGGCGCTGCTTCCCACTTCCGGCTCGATTTCTCGGACCCGGCGCAGCGCGGCGCGGTTGCCTTCTTTCTGGCCTTCATCGTGATCTTCGTTGGCATGAGCGTGATTGGAAGTTACAAGGCATACACATTCACGGACTCCGTCGGCTTCTGTGGACAGCTCTGCCACTCTGTGATGGCGCCCGAGTTCACTGCCTACCAGCAGTCGCCGCACGCGCGCGTGGCTTGCGTCGATTGTCACGTCGGAGCTGGCGCCACCTGGTATGTGAAGTCCAAACTTTCCGGAGCACGCCAGGTTTTCAAAACGGCGCTCAACACGTTTCCGCGGCCCATTCCAACTCCCGTCCACAACCTGCGCCCGGCGGCCGACACCTGCGAAACCTGCCATTGGCCGAAGAAGTTTTACGGCGCCCAACTCAAGGTGTTCAACCACTATGCGAGCGATGAAAAAAACACTCCCCGCCAGATCCGGCTCCTGATCAATACCGGAGGTGGCGATCCCGCGACCGGTGAGCCCGAAGGCATCCACTGGCACATGAATATTTCTAACGAGATCACCTATCTCGCCACGGATGAAGAGCGCCAGAACATCGCTTACATACACGTGAAGGACATGCAGGGGCGCGTAACGGAATACTTCACAAAAGACTCCCCCTTAACGAAAGCCCAGATCGCCAGTTCGTCTCTGCGCCGGATGGATTGCATCGACTGCCACAATCGCCCTACGCACATCTATGTGCCGCCCGATACATCGGTCGACCGCTCCTTCGCCGCGCACCGGCTCGACATACAGCTGCCCTTTCTTAAGCAGCAATCGGTCGCAGCGCTGACCGGCAAGTACGACACGACCGACGCCGCTATGCAGGGCATCGCTAAGACCATCTACGAGTTCTACAACACCAAGTATCCCGACCTCGCTAAAACCAAACAGCCGGAGATTCGTAACGCGATCGATGAGCTCCAGCGCATCTACAAGCTGACGTTCTTCCCGGAAATGAAACTGGATTGGAGAACGCATCCCAACAACATCGGCCACTTGTTCTTCAACGGCTGCTTCCGTTGCCATGACGGGAATCACGTCAGTCCTGAAGGTAAGGTCATTCCCAAGGGGTGCAATACCTGCCACTCCGTTCTTGGCCAACAGGAAAATGCGGTGAATATCGCCTCTGCGCCGGGCGCCGATTTCAAGCATCCCGTCGATCTTGGCGACCTGACCGCCGTCAACTGCAGCGACTGCCATACCGGAGGCGTCAGCCCCTAGGTCCGGGCGGGGCGATCTTTCCTGGTTGTTCCGCTTACTGCCTTTCCATCTATAACTTACCTGTGTGATCCACATCACAATCGGTCGTGATAACTATCACGGCCTCAGGTTCGTGCCTCCCCTAATCTTCCATCCAGGGTGAGGTGATCTCCATGAAGGTTCTGGAAGGGAAGGACGTCGTGAGCGTACCGGCCGACAACCACGCGCAGCATTCCGCGAAGGCAGAATTCAAACCGCGTCTGATTTTTTGGGAAGTCACCAAGGGCTGCAATCTGCGCTGTATTCACTGCCGCGCCACGGCCACCGAACTCAGTTCGCCCACCGACCTTCCCACCAGTAAAGCGCTCGACATCATTGACCAGATCGCCGCGCACTCCAACCCGATCCTGGTGCTCAGCGGCGGCGAACCGCTCTATCGTTCCGACATTTTTCAGCTTGCGCGCTATGCCAACGACAAGGGACTTCGCGTGGCCCTGGCCACCAATGGGACCCTTGTCACCAAGGAAGTCGCCCGCATGATTTCCGACTCCGGTGTGAAGCGGGTTTCGATCAGCCTCGACGGTGCCGATGCGCTGACGCATGACAGTTTCCGTGGGATCCCCGGTGCGTTTGATGCTGCGCTCCACGGCTTCCGCAACTTGAAGGAAGTCGGCATGTCTGTGCAGATCAATATGACCATCGCCCGCCACAACGCGGACCAGTTGCCGCGCGTACTTGAGATGGCAAAAACCGTCGGTGCCGATGCCCTGCATACATTCCTGCTCGTTCCCGTGGGATGCGGCGTCGATATCGCGACCGACCAGATGGTGCCTCCGGAAGAATACGAGCGCATGCTGAACTGGTTCTACGATCGCTCGCTCGAAGGCGGTATAGAGTTGAAGGCCACTTGCGCGCCGCACTATTTCCGCGTTGTGCGCCAGCGCCGCGTCGCTGACCGCCACGCCGCCGAGGCCGCTGCCAAGACCGCTCCTCCGGTTGCTACCCTTCCGCCCGATGCGATTGGTCCGACGGACACGCTCATGCCGGGTGGCACTGGAATTTCCCTGCGTCCGCAAGCCCCGCCTCCTGGAAATCACACCGGCCATCCCGGTGGCCACCCGGGCGGCAATCCGAACGACATGAACGCGATGACCAAGGGCTGCCTCGCCGGAACCGGGGTCTGCTTCATCTCGCACGAAGGCGAAGTCTTCCCCTGCGGATACCTGCCCGCCATTGCCGGCGACCTGCGCAAAGAGCGTTTCGCTGACATCTGGGCCAACGCAGTCGTCTTCAACGAACTCCGCGATACCAACAACCTGAAAGGGAAGTGCGGGTGCTGTGAGTTCCGCAACGTCTGCATGGGATGCCGCGCACGGGCCTATGCCGCTACCGGCGACTATCTGGATCCGGAACCTTTCTGTGTGTATGAGCCGAAGTCTCCGCAATTGCGCGCTAAGTTGACGCAGATAAAAGATTGATTGGGCCCTCCTGAAGGCATGGGAAGAGTCGCAAACGACTCTTCCCGATTTTTTTGGTGGCTGATTTTCCAAGGGCCCCGGACGACACAACCACAATCGCCGCAAAAAAAGCGCATGCCCGAGTGAGCATGCGCTTTTCTTTGTAGATTCCCGAATTCCTATTGAGGAAGCTTGTCGGTCTTGTCGTCCAGTTTGTCGAGAATGCCCGTGGCCACGTCGAGAATTTCCTGGTCGAGTTTGCGATTCGAAGCGATGGCTTCCGCCAGTGGGATAGAAATGATCTTATTGCCCCGCAGCGCTGCCATGTGGCCGAATTCTCCGCGATGCACCATGTCGATCGCCCCCAGTCCGTAACGGGTGGCCAGTACGCGGTCAAAAGCGCTGGGCGATCCGCCGCGTTGAATGTGCCCAAGAACCACAGAGCGCGTCTCGAACCCGGTCCGCTTTTCAATCTCGCGCGCCAGCACCGATCCAATTCCGCCGAGCCGGAGATGCCCGAACTCATCTCGTCCTACATCCTGTAGAACTGGCGCGCCATCGTGCATTTCGACGCCGCCGGCAAACTTCGCGCCCTCGGCTGCTACCACGATGCTGAAGTACCGTCCGCGCGCGTGCCGCTGCCGGATCAGTTCCGCCACCTGCTCAATGTCGAACGGGACTTCCGGCACAAGGATCACGTCCGCCCCGCCTCCGATCCCGCTATACGCAGCGATCCAGCCCGAGTCGCGTCCCATGACTTCGACGACGATGACCCGGTTATGCGCTTCGGCCGTCGTGTGTACGCGATCAATCGCTTCGGTTGCCACGTTCACTGCTGTGTCGAATCCGAACGTAAAATCGGTCCCGGCCAGATCGTTATCGATGGTCTTGGGAACGCCGACAACTTTCACGCCATTCGCAAACAGCTTTTGTGCGACCGACAACGTGTCGTCTCCGCCAATCGCAATGAGGGCGTCGCACCCGTGCTGCTTCAGGTTGTTCATGCAGCGTTCGATCCCGTCGGCGTGCTTGGCAGGATTCGTGCGTGACGTCCGCAGGATGGTTCCCCCGCGTGGCAGGATTCCGCCTACGGTCCCCAGATCGAGTTCGGTCGTCTTGTTTTCCAGCAACCCGCGCCAACCTTCCATGAACCCCAGGAACTCATCCCCGTAGTGGAAGGTGCCCTTGCGCACCACTGCGCGGATCACCGCATTCAGTCCAGGACAGTCGCCGCCGCCAGTTAATACACCAATCTTCATTTCCTGCTCCTGAGTTATGAGTTCGTATGAGTCCGCGCCCAAAGCGGATACACTCCGCCTTCATTTGCATGCTGAAATAGGCCGGTACGTATCAGATTATCATGCTGCTTTGCGCCTCCTGCACGTCTGGCTTGCGCACGGCGTTCCTTTTCGCCACAATACTCGCCACCGGATCACGGACCTCATGCCTAAAATTGTGCGCGTACTTCTCTGGGGCATCGTCAGCCTGCTCGGAGCACTAGCCCTGGCGACGATCGCTCTGCATCGTGGCGAACAAATCAATGCCCTCTGGCTCGTCGTTGCCGCAGTAGCAACTTATGCCGTCGGCTATCGCTTCTACAGTAGTTTCGTTGCCGCCAAAGTTCTCGCTCTCGATCCCCTGCGGGCCACGCCCGCCGAGCGTCTCGACAATGGACGCGACTTCATCCCCACCAACAAATGGGTTGTCTTCGGACATCACTTCGCAGCCATCGCCGGTCCTGGCCCGCTCGTCGGTCCAGTTCTCGCAGCGCAATTTGGATATCTTCCTGGCACGCTGTGGATTATCGCCGGCGCCGTTCTCGGTGGCTGTGTGCAGGATTTCGTGATCCTGTTATTTTCTGTGCGCCGCGATGGCAAGTCGCTCACCGAGATGGCGAAATCCGAGATCGGCCCACTCGGCGGCTTCATCGCCTATGTCGCCGTGCTCAGCATCATCATCATCCTGCTGGGAGCGACCGCGCTCATCGTCGTCAACGCGCTGAAATCCAGCCCATGGGGAGCATTCACCATTGCGATGACGATGCCGATCGCCGTCTTGATGGGCGTCTATCTGCGCCGCGTCCGGCCCGGCAAGGTTCTGGAAACCTCTATCTTGGGCTTCATCCTCGTAATCGCCGCGATCTTCGGCGGACAGTGGGTCTCGCAGTCGCCCAACTGGGCAGCCGTCTTCACCCTGACCGCGCCGACCCTCGCGATTCTCATCATCATTTACGGATTTGCCGCCTCCGCGCTTCCGGTGTGGCTGCTCCTCGCCCCGCGTGATTACCTGAGCACTTTCGTGAAGCTCGGCACGATCGCGATGCTCGCGCTTGGAATTGTCGCCATTCACCCCACGCTGCATATGCCGCCTTTAACGCGCTTTGCGGACGGCAGCGGCCCCGTGTTCGCGGGGAAAATTTTTCCCTTCGCCTTCATCACGATTGCGTGCGGTGCCGTGAGCGGCTTCCATTCGCTGATCTCCAGCGGAACGACTCCGAAGCTCATCCGCCGCGAGACCGAAACGCGCTTCGTCGGCTATGGAGGAATGCTCGCCGAATCCATGGTCGCGATCATGGCCATGATCGCCGCTTCCGTCCTCCAACCCGGCGTCTATTTCGCCGTGAATAGTCCGGCGGGCATCGTCGGACAGGCTCCTGAAGCCGCCTCGGCCGTCATCACCAACTGGGGATTTCCCGTCAATGCCGCGCAGATGGCTTCACTCGCGCACGCGGTCGGCGAGCAGACTCTCTTCAATCGTACCGGAGGTGCACCTGCGTTCGCCGTAGGCATGGCGCAGATTTTCTCCAACACGCTCGGAGGCCAGGCGGTCATGGCGCTCTGGTATCACTTCGCCATCATGTTTGAGGCGCTGTTCATCCTCACGATTCTCGATGCTGGCACGCGCGTCGGCCGGTTCATGCTCCAAGACTTCCTCGGCCACATCTGGAAGCCCCTCGGCCGCACAAGTTGGTACCCATCCATCCTCTTCACGAGCGCGGTGGTCGTGAATTGCTGGGGATTTTTTCTGTGGCAGGGAGTGAAAGATCCGCTCGGCGGCATCAATTCTCTCTGGCCCCTCTTCGGCATCTGCAATCAACTGCTGGCGACGGTCGCCCTCTGCGTCGCGACCACCATCATCATCAAGATGGGCCGCGCGCGCTACTTGCTCGTGACGCTCATCCCGCTCTGCTGGCTGGTGGCCGTCACCTTCACTGCTTCCTGGCATAAGATCCTCGACCCCAACCCGCGCATCGGATTCCTCGCGCATGCTCGCCAACTCGTCGCCGCCGGAGGAAACGCCCGCCTCATCTTCAACGACCGGCTCGACGCAGCCGTCACCAGCGTCCTGGTCGTGATGGTCGCCATGATCCTGATCGAATCCGCAGGCGAGTGGAGCCGAGTCCTCTCCGGTAGAAAGATCGCTGAAGTCAAAGAAACTCCCTTCGTGATGACGCAACTCGCCATCGAGGAGCAAGCATGATCAGCGCTCGTGTGAGCCAGAGCAGATCGCAAGAACTATCCCGTGGAACGCGTGGCGCGGGCGCTCCCGCCCGCATAATCCCGGCAGTGAATGTCGCTTCGAGCGGGAGGGACCAAACCGCGAGCCAGGGAGACAGACGTCCAAGCCCGATGGGCAGTCTCTTCGCCACCATCCGGCGATCAGTTGCCCTGCTGCGTTCCATTCTCCAGGAGGTCTTTGACGAATCCGCCTACGCGCGCTTTCTCGAACGGCGCCAGCTATCGTCCTCCCGCGCCGCCTACGCAGAGTTTTGCGCCGAGCGCGATCAAACCCGGGCGCGCCGACCCCGCTGCTGCTGATTGGGGTTGGCGTTTTTGCCTCAGCGAGCCGTTACCGCCAGCGCATTCACTCCCAAGATTCTGAAATCAAATCCGGACGCCACAATTCCCTGGCAGAGGTTACACTGCAAGCAAGCATGCGCGTCCTGGGCATTGATTGCGGCACCGAATATACCGGGTACGGGATCGTCGACCTTCTCTCCGGAGGCCGCGACAACGATCGTCTCGTCTGTGTTGTCTGCGGAGCCATCAAGTGCTCGCCCCGTGACCCCATGCCCACGCGCTTGTCCCGCATTGCACGCACCCTGGAAGAACTGATCGTTGTCCATCGCCCGGACCGCGTGGCCATCGAAGACGTCTTCTATTCGCTCAACGTGAAGTCCGCCCTCAAGCTGGGACAAGTCCGCGGCGTCGCCATGCTTACCGCTGCGACCGCCGGACTCGAAGTCGCGGAGTACGCTCCACTCTCCATCAAGTCCGCCGTCGTGGGATACGGCAAGGCCGAGAAACATCAGGTCCAGCAGATGGTCGCGCGCCTCTTGCGCCTCGACGAAATACCGCAGCCGGCCGACGCCGCGGATGCCCTCGCCATCGCCATCTGCCACCTCCACACCGCCGCCACCCGCGAACGCCAAAACGCTCCCCCCGCCCCGGCCCGCCAAACGGCCTCTCGCTGACGCCAGACTTGAGGCCCCCGTTACCCCAGTCGGTGTCCTAAAACCGTTCTCACCCCGGACACTCGTTAGGGCATCTGTCGAACTCTTGCGCCCCTTCTCACGCTATCCTGAAGTACATAGCCAGCTATCTCCGGCGTGTAGAAATATTCAGAATTCAGGGGATTTTATGGGCCTCCTCCGCTCCGCTTTCGCAGTCGCAGCCTGCTTGTTGCTATCTTCCTCAACTCTATTTGCCGGCAAAACTGCCAGCTGCACCTTCCAGACATTTTCTGCGCCTTCGGGATACACCCTGAGCACCGTCCAGGGCATCGGCGACGATGGCACCGTTGTCGGTCAGTTGCTCGACAACAAGACACAGATGTTTGTCGGCTTCCTGCGTTCGCCTGGCGGTGCCGTAACTCCCTACGCAGCCCCCAAATCCTCCACTACCTGGATGTACGGTCAGAATTCAACCGGCTCAAGCACCGGCTCCTATCTCGATAACGGCAACACGCCGCATGTTCACGGATTTTTTCTGGCGGGCAACAACTTCACGCAGGTGGACTACCCGAAAGCCACCAGCACCTGGCTGTTTGACGTCAACCAATTGGGCGCCGCGGTGGGCAGCTACAGCAAGAATTCTTCGGTCAACGGCTTCCTGCTCGTCAACAATAAGTACACGACCATCGCCTATCCCAACTACCAGGTCACGTATCCCATGGCTGTCAACGACAACAATGCCGTCGTGGGATCCTACGCGAATGGTTTCGTGAACAACGGCTTCCTCTGGCAGAACGGAAAGTTCACGACCATCAACCACCCGAATGCCAAGTACGGAACCATCCTCACTGGCATCAATGACGCAGGACTGATCGTCGGCAACCGCCTCTCCGCCGACAACGAGTTCGGATTCATCTACCAGAACGGCGCCTTCAAGAACATTGTCTACTCCGGCGCCAAACTGACTATCGCCGGCGGCATCAACAACAACGGCGTCATTTCGGGACAGATCTATCTCACCGGAACCAACACCATCGGCTACACCGCCACCTGCAAGTAGTTATTGCGCGCTGGAGCGGGCTTCGGCAGCGACAAATTTTCCGCGGGTAACAACAAAACGCCCCCGGCCTCAATTGCCAAATTGAGTTCGGCGCACTCACTGCCGGGCCGGGGGTGGAGTTGCTTCAGGCTGATGCTACTTGCTACAGGTCTCGCTGACCATCTTCAGGTTGGATACCTGCAGGTCACTGTGTTCCCGAGTACCCGTTTCCTTCTTCTCATTGGGCTGGCTTTTTTCCTCTTCCTTGGCCGATCTCTTGGCGATCGAACCGGTCACCGTAACCGTGTGGCCGACATGATCAGCAAGCGAGATATCTTTGCCCGAGTATAGTTCCCAATGCTTGTTGTCCGCGCCGATGATGAAAAACCCGACCGGTTCAACACCCTTTTGCAGGCAGCCGGTTACGGTTTGCTCACCTGCAGCCGGAGCCTTCTCGTCGCTCATTTGCGGCGCTGCATAAACCAACGTTGCACTCAGCCCCACCATCAGACCGATGATCGAACATACGGAGAGTCTTGCGAGTTTCCGAATCATGGTTTCATCCTCCTTGGAAGCTGCACGCTATTTGATTCTCTTCCGCGGAAGCAAGTTGGTCAATTTTGATCAGTTGCCCGTCAATCTGTCTCGCCGCTGGACGTTTCCGTTGACACAAGCAGTTCACTCCACGACCACCGCTTGACACTCCTCGCTCTATCCCCAATCATTACAGCGGCCTATGCCGCGTTCATCGCAATTTCTTTTCGCGTTGCTCTTGTTGTCGCTGGCTGTCGGCACACACTCGCAAAATTCCGTGCCCGGCAGCGAGAATGCTGCTTCTGTAACGTTTACTCTCGATTTCCCGAACTCGCAGCCGGAGCACTATTCCATTCGCATCCCGTCCGAGGGCCACGGCCGTTACCAGTCCAGCGGACGCCTGTCTTCTGATTCCGATACCACCGACAACTTCGACTTCGATTTCACTATCTCCGCTGAAACGCGCCGCCGCATCTTTGCCCTCACCGAGAAAGCCGGACACTTTCAGAAGGACCTGGACTCGCACCACAAAAATCTCGCCTTCACCGGCAAGAAGACTCTGACTTACCAGGGGCCGGGCCGTAGCGGGGAGTCGACCTACAATTTCTCTTCCAACGCCGCCGCACAGGAACTCACAGCACTCTTTCAGAACCTATCCGCCACGCTCGAATTCGGACACCGTCTCGACTACGATCGCCGCTACCAGAAATTGGCGCTCGATGAAGAACTCAAACGCATGCAGGATATGGCCCAGTCCAACATGCTCATCGAAATGGGTGCCATCCAACCCATTCTCGAGCGGATCATCGCCGATCAGTCGGTCGTCAACGTGGCCCGAGCGCGTGCCCAGCGCTTGCTCGACCCGCCTGGCGCGCGTTGATTCAGAACAGCCCCCTTTGTGTTGAAAATCGCATCGGCCGCCCTTCGTCCCGCTGGCAGATGTCCCAAAATTTTCTTGACTTAAGGCAATAGCGGACGGAGACTTCAATTACAGGCCTTTTTACAGCAAAATAGAAATAAGTGCTTATTTTTGAATGTTTTACGAATAAGTTCTTACCTCTGAAGATTTTGCATGGGGTTCTGTCCCTAAATGCATGATTCTACGCATGCACGGGGGGGAGGGGGCCCCCGTCGGTGTTTCCGCCCGTTGGAGTTTCGGAATCCGGCCCAGCGCTCGTTTTGCTGGCAACTATCGCATCCGGCGTAGGTTCTAAGCGTTCAGGATTGCTTGGGAGAAATTCAATGAACATCAGCAGAGTGGCAACGATCTTGGCCATGGGGGCCGTACTCGCCTCCACGTTTTTGACGATCTCGGTGTCCGCGGAATCGAAGGTGCGAATCGTCCGCCTGAGTGACGTGGAAGGCACCGTTCAGATTGATCGCAACACCGGAGACGGATTCGAAAAGGCATTCCT
>Ga0265338_10004985_pt1 | contig 17573 bp, 11 predicted proteins | sample 42126metaG_FD_193579 | JGI IMG/M metagenome (GOLD analysis project Ga0265338, IMG submission 193579) | Rhizosphere microbial communities from Carex aquatilis grown in University of Washington, Seatle, WA, United States - 4-21-26 metaG | ecosystem: Host-associated > Plants > Roots > Rhizosphere... | reverse complement strand
GCATGCGGCCGGATCGCCAGCACCATGTCGCCATAGACGCCGCTGCCCGGATTGTTGGGCCCGTCGGCGGTAGAGACATAAGCGCCCTGCGGCCCCCAGGCCACGCCACTGGCGCCCCAGGGTCCAGCGGGACGGCCCTTGCCCGTATAGAAGCGCGACAGGGATGGATGGGTGGGGTCGGACACGTCCATGGCCGCCACGGTGCCCCACTCGACCGGCTGGGCCGGGCTGCCGCCACAGCCGCGGGCCGTGGTGGTGTAGACCACATCATCCACCACGCCGAGGCTCCAGTTGCGGCTGTAGGGCTGCACCATGTCTGTGGGCCGGATCGCCTCGCTGCCGTCGCCGAGCTTGGCGCCGCGCAACTTGCCGTCACTGGTGGTGAAATAGATGATGGCTTTGGCCTTATCGATCGCCGGCGTCGCCTGCTCGGTGTTGGAGCAGCTGATTACGGGCGGATGCATCGGCTTGATGTCGTTGGGGAAGCTTTTCTGCCAGACGATCTTGCCTGTGCCCGCATCCACCGCGGACAGCACATCGTCCATGCCGATCGAGAAGACCAGATCCTTTGTGCCGTCGGGCGTGGCGACGCCGCCCACCGCCACGGGCGCGGTCAGGGTGGACAGGACCAGCGCCTGCGATTTGTTGGTGAGCTGGGTATTCCACAGTGGCTTGAGGCGGCTCACCGTCCTGGGCGAAAGCTGGCTCTCCCCCCTGTTCCAGCCGGTGCGCTGCGGATCGTAATTATATTCCAGCCAGTCGGGCACTGCGGGACCGGGCTCGATAAGCTTGATGGCGGCCGGCGGCTCGGGACGGGTCGGCGGCACTGGCGCCAGTTGCGCCAGCGCGGGCACGGCCAGCGCGGTTAATGCTGCCGTCAAAAGCATCCTGGAACGCATTATGGTAACCCCCTGCCCACGATGGTCCTGCGCCATCCTTATGCCGAGCGTCTCCCCAGCCTTCACCACTGTCAACCGAGCGGCAGCCCCTATGCCCAAGCCTGCGTCTTCGCGATTGCGGGATGCCGTTTCAAAAACTTCGCCTGCGCAACATGGCGTGAAAGAACTTGAAAGCGCCTCGCAGTTCGCAAGACTTGCGCCGGATTTGAGTGGCTGGGGATTTTCATGATCGATCGCAGAGATTTGCTGACCACCGCGTCGGCCTTCGCCTTGCTGGGCCCGGGCGCAGCCGAAGCGCAATCACTTCGCGCCAGTTCTTCCCCGGCTGATACCGACTGGCTGCACTATGCCAACGATGCCTCCAGCACGCGCTATTCGCCGCTGGATCAGATCGATGCCGGGAATTTCAACAAGCTGGAGCTGGCCTGGCGTTTCAGCACCAATGCCCTGGGTCCCCGGCTGGACGCTGATTACCAATCCACGCCGCTGGTCGTCAAAGGCAGGCTCTATTGCACCGCCGGCTTCCGGCGCGATGTGGTGTGCCTGGATGCCGGCACCGGCGAACTCCTGTGGATGCACACCTATGATGAAGGCGCGCGGATCGGATCGCGCGGCGGCCCGGGCCTGGGCGTCGGCTATTGGACCGACGGCAACCAGGAACGCATCGTCTATGTCACCCGCGGCTACAGCATGTTCTCCTTGGATGCCAAGACCGGCATTCCCGATCCGAGTTTTGGCGAGGGCGGACGGATCGATCTGCGCCAGAATGACGACCAGGTGATGGATCCCAATCGGGGCGTCATCGGGCTGCATGCGCCGCCGTTTGTTGTGAAGGACACGGTCGTGGTGGGCGCGGCGCCGACCTTCGACTCCAAGGGCTATATACGCGGCTTCGACATTCGCACCGGCAAGCGCAAATGGATCTTCCACACCATTCCGCGCAAGGGTGAGTTCGGCTACGACACCTGGACCACGCCGGGCCAGGCGGAAGCCGCCGGCAATACCGGCTCCTGGGCGCCGATGTCGGCGGATCCGGAGCTGGGCCTGATCTATGTCGGCGTGGAGTTGCCGCAGACCGACCAGACCGGGACGACCCGCACCGGTCCCAACCTGTTCGGCGAAACCCTGGTGGCGCTGGACATCGAGACAGGTATCCGCAAGTGGCATTACCAGCTGATCCATCATGGCCTGTGGGACCGCGACGTCTGCTGCGCCAGCGTGATTTGCGACCTTCCGCACGATGGCAAGATCGTCAAGGCGATCGCCCAGCCGACCAAGCAGGGTTACGTCTATGTGCTGGATCGCGCGACCGGCAAACCGGTTTTCCCGATTCCCGAAAAGAAGGTCGCCAAGGGCGACGTGCCGGGCGAATGGTATTCATCGACCCAGCCCATACCCAGCGCGCCACCGCCATTCGCCCATCAGGGCATGATGGCAGACAACCTCGTGGACTGGACGCCACAGATCAAGGCGCGGGCCCTGGAGATCGCCAACCATTATCACTTGGGTTCGCTTTACGATCCGCCGCCGCTGGTCAGCGACAAGCTTTTCGGCGGCCTGTGCATGCCGGGCATGCAGGGCGGCATCAACTGGCCGGGCGCATCCTACGATCCCGAAACCAACATGCTCTATCTGTTTGCCAAGAATGAGATAGGGGTCATCGGCGCGCGGGTGATGCCGGACGGCAAAGTGGTCCCATCTGGCGGTCCGCCGGCGGCAGGCAGCGCCGACTCCGGTGGTGGCTCCTTCGGTGGAGTCGCCAGCCTGAAGGGCGTGCCCGGTATCTTCCGCGGCTCGCGAAAGAGCGATGGCCTCAACGATCCCGTCGTGCCCGGCATGATCTCGATCGAGGGCATTCCGCTGATGAAGCCGCCTTACGGCACCATCACCGCTCTCGATCTCGGCAAGGGCACTTTGGTGTGGCAGATCGTGCATGGCGAGACGCCCGACCACATCAAGAACCATCGCCTGCTCAAGGGCGTCACCATCCCCCGCACCGGCCAGACCGGCATCCTCGGTACCTTGACCACCAAGACCCTGATCATCTGCGGCGATTGCGGCCTTTACACCGACGAGACCGGCCGCAAGGGCGCGCGCCTGCGCGCCTATGACAAGGCGACCGGCGAGCAGAAAGGCGCGGTGTTCATGGACAAGGTCCAGACCGGCGCCACCATGACCTACATGCATCACGGCAAGCAGTATCTGGTCTGTGCCCAGGGCAGCACCTTTGGCGCCGATCTGGTTGCCTACTGCCTGCCTGGCGAGGCATCGGCCGCGCCGGTCCGCGAGGAACACTGAGAAGCAGGGCCGTGCCGCTCAAAAAGAACCGCCTGGGCAATAGCCCAGGCGGTCTAGTTGCCTGCTCCCAGGGGAATACCGGAAGCATCCATCCGCCGCGCCATGGCGGCGCGGCCAGAACTGGCTAGAACGACGCGCGGAAACCGAACAGATAGACCGTGCCGAAATCGTAATAGGTGTTGGTCGCGTAGGTGTACTGCTCGTAGGTACGCAGTTTCGACTTGGTGAGGTTCTGGATATCGAAGGTCAGCTCCGGATCGCCTGGGACCTCGCCCATCAGATTGGAGAGCCGGTAGCTGGACGACATGTCCAACTGGCCATAGGGCGCGTTGATGAAGTACGGACCCGCCGTGCAACCGCTGGTGACAGCCGAAACGTTGGGCAGGCAAAGGCCCAGAATGCCGCCCGTGGCGCCTGTGGTGTAGGACTTGTCGTTCCAGCTCCACGAGAAGCGGATCATCGCGCCATTGTGATCGTAATAGGCCGTGGCGTTGTAAGTCAGCGGCGCCACGCCGGGGGCAATGGCCGGCAGGGTTCCGCTGCTTTTCTGATCGACGATGGTCACGTTGGTGGTGAAGCCAAAGCCGGGAAGGCCATGCTGCTCCAGCAGGAAGTCCAGCGGCTGGGAATAGTCCAGCTCCATGCCGTTGATGGTCAGAAGACCCTGGGCATTCTGCTGCTGGCTGACGATGATCGGCAGCGCGGCGGAATTGCTGCCGGCAACGCCGCCGGTCTTGAGGTCCACCGCGCCCTGCTGTTGCGGGCTGAGGGTGCCGTAGGTGATGCCGAACTGTGCCAGATAGGGGAAGGTCTGATTGAAGCTGTTCGTGACCGTGAACCCGCTGATGGACTTGCGGAAGGCATCGATGCCGATATAGCCCGCGCCGCCGGTATAAAGCTCGGCCCCAAGATCGATATTGTTGGAGAAGTAGGGCGCCAGCGTGGGATTGCCCTTGGTGGCATTGGTCACGGCGACGTCACCGAAGCTGACCGTATCGATCATGTTGTTGACGTTTGGCCGCGTCATCGTGCGGGAGGCAGAGGCACGGACCTGGAAGTCGTCCGCCACCTCATAGACGACGTTCGCCGACGGCAGGAACGCCTGATACATGTGCCGTTCGTCGATGAAGGTGTAGGTAACCGGATATTTGCCGCCATCTCCCAGGGTGTTGTTGCGCGGATCGGCGTGCGCGACCGGCGAGATGATGTTCTGCAAGGTCTGCACCCAGCGCAGACCGAAACTGTATCTCAGGTTGCGGGAGTCCAGGTGCAGGATACCGCTGGCCATGCCATAAAAGCCGGCATTGCGTTCCTCCTCCATGCCCGAAGCAGCGCCGGTATCGCCGGCGCCCAGACTGAAGGGATAGGTGACGGTCGAGCCGACTCTCGGCACGCCGACCGCGGCGATGGCAGCCTGGTCAAAGGCGCGGTAGTTGGTCGCCGCCTCGATGGCGTTGTAGTTCATGGTCACGAAGCCGGTCGGCCCGGGAATCAGGAACTTCGAGAGCGATACGGCCGGAGCCAGCGAGCCCCCATAGGTCAAGGGCGCGAAGCCCGCGCTGTAGCCGGTGCCATAACCGGGGTTGGCTGTGCCTATGCCATAGGTCGGATAGCCGGCAGCCACCGCATTCACCTGAGCCGTGGTGCCCGCAACATTCAAGCCCTGACAGGGCGCGGCGGTATTGGGGGGCGGCAGGAAGACGGACGGGTTGTCGCCGCAAACCATGGATTGATATTGGGCGTCGGGATCGATGCCGATCACCTGGCGGAAAGCGTCGTCATAAGCGAAGCCGACTTTGACGGCGAAATCATCGCCGCCATATTTCACGTCCAGATGGGCGCCGTTGGTCTTGGTGATGTGCCGTTCGTCCTGCGCCCGCACCAGGCCGTTATTCCATTCGAAATTGGCCGGATTGTTGATGTCGATATTCGACACCGTCAGGGCGTGGGGTTGCGCCAAGGTGTAAGTTGCAACGGGACCACCCGCAGGCGGGGTCGGACCGGGGATGCCCGCGGCCTGCGTCGGCGGGGCCGTCACCACGTAGAAGGTCGGGGCATCGCGGAAGAAATTGCTGCGGCTGGCATTGGCCTGGAAATCCACATGCAGCAGGTCGGTGACCTGCCACGACATGCCGGGATTGACGTTGTAAAAATTGCCGTGCTCGACATAGGGGCGGTTTTCAACGCCATAGATGCCGCCCAGAATGGTGCCGCTGGTGATGAAGTTGTTGGCATCGACCTGCAGGCCGACCGGAACGATCGGCACCGAAGCGGCACCGGCACGGATGCCGAGCGTGGAGTCGGTGCGGTTCATATTGTTGTCGGTGACCCCGCCGATCAGATCCAGGTAGAATTGCAGGTCATCCGTGGGCCGGTATTCGAAACTGGCCACGCCGTTGAAGCGGTTGCGATACCCCGCTTCGAACATCGGGCGCGGGAATTTCGGCAGCAGCGCGTTGCTGTACTGCACCGTCGTCAGGCCGGGATTCTGCCGGGTGATGAAGTTCGCGTCGATCGTCTGGCCCGCGGTGATCTGGCCGCCTGGGCCGGCAAAACTGATACCCGCCGGAACCGTCGCCGGAAGCGTGTAGCTATTGCCGCCCAGCGTGTCGCAGCCTGTTGCGGTAACCGTGCTCGCCGGGACCGCGACGCCGCATTGCGCAGCCGACAGCGCCGATGAATTGACATAGCCGCCATTGCCGGTCTCCCAGCCCTGGGTGAAGATATTGCTGTGCACGGCGGTAAGACCCAAGAGCGCGCCGAACGAGCCCATGGTGTCGCTGACGATGACGGTGCCTTTTTCGCCAACGCTGTTGGCATGGGAATAATCGCTGCCCTGGAACGAGCCGGTGAGATGGAAACCCGGCTTGTCGAAGGGACGGGCGCTGCGCATGTTCACGGTGCCGGCGGCGCCGCCTTCGAGCAGGTCGGCGGTGGGGCTCTTGCTGACCGTCAACTGGGTGAACAATTCCGTGGGGAACATGTTCAGGTCGACTTCGCGGTTGTTGTTCTGCTGGTCGATCGGACCGGTGGAAGCCACCGAGATCTGCGCGCCGTTGAGGAGGATCTTGGTGAAGTTCGTGCCCAGGCCGCGGATCTGGACGTTGACGCCCTCGCCATCGCTGTCGCGCAGAATGGTGACGCCGGGAATGCGGTTCAGGGATTCGGCGAGATTGGTGTCCGGGAATTTGCCGATGTCTTCGGCGAAGACCGAGTCCGTAAAGCTGAGGGATTGGCGCTTGGCGTTGATGGAGTCTTCAAGGCTGGCCTGATAGCCCGTCACCGTGACGCTTTCCACGGCCTGATCCTGGGCGGCGACGGGAAACAGGGCCGCAGAGGCGGCCAGCATGCTCGAACCCAGCAGCAATGCCGATTTGATATGACGATTATAAGCCTTGGTGTGCGCCCTCATGTGTTTACCCCCCCGGGTAAGTGTTAGCTAACCCGCGAATCGCGGTAGCGATACCGTTGTTATGGGAGACTATCGGCGGCGCCACCCCATATCCAAGTCAAAGCGTCTATTGAGCAATCCAATCGAAGTATTGATGGGGCTCAGTTTTCTGACATTGGGAATTGTTCGCGATAACGACAGACAAATTGTCATCTGTATACCGACAAAATATCAACATGTCAGAGATGGAGTCAGCCGGGTACGGCATCAAAGGCGATGGTGGTCCTGGCGGCAGTGGCGTGAAACGGGATCGTCCCGTGCCACATATAAGAGGGAAACAGAACAAGCCGCCCCGGCGCCGGCTGGACCGTGCGGCGCAGCATAGGCATGGGCGTCCTGAAAGACGGCTCTCCGAACTTGATCCAACCCTGCCTGGCCGAGCCGTCAAGAACCACGTCGGGAACCGCCACATAGTAGCAGGAACTGATCCATCCCCGTGGGTGGACATGATTGGCGTGGAAGCCCTGATCGTGAAGGCGTGACGACCAGGATCCGGCAAAAGAAAATCCCGTCCCGCGGCGGCCTGTCAGGGGATGGCCCCCATCGTCCTGCGGCATCCGCGAAATGTACGTGCGGACCGCTTCTTCAATACGTTGACGCAGCGCACTCAGGAGCATGTTGCGCCCCTCGAGCAGGTAAGGCGCGGTCTGGGTTCCATGCCGCAAGGTTTGGTCCACATGCTCGCGCAGATCGGTATGCATCGTGTCGAGATGGGCATTCAGGGCCGCATTGAACTCTGCCATGCTGGAGAAGCCCGGCGGAGGCTCGAGATCGAAGATCTGAACGTGCCGCTCATAGTCCGCGAGATGCTCGGCACGAGGATCTGAATTGGCGCGCAAGGCCAGCTCGTGCACCGCCAGCGCGGCCTGATCCATGGCCGCGCGCGGGACGGCTTCTTCGGTAAGGTTCAGCGCGCGCCTTGCTTCGCCGGCTTGCAGCAAGACACAAGCCAGACGAATCTTCGTGGCCGCATCATCCGGGGCCATAGCCAGAGATTTTTCGTAAGCCCCGACCGAAGCCTCGAGCTGCCCCAGACCGGCATAGGCCGCGGCCAGGCCATTCTGGGGACCCGCGCTCTGCGGCGCGACTTTCGCGAGCTGGGCGAAACAGTCGCGCGCTTCCGCGAACCGCTCGGCATCGATGAGAAAACCGGCTTTCTGCAACAGCAGCGCCCCGCGCTCCGCAGCGCGCGAAACCGGCAGGCTTTGAGCCGCTGCGTCATAGGAGGCAAGAAACTCCTGGGTTCTGCCCAGGCGATAGAGCAGGGCATTAAGCTCGCGATGGGCCTGCGCATCAGTTGGATCGAGCGCGATGGCGCGCTGCCAGGCTTCCAGCGCATCTTCCGACTTGCCCTGCAAATCCAGCGACAGACCGAGGCTTCGCGCCACTTTGGCCTGCCAGGATGGCGGTCTTGCCGTATTCGCGGCCGCGGCGCGCAGCACGGGTTCGGCTTCCGCCGGACGACGCGTCTGGTTGAGCAGAACCCCAAGTCCCAGCAAGGTCACAGGAGAATCCGGAACAAACCGCAGGGCCGATCGATAGTTTTCCTCGGCGGTGGCGAGATCACCCACAGTGACCTGAACCTGCGCGAGCACGACAAACCCATCGAAAAGGTCAGGCTGGGCCTGAACCGCGGCTTGCAGAAGATCGATCGCCTCCCGGTGCTTTCCCGTTTCCGCCAGGATCCGGCCCAGATGGACCTGCACATGCGGCTGTTTCGGGCGCGCGGAAAGAGACCGCCGCAAAAGCTGTTCCGCCTCAGCCGCCCTGCCCTGGTGTTCGCGGACCAGACCCAGGAGCTGCAGGCCATCCGGCTCGTCCTGATGGGCGGCCAGTACGCGCGCCAGCACCGCGTCGGCCTCTTGCCAGCGGCCATGCCGGACGAAATCCGCGGCCTGCAGAATCGGCGCGCCAATGGCCGGGCCTTTGTTCATGCCCGCACTATATGGGAACGATGTGGCAAGCACAGGCCCGCCTCCCCCTTCGCGTGCGTCAGCACGCCCAAGGGGGAGGTGGTTTCAGCGTGCGGAGGCGGCGATAGCCGCCGAGCAAAAGCTGAAACCGGAGGGGGTCAATTAGGATAACCGCGCCAGAGCCATTCCAGCGCCGCCGGCAAGGTCTGCCGCACCACGCCATTGTCGACATGGTGCGCATCCATGGCGAAGACATAGCGATAGTCATAGCCCTTGGCCTTCAGCACCTGGGCCATGCGGTTGTTGGCCAGCGGCCAGTTGTGCCAGGTCTTTTCCGGATCGTCGAAATGCAGATCCTTTTCGCCCACTTCCATCCAGATGCGGATGGGCTTCTTGGCGGTCTTGGGGATCAGGGTGGAATGATATTCCCAGCCGCCGCGCGGCGTCTTGGGATCCTGCGGCGAGGCCTGATTGACGAAGGTGCCGGAGTAGGAAAGCACCTTGTGATAACGCTCGGGATGGAACCAGGCCATGGTCCAGGCGCAGATCGCGCCCGAGGAGCCACCCATGGTGGCGCGGCCTTCCGGATCGCTGGTGAAGCTGACGCCGTATTTCTGCGACACGGCGGGCAGCAGCTCCTGCTCAACCCAGTTGGAATAGCGGTCCGACAGCGTGTCATATTCCAGGCCGCGCTCCGAGCCCTGCGCATCGCTGCCGCCCGAATCCGGCGCCACGATGATCATCGCCGGCACGCGATGCGCCGCGATCATATTGTCCAGCACCGGGGCCATGCGGTTGATATAGGAATGGCCGTCCTGCACCACCATGAAGGGCGCGCCGGGCTTCACCTGCTTGGGAATATAGACGTAGACATGCCGCTCATAGCGGGCGGGCTTGGAGAGCTGCTCGGCCGGGAAGGGCAGCCGATTGCCATAGTCGTCGCGCTTGTTGGCGAGATCGCCCTCGATGCGCACGATGCCGGGATAGATCTTGCTGTCGTCGGAATACATGATGAAGTCATGCACCTCGCCCTGCGGCACGGACGGGTTGACCTGATATTCCGGCGCGTCGGCGTAAGGCGGACGGATGACGGTGGTCTCGGCATTCAGCGCCGGCGCCGGCGTGGGGAATTTGGGCAGGTTCGGATCGGCAGGCTGGGCCAGCGCGGGCAGCGCCGCGATACACAGGCCGGCGAATAGAGTCAGTTTGATCTTCATTTTTCTCCCCCTTGCTTGCCCAACTCTGCTTCGGCATCCTATTTCGGATAATCCCGCCACAGCCATTCCATCGCCGCCGGCAAAGTCTGCATCACCACCCGATTGTCCACATGGCCTGCGCCCATGGCAAAGACATAGCGATAATCGTAGCCCTTTTTCTTCAGCACGATCGCCATGCGATTGTTGGCCAAGGGCCAGTTGTGCCAGGTCGCTTCCGGATTGTCGAAGCGGTTATCCTTTTCGCCCACTTCCATCCAGATGCGGATGGGCTTTTTCGCTGCCTTGGCGATCAGATGATCGTGATATTCCCAGGCGCCGCGCGGCGTTGCGGGATCGACCGGCCAGGCCTGATTCACGAAGGTGCCGGAATAGCTGAGGACCTTGTGATACCGCTCCGGATGAAACCAGGCCATGGTGAAGGCGGCAGCGGCGCCCGAGCTTCCGCCCAGGGTGCCGCGGCCCTCCGGATCGGTGGTGAAACTCACGCCGTAGCGCTGCGTCACGGCCGGCAAGAGCTCCTGTTCCACCCAGTTGGAATAGCGGTCCGAGACCGTGTCGTATTCCAGGCCGCGCTCGGAGCCTTGCGCGTCGCTGCCACCGGAATCGGCGAAAACCAGCACCATGGGCGGCAGGCGCTTGGCCGCGATCATATTGTCCATCATGTTGACCATGCGCTTCACATAGCCACGGCCGTCCTGCACCACCATGAATGGCGCCGGTGTTCCGGGCGCGAGCTGCTTGGGAACATAGACATAGACATGGCGCTCATAGCGGCCGGGCCCGGAAAGACCGCCGGGCGGCTGAATATAATTGCCATTCGCATCGCGCTGCATGTCATGAATGCGGACGATGCCCGGATAGATCTTGCTGTCCTCGGAATAGAGGATGAATTCGTGCACCTCGCCCTGGGGCACCGCCGGATTGGCGGCCGATTCCGGCGCATCGGCGTAACTTGGCCCGATAACGCTGTTCTCGGCCGTCACCGGCGGCGGGGGCGTGGGGAATTTCTGCGGCGCGGCATCCTGTGCCAGGGCTGGCATGGCCGCGAGTGCGACAACGGCCGCGCCCAGAACAAAGCTTTTCCTCACCCCTGCTCTCCCCTTCTTTTTGTCAGGTCGCCACCGCCTCCGCGGTGACGGCTGTAATCGCTTCCGTCACCAGGGACGGAATGGTGTGCGAAATGTCCAGCACCGTCGCATGCTCGTCGGCGGTGGGCCGTTCCAAGGTGGCGAACTGGCTGTCCAGCAGGGCCGGCGGCATGAAATGGCCCTTGCGCTTGCGCATGCGTTGGCCGATCAACTGGCGCGATCCATCCAGCAGGATGAAGTGCACCCGGCCCTGGACCTCTTTGCGCAGGCAGTCGCGATAGACGTGCTTGAGGGCGGAACAGGACACCACCACACCGTGACCGGTGCAGCGCTCAACTTCCATGCGCTCACCGATGGCCTTCAGCCAGGGCCAGCGGTCCTCGTCGGTCAGGGGAATGCCACTGGCCATCTTTTTCACATTGGCGGTCGGGTGGAGGGAATCGCCTTCCACGAAGGGCACGCCCAGCCTTTCGGCCAAGCCGCTGGCGATGGAGGTTTTGCCAGAGCCGGCCACGCCCATGACCACGACCAGCGGTTTTTCAATGCCCTGCGCCATGTCTGACTATCGATACTCCCCGAAACCCGCTTCCGCCGTCACCGGCGTCTTTTTTCTGAGCGCGCCGGATACTATAGATTAGGGCTCAAAAGCCACAGGGAAAAGGCGGGGGAAAATGCAGCTTCGGATCGCGTGTGCGCTTGTAGTGCTGGCGGCGGGCAGCGCCCAGGCCGGAACCGTGCAGAATATAGTTTACGGCACCACCAAGGACGGGGCGGTGGTCCATGCCTTCACCATGACCAACAGCCATGGGATGCGCGCCCAGGTGCTGGATTATGGTGGCGTGATCTGCGACGTGGAGGCCCCAGGCCGCGACGGCAAACTGGTCAATGTGATCCTATGCCAGAAGGATCTGGCGGCGATCGAGGCCACCGGCCCGATGAGCGCCCTGACCGGGCGTTATGCCAATCGTATCGGCCATGGCGTCACCATCGACGGCAAACATTATGACCTGGCCCAGGATCCCCATGGCGTCACCCTGCATGGCGGACCGCCGCCCTATAGCCGCCGCATTCTGCAGACAGTCGGCACCTTCCAGCACGCCAATGATGCCGGCGTGACCTTGCGGCTCAACTCGCCCGACGGCGACCAGGGCTTTCCCGGCGCGGTGACCATCAATGTCACCTACACCCTGACCGACAACAACGACTTCCGGATCGACTACAAGGCGACCACTGACAAGACCACGGTGATCAACCTCACCAATCACACCTATTACAATCTGGCGGGCAACGGTTCGGGCAATATCGAGAACCAGGTCATGACGGTGTTCGCCGACCAGGTGACACCGACGGACCCCTATCAGGTGCCGACCGGGGCGTTCACCAATGTGGCGGGTACGCCCTTCGATTTCCGCACGCCCACGCCGATCGGCGCGCATCTGCGCTCGGACGATCCGCAGATGCTGATCGGGCGCGGCTATGACCACAATTACGTGCTGCGCAAATCGAAGCCGGGCGCGCTGGAGCTGGCGGCGCGGGTGACCGATCCCAAGAGCGGACGGACGTTGGAGCTTTCCACCACCGAGCCGGGGGTGCAGGTCTATTCCTCCAACAACCTCAATGGCGGCATCGTCAGCGCCGCGGGCACGACCTTGCGCGCGACAGACGGGATTGCGCTGGAGACCCAGCATTTCCCCGACAGCCCCAACAAGCCGAATTTCCCGTCTACGCTTCTGAAGCCCGGCGAGACCTATACCTCGACCACGCAGATGCATTTTACGGTGCAGTGATCGGCGGCCTTAGACCAGGGCTTTCCGTGCCCACTCGAAACAGCGAATGTTGTTCGACTCTTCGGCGGCGAACTGCTGCTCGGGTGACAGAGTGCTGATCACCGGCAACGGCTTCTTGCTGGTGTGATCCTTCACCAGCTTCATGGTCTGGGGCAGATACTTGTCTTTGCGCTCCGGCCAGGTCGCCCAATATTTGTCGGTCAGCACCGGCACTTTTAGCGGATCGCGGGTGATCAGCTCGTGCATGGGCTGGAGCTTGGGGTTGGACTTCTTCAGGATCGCCCACATCTTGGGAATGTCCATGAAGCCGTCCTCGAACAGCACTTCCGAAAGCAGGAAGCCGTCGGTATAGGGCTGCACGGCCATGTTCTTCATGTGGCAGGACTTCACATAAGGCGCCAGCTTGACGATCACATCCATGGGATCGTCGCACATGGCGATGTTGTTGCCGAAATCCACCAGGGCGCCGAAGTTGGCGCTGGAATATTTCTTCAGCACCTCCACTTCTTCGTCCACCACGCGGTCCTTGTGGTTTTCCATCGCCAGGGGAATGCCGACCTTGTCGGCGATCGGCACGCACACATCCAGCACTGCCAGCGCATTGGTGCGCCAGGCCGTGTACTGTTCCATGCTGTCGAAATTCTCGTAGCGGCGGCCGACAAAACAGACCGTGCGCACCACCGGCGCGCCCAGCGCCTTGTACATGCGCAATTCCTTTTCGAAGCGCGCGGGATCATCGGTCGGCTTGTCCAGGAGGCGGATGTCGCCCTCGAAGGTCATGCCATGCTGGTCGAGCTTGGCGCGCAGCGCCTTAAGATCGGTGTCCGCCGGGATCGCCATCTGCACGCCGCCGCCGCCAAGGCTGCGGACATAATCCACCGTGGCGATGGGATCGGCCGGGCCGCGCTGGTTGGAATTGCTGCCCCGGGCTTTGCGGAAATAATGGCCCAGCGCGGTCTGGGCGACGCCCAATGGCGACTTCGGCCTGTCCTGCGCAAAAGCCGGCATCGCTGCGGCAGCCGCCAACGCGGCGCCGCCCATCATCACGTTCCGCCGCGTCGTCGTCATGGCATGCCTCCGGTTAAGCGCCAAAAAATCAGGCAGCAGTCCAGCCGCCGTCGATCACGATATCGGTGCCGGTGATGAAGCCGGCCAAGTCGCTGCACAGATAACAGGTCAGGCCGCCGATCTCTTCCACCTTGCCCCAGCGGCCCACCGGCAGCTTGGTGAGGAAGAGCTTGTTGGCTTCCGGATCGTTGATCACCGGCAGGTTCATCTCGGTATGGAACGGTCCCGGCGAGATGCAGTTGGCGGTGATGCCCTCACCCGCCAGTTCCAGCGCCAGGGATTTGGTGAAGCCGAGCAGCCCAGCCTTGCCGCCGGAATAAGCGGTGCGGTTGGGCAGCGAGACATGCGCCATCATCGAAGACAGATTGATGATGCGGCCATAGCCGGTGCCCTTCATGCCTGGCACGAAGGCGTTGCACGCCAGGAACGTCGTGACCAGGCTGGAATCCACCACGCTCTGGAATTCCTTGAGCGTGAAGTCGGTCACGGACTTGCGGATATTGATGCCGGCCGAATTGATCAGGATCTGTGGCGCCTTGAACTTGGCATTGACCTGATCGGCCAGCCGCTTGACGTCGCTTTCGCTGGTCATGTCGGCGGTGAACGTCTCCACCTTGCCGCCCTTGGCCTTCAGCTCGCCCGCCACCTTGTCCAGCTTGCCCTGGTTGCGGCCCACCAGCGCTATATTGGCGCCGGCGCCGGAAATGGTGTGGGCCATGGCCTCGCCCAAGCCGCCGGAGCCGCCCACGATGATTGCCGTCTTGCCAGTCAGATCGATTTTCACGTGCAAACTTTCTTTAGAGGAAAAATCAACGCTGCGCGTCGGGTTCCAGGACCAGCCAGCAAAGGCCGGAAACGATAGACGCCACCGCCATGGTGTACATGACGATGTTGTAGTTGTTGCTCGTGTATTGAAGAATGAAGCCAAACACCACCGGCGCCACGAAGCCCGCGAAGTTGCCCAGCATGTTCATGGTGGACGACACGGTGGCCGTGTACTGCTTGCCGATCTCCACACAGGTGTTCCAGGAAATCGGCATGGTGAGATCGCTGCAGAAGCTGGCCAGCGCCATCAGCGCCATGGCCGTGGTCACGCCGGGCACGCTCGGAATGATGAAGATCAGCGCCGCGGTGGCAAGAAAGCCCAGCACCGCCACCCATTTGCGCGGGATCGAGAGCGGCAGGAAGCCAGAGACGATGGAGCCGCAACCGCCCGCCGCCAGCGGCCACGTCGCATAAAGACCCACCTGGGTCATCGAAAGCCCGCGCGCCTCATGCAGCCAGGTCGGCAGCCAGGTCACATAAAAGTACCAGGTGTAGGAGAAGCCAAAATATTGCAGGCCCAGAAAGAAAATATCCCTCTGGAGCAACAGCCGGTACCACGGCACGCCATGGTCATGCAGCACCAGCTCGCGGCCGCCTTCCAGCAGCGCCAGCTCTTCCTTGTTGACCGATTTGTGCTCGGCCGGATCGTTGCGGAACCAGGGCAGGAACAGCGCCACCCAGGCCACGCCCAGGAAGGCCAGCGCCACAAAGCCCAATCGCCAGCCCAACATACCGATCACGAAAATCGCCACTGGCGGGGCCAACGCCCCGCCCCAGCGGCCGAAGGCCCACATCACGGCCTGGGCCTTGACGCGCTCCGACAGCGGCAGCCAGGCCGACAGCATGCGGGTCAGGTTGGGAAAGCAGCCCGCCTCGCCCGCGCCAAACAGGAAGCGGATCACCCAGAGTGACGCCACATTCCAGGCCGCGCCGGTCAATGCGGTGAAAAGGGACCAGAGCAGGACGACCTGGGTGAGGACCCAGCGCACGCCCAGCTTGTCGCCCATCAGGCCCATGGGAATTTCGAACAGGGCATAGGAAAGGCCGAAGGCCCCCAGAACCAGGCCCCGCTCTTTCTGATCCAGGTGCAGTTCGGCGGCGATCGGCACGATGGCGGCGGAAATGGCGACGCGCTGTATGTACATGATCATCGCCAGGGCCAGCGCGAAGGCCACGACCCAATAGCGCGTATGCGTCGGTTTCATCAGACGTCCCGCCCCTTGTTATCCTGTCCCGTTGTTGGGGCATGGAAGCCGTGCCGGCGCCAGCCCAGCGTCAGCTAAGACTTCACATCGGCTTGCGATTTCTATACTAAATTCGGGGCCTTGGAAGTCAATTCATCCACGGTGCCGCCCGCACACTGCACATGCGGATTCCTTATAAGAACCAAGGGCTTTCGGCGCGCCTTCCGCTCGCTTCAACCGCCCTGACATGGAGCCTTCCTTGAGCGCATCGGACCGTCCCACAACCTTCCATTTCGGGGGCCAGGTGGCGCTGGTGACCGGCTCCGGCCGCGGCCTTGGGCGGATGATCGCCGAGACCCTTCTGAAGGGCGGCGCCCATGTCGCCCTGCATGATATCAGCGAGGATGCGCCCGCCGCTTTCGGCGAGAGCCCCAGCCTGACGGCGCTGGCCGGCGAACTGTCCGCGCGCGGCCCCGGCAAGGTGACGGCCGTGATCGGCGATATCTCCAAGGAAAGCGACGTCGCCGCCTTGGTGAAGAAAGTCGAAGACACGCTGGGCCCCATCTCCATCCTGGTCAATTGCGCCGGCGGCGATATCGCCGCCAAAGGCGGCAAGCCCAATCCCAATGATGCCCTCAATATCAGCCTGGAAGACGCCCATGCGGTGATGAACCGCAATTTCATCGGCACCATGCTGATGTGCCGCGCCGTGGTGCCCGGCATGGCGGCGCGCAATGCGGGCTCGGTGATCAATTTCGGCTCGCTCAACGGCCATATCGGCGTCTCGCCGGAAGTGGTCTATGGCTGCGCCAAGGCCGCGATCCTGCATTACACACGCTGCCTGGCGCTGGAGATGCGGCCCAAGGGCGTGCGCGTCAATGCGGTCAGTCCCGGCCCCACCACCACGGCGCGCTTTCTCGCTACCCGCACCACCGATCCTTCGAAGATGGAAGGCGTGTCGCTGGAACGCTATGCCAAGCCGCAGGAAATCGCCGATGCGGTGGCGTTCCTCGCCAGCGACGCGGCGGGTTTTGTGGATGGCCAGGTGCTACGCGTTGACGGCGGCATGACCTTGTTCGCCGGCTGAATTTTTTAGACAGGACGTTTTCAAAAATGGCTGATGAAAAGAAATATGACGGCAAGACGCCCCAGACGCTGAGAAGCCGCGCCTGGTTCGACAATCCCGGCAATCCGGACATGACGGCGCTCTATCTGGAGCGCTATCTGAATTTCGGTCTGACACGTGAGGAATTGCAGTCGGGCAAGCCGATCATCGGCATCGCCCAGACCGGCAGCGACCTGTCGCCCTGCAATCGCCATCACATCGAGTTGGCCAAGCGCGTCCGCGAAGGCATTCGCGAGGCCGGCGGCATCGCCATGGAATTCCCGGTCCATCCGATCCAAGAGACCGGCAAGCGCCCCGGCGCGGCGCTGGACCGCAATCTCGCCTATATGGGCCTGGTCGAACTGCTCTACGGCTATCCGCTGGACGGCGTGGTGCTGACCATCGGCTGCGACAAGACCACGCCGGCCTGCCTGATGGCGGCGGCGACGCTCGATATCCCCGCCATCGCCTTCTCGGTCGGCCCAATGCTGAACGGCTGGCATGAAGGCGAGCGCACGGGTTCCGGCACCATCGTCTGGAAGGCGCGCGAGATGATGGCGCGCGGCGAGCTGGATTATCGCGGCTTCATGGAGCTGGTGGCGTCATCGGCGCCGTCGGTCGGCTATTGCAACACCATGGGCACGGCTTCGACCATGAACAGCCTGGCCGAGGCGCTGGGCATGCAGCTGCCGGGCTCGGCCTCCATCCCCGCGCCCTATCGCGAACGCGGACAAATGG
>Ga0265338_10004984_pt1 | contig 17573 bp, 18 predicted proteins | sample 42126metaG_FD_193579 | JGI IMG/M metagenome (GOLD analysis project Ga0265338, IMG submission 193579) | Rhizosphere microbial communities from Carex aquatilis grown in University of Washington, Seatle, WA, United States - 4-21-26 metaG | ecosystem: Host-associated > Plants > Roots > Rhizosphere... | reverse complement strand
GTAAAGTTTGGTCTTGTAAATCGCGGGGCTATAGCTCAGTTGGCTAGAGCGTCTGCATGGCATGCAGAAGGTCCAGGGTTCGAGTCCCTGTAGCTCCACCATAAAGTCCTCATCAGAACTTTGGGCCAAAAAAATAGGCTTATTCCGGGAAGCGAGACCAAGTGTCTCGCTTTTTGGTGTGTTAATCCCAGAGCCTAAAGATAGCTCACGGTTAGCTACCAGCACCGCCGCAAACGGTTCTGCGACAATGGTTCGGTGGGCGGTTACATGGCCTTCTCCATCTGGGTCTATGAAGACTTTTTCAAAGAATGCCTGATTCAACATCCTCCTTACCGTGTCGGGGGATTGTGCGTATGTCTTAGCCGCGCCCTGTATCAGCTGTAATGTTACGTTGAGCGTGTCCTGAATGTCCTCAAAGCGCTTCTTCGCACTTGCAAGCACACGCTCAGCATCACCAAGCTCGCGGGCAATCCGGCTCTGCTCAGCGCCGAGCATATCCAGCGGTACCGCACCTGCATAGTAGGCGTTCATAAGTTTCTCGCGCTCAACTTTGAGCTTTTGTATACGATCGTTTTGACGCCTGCTCTCAGCTTCGGCAATAGCCTTACTATTATCGAGGGATCGTTTTACAGCACCGTAAATCCTCTCGACTTCCACGTTATTCATTGATACATTCGCATATTCCGCTTGCACCGCACTCTCAATCTCATCGACGTATTCGTACATGAAAGGACAATTCGTTTTGCGTCGATTAACGCAAAAGTAATACAGATACCGTTCCTTTGTGTAGGTGATGCATAATCTCGCTCCACAAAAGCCGCAAAAGACCGTTCCTCTCAGATAATGTGTGTGACGCCGTTCTTTTTCTCCGCTTCGCCTTGATTTGAGTAGCGTTTGAACACGCTCAAAAAGCTCGGTCGAAACGATTGGGTCATGCCGCCCAGGGTACAAAACACCCTGATGCATGATCATGCCACAGTAGTATGGATTCGTCAGGATTTTATTAACCGATTGAGGATGGAGTACCCCTTTCCTTGATCGACCATTCGACTTGATGGTGAAGCCTCGGGCCTGGAGGATATCCGTAAGGGCAATAATAGAATAGTCACCGGTGGCGTATAGCTCAAAGGCTTCCTTAATCAGCGGTGCTCGATCCAGATCCAGAGCAACCGTGCGGATTGTATGATCGTGATATCGTTGAAATACATTATGGTAACCGGTTGGTACTCTTGTAACGGTACCACCGTTCTTTACTTTTTGGTTCATGCCCTTCAAGACTTCATGCGCAAGGTTGCTAGATAGAAACTGCGCTTGGGCTGCCATGATCGTGTGCAGGAGTTCACCTGAGGGCGAATCGTCTATATTCTCCATGACTGAAACGAGCGTCACGCCAGCGGCGGCAATCTCGAAGGTCATATTGGCGTCATCTCTGGAGTTGCGAGCGAAGCGGTCAAGCTTATGCACGATCAGGTAGTCAATGTCATGTTTTTCTTTAAACCGACGCAACATTTCCTGAAGCGCCGGGCGGTCATTGGACTTGGCTGTTTCGCCGCGATCGACGTATTCATCAACCACCTCACTATCAAGTGCTTCAGCTTTTCTCGTGCAGGCCTCGCGTTGGGCCGGAAGCGACAGACCGTCTTCAGCCATATCTCGCTTAACCTGCCGTGATGTTGAGACTCTGAGATAAATTACTGCCCGTTTCATTGTTACCCCCTTACGCTAGTATGTCTTGCCCTCTCCGCGCACCGCTGTTGGACAGGTTCGATAATGCCGAGGCTTGTCAGACGGTACTTCATTGCCGCTTGCGAAACACCGAATCGCTGCGCCAGCGCCCTGCTATTTTGCGTTTCTTTGTAGCACGCTCGCTTGACCCACATTTTTGGCATTAAGAGACAGGCAGCAAAATAATCTGCTATCTGTTCCGTAGCAAGAAACGCATCTTCCTTGCGCGAGAACGGGTAGAGGAAATCATTATATGGATGGTTAATCACGTGGAGCAATTCATGCGCCAGTGAAAAGCGCTGTCGTACCAGTGGCTCGTCATCGTTTATGAGGATCAGCCAGCGGCCACCTGACCATTTCGACGCACCTGAAACAGGCATACCGGACATTCGCTCAACCACAATACGCGGTATATCGGACACGATCATTTCTGGGACGGGGCCGTCTTGGATCTCGAAATATTTCAGGAGGCGCTGGGCCTGTTGCTCGGCTATCCTATACGCCTCCTCTCTTGATAATGGTCGTCGGGGGACTAGTGCCCTCAACTCAGCTAGAATGGTCGTCATCGCTTTCCCCCTCGTGCTTATACTTTTCTTCTACGTACTTGAAATAACTGTCTAATTCTTGAATTGCGCTATCCGGCAATTGGTACTTGGTTCGCAGGTAGACATCCATACTCGGCAAGCTTTCCGACATGCGATACCCGGCGAGCGTGTACAGGTCGTTTTCCTTGAGCCCGAGCGCTCTTGCAATAAGTGCAAGCCGATCAGGGGCTGGTGAGGTGATATCGCCGTTTTCAATGCGAGTTATATACGCCCCGTCGCTCTTTGCTTCGGTACCCAGGGCACGTATGCTCATGCCCTTTTCAAGTCGGTGCTGCTTTATGTATTCGCCCAGTTGCATTGTGAACCCTGTCTCATATTTATGGCTCTATCATACCATAACGTTGTTCATAATCAACATATTATCTTGTTGATAAGTGAGGGTATACGTAGCGTATGCTTGGAGTATCGGTAAGTTACGTTGTTGATAATCTACGCTTAGCGAGCACAATATAATTGGGATTCAATTCGATACCAAGCCAATCGCGACCCAATCCTCGAGCCACATCGCCGACGGTACCGCTTCCGAAGAACGGATCAAGCACTACGCCCGGCACGGACAGACCCTTGCATGAGCATTGACTCTCAAAATTCCGCAAGCGATACAATGCGGTTGACGTCGGGTAGTTCATAGCCAGTTTATCCGGTCGGGCGGCTGCTGTTCTCCGAATCGGAACGTGGTAGTCCTGAGCCGATAATCGCCAAGGCGTGCCGCACAGCGCGCATATTCTGAGCGGGCAGGTTGCAAGAATCGGCCGTCGGACGAGTTCCGGTGGGAAGGTCGCAAAATGAGCGCCGGAATAAACGCTTGGCGATACCGACCAGACATCTCCGGGATTTCTGCCAACAAGCTCATTTGGGGCAAGATCTGCCAATTCGGGGAACAGTTCAACAGCTTTCTCGTATGTCTTTGGCAGATATGGATCTCGAATCGAGTTGAGGTCGAAATGGTAGCGAACCGATCTCACTAAGAAGTAAACAATCTCATACGCCGAAGTGAGGCGATCTGTGGTAGGGTGCGGCGTGGTGCGGGTTTTCGCCCAAACGACTTTGTTTCGAACAATCCAGCCATCCCGCTGGAGTGCGATTAACAATCGTTCGGGTCCGAGAAGCATCGATTTATGGGGTGCGCCGTTAGCAGGACGCTTGCTATACGTGTCGGCAACATTGAGCCAGAGCGCGCCACTGAGCTTCATCACCCGGGCGCATTCATGGAACACGGCTCGAAGTGATTCAACCCAAGCGTCAACGGTGCGCTCTTGGCCAATCTGATCGTCGTTTCCATAATCGCGCAAGTTAAAGTACGGCGGCGATGTCACGATGCAGTCGACAGATGCGCTTGGAAGTTGGCGAAGCCCTTCGAGAGCATCACCCTGTAAAATTGTGTTTCTTGGTAATTTGTATTTCATGAGATCCCCCTTGTTATTACGGTTTGTAATTCGTTCAATGTAGTGGTTGCAAACAGGGCCTGATCGCGCGTAGGAAGTCGCTCAATCAGGCGGTCTATATTGCGTTTACGGGCGTCAGTCGGCACAAGAAATATGACGGCTGGAAATATACCGAAAGCTGATTGCTCCTTTCCGCTTGCTCGGTAACTGATATAGGCTCTGAGCTTTTGTTGAATGCGCGTTAAGCTTTCAGTATCCATATCGACTTCGATAAATGATCGTATCTCGTACTTGTCGGTGCGTAGTGATACGAATGCGTCCGGCTTGAGAAAGCGATGGCTGTACCCGGGAATGAGCCGCCAACAATCGGGCTCACACTCGAACTGATGTACGGTAAAAGCTTGGGTGCGCTCAATCTTATGCAGCTCAACGAATAGGTCGCCAATCGCCAGTGTGTGTGTCAAAAATGTCTTGCCTGGGCTGTGTAATCGCCGTCCGCCCAGCCTCGGCGGAATTTCCGCCGCGCCGCCGCCGCGCCCACGCGCGTAAACGAATCCGGCCGATCCGGCCCGCGCTCCACCGATAGAACGATGGAGACGCTGCAAAACATTCAGACCTGTTAGTCTTTTGAGTGTCCTGCGACAAACTCGAGCATTAGAAAGTGGCGTTCCGGTTGTGAAGAATAGTCGTTCAAGTTGAACCGTAGACATAAACTTGAAGGTTTGTACGGCGGTAATAATCGAAATATCACGTTCCGAAAGTTGCTTATGGATATGCAAGATGTGTTGTTTCGTAAAGTAGTCAGTCACTGATATACCTCCAAACACAGAGAGTCGCGGGCAACATTTTGGCGATCGTGTAGTGGGACAAGTATTCTTGCCCTCTTTTTGACCGCGCGACCGGAATAGCGACCGGAATACTCATAGCGTCCTCTTGCCGACGGCATTATCGTCAATTTCGTTTCGCAACATGCGGCGCAGCTCCTTCTCGATATCGGCTCGATCGCGCCCAAAACTGCTCAGTGATTCTTGTGCTACGGCCTTCGGGTCACTAACAGCTTCCGGGGCTTCAAATGTGCGAATACTGACCGGCGGGACTTTCTTCGCGCCGACCGAAACGAGCGCCATTGCTTCATACGGGTTGAGGTTCTGTAAATCAGTCGGTGTAAGATGTGGCGCAAACTCTGCCGCGAGCGTATGAGCATCGGCGGCGCTGGTTTGAAATACGATCTTGTTGCGGGTATTTGCGAGAACCGCCTGGCGAACTTCAGTGTTGAGCTGCCCCAGGTGTTGATGCGACAGGATTAAGCCAAGGCCAAACGCTCGGGCTTCCGCTAAGATATCTGCGACCGAAGATGCTTGATTGGCGACGAAGTTTTGAAACTCGTCGATATAGCAGAGGAACGGATACCGCTGTGCCGCTGGCAAGGCGCTACGAGCTTGGGCTGCCTGCCACAGCAGCATGACCATAATCGAGCCGATGAGTGAGCTGGTATCTTCTCCGAGTTGACCTTTCGGCAGTGACACAAGCAGAATCTTTCGTTCGGCAAGTACCCGATCCATCGTGATTGATGACGTTTCCTGCCCAAAGATGTCTCGGACGCTTCGACGCATCAGGACGGCGCGGAGCTTGTTGATGACAGGCCCCGTTGCGTGGAGCCGTTCTTTGTCTCCGAGCGCTCCAAACCACTCCCAGAACGGTTCCAGGCCTACTGGATCATCTATGCCGCCTGTCATGCGCCTGCGATAGGCGTCATTTTGGAGAAGAACAGGCACGCTACAGAGTGTTGCGCCGGGTTTATTGATTAGCGTGAGCAGCGAGGAACGGAGAATATCGTCAGTGCGAGGGCCCCAGAATGCGGCAAATAGTCTTCTGAATATGCCCACCACTTGATCGGCTATAACGTCAGTGTCGCCTGATGGGTGATGGAGGACATTAATCCCAACCGAGCGCTTTCGGTCGCTCGGATCGATCAAGACAACGTCTTTTACTCGATTGGCTGGGATACGAGCCAAAATGTCATTAATTAAGTCTCCCTTGGGATCCAGCACTGCCACACCACGGCCTGCATTGATGTCCTGCGTGATCATGTTCATGAGCAGGGTGGATTTCCCGGCCCCAGTCGGTCCCAGCGTATGCAGATGCTTTCTAAGGTCATCGGCACTGATGGCGATTGGTCGATCATCACCGGGAAAATTCGCCTGGCCAATTACTACCCCTGAGCGCGGTATGGCATTTGAGGGTGGAAGCTGCCGCGAGGCACCCAGTCGCAAGCCTGGGAGCATTGGGGAGCCGTATGGATAGGCAATGAGCGCTGTTAGCTCGCTGGCGTTCAATAGACACGGAGGGGTTAGTACGGGAATGTAGCCTCGTTTAATTCTTTGCGCGGTTATGGGACTCAGCGCGGCTCGGGTATAAAACTCGGCTCCTGCTGTTCTGGTGCTGCGTATTACCGCTGTGATGCGGCGAATGAGAAGGCGCTCGCTATGGCGGTTTACGGCATGCGCACCGATGCGACACGCAGCGGCAAAGAGTGGCTCAGAGAGCTTCTGTTTGGCGTTGATAAGCTGGTCTGTGGTGTAGTTCTTCCCTCCGAACGGAGCCGCAATCGCGCGAGCCCATAACGGCGCTGATTTTGGTAAGAACGATCGTTTGGGACGGGGCACGGCCACCGGCGAGTGTGGAGAGATCACCCATTGCAGCACTAAGCCTTCCCCGTTTCGTATGGGCTGCAAACTGGCTAGGAGCGAGCTGGTTAACGCCTCTGCGAGAGGGATCCGTAATGGTACAAGGCTTCCACTTATACCGAGTTCAACCCCGGCTGTAACGGGAAATGGCAAAGCGTGTGCCGGATCGCTGGCGGTGATGTGAACGCTCGGAAGCAGTACTTGCATCTGGGCAAGTATTTGCTTCGAATGTAGCTGAGGCAGACGTACTCGGTGTCGAATTCCATGCGCGTCAGCAAGTACCTCGAACACGAAAGCATGTCGACCGAATATCTGCTTATCCGCTGGAGGGATCAGTCCGCTTAAGCACCGCATAAGTGCCAAAGTGTCGTTCGACTGAAGATCATACGGAAATAGGAGGTCAAAACAAGCCCATTCATTTTCAAACTGGTGCTGCTGGGCAGCTCGAATGCCGAGTACTCCAGCGCCAAATAGGGACGTGAGCGACGCGAAGTCGATAAGGATGCTCATTGTTTCGACTCCTTATCCGGTGAGGTTTCGCGTCGCTGTTTCTTAATGCGAACTGCAAGTTCAATAACCGCCCCTGCGAACTTATCGGCGTCAACTGGTATTCGCCAAACTGGACGAGCCTTTACGCGCTTTTTCATATACCCTCCTTCTGTAATGTGTTGTTTTTGAACAACGCATTTATGCAATATAAAATGCCGTTCGCCGTTTAAAGCTAGGACAATTCCATAATAGCGTTGACTTTCGACAACAGTCAAGAGATAATTTTTGTACTGGACGAATAAGTAATAAACAGTAGAGTAGTGACGAAAGGATGGGTGCCATGAATGCATCTGGTGCAAATAGTAAGGAAATTGCGAGGTACTATAAGGATCTTCAGAAGTCTGCTAAGAAATTCCATTTTGACCTAGGAGATGTTCGGCACGCGGTTCGATCGGCAACCCGAAATCAAGAGAATGCAAACCGAGAAATGACCAAAGAGCTGCAGAATGTGCAATATCAGTTCACCGGTATTGGTGGGCTCATAGCTGAAACTAACCGTACGATTGAGCGTGTTGGCGAAGGTATAAATCAGCGCCTTGAGGTCTTGATTATGTTGGCCATTGCGCAAATTAACGAATTGCGTACGATCAGTGACTACTTGGCTGCACCGAGGGCAACGGCAGCTTCAGAAAAGCGAGATATGGCGTTTATTTCGATCCAGAACGGTCAGTACGCCGAAGCACTACGAGATTTTACAATCTCGACGGAGATAAACGACCTCGACCATATCGCCTGGTACGGACTCGGCGTAACCCAAACGATAATTAAACAATATAAGCATGCCGCAGAATCGTTCGCAAAATGCAGTAGAAATGCCACGAGGGGTCGTAACTATGGCGATGCGGCCTTTGGCGCACTTCTCTGTCGGGCGGCCTACTATGAACTTAGGCCCGCCGATTTTGCAAACGAGATTTGGCGAGTACTATTATTGGCTGAACCTAAGGAGTGCCCAGATCTTGCAGTGCCCATCGCTGTGGAAGTTGCAGCCTCATGGTCTAAGGATCAAGATAAAGTGAAGATTGCTTGTGATGTCTTGGCTCATGCTTTTGCAATTGATCCTGAATTAATAGCAGTAGCTGATTCAAACGAGGTTCCAGCACGTTGGATTCTTCAGGCATGCAAACAGGCATACTATAAAGAACTCGTTCAACAGATAGCGGATCTAGAAGGTGCTGGTACAGAGCTATGGGAGCTTGCCACAAAACTCAAGCTCGTACTTCCGGGCTTTCCTCCGTACCCACAAGCTTCTATGCCAATTCAATCCAAAGTAGCTCAGGCGGTGATCTATAAGCGAGCGGTATACGATGCCAATATTAAAGTTATGCGCGATATTGACAGTGAAGAGTCGGATTACAACTTTCGTCACTCAGACAATGATGGCCAATTGCAATGGCCTAGCCTATTGGTAAAGCCACCAGACAAGCTGATGAAGTATTTAGGCGGCGCACGACAATATGAAGCCGCTCTAAACCAGTATAATCGCGAGGCAACGGAGTATAACCGGATTGTGAATCGGTTGAAGTTGTTTGAAAGCGCAACATTTCGGAACACTCTTGCCACCGGTAGGAGCGAGATACAAGCGGTGTCAGATAGAATGTTTCCAGAGGTCCCCCGGGCATTCCAACTCGATAGTAACCTGATAAGCATGCTCGGATTGCGAGCCTAATACTCGCCATAACTAAAAAGACCCCCGTAGGGGTCTTAGCTGCAATGAGTTTATACTCGTTCCTGGCAAATTCGCTCAACGGCAGCAAAAACTGAGCGTGGCAACGTTTCAAAGCGTAACACGAGGTCAACACCGTCGTCAGTGACCGTTTTACCTGAGACTATCTGTTTTCGTAGGCCAAAATCAGTCAGTGGCTTATTAAATAAATCCAAGAGCTGATTTAGGATAAACGCAGTGCTTATCAAGGGCGGCCACTTCAGGACAATTGACACTTCTGATGTAGCCTTGGCTTGAACTGATTTTCTTTCTCGGACAACCGTATCCAGTAAGGATATTAAGTCTTCGTTTTGAAGTATTCTCATTAACATGTTTGAGTCAAACACGATGTCACTCGTGCTTTTTATCTTGCCAAGGCGCTGGATCACCCGAGCAAGCTCATCATCCGTTTTGTTAAACAATGGTGCGTACGCATACGCATCGTGAATGTTAAAACGGGTAACAATCTGCATTAATTCTTCGGGGGTTCGTTCCATCCCTGAGTCTCCTTTTAAGATTTATGTGATGTGGGCATCAAAACAGCGACGGATTGAACCGGCTCGCGAAGAAGCTATTTAATTGTTAAGGGGCAGGATAAAGAAAACAGGAGATACTATACAATAAAATTGAAACAAAAGCTAGGGTTTATTCTCGTTGATCCTGCGACAATAAAAGCTATTGATTAGCGAGTTATCGAGGCTATTAAGGCCAAGGTAGAACTTCCGCCGTAGATGGGTTCGTGAGATCACTCAACGCCACAATAACATCTGAGGGCTTTAAGCTTGCGGATACTAAATCCCCACCATAGCCTGTGTTTGAAAGCACGGTATCGACGGTTTGGCTGCCACTGAGGGGAACAGAAGACTCGCTCCCTGACGTGCTATCTGGGTATATTTCGACGGTATTCCAACAATAGTCGGGCTTACCTACTGGGCCGCCATTCTCACACCCTGAGGTTAAGAGGTGGAGACGAGCGGCGTCCTCTGGACTCATGTATTGCCAACTGCTGTCCTTTGGCACTCCAACATAAAAGGTCGGATTCACCGTTCCCGCTCCTGCGGTCCGGCTTTGAATCGCCAGGTGTATCGACATCCGCGCCTTACCTGAGGGAATAGCGGTGTCGGTAGCTGATGTTGGTTTAGTCTGAATATCTATCTTTGAGACGCCTACCGCAAATTTATAGCTATCTGCCGCGTAGCCATCCTCTCCACCTCCAAGCACCTTCCATTTGATACTCGCTGCTGGTGTCACCGTGGGTGTGGACGCAGCGAGGGTGCTTCGTTGGGTCCCTCCAGTTTGTCCTGAAGCGCCCGAACTACTAGCTCCGAATCCAAGCAGTGCAAGCGCAATCCCGACTACAATTGGCACGACCCAAAGCCACCGGCTTTTCATCACCGCTACCACGCTATAATCCGGAACCGACCGCCTCGCACAAGATATTGGAAATATAGACCAGTAAGAACTGCCAGCACAAGGAATTCTATGCCTTGGCTAAGCGCGCCCGTCATGAATGCTTTAGTGCTCGTCCAGGCAGTAGCGGTCGAAACGAGCCCCCAGAACCCGCCGAAAATAGTGCGTGAGAGCATATTGCTTGCTGATATTCCCGGCTTTGGCTCGGCCGGCACTGGTGTTATATCTTGATGCGGTTGAACAGGAACTTGAGGACGGGGACGAATATCCGGCATGGAATTCTCCTCACGCGCACGACCACGTGGATTAACGTAAGTATTTCAGAATAATAGAACTCTGAGAACTATTTAAGCTTACCACAAGAGACAAATAGTTCTGAGAGAACTGGTCTGATAGTTCTATTCAAACAAAAATACAACTAATGGCTCCAGATATATCACCCTTAGGCCGTCGTGTTGGGCAACGCATTCGCAAGGCGAGGCTTGAGCGCGATCTTACGCAGGAAGATGTGGCCTTCAAGGTTGGTATTTCCGCGAGTTACCTAGGCCAACTAGAAAGGGGCGGTAGAGGATTGACGCTAGAGAAGCTCGTGAAGATCGCTCGGGCACTCAAAGTTGATCCCAGCGAGCTTACCAAGGGAATATAACCGATTGTTTGGCAGCTGATCATAAGCGCTCCGTTCAAACGGAGTCGTCCTAATAACCCAAATACTCTATACTTTCTCTTTCTACTACCGCTCGAATAACTCGTACCGACTGTATCGTTCTACGAGGTCTAGCTTCTATTATTTTGCACCAAGAAATTGAAAACGGCTCCAGCTGCATCTATCGTCGAAACGATATGATGCAGTATGGAGCCGTGAAGGCCAAAAGGCACTACTTGCGGACGGCCAAAAAGCGAGAGTTCACAGGCCAGTCACTCCCGAACGAAGCGAGGCTGAGCTCGCGCATGTCGCCGTAGTCGTCGCCGCTGTCATAGTCCTGGAGACTGCCAACGAGCTGATCGCCATCCGGGCTTGTCCAAACGGAGCCGAGAGCTACGATAGGAAAGTACTTGTTCAGTTGGCTCGGGTGCTTAGCACCAAAAGCGACCTGCTCCGCCATTGTATCTGGTCTCAAACTCTTGCGGCTGAGCTCACGGAGCACTTCTCTACTCGATGCCGAGCGGTTGAGACATAGTAGAATGACTTTGACCTCTGCGTCACCCTTGCTCACCGGAAAGTTCTTTTCGGTGATGTCGGGATGGACATATTCGTAAAGACGTAGACCTGCCTCGACCATGTCATCCAACGATTTATCGTAGTCGATGGCGAGCAAGAAGCTGTCTAAAGTCGACATCATCTCAGACTTGGGCTTAATTTTCTTAGTACCCGACATAGAACACCCCCTTAAAGAGAGATTAGTTTAATGCCGCGTACTATAAGCCGCGACTTCGGAGGCTGCTATTTTGGCAGACCCCAAAGCCACGGCTTACACAAGCAGTGATCCTGTAAAAGAACAATACAAGAATAACATAAATATTGTATAAAATCAAGCTGCGAGAAGGTAACTGCTCACAACCCCTTTATAAATCTACTCAAACTTGCTCACTTCTCGACACCCCCTCCGTTTCGCCTGAGTTCAACCACCACAAGCACATCATATTCGTAGCATCATCCAGATCCTCACGCCCATCTTTCAGTTAGAACTGAGGACGTAAAATGAAAGAGGAAAAGTCTGATGTTAGGAAAAATTAGTACACCAGTACGCAATGTAGATGTAGATTACATTCAGACCGGCTACTGTGTCATGCTTGTCCCGTTCGGTGATAAGTGGCACACGACCATTGAAGTTGAGTTTGACCGAATCGTCCAAATCTTCGGAGCCCCTACTTATGACGGCAACGATGATAGGACTGATGTTCGATGGCGCATACTAACTCCCAATGGGGCAGTGCAACTGTATAACCACAAGAATGGAAAAGCCTTTCTAGGCATAAGTGGCCTCGAGGTCGAAGATATTACACATTGGCAAATACGTGCGGACGAGGCAGATGGTGCCGAATGGGTGCATAGGACACTCCGGTAACACCAACCAAAAACGGGCTCCAAATAAGCCCGTTTTTGTTTTTAAAGCTATCTCAGTGCGTTAGTTGCTGCTTCAACAACCTTGAATGGATATTCGTTCTCACCAATTTTGGTGCGTAATTTACCGTCACTGCCGGTTACGGTATATTTCTCGCGTGGGCGCCTGGAGATGCGTATCCATTCCGCGAGACTATGATCATCGTCCAGTACATTTTTTAGCTCGCTGTAATCAAGACACACGATTCCGTCGTCATTGCATACCATTGCTACGAACACATTCTCCAGAACAGACTTCATTTCGAAGATTTCGTCCTGATGATTCTGCAGAAAGGTGAACGTCCATGGTGACATTCGATTCGTGGAATGCTTTACATATAGCCCAACTCGCTTATTGATGACATACGCTGCGTTACCACCTAAGCCCGGATAACGCTCTATGACCAGATTGTCTTGAGCATGTATCAGACGCGACAACGCCGCGCCATGATACAGCTCAAACTCTCTAATCAAACGACTGAGCTCCTCAGTTCATTTCTTAGGAACTTGAGGGTTCCTTTTTCAGGAGTGTATTTATAGAAGACACGAGCCTGTCCGGCGTCATTTTTTATTACCATAATGTGGTGGAGGGCAAGCGGGAACTGAGCTTTCTCAAGCTGAGTGGTACCAATGAAGCCACCTTTACGGGAGATATTCTCCCGATCGGCAGTTGTATATGTCTCTTTGAGGGGAAAAGTAGCGTGTACTGCAATGGACTTATCGCCCTCAGGACTCAAGTTCTTCAGGAAGTCTATAAGGTAATTCGGAAGCGATTGGTCTCCAACAAGTGTAGCAATTGCCTGAACCTTCTCGAGCTGAGTCTTACTTGTACTGGATTCGATAGCGCTTATCTGAGGGCTGTACTCGAACAGGCTCCAACTCATTTCGCCGCTATCAAGAGTGACGTTTGCCTTGTCAATGCTGTTAGACGCAACGGCTGAAATTCGACTATCCTCGAGCCAGACTGGGCTTCCTTTGTCCTCACGAATTAAGGATAGTGACAGGGAATGAAAGACAAAACATTTCTGCCAATCATAGTAAAGCTTTTCGGGAATATGTAGCTCAAAGTATTTGAGATAACTTCCACGCGTTCCAAACATACGGGCGCGCTGAATATATGTATCCTGCTGCAAGCGATGTTTTACGTCGCGGGTAAAGAACATGCACAGAAGATTTTTAAACGTAACACCGCGAGATACAATATTGCCACCAATGGCGAAGGTAAACATCGCTGATGGATCGGTGCCTCGCTTGTAATCAACAGTATGCTTATCTCGGTTGCTGTTCATGACGACAATGTCGTTGCGATTGATGTGCCTGCGTATGAATGAGGTAATGTCTCTGCCGCTCTGGTAGCGTTCCGCAGCAATTTCGAAAATGCGCTTTAGATAAGGCTCAAAATTCTTATCATGTTCGTTCTTTAACGCATTGATGATTTTAACGACTTGATCGTAATCCTTCTCGTGATCTGCCTTGATGCCGCTCGTATGAATTAGCATGCAGTAGTTTTTCTCTACGGAATTAATTTCCATATTTATATGGGCGACGTTGACCAGAAAGCCAAACACCGCCTCACGGAGGTGTTTGGGATCATCACCCTCATCGGGAAGGCGCCTCAAACTAAACTTTAAATGCTCAAGGCCATTTATATTAGTAGGGAAAAAGACGTCGTGGCCGGTGTAGTCGGGGTGTGCCGGGAAGTCGACCCATTTGGCATTGTCATTTTGGAAGGTATTGTTTAGATCAAGCCGCGCAGGTGTAGCAGTCACCCCAATATATACACCGTCTGTTCCAATCAGCTTTTCGACCAACTGGAAAATACGTGTCTTCTCGTCTTTATTAATCTTCGAGTTGGGAGACGCATAATCGGCCTCGTCGTCGATAATGACCTTGCCGCTTTTAGTTCCGACTTTATCGATTAGCTTTTGAAGATCGCCATGGTTCTTTTTGCAAAACACGATCCATTCGCTTTCGCCAATCTCGACACTCTTATCAATAATGTCCGAATAAATCTTAGCTGCCGGGTCAATGCCGGACCGCATAAAACGTTCGTGATTTTGCTCAAGCAGCTGAACGCTATCGTTGAGCAGGATAATGATAATCTTATGCCCTTCGTCCAGTAATTTTGCCGTTAGAGCAATCATCATCTCGGTTTTACCGCTCTGGGGTTCGCCATAAACAACAAACGACCGTGCAGAATGGTCGCGTATATTGGTTAGTGCCTCGTTTACGGTTTGTTCGATGCATTTCGTTTCCATCGGAGGGACTTGAGCCTTTAACGCGTTAATACGACGCTCATAGCGAACACCGCGGCTTGCAATCGCATCATCTGTAAAATCTGCTACGTTAAAGTTTTCCATACATAGATTGTCCTCCAATACCTGTAGGCGTTCAAGGCTTGGTAGCGCACGAATATAAATAGTGTTTAAGCGTAAGCGTTAGTATACTATTCACATATGGTGAAGTTTGCTCCAATACACCCATTCCCGGCTAGAATGGCTCCCGAAATTGCGTTAAAGCAATGTGGTGATTTGCCAGTGGGTTCGGTCGTTCTAGACCCTATGTGCGGATCAGGTACGACATTACGCACCGCCACTGAACTCGGATTCTCCGGCATCGGAATCGATTCAGACCCGCTTGCGGTGCTAATGAGCCGCGTATATACGACACCAATACACGGGGATCAATTGCCTGCCGCTGCTGAGCGTATCGTAAGCCACGCTCAGGCGTTGCAAGAAAATGTCGTATTGCCATGGATCGATGAAGACCCTGAAACAGGCGCTTTTATAGATTTTTGGTTTGCAGATAAGCAGAAAACAACATTAAGAAAGCTAAGTTACGTCCTCTCAACTGAGCACGGCCCTACAGCCAACGCTTTAAGGATAGCGATGAGTCGCATTATTATCACGAAAGAAATGTCTGCTTCATTGGCTCGCGACACTTCACACAGCCGGCCGCACCGAGTCGCAACTGAAAATGCGTATGACGTATACGAGGGATTCTTAAAGTCTGCAAAACAAATTTCAAAGAAACTACCTACTCATGAATTGACAGGGACTGTAGATGTCTCTCGGGGTGATGCGCGCGATTTATACCACCAGGCAAACGCATCAGTCGACGCAATCGTTACGTCACCCCCGTATCTAAACCAGATTGATTATATGCGCGGACACAAGCTGTCCTTAGTATGGCTTGGCTACAAGCTGAGCGATTTACGAACTGTCAGGGGAACAAATATCGGAGCCGAGAAAAAAGCTATTTCTATAATTGATGAAGGCAAGGTTCACGACATGATGGATCGGATGCCTTTTATTGGAGAGCTAGATACCAGAACGAAGAATATGTTTGAGAGATATCTAGCCGACCTCGTCGTCCTGATGTCTGAACTTGCCCGAGTGCTCAAAGACAGCGGAAAGATCGTTATGGTAGTCGGTAACTCATGCATAAAAGGCGTGTTCGTTGAGAATACGATGGCCGTACAGTTGGCGGGTGAGGCGGCCGGTTTAACTTTTAAAGGTGGGATCGAGCGTGATCTCCCTCCCAACAGAAGGTATCTTCCGCCACCAACGTCAATGAAGAACTCTATCATTGAGGGGCGTATGCGCACTGAGTCGGTAATGTCATTTAGCAAGGCGTAGACGCCGTTTCCTCATTTCGAGTATTCTGACCACATCGCCGAATAACCATTCTCAAAGTGCTTAGAGTATCTTAACGAGCATATAATAGTTAGTGATGAACTCACTATCCGCGCAATTAGCTCAAATCAAAAGGTTGAGAGATATACATCTTGAATGCTACTTAGCCTTCCGGAACTTTGAGGAATTGGCTCAGTTCCGCGCTCCAAATGTGGTTGGACAAGATGAGGCCGCTAAGAATGCCCGAGCAATTGGCAATTATCGATACCTATTTAATTCTGCCATTCGCTCGTTAAACTATGCATTCTTGATGCACTTGACGCGGCTTTATATCGGAGCTGATTCGCTCACATTGCGAAAGCTACTGAATACCATTGAGCAGAATCCGACCTCCGTTGCCGATTATCGCGAAATACATAGCAACCAACCCGAGCTCTTGGCAACGACTAACGAATACGTTGGTATGCGACCAGAAGATTTTGTGGCCGCACGACAATATCTCACGGATGTAGAACCGATAGTGCAAAAGCTCAAACACGGCCGAGATAATTACTTGGTTCATCTTGATATAAAAGGCACCGTTCCGCTCGATACTACCTATGAAGAGCTTTACACGCTAATTGATATAGCGGATAAAATACTGAAACTTCTTACCAAACAGCTCGATATGCGCGGAGAGAGTTATCACGTAGTTGAACAAGAGGTTAAATTGCAGGCAAAAGCTTTAATGAAGCTTTTAAGGGATGCGCCGAAGTAAGAGGTTCTCCAGGTTAAATAAATGCAAAATTGAAGAGAGAAGCATCAACGTGACAGAATATAAAATGGATTTAAGCGGCCAGTTAAATCTCAATGCATCACTAGGCGTTCAGGTTGAAACCGTAGAACAGTTCTTGGATCAAGAACCTTTTAGCCCGGAAATCAGGCAGTGGTTAAGGGATCATACGGAGGTTCGAGACGCTTTGAAGATCATAATAAGAGACCGTTTTGTACCGGTTCATGCCGTCTCTATTGTTGATTCCCCCGTGTTAAGAGGTGTGAAGCAAAGCATCGGTATATATTCAATTGATAAGACCCAGGACAATCAAATCAAACAAGATTACCTCATGCATGAAGATAATGGCACATATGTGCTCTTTACCGGATTGCCCAATCGCATAAAGCCTAGCAAGTACGTTCGGCACGTTAATACGCTTGAGGGAAGGTATGGGCCAGATGGCCTGAATTATTTTAACGATCATCACCAAGAGTTGGACGAGGTGTCTCCTTTAATACAGCCGTATATTGAGGCTGCATTGAACAAGCTAAAAGGGTAATCAGCAGGCTGATCGCTTGGGTTCTTTTATGCGCCATGAGCCCTACCCCCGCCAGGTCGAATAATTACTCCCACCTTCCGCAATTGAAGCGCGACAGTGTTCTTGTGAACGCCGTATTTCTCGGCGAGTTGCCGCAGAGACCACCCAGACCTATAATCTGCAGCCAGCTTATCAATATCCAAAGCACGACGAGCCGGCGAGAGCCGCGGGACTCGCGTTGGCTTCGGTGTATCTTTTCTCCTAAGTCGCGCTTGCTCTTCTTTATTCGAAACGGTCTGGTATAGTTTTTGTAGGAAGTCTGATGAAGAAAAGTTCTGAAGTTGGCGACACAGGACCACCAGGAATTATTACTGCAACCAGTGACCCCCAGAGCAAGCTCTGGCGGATCCACCTCAGTTAGGTCGTCCGCGAGGACGGCTTTTTATGTTATCGTCAACTACAAAGTGAGCAATAGGATCAAA
>Ga0265338_10004983_pt1 | contig 17573 bp, 15 predicted proteins | sample 42126metaG_FD_193579 | JGI IMG/M metagenome (GOLD analysis project Ga0265338, IMG submission 193579) | Rhizosphere microbial communities from Carex aquatilis grown in University of Washington, Seatle, WA, United States - 4-21-26 metaG | ecosystem: Host-associated > Plants > Roots > Rhizosphere... | reverse complement strand
AGGCCTTGACGCTTTCCTAGCCGATGTGAGGAAGCTGGCCGACCAGATCCTGGGCGGATAGGGACGCGCCGCGGTGACCATTTCCGATGAGATGGCGGCAGCCATGCACACGTACCTGGCGGCCCTGCATACCGACTCCGACGCAGACCTCGATCATTCCTACCGGCAGTTCCTCGCACTGCTCAAGGCAGACAGGATCGAAGGACTCGGCGAGCTGCTTCTCGCCGCATTCACGGTCGCGGCACGGCGCCGGTTCTCCCCGACCTGGAGCCCGGCGGAGATCGTCCGCTTCGTAGCCGGCGTGCGGAGCAGCTCCGATGAGATGGCCGCGCTGCTCGCGCCGTCGGCCGCGGAGAACCAGCTCCGCCTGGCGCTGGGCGCGCGAATCGCGCCTTATCCGGACATGGAGGCAAGGGGCCGGGCCCAGATGCTCCTGCTGGGCGCGCTCACCCGTGACTACACTCCGCACGACCTAGCCACGCTGCTGTCCGACGCCAGGGTGCTGGCCGATGAGTCCATTGCTGCCAGTCGGCGAGAGTAGGCGGCGCCGTGCGAACTGGCCGTTGGCTGCCAGGAGGGGCCGACCGTAGCCGTCGGGCTGCTTGCGCTCTATATCCGCCGTTATGGTTGGCCTTATGGCAGCCGGCGCCCGCCAGCTGAGGCATGCAGAACGGGTTGATCTGGAGCATCTCGCTATCGCGCACACGCCGTATGCAATCGCTTGCGCTGACCTTGCGAGCGGTTACATAGCCACTCCTCGGCGAACGCTCGACGCCATCCACCCCGGTCCAGGGAGAGTCCTGGCTACTGCCACTGCCAGCAATCGCCAGACGTGAGCTGCAGGATGAACCTAAATCAGGCCGTCCTGCTGTTGCAGCAGCCGTTCCAGCAGGTCGAGGAATCCAGGTTCGCAGTGGTGACGGACGTGGTCGACGTTCCACAGCCCTGACCGGCTGATTTCCGGGCGTGCGGCGCGGGCGCCGAGCCATCCGGGGCTGGGAGGGTCCTGGCCGTTGGCGAGGCACGAGGTGAGGGCGATGCTGTTCCGTTCGATGCTGCCGCGGTCGGCGCGGTCGGGTACGGCGAGCCACAAGAACGGCATGGCCCGGATGTGGTCGCTGACGGAGTGCTCGATCTCCTCTTCCCGGGGCGCCTGTCCTGGCCATGGCCCGTGCTGGTCCAGCCAGGAGGCGAGCAGGCCCGCGGGCAGCTTGTCGCGCCGGATGATGGCGGCCCCGACGTGCCGCCGGAATACTGACGCGCGGTGGTTGCCGCCTCCGGCGTGGCGGCCGGCGAGCGGGCCGCGGTGCTGCCGGAGCCGGCCCCACAAGGTGGCCTGGCTGGTTGCCGTCAGCGCGTGGCTGCCCACGCGAGTGACCCGGTCACTGCCGTCCCCGCGGACTTCGCCTTGCTCGAAGAAGAAGTAAACGCCTTGCTGCGGCCAGCCCGCGGTACGGCAGTCACGCAGGTACCGCGGACCGGACCAGATGTCAGCGAGCTGGCCGAGCGCCCGGTAGAACCTGCCGGCATCCGGGCCGCCTGAGGTTCCGCCGCGGCTTGCTCCGGCCGCGGACGTCCCGCCGGCCGTCTGCGAAAGCGCGGCCGCTGGAGTAGCTGGCGTGCCCCGGGCGCCGGCTCTTTCCCGTGGCAGGGCAGCTGGCAAGCCCTGGCGAACGGGTCTGCCCTTCGCCGAGGTGACGGTCAGGGCATCACCTGCGCGGGCGACGGCGAAACGAAATACCGTCTCCGGCCATGCCGCGCACATGCCGCTCGCCCCGATCATGTTTCCCAGCGATGTAGCGTGCGCCATCGAGCTGTACGCGACGTCATGGCCGCAGACTTCAGCAACCCCGTGCCAGGACTGCCGCTCGCCGGTGCTCCCCAGGCCCGGCAGCCCGACCGTTACCGGCAAACCGCCGACTGCGCGATCGCAAGCGGCACGGATCTCATCGAGCCGTTGCGCCCAGTACCAGTCGTATTTCGACCCCACCATGCAAGTGTTATCCGACACACTGCCCAAGTGCACGCCCCTGCCGCACATCGTGCGGCAGCTCCAGAATGATGCGCCCGTACCATCGCTGGCTGCTGCTTCGGCCGGAACCCAGGACCAGCGCCCCGTGGCCTCGAGCAGGGCAGTCCAACCAGCGTGGGAGGCCGACCCCAGGCGGTATCGATCAGCAGTGTGACGCTGAGTGACAGACGCGGGTCTGGGGGACGCGCGCCGACCCGCCTTATTGAGCGGTCGTGTAAAGAATAACTGCGATCGCCGGCACGCGCACAGATCAGGGTATTCGGTGCCATGTCGCCCAGGGCGCGCCCCAATTACGGCGAACACGCTACAACTAAACATGGTAGGTATTCGGTTTATCGGCTGGTCACGGAGAAAGGGTCGAACCTATCTTGACGTGCCGATCCTTCTTACGAACGCATCAAAAATCATTGCAAGAAGCCAGAGCGCTAGAAGGACATACGCCACGAAAACAACTTTCACCCAACCTGTAAGCATGGCTCCAGATCCCCCTGCGGGCGCGGTGAAATAGAAATAAGCAATGTTGAAAAAGTCTAGAGCGGAGCCGCCATCCCAGCCATGGAAGCTCCATACAGGATCTCCTTCTGCCGGACGGAGGCCCGTAGCTGGGCTAATGAGCGGAGCAATGTAGGTAATCACACTGCCAGTTATCGCAAGGATCGCTAGCGCCAAGATTGGCCTGATCGTGCTGGATCCGTATTTCCATAGAAGCTCACCAAAGATCAGGTCCTGTGCATGCTTAAGTCTGGCCGCAAACGTTCCTCGCATTGCATGGCGCCTGAGGCGTCTTTCAACTACGTAGTAGTGTGATGCCTTTGAATCATAGCCATTCTCGGCATGCGCATTCCGCAGATACCTTGCGGTCTCGGCTGCACGAATCTTTACCCTCGGGCCTGAATCATTCTTCTCTGAGATGAAGTAGATGACTCGATTGAAGCCGGTCATTCCGATTCCCGCGTGCACTCCCTCCAATTTCTGCGCGTTTATGGGGAGGACTCCCATCAGAGGAAGCCGCAGGTCCCCGCGAAGCTGCTCGTAGCGGCTTTTCCGCTCAAGTCCTACCGCCGGGACATCGTCGAATTCCGTCTTTGTTAGGTCTGCGTTCCGCAGTCGGAATCCGAGCAGGTACGCCTTGCGGAAAGTGGCTTTGGTGAGATTGCATTCATAGAACCATGTTGTATACAGGACCGACTCCGAAAAGTCCGCCATGTATAGATCGCAATCAATAAATCGCGCGAGAGAAAGGTCGGAACCGCTAAAATTAGCACCTGAAAGCGTGCATCGGCGGAACTCAATCCCGAGCAGCACACGCCTGCTCAGATTGATGCCAGCTAGGTTCTGGTCGGCAACAATCAGCGACTTGCTCTTGCCGAGACTTCTTATGAGCTTGGCCTCAGTGCTTTCTGTTCGCCTGCGCATTCTTAATGGTACCAGGTAACTGCGGCGCAGTTAAATGTCAACACAATATTTATTGAGATGAGCCCGGCCGCAGCTAACGCTAGGCAGATCTCCGCCGCCCGCCGCGCATGCTGAAGGCAGCATTCAGCACGATTGGAACCGATCACGGCCGACATGCGCAGCCGTCGCCGCCGAGGGGCAGCCAGCTTTCCTCGCTGGTAACGATGAACTCATCCATTGCTCACCTTCCAATCCTCGCCATTCCAATCGCGGACGGCAGACTCCTACCTTCGGCCCAAGGCCGACCAGGCATCCGAACTGATAGCCATGTCTATCCATGAACTCATTCACTTTCACGCGGTCGCGAGAATTCATTCTCAATGACGAGTAAATACGCTTAACTTCCACCACTAGCAAATTATGCTCCCGGCCTCGAAGGCCCCGGTGATGAATAATTATGTCGGGCACGCCCAGCTTAAGTTGCTGAGCTTCGTCGACCCGATCGTCCCAGAGTGGGGAGCTCCGTATACCGTACCTGAGTTTCAATTCACCTGCGGCCCCTTCCCTGTCTTACTCCAGGTCAACGCTCCAATCGGACTTCGCCTCAGCACACGTCAGCAGGGTGCCGAGAGCCCAGCCGATCTGCGCCGTCCCAGCACGTTCACCGACCCGGAGCCTGAGAAGCTCCGGTTGAGTAGCTGCGACCGTTATGATCGCCTGACGCAGCAAGTCAATCGATCGTGGGAGTACCATCGGTAATGCCTCCTTTGCGGGGAGATACCGGCGAGGAGTACGAATATCGTGCACTCTAAGGCGGATGGACGCTGGACTCGATCATATGGCGACCATCCTGAATTGGATGTTCTGAGCGGAACCGTTGGCAGCAAGGACAGGCACATCAGCCGCTCAGAGTCGGCAGGAGCGGTCACTTTAGGGATGCTGGTCACATTCCATGAGCTCGTCCCGTCGTCCCGGGCAGTGTTCGCGAAGGAGGTGTTAGCCTCAATCGTTCAGGCATCCCGAGGGCCGGTTACTGACTGTGTCGGCTTCCGTTTTTGATCTTCATGTCCGTTTTGGTTCTGGTGGTGGGGTGCGGGGGTTCCCGGTGTGACCGGGTGAGCACCGGCTCCGACCGCGCCGGGCTGGCCTCCTTTCGTGTTGCCGGGGTTGTTCGTGCTGGTCATGCGGGTGCCGACAGGGCGGTTAGCCGCTGCCAGCAGGTCAGGAACGCATCGGCCCATGGCCAGTCGGGGCTGATGGCGAGGATGCGCTGGCGGGCGTGTCGGGCGAGCCTGGCGGGGAGGTGCCAGACCCGGTAGCGGAGCCGTGCCGGGGTCAGCGTCGCGGAGTTCCGGGTCGTCGTGGCACCCGAGGAGGCGGGTCCAGGCGGCTAGGTCGGCCGCGATGTTCGCTGCGATGACCCAGCCGCAGTTGACCTGCCAGGTCTTGGATGGCAGCCCGCGCAGGCCCATGGCTTTCGCGGTGCGGACGCCGGCGGTCTCGACGACGGCGTGCTCGCGGTGCAGCACGTCGATGAACTGGGGGTGGTGGCTGCCCGGGACGCCGGCGATGCCGAGGTCCGGGATGTTCGTGCAGGTCACGGAGTAACGCCAGCCGGTCTGCTTCTCGTAGGCGGTCAGGTTGCGCGCCTGCCGGCGCGACGGCTTCACTCGCCGTGCGATCCAGCGCAGCCCGTCCGGCCAGTTCTCCGCCCGGGACAGCAGGCCGGTGATCTCCGCGACGTCCTTGTCGTTTTCGGCGGTGCCGTCCTGGCGGGTCCCGGGCTTCCAAGCGTCCGCGGGGATCATGCGGATGGCGTCCTCGTCGGCCTCGGTGATCATCCACCCGGTCGTGAACAGCGCCGTCTTCCGTTTCGATGACAGGGACAGCAGGTGCCTGATCAGGTCGTGGCTGGCGCCGGCGCCGTCGACGCGGACGAGGACCTTCCGCCGGAACCGGGACGGCACCTGCCCCAGCGCGGCTGACAGCACCTCCTCGTGATCGGTGAACGTGTTCGAGCCCGCATTGCCTGGTCTCAGCTTCATAGCCAGGCACTCGCGGGTATTCCGGCACCAGGCCCCCAACGGGTGGAAACCGTAGCCTTTCTTCCAGGTGGGAGCTGCTCCTTCCTTGTCTGAGTGCGCGGTGACCAAGGTGGCGTCCATGTCGATGACCACCCAGCCGTCCAGGACCTTCCCGGCGACGGCCAGCCACGGGAACCCGCTGCTGGCCGCGGCGATCAGCGACCAGGCGCGTTCTCTGGCGACCGCGCGGGCGCGGGCGATCCGGTCCAGTGCGCGCGGGGTGCCGGCCAGGTCCAGGGCACGGCGGACGGTCGGGCCGCTGGGAGCGGTGCCGAGCAGCGGGGCGAGGTGGGCGAGCAGGGCGATGTCGCTCATGCTCGTGGCCCCCAGCGCGACCGCAGCGGCCATCGACGCGAGCACCATCCCCCTGTCCAGCAGCGGCGACGTGCCCTTCTGCCGCAGGGCCCCGCTGAGCTGGCCGGTCAGCCCGGTCATGTCGGCTGCCTTGCGGAGCAGGATCACCCCGGCGTGGCCGACCAGGCCCTTTCCGTCCGCGGTGACCTTCAGGGCATGGTCCCACCCGTTAAGCTGCATGGCGAAGAGCGCTCCGGTTCCAGGCGATACGGCGTGTGGTAACCCGTAATCTCCCAGTCCGCGGGCGCTCTTCGCCTTCAGAACCGGGGAAAGGGACGGCCGCTTCGCGGCCGCCGGGCGCTGCCGCGGGCGGGTAGGGTGGCCCGGTGGACGACGGCCGTACTATCGCGCAGTCTCTGGCGGGGGTCCGTGATGCCGGGTCCGCCTTCGCGTTCATCGAGTGGTTCGCCCGGGAGTGGCTGGCGCCGCTCCGGGACGGGGACGGGTGCACGGCCGAAGAGATGACCGCCGTCGAGGATCGGCTCGGGCTGCGGCTGCCGGCGTCGCTGGCCGCCTTCTACCGGCTGCTGGGGTGGCGCAGGGACCTCACCAGCAACCAGGACAGCCTGATCACCCTGAACTCGCTGAGAGTGGTAGACAGGGTGCTGGTCTACCGGATCGAGGCCCAAGGGTGCGCGAGCTGGGGCATCCGGGTTTCCGACCTGGGGCTGGCCGATCCGCCGGCGGTGCTCTGCGAGGGCTACGGGGACGGCGGACCGTGGCGCCCGTTCCTGGGATCGTTTTCGCTGGCCGCCGTGGAGATGGTGCTCAGCGAGTCCCTCTTCGGCCCTGCGGGATGTCACGACAACCGCGACCTTGATGACGCGGGCATCGTGCGGCTGGAAGAACTGTACGAGCGCCTGCCGTTCCCCGACTACCCAGCCTGGTGGCAGCCCGATCTCCCGCAGGCTGTCCGCTGGTTCGGCGGACCCGGCGTCCTGCTCCGGGAAGACAGCCGGACCTGGGCCTGGATACTCGCGCAGAACGCGGCGAGCCTTGCCCGCGTCCGGGATGCACTGCCGGGAAGATGGCAGGACACCGCAGCCGACTTACGGAGGGACGGCCGAATGGCCTCGCACCTATAAGGTGCACCCGCACCAGATACGCCAAGACACAAAACCCCAGATCACGCCCACCCGAATGCAAGCGGGACGCTCAATCGATCTTCAACCCTGAATAGCGGAGGTTAGACGTTCTCTGGGGCTCGTCCCACTGTTGCAGGACGTGGTGCTTGGCCACCTGCGGGACAGCTTTCACGACACGTCTGCAGGGTGTAGTGCTCTTCTTGTCGCTGCTCGGGAGCTCGGCCCGCGCAGAGCTGCAACAAATGCAACACCCCGCAGCGCCACCTCGAGAAGTTGTCGCACCTTCTACCAGGACGATCGATGAAAATGCCCGATTTGTATCCGTCTGGATCCCCAGAACGCGCAACATGGGGTTGCCGTCTGGAGTAGTGGGGAAATCCCCGAACCTTGCGGAAACAGTGATCACGATAAACGGTGACGCCGACATCTCCTCCGAGCAGCCCTGCGACCAGTCTCACGGGTCCGTGATTCGTGTTCGAGGGATAGTTACGTTGCGTGCAGGCTCGCCCCATCGGTGCCGGCAAGTCGAGGACGGCCCGCGCCCGCACGGGCAGGGGCGCTTTCCCCGGATGGGGGAGAAGTTGCGCCAGTACGTGCGAAGCGTGAGGGGAGCCGCCGCGGTGGTAAGCCCGACATCGTCGACGACGCTGAGTGCCTGTTCTAGCACTTCGGTGATCACTTTCCCCGCAGCGACCGTAGCGTCGGCGATGGCGAAAGCGATCGTCGGCTCCAGTAGCCGCTGCTCCCCTCCGCCGGCCAGCGACATCGGAGACCTCGCGTAGCTGCGAACCATGACAGCCATCGACGGGTGCACCATGGGAGGAGATGCGAAAGCTATGCGCGCTCCGAACGCCGGATGCGCCGCATCTGACAGCCAGTCGTACCACTCCGTGAAGCGGTCATCCGCAGTCGCTTTCGCCAGCTTCTGCACGAGCGTCAGGACATTCGTCGCCTGCATTTTCTCGTGACTGATCTTCATCCGTGATCCGAAGGCGGCCTGGAGCAGGACGGGAGCCAGTGCCTCCCGCACCGCCTGCGGGCGCTCGAGCAGATCAGCCGGGGCAGCTTTGGCCGCCGTCCATCCGGCAGCTAGCTTACGTGCCTCATCTGTGAGCGATCCGGCCTCCTCGATGACGGCCCGCGCTGTCACGGCCCCTGACGTGATCCGCCACCGACACAGGTTCTCGATGGTGTCCTCGAGCAGGTCAACGCTCCGCCAGGCATGGACGAGCCACCAGCTGACAAGCCTCATGTGCAATTCGGGGTAGACGACAGCAGCCGCAGGGTCCCGCATCCCCTCTTGCGATGACTCGTCCACCGCCAGGATCGGCGTGCCGTCGGCGGTTCCTACGTAAGCCCACGTCTCATCACTTCCGTGGAGATGCTGCCGCAGCACTCTGACATCACGGGTTGTCATCGGCTTGAGCAGGACCTCAATCGTTCCTGCACCGACGGTCAGCGCGTCGAGATCGGCCACTCGCCCCGCAAGGTCCGCAAGCGCCTCGGTCCGATGCGGCCCGAGCGCCTCCGCGGCCACCTCTGCCAATCTCGACTGCTTATCGTCGCGCACGAATACCATTATCAACTCGAACGCCGGCTCCTGGCGGCGCATCGGTGGCTCTGCCGTACTGCACTCCGCGGTCCGGCGAGATCGTTGTCAGCATCCTGACTATTCCCCCGCTGGCGACCTGTGTAATTCTCTCCGGGTCGCGGGCACTCCCGCTCTTGAGGGGTGCTTGGCTTTCCGCGGGTGTTAGCTAGACGATGTGAGGCGGAAAATCGTTCTGGACGGGGCGATCGCTGCGGCGGCGGCGGCATGCGCGTTCATTGTCGGGGTTCTGGTGCATGAGGGGCCAGCGGTGGCAGCGGTGTGGGCCGGGATCGTAGGAGCTTTGGCCGGGGTAGTAGGGGCTGTGGCTGCTGTGGTGGCGGTCGCACCTGGGCGGATGAACTCGTCGCCTCTCCCGGAACTGGAAGCACTCGGCAGGATAGCCGACCGACCGGCGATGCCGGAAGCTGTGGTCCGGGTGCCGAGGGGATCGTATCTGGCGCAGGTGCGCCGCATCGCCCCGCCGAAGCTGTCCGGGCGGGAGGCGGAGTTGGCGGAGCTGTCTGCCTTCTGTCTAGAGCCGGTCAGCGGCCCGTATGTCTGGTGGCAGGCGGGTCCGTGGGCGGGTAAGTCGGCACTGTTGTCGTCGTTCGTGCTTGCCCCGCCGCCGCCGGTGACGGCCGGCAGGGTGCGGTTTGTTGCGTTTTTCATCACTGCCCGGCTGGCTTCCCAGGACACCAGCCATGCGTTTATCGATGCCATGCTGGAGCAGCTCGCCGCGCTGGCCGCTGAAAGCCTCCCGGCTGTGCTTCCGGAGGTGTCCCGGGAACGGTATCTGCTGGATCTGCTGGGGCGTGTGGCTCGTTCGTCCCACGAGGCCGGGGGGCGGCTGGTGCTGGTGGTTGACGGACTTGATGAGGACCGGGGGGTGACTACCGGGCCGGATGCGCACAGTATCGCGGGGCTGCTCCCTGGGGTTCCGCCGGAGGGGATGCGCGTCATTGTGGCGGGTCGGCCCAACCCGCCAATCCCTGATGACGTGCCGGACTGGCATCCGCTGCGCGATCCGAAAATCATCCGTCCGCTCGCTGACTCTCCGCACGCCCGGAATGTGCAGCGGTTGGGCAGCCAGGAATTGAAACGGCTGCTGAAGGGCAGCACGGCCGAACAGGACATCCTCGGCCTGCTGACCGCAGCGCGGGGCGGCCTGTCCGTCAGCGACCTGGCTGGGCTAGCTGAAATAGAGCCGTGGGAAGCGGAAGAGATCCTGCACACCGCAGCCGGGCGGACCTTCACCCGTCGCCCGGCCCGCTGGGCGCCAGCCGTCGGCCCAGACGTCTACCTGCTCGGCCACGAAGAATTGCAGGCTGCTTCTGCCCGGTACCTGGACAGCCGGATGGTCGGCTACCGGAACCGGCTGCATGGCTGGGCGAGTACTTACCAGGATAGGGGCTGGCCGGCCGACACTCCCGAATACCTGCTCAGCGGCTACCCCGGCCTGCTCGCCAGTGCCGAAGACCTGCCCCGTCTAGCCGAATGCGCCATAGATCCGGCACGCCACAACCGCATGCTGGCTGTGACGGGTGCGGACGCAGCAGCTCTGGCCGAGATCCGCGTCGCCTTCGACCTGAATGCCGCATGTGGTGAACCCAGGCTCGATATCGCGCTGGGACTGGCTTACCGGCGCGACCGGCTGGGCGACCGCAACTCCAACACCCCGGTCTCCCTTCCCTGGGTGTGGGCCACCATTGGTCAGTCGGCCCGCGCCGAAGCCGTCGCCACTTCCATCACCGACTCCGACGACCAAGTGCAGGCGCTGGCGGGCGTGGCCGGGGCACTGGCCCGAGCAGGACAGTACGAGCAGGCGGAGACGCTGGCCCGGTCCATGCCCGACTCCGAAGGCTGGCAGCTGGCCGATGTGGCCGGGGCACTGGCCCAGGCAGGACAGTACGAGCGGGCGGAAGCCGTAGCCCAGTTCATCACCCACCCAGGTGGTCAGATGCAGGCGTTCGCGAAACTGGCCGGAGCGCTGGCCCAGGCGGGGCAGTACGAGCGGGCGGAAGCGGTGGCCCGGTACATTACCGACCCCGAAGGCGGGGCGTGGGCGCTGGCGTACGTGGCGAGGACGTTGGTCCAGGCGGGGCAGTACGAGCGGGCGGAGGCGCTGGCCTGGTACATCACCGCCCCCGACAGCAAGGCACGGGCGCTCGCGGAAGTGGCGGGGGGACTGGCCCAGGCAGGACAGCATGAGCAGGGCGCGTACCTGGCGGCCCAGGCGAGGGCGGCGGCTCGCGCCATTATTGACCCCGACAGGCAAGAGAGGACGCTGGCGGAGGTAGCGGAGGCCCTGGCGCGAGCCGGACAGTACGAGCAAGCCGCGTACCTGGCGGATCAGGCGGAAGCGACAGCCCGATCCATCGCCAACCCTCATAGCCGGGCACGGGCGCTCGCGGAAGTAGCAGAGGTACTGGCCCGGGCTGGACAGAACGAGCAAGCTCAACGCCTGGCAGACCAGGCGGAAGCGACAGCCCGGTCCATCGCCAACCCTGATAACCGGGCACGGGCGCTCGCGGAGGTAGCAGAGGTACTGGCCCGGGCCGGACAGAACGAGCAAGCTCAACACCTGGCAGACCAGGCGGAGACAGCGGCCCAGTCCGTCACCGACCCCGATACCCGGGCGTGGGCACTGGCGGGAGTAGTGGGGACGCTGGCCCAAGTCGGAAACCACGAGCAAGCCAAGCACCTGGCAGACCAGGCGGGAGCGGTAGCCGGCACCATCACCGACCGGGACAGGCAGGCGTGGGTGGTGGCGGGTATAGCGGGGGTACTGGCCCAGGCCGGACAGTACGAGCAGGCGGAGACGCTAGCCCGGTCCATCGCAGACCTCGACACGCAGACGGGGGCGCTGAGAAGCGTAGTGGAGGCGCTGGCCCAAGCCAAACAGTACGAGCAGGCGGAGACGCTGGCCCGCACCATCACCGAGGCCAGCAGCCGGGAGTTGGCACTAGCGGGCGTAGCAGAGGGGCTGGCCCGGGCCGGGCAGTACGAACAGGCAGAAGCGCTGGCACGCACCATTGCCAACCCCGCCAGCAAGGCACGGGCGCTGGCAGAAGTAGCGGAGGCCCTGGCCCGGGCCGGACAGTACGAACAGGCCGCGTACCTGGCAGACCAGGCGGAAGCAGCAGCCCGCACCATCACCGACGCCAGCAGCCATGCGCAGGCGCTGGCAGAAGTAGCGGAGGCCCTGGCCCGGGCCGGACAGTACGAACAGGCCGCGTACCTGGCAGGCCAGGCGGAAGCGACAGCCCGCACCATCACCGACCCTGACAGCCAGGCGCGGACAATGGCGCGTATAGCGGAAGCGCTGGCTAAGGCCGGACAGTACGAGCAAGCCAAGCACCTGGCAGACCAGGCGGAAGTGGCAGCCCGCAGCATCGCCGACCGGTACCGGCAGGCGTTGGCGCTGGCGGAAGTAGCAGAAGCCCTGGCCCGAGCCGGACAGTATGAGCAAGCCGCGTACCTGGCGGGCCAGGCGGAAGCGTCGGCGCGATCCATCGCCCATCGCGGCCATGCGTATGCTCTGTCGAGAGTAGCGGGAGCGCTGGCCAAGGCTCGACAGTACGAGCAGGCAGAGACGCTCGCCCGCACTATTACCGACACCAGCAACCAGGGGTGGGCACTAGCGAGCGTAGCGGGAGCGCTGGCCCGAGCCGGACATTACGAACAGGCAGAGACGCTGGCCCGCGCTATCACCTACGCCAGCAGCCGGGAGTCTGCCCTGGCCAGCGTAGCGGAAGCGTTGGCCCGAGCCGGACACTACGAACAGGCAGAGACACTTGCCCGCGCCATTACCGACCCTGACAGCCAGGTGCGGACAATGGCGGGTATAGCGGAAGCGCTGGCCAAAGCCGGACAGTACGAGCAAGCCATGCACCTGGCAGACCAGGCGGAAGTAACAGCCCGCACCATCACCGACCGGGACCGCCAGGCTTGGGCGCTGGCGAAAGTATCGGGGGCACAGGCCCAAGCCGGCCAGTACGGGCAAGCAGAGACGCTTGCCCGCGCCATTACCAACCCTAGCAGCCAGGCTTGGGCGCTGGCGGAAGTAGCGGGTGCACTGGCCCGAGCCGGACAGTACAAACGGGCGGAGGTTTTGGGCCGGTCTATTAAGGACCACCAAGCGCAGCAGCAGGCACTGACAGAAGTAGCAGAACAGCTGGCTGGGGTTGGTGCACGGCTCTCTGCAACTCGACTAGCCATAGCAGTCTGCTCAATTGCTCGGTGGAGCGAGGCAGTAATGCTCGCACTGCAGCTAGATGTAAACGTGCTTTCTTCACTCTTGAGCATGATTGGCCCGAACTAGTATCCAGTCGCCCCTTGGGTTGACTCGCAATGGACGTGAATGACATCACGTGCTGACCGCCCCCCGTACCGAGGCGATGGAAACCTAAGCAGGCATTCTGGGATTAGAAGGTTACGATAGAATCAATGACCTATTTGTACGGATATCCGGGGCATACTAATTTTTTTGTATCGCTATAGCGAACCCGTCCGAAACCTTCTCGAACGGATACAGCTCTTCAACGGTCGCGAAGTTCGAGTCCGGCCGCGGGTCACCGATCAGGGCATGGCCCGGTGGTTGACCCAGGCTAAATGCGCGACGACGATCCAGCCTTGGCTGCTCCCCTCGTCAACGCGGAACGAAATTGTCACGACGCCAAGGTAGCTTGCCAACGAAACTGCGCCCCAACAGCGCCAACCAGCCGAACAAACAGACCATGAACACCAGGTCAGGCCATACACAGGATTTTGGCACGGGGCCTGCACAACTGCCCCCTTACCCGATCCAGGCAATGGGGCGCGGATCGCGCGGAACATTCCATATTGGCTGCCGCCGAACCGGGTGATCTGCGCGCACGTCTGCCCCACGGATCGCTTGTCGGCTTGCGAGCCGATTCGGCGCTCGGCGCTACGTGCCCTCCCAGGGGCAGTTGCGTTACGTAATCAACTCCTGGTGCAGCCGGCGTACACGAAGCCGCTGGTCTGCGCATGCGGATGCCGGGAGTCACGATCATTCCGCCGCGAGATACCTGGCCCTCGCGGCGCTATCCGGGGCGGACGACCCCCGGCGCGTTCTGTCTGGCCACTGCTGACGGCCACTGCTGGCCAGAGGTCACCGTCTTGGCACGTCCCGGACGGGGAGACAGGGCCTGCGGTTCTTGGAAGACTGCCGGGTGTGGATGTCAGGTACAGCGGCAATCCGGTGCTGGCCGGTGCCCGGCGGTGGCTGGCCCGGGTCAACGCGCGCCACCCGTGGAATCACAACGAGCACTTCCACGGGTGGATCCTGCGCAACCTGCCAGATCGCCGGCAGGCCGCAGTGGATGTCGGCTGCGGGACGGGCGTGCTCGCCGGGAAGCTGGCCCCGCACTTCGCGTGTGTCACCGGGATCGACGCCGATGCGGGCATGGCCGCCGCCGCGAGCGCGCGCCTGGCCGGCAACCCGCGGGTGACCATCCGCCACTGCGGCTTCGGGCAGTTCGCCGCGGCGGCCGGCAGCGGCGAGGCTGACCTGATCACGATGGTGGCCGTGCTGCACCACCTTGACCTCGATGACGCCCTGGCGCCGATTCCCGGGCTCCTGGCACCCGGCGGGCGCCTGCTCGTGGTCGGGCTGGCCCGGGTGAACTCGCTGCCAGACCTGGCGGTCGACCTCGCCTCGGCCACGGCCAACCCGGTCATGGGCCTGATCAGGCATCCCCGCCCCGCCCGCCCGGCGGAAGGACCCGCAGCCGGCCAGCCGGCCATGCCGGTCAGGGATCCCACCGCTACCGTGGCCGAGATCTCCGCGGCGGCCACGGCCCGCCTGCCGGGCGCTGCCGTCCGCCGGCGCTTGTTCTTCCGCTACACCCTGCGCTGGGACAAGCCGCCGGTGCCCGTACCACCGCAAGGCCCCGCCAACTCCGGCAACCCGTTAACCGCCAGACGGCCGGCAGGCCAGCGTCACGACAGGCGGACACCCAGCCAGGCCCGGGCAGACTCAGGTAGTCCACGCCGGCTCCAGGCCGCCGATCACCAGACGCGCCCGCTACCCATCGACGCCAGCCACGCACATCGACGCCGATCGGCGCGATCTCGAGACCAGTTTCTCGAGAGGCTGACGGCCGCCGAGAACGAATATTCTGGAGCATGAGCACGGCAGCCGCCCGGAACGCCCTCCCCGCGCCGGTAACACCCAGATGCAGACCCGATTTCGGAGAGATCACCTCACTGAAGCGACGGCTATAGACCCTCCTCCGCAGCGTTGTGACCTGTACATACAGGTCAAGGCAGAAGCCCGGATTTCGCTTTCATGTCCGGCTGACGGTCAGTGCTGTCCATACCTTTAGTCTAAGAAAGGTGCCTGTGATGCCGACGGTATCTGTGTGGCATTTACAGCGGTATGGCGACGTACCAGCGCTACCACGGGCTGATCCTAAATACATGCCTGGGACTCCTGGGGTTGCTAACGTCAATTGAAAATCTCGGCGCCCTCGCGTCAGCGCCTACGAAGCGATCGTGTATCGGCTCGCTCTTGACACGCTGGAAACTCTGGAGACAATCAATGTATCAAGATGTGAGGAGTGGCTCAGATAAGCATGGCAACTGAGCGGCCAGAATTTAGTGGTAGCGCGTACCGGCTCACGGCGATCGCGACGGGGGATCTGTGCGCGGCCACGCAGGATGCGGTGCATTCAATTCATCGCGAGGCGAGGGGTGACCAGTATAAAGCTATCGAACTCGGCCTTAATCGCATGAAAGAAAACGGATTGATCAATAGCGATGAAACAGAACACCTACTCACTCTAATTGCCGCTGTACGCGATAGCTCAGGCGAGAAATTCGTTCCCTCTGCTGTAGCTCAGCGTTCACGTGATTTCTATTACATGCTGCTCGCAGATCCCCAGTCCAGCCCCGTGGCGCTAGCTTTTGCATCCGGGCTCAACAGTCTTATGAGACCTATTGCCAGTAGCGACGCGGAAGGCAACGAAATCGTTGTGTACCTATCCACAAGAGGAGCGGCTGTCCTCGGCGGAATTGCTGGTGGGATAGTGGGTGGCCTCATCGGCCTCGCAGGAGGAGGTGGAGCGGGCGCAGCTGCCGGAGGCAGCATTGGATTTACGCTAGGCGCCTGCCTGGCAGTGAGATCTCTTGGCGGCGATGATGATTGAGATAGCCCTGAGTGTCGATTAGTTCAAATGTTGACGGTATCTCACGGCGACCCGGAGAAGCGAAGACGACCAGCCGGGAAATCCATAGGCATAATACAGGCGGCTAATCACGCTGGGAGATGAATTTGGCAGTCTATGAGGTCGGCGGCGAACGAGTAGTCATCGAGGCGGAGAACAACTACTACTTCTTTTATCGCCAGCAGGGCATCTCGATCGAGATTTCTCCACAAACACACTGGTGGTGCGCATGGCAGTGCACCACCACTACAGATATTGACAGAATAGAATTTACGGTCGAGCTAACTGGCCTGGCAGCCGAGTATACAACTAGAGGCGAGTGCAATAAGTGCGGCAGCCTCGATATAATGGGGCCGTCTTCCTGGGGCTACTCAGTTCCTTCCGCATTCAGTCGAGCTAGGTACACGGGAATAGTTCGAATTAAGGGCCAAACCTATGAAATAAATGGTGCGGTTTTGTACAGCGAACCTTTCCCCCCGACTCCACCACCTGGCGAGTAACTGCTTGAACAAATAGTCTGGCTCGTCGGCGGCCCTTACATAGGTTGAAAGGCCAGGGTCTCCGGTGGCGGGTCGAGGGTCAGCCCGGTCTGGCCCAGGAGCGCGTTGATGAGGTCGGGCCGTGGCTGGATGGCCCGCAGGCGGCTGCGGACCAGGGTCTCGAGCTGGCCGAGGGTGGCGGCGGCGTGGTTGCCCAGGCCGCTTTTCATACGGACCAGGCGCCCTCGACCGCGTTGAGGTCGGGAGCGTAGACGGGCATCTGCACGACGGTCAGCCAGTTCTCGCGCGAGCCGGTGAAGGCGCCCATCTTCTGGCTGCGGTGGGTGTTGAGCCCGTCCCAGACCAGGATGAGCGGGGCGTTCAGGGCGCGGTGCGCGGCGGTGACCAGGTGGGTAGTCCTCTTCGGACAGGCTGGACCGCTCGCCCTTGCGCCTGCGGTGGACGCGCAGCCGGTAGAAGAAGCGGCCCGGCCGGCCGGGCTTGAGGCAGGCCATGCCCGCGACGGACAGCCGGCCGCTGTTCCCGGAGACCGGACCACGGGGGTGTGCCCGCGGGGCGCCCAGGTGCGGGCCTTCTGCGGCCACAGCGACTGCCTGGCCTCGTCCTCGAAGCAGATCCACGCGCCGGTCAGCGCCGCGAGCCTCGTACCTTCACCCTGGTCGCGGTGCGCCACTCGCGATGGCCTCCTCGTGGCGCTCGAAGGCGCGGTGCGCGGGGACCTGCGGGGTGAACCCGAGTCGGTGCAGCAGGTAAGACACCCCGCGCAGCGTATAGGTCACTCCGAACAGTTGCTCGGTCAGCGCCGCGACCCGGGCCAGCGTCCACCGCTGGTCCTGAGCCCACCCGTAAGCGGCCGGGCCTGCCTCCAGCGCGGTGTGCAGCCGCGCGACCTGGTCCTCGTCCAGCTTGCACTGGTTAGCGCCGGCCCCCTTCGACGCGAGGGCTTTCTCTCCGCCGGCCCGCCAGGGCGCGCCGCCACTGGTAAACCGACTTCGTGCTGACCCGCAGCAACCCTGCTATCTCCCGGGCGTCAGCGTCCTTCACGAACATCTCCGCGGCCTGAAGCCGCACCTGCTCGCGGCGTGACCGGCCCTAAGTGGTCCGCCCGCCGCCATCCGCGTACCTCATGACGTTGGCCTAAACCCGGCGGCACCAGTGCAGGGTTCCTCTCCCGGCAGCGGCAGCGGCCCGTTGAGCCTGACCCGGTTTGACGGACATCCACCATCAGGGGTTCTGCCCCGGAAGGATGTCCGATCATGGAGAGCATGGGGAAGAAGCCCCGGCGGCGCCGTTCGTTCACTGCTGAGTTCAAGGCGGAGATCGTCGAGCTGTGCCAGCGCGGGGA